>SDBV01011009.1_pt1 | contig 11787 bp, 10 predicted proteins | sample 2277081 | NCBI WGS metagenome assembly SDBV01 (sample SAMN10402039, study PRJNA504765) | marine sediment metagenome | isolation source: marine sediment core GS10_PC15, 223 cmbsf | place: Arctic Ocean: Southern Knipovich Ridge | collected 2010
AAAAGAAAATCCTTCTTTACACAAATGGATTTCTTTATAATGATGTAATAATTTTGCGGAATTTAATTAACAAATCGCTTGGAATAAAGTTTAATATTGTTAAAAGGAATTCGTCTGGATTTCCGAGATTTAATAGCTCAATTGATCCAAAAATTTGTAGGCGCTTTACATGGTCGTCGAGCGAAAAAGGGGATCTTTATCACGACGGGTTCCTTTTCCGCGGAGGCTCGGAGCTACGTCCAGACAATTGATCCGAGAGTGGTCTTGATCGATGGCGAGGAGGTGGCAGGGCTTATGAGCGATTCTGGGCTAGGCGTCACCACGGTAGCCAATTATGAACTTAAGCGGCTCGACTCCGATTTCTTTGCTGAGGAGTGATACACCGAAACGATGGTGGCCTCGGGTTCGATTCCTACATGACCGTTGCTAAGGAGCCACTCGTGGCGGGTATCGACGTGTGCAAAGGTGGCTGGGTCGTGATCCGCGTGCGCGGAAAGCCCTTCAAACTCGATTTTTCCGAGGTTGTTCCAATCTTCGAAGAAGCTCTCCATGCTACAGCTTCGTGTGCCAAGGTCGCGGTTGATATTCCGATTGGCCTTCTCGACACTGGTCAGCAGGGCGGCCGCGAGGTTGAGCGCGAAGCAAGAAAGATTCTTGGCTCCGGTCGCAAATCGAGCGTGTTCAGTTCGCCGATAAGGCCAGTTCTCGACGCCCAGAGTTATGCGCAAGCTAACGCACTTTCGGTGGCAAATTCCCAGCATGGAAAGGGGCTCTCGCGTCAAACGTTTGCGATAGTCGCGAAAATCCGCGATGTAGACCGCGCGATGAACTCACAGATCCAGGAACGAGTGGTCGAGACGCACCCCGAACTCGGCTTTGAGACTCTGAACGGCCGGACCCCGCTTGTGGCGGGCAAATCAACCGCTGCTGGTCTGATGCAGAGACTGCGGTTGTTGGCGGCCGCTGGTTTGGGTGATGTGGTGGAGAAAGCGTCAGTGGGGATGACCAAAGGGGCGTCGTTGGACGACGTACTCGACGCCATTGTTTGCTGCTGGACCGCTCATCGCGTAGCAACGGGCAAGGCCGAGCGAGTCCCTGAGTTCCCACCGATTGACTCTCGCGGCTTGAGGATGGAAATGTGGTTCTGACGGTGTGACCCTTACGGCGACATTGTCACAGGGTCAATTTATCTGTTCCAAAACGGCTTGGTATTCTTAAACAAATGTTCCTAACCCTCGAAGACCCCCGCGCCAAAGTCCAAGGCTCCCGAGATCCCCTCGGCGTGCAGCGGACCTTGAGTCGCCGAATAGTGCTCACGGCCCCGGCGAGTAGGGCAACTCACCGCTTGGCCACCGGGACGGAGGGCGAATCCCGGCGAATCCGCCGATGCCCGCTCGCGGTTTCAAAATGGACAAGTGGCGGTGATGCAGCACTGAAGACGCAATTGTCACAGGGTCAGACCATTTAGGGATACGCTATGTCGATCTCGCTCCACCCTCCGGTCCTCAGTGTACCTGACCCTCGTGAGTCCGCTGAAGGGAGCATCGATCCTCTTGGCCTCCAGATGACCTACGAGCACCTGGCCGGGCGCGTCTATCCGTTCATGACCGTCCGCATGTCGCGGCCACGGTTCCTGACAGCGATTGCCGCCATCGCTCGCGTGTGCGAAGGGCTCGAAGACACCGTGGCGTCTGACGGGATCACGCCAGCTTGGCTTGTTTGCGAATGGTATATGGTTGAAGGGCTGGTCAGGCGCCGAACGGTTGTTCCTAACGACCAATGGTGGGGGATCGCGGGTTCGATGAAGGTACAGCGGACCATCGACCGAGGTCGCCCACTCGGCGCCGCGCAATACCTAAAGACGCCTAAAGTCTTCGGCTTTACCGGCATCTACAAGACGTTGGCTGTCGGGCTTCAAATCGTGACAGACGACATAGTGCTGGACGACGGCGGCTACGAGCTTCTGGGTGTATGGGAGAGAGAGCAGGGTCTCAATGGGTTTCTTGATGACGACCGAAGAGCTGGGCGTGGTAGCCAACTGCGCAAGGACCTGCGAGCGGCTGTTGAGGTCAGTCTCCGCAAGGGCTATACAGATCGCCAGAGCCGGTGGTCGGTTTGGGATAGCATCGATGCCCACTTGCAGCCAGGGACTGTGGGACGTCGTGAAGGCAAGTATCTCCGTCAGCGAGTCGCCGACGATTCGTTATTCTCTCCACGTGATCCCGAAGCAGCGGCGATGCGGCGTGAGCTATTGGCACATCTCGAAAAGCGTGGGCTATGCGTGCCAGAGGATGGCGACGAAGCAGCATTTTTCCGAGATATTCTTGGCGGAAGAATCAGTGCCAGCGAGCAGTTGCGAGAACGCTTGCGAGCGATCGACGCGTATGAGGCACTATGCCGACCGATAGAGGACGCGCTCCGCTTCATCTTCCACTTGTCCACGGAACGGGCCGGTGCGCCCATCTCGAAGAAGGCGTTCGCCGCACACGAGTTCAGCAAGCGGCTGGCGAGTGTAGTTGGGCCAGCTACTCATCGAGTCGCGGATGTGTTTGTGGGAACCGAGTTGGAGCCAGAGGTCACCACTCTAATCGCTCGGTATGAGGTAGTGAGGAATGCTTCCCATCTATGGGAAACCGTATTGACCCACCACGACGATGCACAGCGCCGAAAACCACCAGATGGCAAACGCCCTTGGTGTGAACACGTTCCCGAAGGAGTCGTCGTGCGACCGCAGTATCGACAGAGAGACCGTCCTCCCGGCGACGACTCATACGTTCGCGATTACCGTACCTCGACGGCCTCACAATTCCTGCAGGATTTGGGTGCGCTGCCTCGATGAGCGCGAAACGCACATATAAAGAACAGGCGCGAGAGCGACTCCTCTCATTCTGGGAACGGCATGAGGAATATGGAGCGCCAATAGGCTGCGTGGCGACAACGTACACGTTCGACGCAGCTTTTTTTGAAGAGGAGTGCCTGGCCCGCTTTGCCGGTGTCGAGAGTGATCCTCAAGAGAACGTGCACGCCTACGTTGTGGAGCGCGAGGACAAATTCTCTCAGCTCAAAGCGTGTGTCTTGGTGGATAGGACTAAGGTCACGGCTGACCGTAGTCTCAGGTGGGATCTGCTCCCGGTGAGGTTGCCGGGGGGCGGCATACTTCACGCGAAGGTGAGTCTTCTCGTATGGGAGAACCTCGTTCGCATACTTATCGGTTCAGCGAATCTCACCGAACCCGCCTACCGGCGGAACTACGAGCTGCTTGGTGCACTCGACTTCAGACCGGATAGTGAAATGCCGAAGGGGCTGCTTGACACCGTTCTCGACTTTGTGGAACGGCTGCGCCACCTTGCTCCCGGCTCCGAAAGGGTTGGACAACACGGGCCGCAGCAGGCGCTCGATGACTTCCTAACGGATACACGCAAGAGAGTCGGTGACTGGGTGTTTCCAGACCGGCAAAAGTCCCCGGGTAGTGTGGCTTTCGTTCAGGTTTTTCCCGGAGAAGTCACACTCTTCGAATCCGTCGCGGGACTATTTCCCGCGACAGTGGGTCCTATTGATGCGTGGGTGCTGAGCCCGTTTTACAATGATGGCCGACAAGCTCGGGAGGTCGTAGATGCTTTGATTGCCGTGATGGGAGTGCGTGGCCAGCGAGAGATAAATTTCATCGGACCTGGCCTTCAACTCGACGACGAAGAAAAGACCGTCCAGTTGGAGATGCCGGAAGTTCTTGAGAAACCTTGGGCGAAGCGATGTACTCATCGGTTCCACTGGATTACGCCGATTGAGGACAAGGAGCGCCGCGATCTGCACGCTAAGAGCTTGTGGCTTGAACGGTACGACAATCACCTTTTCCTCGTGGGATCGAGCAACTTCACGGCGTCCGGAACGGGTGTGAGCGGACAACACGCAAACATCGAAGCGAACTTGGCCTACGTTATGCCGCCAAAGGCGCGGAAGCTTCTAGGCAAGTGCTGTGAAGCCTATCCGCCGTATGAAGAAGTGGATCCGTCGGAGCAGACGGTTCGTTTCCTCATCACGGAGGACCGAACGCCTGATGCTGAAGGCAAGAAGCCCCTCCCGGACGGTTTTGGGCTGGCGCTGTTCCGCCCCGAGGGCGAGACCGGGACGCTCCTACTTGAGATCGGTCCAGCAGTGCCCGAGGGTTTCACCGTAAAGCGTGGTGATGGTGACGTCCTTCTCACACACCCGCAGTGGTGCGAGAACGATCGGCCGGCGGATGTGGAGATTCACTGGTCGGATCCAAAGCCGCCGAGTTACGTCCTTGTAAAATGGAAGGACGACGAAGGTGAGGCGCTAGCGGTCTGGGTTGTGAACGTCACAGAAGCGTCGCAGCTTCCACCGCCTGATGAGCTTCGGCTGCTCGAGTTGGACGACCTCTTGAAGATCTTGACTTCAGCTCGACCGCTACACGAGGTCATGGGCTCCATTCTTGCCCGGCGGCGGAAGCTACCGGGCTCCCAGTCGCCGCGTCCTGATGTGGAAACAGATCCTCATCGGAAAGTAGACACCAGCTCATACCTGCTGCGCCGGATGAAGCGCGTGGCTGCAGGGCTCGAGGGGTTGAGGGAGCGTCTTGAGCGACCTGCATGGCATGTTGACTCGTTGCGCTGGCGTCTGGAGGGGCCGATAGGTCCCATCGCTCTGGCCAAGAGGCTTGCTCAGGAAGAGCCTGAGGCTGCGTCGTTCATGCTGGCGGAGGTAGCCTTGACCGTCCTTCGAGCCGACTGGTCGCGGGTCGAGGCTTCACTTGGGGCTAATGTCGCTGGGAAGGAGACAAAACGCGTGGTCGCCCAGCTCCGCGAGATGGCTTTAGCCGCTTCCGCACCCGCCAATCTTGAGGCCTACGTGCGCGAAGTTCTCGACGAGGTGGTTGCGTGACCTGGCCCGTTCAATTTGATGAACGTCGCATTTCTCTGTTTGTCAAAGGACGGATATCGGAGAACGACGCCCAACGACAAGAAGCGACTGCGGCGGCAATTCTCAAACGCTTTGCGCGGCAGCCCGGCCTTATCCTGGCGGACGAAGTCGGCATGGGCAAAACGTTCGTTGCGCTCGCTGTGGCGGCCTCGGCAGCATGGGCCGACCGTGGCGGCAGCCCAGTGATCGTCATGGTACCGCCGTCCCTCCGTGACAAATGGCCACGTGACTTCGAGACGTTTCGAGAACTGTGCCTGACACATGACCGAGATCGCGGCGGCGATGGTCTGCGCGCCAAGCTTGCCAACAATGGAGTGGAGTTCTTCCGGCTGCTTGACGATCCGCGCTCGCAGCGCTGCCACATCATTTTCCTAGTGCATGGTGCGCTGTACCGTGCCCTCGGTGATCCGTGGGTAAAATTTGCGATCCTCAAGCAAGCAATGCAGCAAGGTCGCCTTACCGCCCAACGCAACGCTCTGCCGCGTTTTGCCGCTGAAATCCTTCAAAAGGTCTCGAAAGTACGCGATCCACAGGTATTTGATGATTTGTTGCGGAAGCCGTACCGCCGGTGGCGTGAGGTTCTGACGGAGTACGACCTCGATCCCGGCGACGACCCCGTGCCAGAGGCGATTGAGCGCGTCCTGAAGCGCCGTCAGGTTGACTTGCTGGGTCTCCGCGATTGCCTCCGCGAGCTACCACTGAGACGGTCGCTGCACGTGGAGGCTCGAATCAAAGACGTTCGACAGTCTCTCAACCAGGCTATCCAATATGTGTGGAAGGAGGCGTTAGTCCTGGCGAAGATGCGGTCACCGTTGCTCATACTGGACGAGGCGCACCACCTCAAGAATCCGGCAACCCGGTTGGCCTCTTTGTTTGTCGAGCCGGCAGCGAAAGAGGAAGCCAGGCTGCTCGAAGGTGCCTTGCTACGCAGCTTCGAACGAATGCTCTTCCTGACGGCCACACCGTTTCAACTCGGCCACCACGAACTCCTCAATGTCCTCGAACGGTTCCGTGCGGTTCGTTGGAGAAAGCGGGGGACCTTGATCGATCGGGAGGAATTCGAGTCGATGCTCTCGACCCTCCGCCAGTCATTGGATAGGGCGCATCTTGCGACCACTCATCTCGACAGGAGCTGGGCCCGCATTTCACGCGCCGACGTCAAGGTCAGCGACGACGCAGAAAGCGAATTACAGGAGTGGTGGCACAGTGTCGCGCATGATCCGGCAAGCCAATCTGAGAAGGTGCAGGGAGTGTGGCGAGCCTTCGTACGAGCGCGGGAAGCAATGCGAGATGCGGAGCTGGCGCTCAAGCCGTGGGTCATTCGTCACGTACGACCGCCGGCGCTCCCACAAACGGACACTCAGCGTCGGCGGGTATTTCACGGTGCCGCGATTGTGGGTGACGACATCAAGACCACTCGTGGTCTTGCCGTGAGCGACGATGCACTCCTCCCGTTTCTTCTTGCGGCGCGGAGTCAAGCAGTCGTGCGGCATAGTTCGAGCTCACAAGCGGACCGTAAGGCGCAGAGTGCTACGTTTGCTGAGGGATTGGCATCGAGCTACGAGGCCTTCCTTGAAACAAGGTCCGCAGGTCTCGGAGATGATGGTGCGGGCGTCGAGGAACTGAAGGACGAGGACGCGCATGCAGCAGAGCTGACCGGCTTCGGCCGTAATGTTGGGGTGCTCTCCTGGTACCTAGACCGCCTACACTCGGCCCTGCCGAGCAGAGCTTCTTACGGGCAACATCCGAAGATCGCGCCGACAGTGACGCGGGCACGTGAGTTATGGGAGAACGGGGAGAAGGTTCTCATCTTCTGTCACTACCGAGCCACGGGATCGTCCCTTACGCGCCATCTTTCAGCGGAGCTGGCGCGCACAATCCGGAGAATAACGGCCTCCAAGCTCGGTTGTCAGGAGGAGGAAGCGGAAAGACGACTCGAATTGCTAGGGGAGCGCTACGATAGGGACAGGCCGCTTTACCGTGAACTTGAGGGGCTTGTTGACAAGTACCTCGAACGCCATCTCGAGTTGGTCGAGAAGGAAAGGCGCGAAATCTTCGAGGTTGTACGGCGGTTTGTCCGGACGCCGTCATTCCTGGCCCGGTACTTTCCGCTTGACGAACCCGATCCCAATACAGCGTTCCGAATGGCGATGGAGGAGGAAGACTCATCAGGCCTTTCGCTACCGAGCAAGCTCGAAGCTTTTGCCGATTTCCTGGCGAACCGATGTGTAGTGGCCCAACGTGCGGAATACCTGAAGGCGCTTCGCGAGATCCAGACAGGGATTCGCCGGGGGGGTCGCGACTCCGGTACAAGCGGCGGTGGCACCTATGAGCTGTTGCCGAGTGTTCGGCGGGCCACCGGCGCTGATGACCATGCGGAGCGACAGCGCACACTCTTAGGGTTCAATTCGCCATTCTTCCCGGAGATCTTGGTCGCCTCAAGCGTTTTAGCGGAGGGCGTGGATCTCCATCTGGACTGCCGCCATGTGATTCACCATGACCTGTGCTGGAGTCCGAGCACGCTCGAGCAGCGGACTGGCCGCGTTGATCGAATCGCTGCAAAAGCGGAGCGGGTGGGTAAATCCATCCAGGTGTATCTACCGTTCGTGGCCGAAACGCAGGATGAAAAGATGTATCGTGTGGTGCTTGACAGGGAGAGATGGTTCCAGGTTCTGATGGGTGAGGAGTACGTGGTTGACGAGGGTGCCACAGATCAAGTGGCGGACCGAGTACCACTACCGACGGAAGCTGCTGAAGAGTTGGCGTTTAAGCTTCATGTGTGGGAACCCGAGCTGCCAATGTGACCCTCACGAATAGCACGCAAGCTGCCCCACCGGCCGGGCTACAGCAAACACGGGCTCCGTTTTGTCGCGGTTGCGGAGGGCTTTGCCAAGGCGGAGCGTGAGTTTGGCTGCGACTGGAGGCTCAAGGGGTGCAGCCATTAGGTCCTGGGAATCGATGACACCGGCCGGCTGCGGCAGCTCCCTCAACCTGGTTCCGCTAGCTCTTGCCGAGCGTGCGGCGCAGATCCTCAAGGTTGCCGTCGAGATACTGGTTGGCCAGGAGTACTGAGCCCGTATCGGAGCGTTGGGGGGTCGTCACACCCCGGTGGTAGGTGTCTGCATCCACGAATGCGCGAAAGGCCCTCCTGACGTGGATTGGACCGAGCGGCCCTGATCTCGAGTTGAGCAAACAGACGGGACGAGGAATGTCACAACCCCGTGGCAGGATGGCCGGTAGAACCGAGACATGGTACCATTCTCTGCGATGACGCCGGGTGTGTCCAACTGTCCCCTCCGGGGGAGAGGAGGAATCAATGCCAGTTCAGAAATACGCTGTGATCCGGACAGACGACAGCAGCCGGTCGTTACTTGCACGCGAAATTGTAGAGGGACGACTTCGGCAGGGATGGGGTGTGTCAGGTACCTCGCTTTCGGCGGCAGGCGCTGTAACCGACGAAGCGACCTGGATTGAGAACTATCGGCCTGCGGCCCGGAGTGCGTGGGGTGAGGATATAACTGAGCCAGACGCTAAGAAGCGGTATAGGATTCTCATCCCAATGGTTGACCTGTGCAAGGGCGACGTGGTCCTCGTGCCGAAACTTCATTCGTGGGATCATTTCGTCATGGGCACAGTGTCAAGTGGCTATGAATTCGATGATCGTCCGCACGAACAAAGGGGGGAACTCTTAGATGACTTTCGCCATGTCGTGCATCTGGCTCCGGGCTCGATTATGGAGTTTAGCTACACCTGTACCCCAGAGGCCCGAACAGTTAAGAAGAAGATGAGGGCCTACCAGGCAGCCGTTACTCGAGTCCACAACAAAGAACTGATTGAGGCGATCGATAAACTGTTGCTCCAAGGGAGCGACACCAGTGCCCGCGACGTTGCCACCAACTTCAACGAGGTTCTTAAGCAAACCTACGCAGACCTCCTCAACCGATTGCGGAGGTTTACCTGGGATGACCTGGAACAATTAGTGGCGGATGCGTTTGAAGGCAACGGATTTGTGATCCAGCATCGTCGTCGATACGACAAGCAGGGTGGTGACGCCGACCTGATAATGACGAAGGACATCGAGTTGATATCCGAGGTGACGGATACCGCGATCAAGGTCTACATCCAGGTGAAACAAAAGGAAGGTGTGGACACCAACGATGTCGAGGGGGTTGAACAGTTGGTTAAGATCAGCGCGAGCGACACGACCTGTCTGAAGTTTCTGGTATCGACAGCGGATGATTTCACGGACAAATGCAAGGCCGTGGCGCGGAACCACGACGTCGGGCTCATGGTGGGATTGGATCTCGTGAAGTTGCTTGCCAAGTATGTATGAGGACACCGCTCGATTTCAATTGTCCTTGAGGACAAATCAGCGCAGGGCCCTAGCCGAGACGCCCCTTCAAGGGCGGAAGAACAAGGGGAGGTTTCGGCCCCCGGGTGAATACTGCAGCCCTTAAGCCGATGTATAGATTCTTCTGTACGGAGCATCTTGTCTTGGTCAAACGCTTCGGTGCCCTGTCCGATGCAAGGTGAAGGAAACATTGTGGCGTTCAATACCAAGAGGACGGTGGGGGAGAATTGTCAGACGTTGAAGCTTGAGAGTCATGGATTTGAGGAAGAGTAGCATGAGCGGATTCGATTACCTCGGTGGCAAGCACTGGGAGGATCTAACACGCGAGGAAAGATGGTTCTGTCAGCAGCTTTATCAGGTCGTCCGTGGCAGAGAATCGATATTTGTTGCTGCTCTCCAAAAAGCTTGTCGATGGCGTGATGACACTCTGTCCGTCGTAGCCGATCAAGAATGGAGAATCGGATACGAAGTGTCAACGGCGGTTTGGAATTGCACAAAAACGGCGGCGAAAATTGCACACTTTCTGAGGTGACGAGCCTCATGTCGTCACGGCTTCCTTCCTAGGTTTGGTCCGTCTCTTCGGTGAAGAGGGGGGCTCGCCGCTCGTGGAGAGATTTTGCCAGACGTCCTGGTGATCTCGTATGCGGTAGCTGTTCCCCCGGATGTTGACGATGTGACAGTGGTGGAGCAGGCGGTCGATAAGCGCGCCGGCCATGACGTCGTCCCCGAAGATCGCGCCCCAGTCTTCAAAGCCCTTGTTGCTGGTAAGGATAGTCGCGGCGTGTTCGTACCGCCGGCTCATGAGTTGGAAAAAGAGCATGGCTCCATTGCGACTGATGGGGAGATAGCCAATCTCATCCACGATCAACAGCGACGGATGGGTGAGCGTCTTGAGCCGATGCACCAAGCGTCCCGCCGTCTGCGCCTCTTCGAGGGAGGCGACGAGGTCTCCCAGGGAGCCGTAATAGATGCGGCGGCCGCTCTGGGCGGCGGCGACGGCGAGGCTCAGGGCCAGATGCGTCTTCCCGACCCCGGGCGGGCCCAAGAAGATTACGTTTTCCTTGCGCTCGAGGAAGCCAAGCTGGTGGAGACTCTCGATCTGCTCCCGCTTGATCGACGGCTGAAAGGTGAAATCGAACTCGTCCAAGGTCTTGATCGCCGGCAGGCGCGAGGAGCGCATGGCGGCTTGCAAGCGCCGATTGTTGCGCAGCGTGATCTGCGCTTGGAGCAACGCGTCGATCGCGGCCGCACCCGCCAGCTGGCCGCCGTCAATGCGAGAGAGTATCTCGTCGAGCGCTTCCAACGCCCCGGGCATCTTGAGGTCCGCGAGCTGGCTCTGGATCCGCTCGCGCAGCGACCGCGAGGTGGCCGCCCTCATGCGGTGGCCTCCACCAGCTCGGCATAGGCCGCGAGCGGGCGTCGCTCGACCTCGACCACCCGCGGGCGCGGGCGTGGTGGCGTCGAGGTGGCATGACGCCAGAGCAGCGACCGGTACGGTCGCGGGGCCAGCGACTTGAGCACGGCCCGCTCATCGCGCGCGAAGCGGACCAGCGGCTGCTCTTTGGTGGTCTGATGCTCGCGGACATTGGCCACGGTGGCGAGCCAGTGGAGGGCCTGGGCATTGAGATCCGCGTCGCCCGCAAAGCTCCGGCCGTAGATGAGGCTCTGCCGGATGTAGCGGATCGGCCGTTCGACTTTGCCCTTCGTCTGGGCCCGATAGGGCCGACAGACGCGAATCCGAAATCCCCAGTGCGCCGCGAACCGCAAGAACTCTGGATTTTCCAGCACGCGCCCGCCCGCAGGGCGCTGATCTTCGATGACCACCGCCTTCAGTTGGTCGAACAGCAGCTCGTGCGGCACGCCACCGAAGAACCGAAAGGCCGCCTCGAGGCCCTGACACAGCACCTGCATAGTCTGGCGCGGGTAAAATTGCAGCCACAGGTGGCGCGAGTAGCCCAACACCACGATCAAGCCGTAGCGCTTCCCCCACGGCATCCGAAACTCCGCGAAATCCACCTGCGCCTGCTGCCCCGGTGGCGTCTCAAACCGCACGACCGGCTCCACCGGCACCGTAGGCCGCGTCCGGCGCACGAACGCCTTCAGCTGCGTCAGGCTCCCCGGGTATCCCGCGGCTTGGACCTCCTCGAACAGCCGCACAGCGGTCAATTCGGGGTAGGTCTCCAACCGCTCGGCGATGATCGCCTTGTAGGGGTCCAGCTTCGTCGGCCGCGGCGGATACCGCACCGGGGCGCCAACCTTCCGATCCAGCTGGTCCGTCGCCAGCCAGTGGTAGAGCGTCCGTCGGCTCACGCCCACTCGCTCCGCAATCGCGGTCTTCGTCAGTCCTTGCTCCAGATAATGTTGTACCAGCACACGTTGCTCCCATCCGTACATCGCGTCTCCTCCGCCAGTGACCGGGGAGACGCAAGTTCATGGATCGACCAGAGGCCCGCCTCCGGGCCTCGAGCCGCGGCAAATGTGTGCAATTTTGCCCGCCG
>SDBV01011010.1_pt1 | contig 11786 bp, 6 predicted proteins | sample 2277081 | NCBI WGS metagenome assembly SDBV01 (sample SAMN10402039, study PRJNA504765) | marine sediment metagenome | isolation source: marine sediment core GS10_PC15, 223 cmbsf | place: Arctic Ocean: Southern Knipovich Ridge | collected 2010
GGTGATCGGGAGCCTCATGGTGCGGCTCGGGGTCGACTTCGCCATCGAGGTGTTCGCGCGCGAGCTGCATGAGATCGTCATGAAAGAGGAGGCCTTGCGCCTCGAGACGGCCGCTCTGGCCGACCGTAGCGAGGGGCGGGGGACCTTGCCGCCGGCCGAGGTCCAGGCGCTATGGCCCAGGCAGGGGGAGTTGGCCGACTGGTTGACGCGCCTCTTGCGCGAGCTCAAGTCCGTGGACGATTACCAAGCAAATGCGCTCGCCGTCGTCCGCCTGTCGCGAGTGGTCGGCATGCTCCGGGAGGCAAAGGTGGAGGGAGGCCTCCAGGCGGCCGCGTATGACATCAGACAGAAGGCCTTCGCGGAGGCGATCGTGAAGCAGACCGCGGCGATGATCGCCCTGCTCAAGGCCGAGTTCCGCATCCGGCACGGGGCCGAACTGGACGCGCTGCTCAGGACCAAGGAGGCATATGCGCGGATCCTGTCGGGCCACAAGGCGCTGCGCCTCGAGATCGTCAGGTGGGACGATGGCGTCCTCGCGGCGCGCAAAGCGCAGGCTCTGGGGCGCGAGCGGAAGCTCGCAAGGGACACCGAGCTCACGATCGTCCCGCCGAAGCCGGAGGGGAGCACGGGTGGGGGCCAGTTCACCTTCACATCGACGAGCGTGGAACAGATCGACGTCGACGAAGCGGCCCGCGCTGCGGTGAGCGCGATGAAGAAGGCGGCGAGCGCCCTGGCAAGCCCGAAGGGCGCTCCGCGCAGGGAGGACATATCCGAGGCACAGGTGCGGGCGGAAGCCGCGCTCAGACGGGCGATCCAGGGACTCGAGCAGCGGATCCAGAAGATCATGCACCTGACCGATGTGATGCGCCGTCTGCAGGAAGCGAGGCGGCGGAGGGCAAGGATCACTCAGCTTCGAGAGCAGGAGCAGGGCCTTCTCGACGACACCCGGGAGGCGGTGGACAAGAAGGAGGAAAGCTCCTATCTGGCATCTCCCCAGAGCCAGTTGGGTATAGAGGTGAAGCAGTTCCGGACCGGCCTGGAGAAGGACAACGCTTCCCGGTACCCCCCGAACAAGTACGTGCGGATGATCTGCCGACCCCTGGCGCGCGCCGAGACGTCGATGGGGAAGGCTGCGAAAGCCCTGGAAGGGAACCGGGCCCCGGAAGCAGTGCCGAGCGAGACGCGCGCGGTCAGGGAGCTGGGCGAGGCCAGGGAAGTCGCACAGCAGGAGGTGGAGGGGCTGGAGCGGATCTCCGAGCTCCTGAGACTTGCCGGCGACCTCCGCCGCCTGGCCATGTACCTGGCCGAGCTGGAGGCCGAGCAACGGTCGCTTCGCGAGCAGACCGAGAAGGCCGGCCCGGCCAAGGAGAAGCTCGTGCCCCTGGCCAAGCCCCAAGCCACCCTCGCTCGGGCGGTCGGCGATGTGATCGCGATGCTCGAGGGAATCGCGCCCGCACGCGAGCTCGGGCAGGTCCTCCGCGAGACACAAGGGGTCATGGGGGAGGCGGAGAAGAAACTCAAGGAGGGCCTTGTTTCGGAAATGAAGGCGAGCGCAGACTTCGGCGAGCTCAGTCGAGCCGTGCCGCAGCAGAAGGAGGCTGAGAAGCTGCTCGCGAGGGCCCGGAAGCTCGCGTTGGATCTGGCTGAACAGTACGACTACACGGCGGAATGGCTGGCCTTCCTGCAGCAGTTCCAGGCCGACGCGATGGACCTGCTCCAAAGGCAGATCATGCTGCGGCTGGAGACGCAGGGGGCCGAGGCCAAGGCCTTCCCCGAGCTCTGGGGCGAGCAGGACATCCTGCGGGCGGAGGCGGACACCTTCGCGCAGCTGTTCCCGGTGGGGTCCGAGGACTACGCGACGGCTGCCCGGGAAATGGCGAACGCGATCACCCAGCTCAAGGCTCCGGACCGCAAGAAGGCCCTGCATCACATGGTCCTCGCGGAAGAGGCGCTGCGGAAGGCGCTCGCACAGCTCCTCGCGGCCATGGAGGCCCTGGAGCAGGTGCCGATGATCTCCCTCATGGCCGAGGTCCCGGATCAGGCGAACATATTGCTCCAGGCGTTGATGCTGGCCACGGAGCAGCGGAAGCTCCGTTACCAGACGAGAGCGTCGCCGCCCCGGCTCATCACCCGCTTTGCCATGCCACAGAGCGTGCTCCAGCGGAAGGCCGCCGACCTCGTCTGGGAGGCGGATGGCAGCCCGCTCATCGAGGAAGCGTCAAAAGAAATGACCGCCGCGACGAAGTCCCTGAAGGAAAGTGCGCCAGGTACGGTCCGGACCTCCCGGAACCTGACCGCCGGGCGCGCCGACGCGATCCGCCACCAGCAGCTGGCGGAGAAGGCGCTCCGGCGCTTCATTCTGGAACTCGCCCTGCAGATGTTCGAGCTCTCGGAAGAGCCTATGGAGCCTAGCGGTATGCCGTCGATGCCCAGCGTGCTGCCCGTTGTCATGACCATGGAATCCCTCCACCTGTTCAGCAAGACGGCGGTGGAGGGAGATCTGCAGAAGGGCGGAAGGTCCGAATGGCGCGTGCTCGGCAGGCGTGAGCGGGCCGCGCTCAATGAGAACTTCGCCCGGGAGCTGCCCCTGGAATACCGTGCCATGCTGAAGGGATACTATGAGAAGCTCGCGGAGTGAGACGATCAACGGTCCGAAGCAACCGCAGATGAACGCAGATGAACGCAGATACGGCGGACGCCGCAGGCCCTGTGACGACTTCGGAGGACGCGCCTGGTGTCATCTGCGTCCATCTGCGTTCATCTGCGGTTGCTTCGTTGTTGGCGTGCTCGCCGGCCGCGCCAGCGCCTCCGACGAAGCCCCGGAGCTCACGGACAAGACCGTACGCGCCATCGACAAGGGGCTGCGCTTCCTGGCGAAGGACCTGAACGCGCAGCGAACAGGGCAACACGCGATCGCGAGCAAGGCCCTGGCACTCATGGCGTTCATGGTGGAAGGCTACTTCCCGGGGGAGGGACCGTATGGTGATGCCCTGAACAAGGGCCTGGACCATCTGCTCAAGGAATCCAAGTCGTCCAGCGACGGCTACCTCGGCGAGAGCATGTACGAGCACGGTCTGGCGACGCTCGCGCTCTCCGAGCTCTGGGGCATGGTGCCGGAGAAGGACGATGAGATCTACACTGCGCTGACCAGAGCAGTGCGCGTGATCCTGAGGTCCCAGAACATCGTGGGGGGATGGCGTTACAAGCCCACGCCCACGGACGCGGACCTCTCGGTGACGGTGATGCAGGTCGTGGCCCTCGCCTCGGCCAGGCAGGCCGGGATCATGATCCCCGAGGAGACCATCCGCAAGGCGCTGCGGATGATCCGCCTGTGCTGGCACAGGGAGTCGGGCGGGTTCACGTACCAGCCGCACGGCGGTTCGCCGGGGTTCGCCCGCTCCGGGGGGGCGGTGTACTCGCTCATGCTGCTCGGGCATCGGGATTCGGACCAGGTGAAGGCCGGGATGCGCTACCTGTGGAACATGGCGGAATCCTCCAGGAAGAACACCGGCCACTACTACTACGCCCACTACTACGCGATCCAGGCCATGGTACAGTCGAGCGATAAGGACTACGGCAAGTGGTACCCGAAGATCCGCGACGCCCTCCTGGCCAAGCAGTCCGGCAACGGCTCGTGGTCCGGGCACGGAGGTGGGTCGGTGTCCACATCCATGGCCATCATCATACTGGGAACGCCATGCCGCTACATCCCCATCTATCAGAGATGATCGGGAGGGAACCGCGCAGACGGAAAGGAAACCGCGGATGAACGCAGATGAACGCAGATACGGCGAACGGCGCAAGCCCTGTAACGACTTCGGAAGACGCGCCTGGGGTCGGGGTGTTGCTGTGCCGTGGTGTCATCTGCGTCCATCTGCGGTTGGGGGCCGCAAGGAAATAGCCTAATAAAATTGCCGCACTGCTCCGCCAGCATATGTGCCCGGAGAGGCCGCATGGTGCACGAGACCACAACACGCAGCGGATGCCAAGATCGCATATGGGGAAGTTATTCTGGTACGGTGCCTTAGTAAGGGGGCCTCACGAGCTGCCGTTCTTTGGTTAGAGGGAACGTAGCGCGATGGAATGGAGGGGATGACAGTGAGAGGAACGAATGAGCGATGGCTGTCGGGATTCGGGTGCGCATTTGCCCTCGTGATTGCCGCCTGCACAAGTGCTGAGGCTCAGGCCGAATCGGTCGCCGGCGGGACGGTGTGGGCGTGGGGCCGGAATTACGAGGGTCAACTCGGCAACGGAACAACAGCGGATCATGACAAGCCTGGACATGGGATTCTCCTGGTAACCGCGCGTGGCCGGGTTTTGCGTGCCGAGGAACCGCTGAAACTGCGTGGAGACGATCGCGTCGTCGCCGCCATCCGGTTCAGGAACCCGTCCGAGCAGAAGACGCAGAGGGTTCCGGCGCGCGTGGAGGGTCTGTCACAGGTGGTTGCTGTGGACGCGCACGGTCGTGGGTCCATCGCCCTGAAGGCCGACGGTACCGTCTGGGTTTGGGGGTCGCGCGATGATGCAAGGAAGGGCCTCAATTCACTCCCCGTCCAGGTGCAAGGGCTGCCGAACGTCAGCAAGGTCTTCGCCGGCTCGGCGGCCATTGATGCCGAGGGCAAGCTGTGGGCATGGGGCGGGATCGGAGGAGTGGATCCGGTCCGGGTTGACGGCCTGAGCGATGTTGTGGACGTGAGTGTCGGCTCGGTGTCATATGCCGTGAGGAAGGACGGAACGCTTTGGTGTTGGGCGCCGAGGCGGAGTCTCGAACATAAGGACGGATGGACCGTTCAGGCAAAAGGCCTTGCAGAGATAAAGGCGGTAGTTCCTAGTTCCAGGCATCATTCAGGATGGATCCTCAAGGAGGACGGCACCGTTTGGAGTTGGCGTACCTCCGGCAAATCCCTGTCAGTAAGCACGGCCGGACTGAATCGTGTGGAAGGGCTAGCTGGGATTGCCTCCATTGCCGCCGGGGAGGGGCATGCCCCGGCCTGGGGGCGAGACGGTGCGAAGGGGCATGCCCTGGCCCTGAGGCGAGACGGTACTGTATGGGCATGGGGCAAGAACGAGTACGGCCAGCTGGGCGACGGAACGGGCAAGGACCGGGAAGGACCTATACGGATCGAGCAGGGACTCACCGACGTCACGGCAATCGCAGTCGGGAAAGAACACTCCCTCGCGCTGAAGAAGGACGGGACCGTTTGGGCATGGGGACGCAATAATGAAGGACAGCTGGGCGATGGAACCGCCGAGAACCGTTCTGCCCCCGTCCGCGTCAAGGGGCTTGTGGGGGCTATCGCTATTGCAGCCGGACGTGAGCACAGCTTGGCGCTGACGCTCAAGTAAGCGGCCGCAAGGAAATAATCTAATGAAATTGCCGCACTGCTCCGCCAGCATATGTGCCCGGAGAAGCCGCACGGTACACGAGACCACAACACGCAGCGGATGCCAAGATCGCATATGGGGAAGTTATTCCGGCACGGTCCCTTGCTTCGGCGTTGCCGTGCTCGGCTGGATGTTCGCGCTCGGCGCCGCTCGAGCCGCCGATCCACCGGCCACGCCCCCACGCCCGTTAGGGCAGGCCGGACCTCCGAAGGAACCTGACCTTCGGCCGGGACGCGCGGTGCCGTCGTCGGCCATCAGGGAGATGTCCTCCCTCCTCGTGCGCCCCGACGCGGACCTGAGCCATGTCAAGAAGCTCCGGCAGTACGCGACGATCCTGCGCCTGGGCCGTGACATCGAGAAGCGGTACCCGGCCGCGCCCGATCTCCACATCGTCCGGAACATCATGCTTCAGGCCGCCCAGGGGATTGCGGTGCTGGAGCGGACGGAGCAACGTCGAGGAGAGCTCCTGGAGCTGGCGCGCCGGATCGCGGGTTCCGATGCCCCGCCTGAGTCGAGGCTGCTCGCCGATCTCCTGCTCGCCCAGGCCCGCCGCGCCAACGCGGAGCCCGCCTCCCCGGAAGCGGCTCTGGCTGTGGCCGAGTTCGCGGAGAAGTACATCGGCACGAAGGCCGAGGCCAAGAGCCTGATGAGCGCGACGCTCATGGCCTTCGATATCGGCCACAGTGAGCTCTTGAAGGTGTTCCAGACGAAGCTGCGCACGTCGTTCGCAGGCGAGCCGGGCGTGGCCGCCTTCCTCCGCAATCGCTCGGGCACCTTCGTCAACGCCGGCCGGATCTTCGAGGGCAGCCTCGCCCTCGGCGACGGACGCGAGCTCAGGTTGCCCATGGACTTCATCGGTCATTGTATTCTCATCAACTTCTGGTCCGCGGATACTCCTCACGCGGAGTTCAAGCTCGCGGATCTCAAGGCTTTCGATCGGTCGGTACAGGGCAACGGAATCGTTCACATCCTCGGGGTGAACGTGGACCCGGATGCGCGGAGGGCCGCTAGATTCGCGAAACGGCACGGGCTCCTGTGGCCTCACGCGTTCCGGGCCCGGGGCCTCGACGATCCGCTGCTGCTTCGCTACGGCAACGTGCCGCTGCCCTCCTACTGTGTGATCCGCGGTGACGGTCGCATCGTCAGCGACCAGCTGAGCTTTCTCGGTAGGATCCGGGGCGATGCCGACTGGCGCTTCGAGAGGATCATGACATTCCTCCGTTCGGGCGAGTTCCTCGTCTGCGAGCCGTCGTTCAAGACCTCTCACCGCAGAGGACGCCGCGTACGCGGAGAACGGCCGAACCCCGTGAACGACCACGACCCGAAACCCGATCGCCCGCCTTCCTCTGCGGTCTCTGCGCCCTCTGCGGTGAAGGCCGTTGGGGACGTGCCTCAGGAGGTGCTCGAACGTATCCAGGCCTGCTTCACCGCGCCGCCATCTCGGTACCGGCTGCCGGAGTCGGAGAGCGAGAGGCTCTACAAGGAAGCCCTGCGACTGGGCGAGGAAGCGGAGAAGCGCTTCGAGGGCGCGGGCAATCTGGTCGCCGTGCGGAACCGCATGATCGTAGCCGCCCAGGGCATGGGCGTGCTGAAGATGGACCCCCGCTACATGGAGCGCGCGGCCTCCATTGCCCGGCGCGTGATGGAGTCTCGCGTATCACCGGAGGCGAGTCTCCTTGCCCACATGGCCCTCACCCGGTCCGAACTTCGCAAGACTGTGGACTGGGGCGCCGCCGGGACGTCCGGACCTTCGGCGGGTCAGACCGACCGAGCGAGCGATATCCTTCAGGCCTTCACGAAGCGGTTTACGGGCACGGGCGTCGAGGCAAGGGCCCTGGCGGTGGGCGCTGTCCTCGCCATGGAGGTCGCCCGGGAGGAGCTGCACGAGGAGTGGCTCGGTACCCTCCGGGAACGACATGGCGGGAAGGAACACCTCCGGGAGTTCCTGCGCGCGTTCCAGGCGTACTCGCTCGAGGGCAAGAGCTTCGAGGCCGAGTTCACGCTGTTGGACGGGACCAAGCTCCGTCTGCCGGATGACTTCCGCGGGAACCTGGCGGTCGTCGTCTTCTTTCAACTCGGCGGGCAGGGGCAAGCCGACCGGCGGTCAAGGGCGATGCATGACACACTGAGAGAGCTCAACCGATTGAGCGGCATGCTCGACAAGCATAAGGCCGTGGCGGCGGTGGGGATCTGCCTGGACGGCGACCGCGCGACAGTGGAGGCGAGCGCCAAGAAGCAGAAATGGAAATGGCACGTGGCCCTGGGCAAGGGTTCGCAGGACGAGACGGCCCTCAGGTACAGCGCTTCCCACATGACCGGACGACCGCACTACCTCCTGCTGAGCAGGGAGGGCGTTGTGTTGTACCACGACCGTTATATCCCTCCCTGGGTCAGGCGCACGCAAGACATCCACCGCGCCCTGTTGACGGCGGTGCAGAACCCCGAGGCATTGATAGTCGCAAGCACGAGAGACGGGAGAAGGCTCACTGACATCGAGCGGTTGTGGCAGCGCGCCCAGGCCCACGGCAGAAGGAAGTCCTGGAAGGCGGCCCTGGCGGACCTGCGAACTCTCATTGGCCACGCGCAACAGTGCCTGGGCCGCGAACACCTTGCCAAGTACCGTCGGTACAGCGCGGAGATCCACGAGACGCTCGGTCGCATCGATGAGGCGAGGGTGGACCGGGAGTGGGCGCTTGCGTTGTATCGAATCCAGGGGAACTGGGCGGAGGCCCTGAAGGACCTGAACAAGCTCATTGACTTCGCGGAAAGCCGTCAGGACCGCCTCAGGTACTTCAAAGCCCGCGACGTAGTTCTGGCGAAGCTGGGCGGTCAGGACAAGGCTTCCTTACAGCCGCGATCCTCGAAACCGCCCCGCTCTCAGATCGCTCAGCAGCCCGAGACCGGAGGGTCTTCGAGGGCTGCGGCCCCAATGGGAGGCATGGCCAGCGCCAAGACCAAAGGTATGATCCTGCAATGGCATGTCGTTGGCCCGTTCGACATCGGACCTCGCACCAAGCCCAGCAAAACCAGGAAGCCCAGACCGTATGTGGATCTCATTGCGTCGCCCAAGGAGAGCTGGTATTTCGGTCGCGTGCTTCCGCCGGAGAAGCGGAGGGACCCGACAGCCGTGTACACCGGCAAGGCCGAAGGTCAGGCTCCTTCGGAGGTCCGGCCTGCCCTAACGGGCGTGGCCGAAGGTCAGGCTCCTTCGGAGGTCCGGCCTGCCCTAACGGGCGTGGAGCGGGCCGAAGTACGCTGGGAGATTCTGCGCTCGGATCGGATGGGAGTCGCGCGCCTGGACTACTACTACGGACCCGCACGGAACACGGCCTACTGCGCCGTTGCATATGTCCATGCTCCGGCCCGAGGCACATATCAGATGAGCCTGAACAGCTACAATCACGTCGAGGTCTGGGTGGCGGGGAAACCGGTGGGGGCGCGGAGGCGCAAGGCGAGCCAACAGCAGCGCCAGCACTGGGGGCAGGCGCGGTTCCCCGCAGAGCTAGCACCGGGATGGAACGAGGTCTTTCTCAAGGTGGGCGACGGCTCGGCGGACAGAGTGAGATTCAAACTGCAGCTCAGCGACCCGGAGAACAAGCTGAGATTCGGCCTGCATCACGACGTCCACGCCCGCTAGGGCAGGCCGCACCTCCAGGGGAGCCTGACCTTCGGCCACGCACGCTAGGGCAGGCCGCACCTCCAGGGGAGCCTGACCTTCGGCCACGCACGCTAGGGCAGGCCGCACCTCCAGGGGAGCCTGACCTTCGGCCACACCCGTTAGGGCAGGGCGGACCTTCGAAGGAACCCGCGTTCGTGGGAAAGCCGGACCCCGGGGCGCCTACTTCGTCTTGATCCACCCGCGCCCGCCGCAGACGCCGCACCTGCTGACCAGATCCCCGGTGCCGAAACACGGCCGGCAGGGGACGCGCGTCTCCCCCGAAGGGAACGCAACGCCCCGCCTGTGGTATCCCTTCCCGATGCAGTGGCGGCACTTCGGCCTGGCCTTCCCCCTACCCATGCAGACCCCGCACCTCACTCTCCTGACCCACGTAACGTTGCCGGTGGTATGGGTTACCTCGCGCGATCCCGCCTAGTACCTCGCCCCACTTCTTGCGGTCGCTGTGCGGGACGTGCTCCTCGCCGACCTCGGCGACGTTCTTGAGCGCGAACTTGAGCCGGTCCTTGATGCCCTCGGGCCTGGACACCAGGGAGTTGACCGCCTTCATGAACGCTTCCCGCGGCGTGGCCATGGTCGTCTCCTTTCCCGTCGGTGTGATGATGTCCTAGCGCGCGGTAGGGGGGGCGACAAGTACATCACACGGCACGGGCGAGATCCGTTGACATGGTACTTTTGCGGCAGTAGCATGCGGGCAGCTTGGGCGGGAGGCTTGAGGTGCGAGGCAATGTCATGCGAACGGCGGGTGAAGATGGGGTGATGGTGGGAGGCGGGGGACAGGCCTGGACGAATGGTGTGCTGTGCCCCCCGAAGCTCGGCGTCGAGGCTGAACGGCCTCGTATCGGCTCTATGATGCGAACGGAGGGCTAATTGGTGTATGTCCCCAGAAGCCCCAAGCTGACGGCGACGAGGCCGTCTTCATTGAATGGCACCTTAGCGCATGGTTCAATAACAAGACGATCACGCGGATTCCGGATCTGACAATTACGGAGGCCAATATGGTGGCCAACATAAACCACACAACATGGCTCGGCGTCGGTCACAACTTCCGTGAGGCAGCCAAGCGAGACTGGGCTCACAACGGAGCCAACTTCATGGCCACAGGGCCTGATCCCGAAAAGCCTCTGGAAAGGGACACGGACCTTGAATTCTAGACTGCTTTCGCCCGTGGTCTTTCTCTTGCTTGGGATGGCCCCCTCTCGTGCGCAGGAGAACACTGCAGGACTGACTCCGAAGCAAGCAACTGCCGCTCGCCTGCTGCGAGAAGCCATCGCCGCAGACTTGGGGCCCCTTCGCGTATTGGGCAGGAGGAAGCCAGGGGAAAGCGCTCATGCCTTTACAGGCAGGCACGAGAAGTGCATCTCGGCTATCTCCGCCAAGGACAAAGAGCTGGTGGCTGCACTCAGGGAGGTGATCCCTGCCAAGAGCGATGAGATAGACGGTATCCTTCGCCACTACGCGAACGGCTGGTTCCAGACTGAGCGCATATGGGAGGATTTCGTCCGCAGGCGAGCGAGTTCTGGTGAGGCGCTATCTTCTGAAGTGGCTCGTCGGGGTCTCCTTGAGCGGAGGATGGGCCGAGTGCCACCTGAAGAGCTTCTTGATCGACTTACGCAGTGGGCAATAGTGGAACGTAACGGTCACATAACGAAGGAAGTCGCCGCCCGGTTCAGCGCACGGGAGTCGCTTGGGGCGCTCAGGAGGTGGGCTGCGGCGCCGGGAGTGGCGGCGCGTCTTTGGGAGAAGGGCCTGTTGGAGGAGGCAGCCTATTTCCACTTCCGAGTAGCTGTCGCGCCGAGCCGCCAAGCCCCGCTCTCATGGGACGAGGTGGCTAGGACAGCGAAGGACGGACCTCCAGTCGCACGATGGCTTGCGGTCAGGAGTCTTGCGTATCAGAAGTACCCGAAGGCAGGAACGCTGGCACTGAGACTGCTGAGGGAGCATGGCGATCTGCCGTTCATTGAGCGCGTCGCAGTCCCCTTGTTGATGAAACTGCCGGGAACGCGGCTCCAGGTCCTTGACCTTGTGAGCCGCAGGATCTCTGAGGGTAGGTTCCATGAAGGAAACATGGGCACATACGCCGGGCTCGGTGGAGCCTGTAAGAAGTACCAACAGGGACGGCGGATGCTTGAGTTCGTAAGGGGCCGATCCCACGACGCGGCGCTTCTGGCATGGATCAGCAAGGAGTTGGCCGAAATCCCGGGCCCGTCTAGGTCCAGAATCGAGGAGCAGGGCGAGAAGGATCCTCCTGTTGGCAAACAGGGCGGGACAAGCAGCGTGACAGCGCCGGACGAGACGCTGACGTTTTCGAAGCAAGAGGCCGACAGTACAACCAGTGAGCCAGCGCGCGGGCCTGCCACACCGTCCGCGGCTACCCAGAACGCCGGGAGGGTGTTGCTGCTCATCGCCGCCAGCGTGGTCTGTGCCCTCATGATCGGAGGCCTGGGGGTCTGGCTGATCCTGCGCCGGAAGGCTGGTCGCTAGTATGGTGAAAGAACGACTGGGGGGATTCCGCGGACACAATACTCAATTACGAGAAGGAATAGCCATTGATTAGAGCGCGCAGCCAGGGACTTTCGCGGGGCGGCTTCGGCGCGCCTCGCAGCCCGGGCGCGAGTTGCTAGAGGAGGACGGCCATGCCGCGAATCGCCGGCGTCGACGTTCCGAACGAGAAGCGCATCGAAACCGCGCTTCGCAGCATCTACGGGGTGGGTGCGACGCTCGC
>SDBV01011011.1_pt1 | contig 11783 bp, 10 predicted proteins | sample 2277081 | NCBI WGS metagenome assembly SDBV01 (sample SAMN10402039, study PRJNA504765) | marine sediment metagenome | isolation source: marine sediment core GS10_PC15, 223 cmbsf | place: Arctic Ocean: Southern Knipovich Ridge | collected 2010
CTCTTGCCTTAAAGGCTTTATCATGTTTTTTTCTCATTGGTGTAAAACTCCTTCTATTTTTTTTCGGCAGGTTCTACACCTTAATCCTCTTATTTTTCTGCCTTAGACCCTGGGCTCATTATAAAATTCAACCTGGAAAATTGAGCGTCAGATTAATAATTTGATAATCCCTATTGGGAGTAAAAATTACGGAAATGAATTTATTACAAAAAGAGCCAGAGAGGTAATTGATTATTACCAAAAATAAGAAATTGCTAAAGGTAAAAGAGGGGCCTAACAACTAAACATAACAGTAAATATAAGATTCTACCTTCGGCTTTATCCAAATTGCCTCTGGTCGCGAACTCACAACGACAACTTCAGGAATTCGCAGAATGTTATGTTCTATGACTGTTTTCAAATGCTTTGACTTGCCCTTCCCTGGGCTCGGGGAGAATCTATTTTGAAATATCTAATACTGAAACTGACTTGTATTTTCGTGAAAATTACATTTGCTATTTATCAAACCAACCCTTTGGGACAGACAAACATCAAATTAGGTGTTAGCATTACAAGTAGTATATAATTCATGGAATAGGAGAATTATATGGAGTTGGGTACATTTTCAATAAGTTTAAATGTTAAAGATATAAAAGTCTCTAAGTCCTTTTACGAGAAACTAGGCTTCCAGGTTTTCAGTGGGGACATGAAACAGAATTGGCTGATAATGAAGAATGGAGATCACACCATTGGGCTTTTCCAGGGGATGTTTTCTAAAAATATTATGACCTTCAATCCTGGTTGGGATAAAAATGGCAAAACTCTTGATGCTTTCACGGACGTGCGTAATCTTCAGCGAGAGATTAAGGCACGAGGTATAAAAATTGAGACTGAAACAGATGAGAGTACGACTGGGCCTGTGAGCTTTATAATTATTGATCCTGACGCTAACCCAATTTTGATTGATCAGCACGTGTAATCGTCCATTAAGGTAGCTCTAAGAAGAGCTAAAGGTCTGGAGGGAAAAGATGGAATTTAACGAACTTCTTCGAGGAGCCGAGAAAGCATTAATAGATCTGGATGCTGAAACATTAGTTGCTTTTTATGCCCAGGAATTCCTTTTTGAAGATACCACATCAGGAAAACGTATAACAAATAGTACTGATCTAAGAGATTATTTTGATCGCCTGTTTTCTTTGCCTGAAGTTTCATTCACTGATGTGAGCTTTTTCAATTCAGGAGGTAGAGCTGCAGGTCAGTGGACATGGTGTGGCAGATCTCAATCTGGAAAAAAGTTTACTATTCGAGGGGCATCACTTTTCAAGCTGGGGGAGGATGGAATAAGAGAGGAAATCCTTTTTTATGATCCGCGATCCTCGGATGCATAGTCACAATTGGGAATAACAATACGCTGGAATAAATTTGGGATACTGTAAGATTTGTAATGCAGTTGGGTTATTGGGAGTGGTATATAAGGAAGTGGTCGGACATTCTCCAGCCGCTTAGCTCAAAAGCATTATGTTCTGACCAGGAGAATTTACGTTTATAATTCAATTAAGTATGAGTTTTACTGTTCCGAAAGTACACCCATTACTTTTGGAAATATCAACAAATTCGTCGGACACAACATTTAACAGCAAATAGCATGGGAAATTTAACATTAACTATATAAAAAGCTCAATTAAACACCTCAGAAGTAATTAAAATCAAACAGAATTACTTATATCGTGAAAATATATTTTGTAATCATTTAGGCGAATCTCTTATAGTTTATTCCAGAAGTCATTGGTAATTCCACAAAAAACTTGCTATTTAATTCGAGAAATACTAAATTCAATTTATGAAAGAAGAAACCATTAAAAGTATGCCACTCTGGAAATATACCATCCTTGCTGTTATAACTGCTATAATACCACCAGTAATCATCCTTTTTCTGGCAGGTGATTGGCTATGGCTGGAAGGGTGGATTTTCAGTATCTGGTTTGACGTTATGGTACTCTCGAACTCTATTTACCTGTATATAAATAATCCAGAACTATTAGCTGACAGAGCTTCCCTGCCAGGCACTAAAAACCAGAAAAAATGGGATAAATACCTGATGATCGTAATATATCTGTTAGCAATAGCATGGTTAATCGTTATGCCTTTGGATGCACGTCGTTTTGGTTTATCGCCTGATTTTCCTCTGTGGTTAAAGATAATGGGTGGTATAGCCCTTTTGCCCTCTTTGTATCTGGAGTTTCAGACAGCTGTTGAAAATGCTTATCTTTCAACCCAGGTGAAAATTCAAAAAGATCGCAAGCACAAAGTAATTACAACGGGAGTATACAGCTTTGTAAGACATCCAAAATATCTAGGTGATCTATTAATGATGATTGGAGCTACTCTTCTTATGGGCTCACTATATGGAATACTGATTTCTATAGCAGCTATTCCTCTTCTTGTTCTAAGAATATTTGGCGAAGAAAAAATGCTTATTGAAGAACTGGATGGTTATGCGGAATACAAAATTAAAGTGAAATACAGGTTGATTCCAACGGTATGGTAATATTTTTTATTTGAATTCATAAATTAAGCCACACTGCACCTAACTGCGCGTAACCTCAATCGACCAATTTGGTGGCTATATAACGGTTTGACTTTAGCTCAATACTACAAAAATATGGAATCAGAAGTATTCGAAGCGATTCCCAACAGAAATTCAGAAAACAGGTCTTCGAAAACTCATTCTTTTGCATCGGTCAAAGAATCTTAATGATCTTAGAATCCCTCCTGGGAATATGCTTGAGAAGTTATCAGAAAATAGAAAAGGTCAATATAGTATTCGAATAAATAATCAATGGAGAATATGTTTTTATTGGAAAACTGGAATTGCTTCAGAAGTAGAAATTACAGACTACCATTAGGAGGAAAAAATGAATAGGATACCTGATATAACTCCAGGAGAGATTTTAAAAGAAGAATTTCTCCTACCAATGAAAATAAGTGCATATAGACTTGCGAAAGATACAAATATGCCAGCCACCAGGATTTCAGAAATATTAAAAGGGCGGAGAAGAATAACAGCAGATACAGCGCTTAGACTATCACAGTACTTTGGCAATTCTGCGGATTTTTGGCTTGGGATCCAGGATGAATATGATTTAAGAAAGGAAAGGGATCGTTTGAAATCTGAACTTGCAACCATCCATAGAGCAAAAGCATCATAGAGGAATAAAAATGAAAAGAGGGAATAAAGGAACAGGAAAAAGATTAACGCCATATAACACAGCCGATACAACATTTTGCTAGAGGTTTTTCAGGGTGATGAAATAATGAATATACAAAAGTAAAGTATGCAGGGTTACTGTTTTTAGATTTTAAGGAAAAGCAAAACGTCGGATAGCCTGGAACGTTAGACGACATAATTTTATTCAATTATGTTTAAAAGGAACAACGGCTTGTATCAAATAGAAATCATAAAAAAGATTGAAGAAATTGAATCTCTCGACAAAGTAATTAGATTGATTCAGAAACAGATGGCTGTTATTGGAGGCTGTTCAGACTTTATCCATGTTAAGGATGCATTGGAAAATGCTTTAAAACCAGAAAGTAGAAGTTTTTTATTTTTATGGTACTCAGAATCAAATGATATTGGGGCATTCGTTATACGCAATTAAATTTTAACTTTAGAAATAAAAAAAGATGGAGAGTCCAGGTGCTACTCAAAATAGATTCTCCACAAAGTATATTCTGAAAATATTTTAAAGAATAAAGGTTGATAGTAATTATGAAACCAGCATTAATGATAATTGATATGCAAAAAGAGTATTTTACCGGATATGCAAAAGAATCTATGACTGCTGCTTCAGAATATATAAATGAAGTTTTAGGATATTTTAGAGAAAAAAAATTACCAATTATTTGGGTGCAGGATATTGATAGAGATAGTGGAGTTGTTCCAGATACGGAAGGATTTAAAGTAATAGAATTGCTTGAAAGAAAAAGTAACGAGATAAGTATTCATAAAGAGTATGGGAATAGTTTTAATAAAACAGAATGTGGAAATATACTCAAAAGAAATGAGGTCGATGTAATATTAATAACTGGCTATTGTGCAGAAAATTGTGTTTTATCCACATATCGGGGAGCTCAGGATTGGGATTTTACACCAGTTATTTTAAAAAATGGAATTGCAAGTGGTGATAATGAAAATCTCAAATTTGTTGAAAAAATTAGTGATGTTGTTTCCTACAAAATAATTAGAAAAATGCTTGAAAATATAAAATGAAAAAAAGTCATTATAACGATTTTTATTCTTGCTGTTACAGAAAATTCCCTTTAAAGATTATAGAGGAGTAAAAGATGAATGAAAACGACATAAATTTTATTAGAACTTCAATAGAAGTTGCACAAAAAGCCAGAGATAAGGGAAATCATCCATTCGGTGCATTACTTGTCGACGAACAAGGGAATATCCTATTAAAAGTTGAAAACAATGTAGTCACCGAAAAAGATTGCACAGGACATGCAGAAATAAATTTAATCCGACAGGCTTCTAAAAAATATGCCAGTGATTTTCTTGCAAAATGTACACTTTACACCAGTACTGAACCTTGTCCAATGTGTTCCGGTGCAATATTTTGGGGGAACGTGAGACGAGTAGTATATGGGCTAAGTGAAAAATCCCTTTACGGGATAATAGGTGATAATTCCGAAGAGGTTCTTTATCTGCCCTGTAGAGATCTGTTTGAAAAAAAACAGAAGCAAGTGGAAATTATTGGTCCTGTACTTGAAGAAGAGGCAAAAAAAGTACATGAAGGCTTTTGGAAGTAAAAGAAAAATAAAAAGTAGAAACCGGTAGTTTCCACTGAAAGACTAAAAACTATATTGAGATTTCAAGTAGAATTGATAAAAATGACATTACATGGAAAAATATTTTATCAATGTTGAGTAAAAATATATAAAATCCGGGCAATATTACTAAATAAATGTTAATATCTTGTTTAAGAGGTGAAATCATGAGTAAAGAAAGGAATGTTAAAAAAGATACTAAAAAGGCACCAGCTAAATCAATAAAAGATAAAAGGAAAGAAAAAAGAGAAAAGAAATCAAAAAATAGTTAGTAGAATGAGGCTGTCCGGTAACCCCGTAGTTCACTAATTATGCTACCAAGTATACAGTGTATAGCCATTATACCAGTCTAACCACACACTTAATCCATTTGGTACAAGCCGAAGGCTCCTATTAGTACTTGAGTCTTAAAACTGAGCCTCGATTCAGTGGGTTTAATTTAAGGGACAGCCTGAATTATATATATAATCCTTTATTTTGGAGCAAGATACTCTGAGATTGCAACCGCAGCATCCCGGCCATGAGCGAATGCCCTTACAACCAGGGATGCACCCATTGCTGCATCACCTGCCGCAAAAACACCATCAACACTGGTCCTGTAGCTGCCGTCTACTCTTATATTCCCTCTATTATCCAACTCCACACCAATACTTTTTACCAGTCTGTCATGTTCAACATGAATAAAGCCCATAGCTATAAATACCATGTCAATCTTTTTGGAAAACTCAGTACCAGGGATTTCCCTCATTTTCCAGGAATTTTTCTTTTCATCATAGATCCATTCAACCCTTACAAAATGTGCTTCATTCAGATGAATTCCATCTCTGGAAGAAAAGTACCTGGTGGATACGCCCCACTCCCTCTCGCAGCCTTCTTCATGAGAGCTTGAAGTCCTTAATATCTTTGGCCAGTCCGGCCATTCAGGATTCCAGTCGTTTTTCCACTCTATTGGTTTGGGCAAAATTTCATACTGAAGTACACTCTTTGCTCCCTGACGTATGGAGGTTCCAACACAGTCCGAACCTGTATCACCACCTCCAATAACCAGTACATTCTTATCTTTTGCTGAAATTATTTCAGAAAATGATAGAGTCCCTTCGTTAAACTTATTTGATCCTGATAAAAAATCCAGAGCAAAATAGACACCATCCAGCCCTCTTCCACCAGCAGGAAGATCTCTGGGAGTTCCTGCACCCATGGTTAGTAGAATTGCATCAAATGATTTTCTAAGATAGCGGACCGAAATATCTTCTCCAATGGTTACATCATTTTCAAAAATTATCCCTTCCTGTTCCATTATCTCTATTCGACAGTCAAGAATACTCTTTTCCAGCTTAAACCCGGGTATGCCGTAACGCATTAATCCCCCGGCCCTGGGGGCCTTTTCAAAAACAGTTACTTTATGACCTGCTCTCCGCAGCTTTTTTGCCGCTGTAAGCCCCGCAGGTCCTGAGCCTATGATGGCAACACTTTTACCGCTCTCCGATACAGGAGGTTCAGGTTTCACCCATCCTTCTTTAAACGCCCTCTCCATAATCTGGAGTTCAATCTGCTTAATTGTTACAGGAGCGGTATTTATTGAAAGAGTACAGGATGTTTCACAGGGAGCAGGACAGATTCTGCCTGTAATCTCTGGAAAACTGCTTGTCAGCTCCAGTCTCTCCCATGCTTCCTTCCATCGGCCTTTATAGACAAGATCATTCCATTCTGGAATAAGGTTACCCAGAGGGCATCCCAGAGAATGACAAAAAGGAATTCCACAATCCATACACCTGGCACCCTGTTTTCTTAATTCCTCTTCAGGCAGTACAGTTGTAAATTCATTATAATGGGTGATTCTTTTTTTAATACTTTCGTATTCTACTTTTACCCTTGGGTACTCGATAAAACCAGTTTCTTTTCCCATCTTAAACTCCCTGTGTATGTAATAAGAGCTTCTGTTTCGCTTGTTTCTCGAGGGCCCTCTTATAGTCAACAGGCATAACCTTTATAAATGCCGGCAGCATCTCCTGCCAGTGTCTTATTATCCAGGCTGCATGCTCACTGTCCGTATACTTAATATGTTCTTCAATAAGACTCTTCAGTCGATTCTGGTCTTCTTCCAGAATAAGTGGTTCAATATCCACCATATCCAGATTACACCGGGTATCGAAAAGCTGATCCTCATCCAGTACATAGGCTATACCACCGCTCATACCAGCTGCGAAGTTGAGTCCAGTCGGACCGAGAATAACAACAATACCACCAGTCATATACTCACAACCGTGATCTCCAACCCCTTCAACCACCGCAACAGCTCCGGAGTTTCTGACAGCAAATCGTTCTCCTGCCATACCATTTACAAAAAACTTTCCACTTGTAGCCCCAAAAAGGTTTACATTTCCTGTAATGATATTCTTCTCCGATCTATAATCCAGACCGTCAGGAGTTGAGATAATAATCTTTCCCCCGGATAATCCTTTCCCAACATAATCATTGGCGCTACCCTTAAGATTTAAAGTGATGCCGGCTGCCAGAAATGCGCCTAAACTCTGTCCGGCTTCTCCGTTAAGATTAAGTTTTATTGTATCTTCCGGCAGTCCCCCGGCTCCATATCGTTTAGCAACTTCACTGCTAAGGATTGTTCCGAAGGTTCTGTCTCTATTTCTAATTTTCAGGGTTAACTCTGAAGACTCATCGGATTCAAGGGATTTTTTTACCTTGGTCACTACCTCTAAATCGAGTGCTTCTTCAACTCTATTTGTGCTGTTTTTTGTACAGTGATAACTTCCACCTTCTGAAATTTCTACCTTTGTCAGAATTTTCGTAAAATCAAGGTCTCTCTCCTTCCAGTATTTCAAGGCTTCATCAGTTTCAAGAAGATCAACCTGTCCAACCATATCATCGAACTTCCTAAAACCAAGAGATGCCATTATTTCTCTGACATCCTCTGCAAGGAAGGTCATATAATTGATAAGATGTTCAGGTTTCCCGGCAAACCTCTTTCTAAGTTCAGGATCCTGGGTAGCAACCCCAACAGGACAGGTGTTTTTATGACACTTACGCATCAGGACACATCCCATGGTGATCAGACTGATTGTAGCAAACCCAAACTCCTCAGCTCCAAGAAGGGCGGCAATTACTACATCCCTGCCGGTCCTAAGCTGACCATCAGTCTGTATGCGTATTCGATCCCGCAGATTGTTCAGAACCAGAGTCTGCTGGGTTTCGGCAAGACCTATTTCCCAGGGAATACCTGCGTGTTTTATTGATGACAGAGGAGAAGCCCCTGTGCCGCCGTCATGTCCGCTTATCAGGACCATGTCTGCCTTTCCCTTCGCAACACCTGCAGCTATAGTTCCAACACCAACTTCGGATACAAGTTTTACAGAAACCCTGGCTTCCGGGTTTGCATTGTGAAGATCAAAAATAAGCTGTGCTAAATCTTCGATTGAGTAGATATCGTGATGAGGAGGTGGTGAGATAAGAGTAACCCCGGGTATTGAATGTCGAATTGATGCTATTGTCTCATTTACTTTATGTCCGGGAAGCTGCCCTCCCTCGCCGGGCTTTGCACCCTGGGCCATCTTTATCTGCAATTCATTTCCATTTACCAGATAATTTATTGTAACACCAAAACGACCTGAAGCAATCTGTTTTACATAACTGGAAGCTGAATCTCCGTTATCCTTTGGTATAAATCGTGCTTCATCTTCACCGCCCTCTCCGGAGTTACTCATAGCACCAAGCCTGTTCATTGCTATTGCAATTGTCTCATGGGCTTCTTTACTTATAGATCCCATGGACATGGCTGAAGATACAAATCTTTTAACTATTTTCGGGGTGCCCTCAACTTCTTCAAGCGGCACCGCTTTTCTTTCCTTAAATTTGAGCAGTCCCCTGAGAGTACATAAATTTTTCGCTTTACTGTTTATCTCATCAGCAAATACCCTGTACATCTCCCTCGAGTTTTTGCGAACTGCCTTCTGTATAGCCACAACAGCTTCCGGAGTCATCAAATGTTTTTCAGATGATCTCCTGTAGTGAATAAATCCCCCTGAATCCAATAACTCCGATTCACCGGTTAATCTCTGATATGCTGCAATGTGCCGGGCTTCCACATCTGCTTCAATACGTTTTAATCCAATCCCCTCAATTCTTGTGGGAGTACCCGGGAAGTATCTATTTACAAAATTACTCGAAAGACCTATAGCCTCAAATATCTGAGATCCCTTATAACTCCTGATGGTTGATACTCCCATTTTTGACATGATCTTAAGAAGTCCCTTCTTCATAGCTTCAATATAATTCTCAAAGGCAATATCAGTTTTTTCCACTTCAGGCAGCTTTCCCTGACTAATAAGATCTTTTAATATTTCAAATGCAAGATAAGGATTAACTGCACTGGCTCCAAATCCTATAAGGGTCGCCAACTGCATTACATCTCTTACTTCGCCACTTTCTACAAGCAAACCGGCTTTCTGTCTAAGACCCTTTTCAACAAGATACTGATTCACTGCTGATACGGCCAGCAGAGCTGGTATAGGTAGTTTCTCTGAATCTGTATTCTTATCACTTAAGATTAGGAAGCTGTTGCCTTCATCTATCAGCTCCACAGCCCTTTTGCATATTCCCTCAATAGCATTTTCAATTCCACCTGATTCATCATCCAGACTGTAGAGAATATCAATAACCCCGGACGTCTGACCCTCAATATTCGATCTTTTTAAAATCCTGATATCATCATTGGAAAGTACAGGATGAGCAAGTTTAAGCTGTTTACAGTGCAGGGGTCCCTCATCAAGAAGGTTCTGCTCCCTGCCAATAAAACTCATCAATGACATTACTAGTTTCTCTCTATAGGGATCGATAGGAGGATTTGTAACCTGTGCAAAAACCTGTCTAAAATAATTGTAAAGAAGCTGCGGCCTCTCCGACAGGACTGCAAGGGAGGCATCGTTTCCCATGGAACTTATAGGTTCACTGCCGTTCATTGCCATTGGGATAAGAATCTTATCAATTTCTTCAAAGGTGTACCCAAAAACCTTCTGCAGCTTTACAATATCTGCCTGAACCTCCGGAACAGGGTCAGGCACCCGGAAGAGTCCCTTTAACTCAATCTTATTTTCATCAAGCCATCGTCTGTAGGGTTTCTGTCTTGATACCCGTGATTTGATTTCATGGTCATACATCACCCTTCCCTGTTCGGTGTCAATCAAAATCATTCTTCCAGGGCCAAGACGTCCCTGTCTGAGAACATCCTCAGGTTTAACTGGAAGTACTCCTGTTTCAGAAGCAAGAATAACCCGGCCGCTTCTTGTAACAGTGTATCTTGCAGGACGAAGTCCATTACGATCCAGGGATGCACCGATTTTTATTCCGTCTGTAAAAGCCAGAGCGGCAGGTCCATCCCAGGGCTCCAGTATAGAGGCATGATATTCGTAGAATGTTCTTCTGTCCTCGCTTATATGGTACTTTTCACCGAATGGTTCCGGGACCATCATCATCATTGAGTGTTCGGCCGATCTGCCGGCCTGAACAAGCAACTCAAAATTGGAATCAAAAATCGCTGAATCGCTTTGGTCTATATTTATGACTGAAAGAACTTTCTCAAGTTCATCACCAAATAGAGGTGAGTATAGTGTTGCCTCTCTCGCTTTCATCTTGTTGATATTACCCCGGAGAGTGTTTATCTCTCCATTGTGAGCAATATAACGGAAAGGCTGTGCAAGAGACCAGGACGGAAAGGTATTTGTACTGTATCTTTGATGAACAAGAGCCAGGGCACTTTTATAATTTTTATTTGTTAAGTCCGGATAGAATTCCTCCAGCTGAGGAGCAACAAACATCCCTTTATATACAATAGTCCGACAAGATAGGGAGGAAATATAAAAGTCATCAATGGAAAATTCTGCAGCATCAGCTCGCTTCTCGATGCTTCTGCGAATGATATATAGTTTCCTTTCCAGGTCATCTCCACTTAAACCTTTTACAGAAATAAAAGACTGAAACACAAATGGCATTGAAGAAAGAGCCGTAGATCCAAGAGAATCAGATACCATGGGAACATCCCTGGACCCTAACATTTCAGCGCCTTCGCTGCCAATAACATCCTTGATTATGCCGATAGCTGTATCTCTTTTACTCTTTTTAACAGGTAGAAAAAACATTCCCACACCATAGGAACCAAGAGCTGGTAGTTCAAACCCAACTTCTTTTGAGAAAAAATCATGAGGAATTTGAGTTAAAATTCCGGCACCGTCACCTGTATTGATGTCACTGCCAACAGCACCTCTGTGTACCAGATTCTTCAGAATAGTAATGCCGTCTATGACAGTTTGATGAGTTCCCACGCCGTCAATCTCAACAATAAATCCTACACCACAGGCATCATGTTCATATAATGGATCGTACAGCCCCTGTTTCTTCATTTACAACCTCTTTACGGCAATTTGTTACCGTTATCTCATTTAAAACTATCAACATAGGAAACTTGTGTCAATAATATCTGCAAATATACAAATTATTCACCATATTCTTTGATACTTTGCGAATATAGAATTTTAACCATCAATTCTTGTGGCAATTTTGCCATAAAAAACAAAAAAGAAACATGACGATCTTGACATTGCTCTAATTTTCAATAAGCTTAAATTATATAGTTGATTTAAAAAAATTAAAACAAAAAACTACAACAAAAACCAATATCACTAATAAGGAGCAAAACATAAAACTTAGCTCAAAGTTAAGTCTCTTTATCGTTGGGGTCCTGTTAGTATTCTCCTCAGCTATTCTACTGCTTATCAGTATAAACTCTGTTATCGAGACCAACAAGGAAATCATTACATTCAGAGAACAGGAAATAGATAAATCAAAACAGACACTTATCAATTATATAGATATTGCATTTGAAGTTGTTACTACAAATCATGCGAATGCAACTGATAATAGCTTTCTTGAAAAAAAATATGGCAGAAGATTACAGGATATTA
>SDBV01011013.1_pt1 | contig 11781 bp, 9 predicted proteins | sample 2277081 | NCBI WGS metagenome assembly SDBV01 (sample SAMN10402039, study PRJNA504765) | marine sediment metagenome | isolation source: marine sediment core GS10_PC15, 223 cmbsf | place: Arctic Ocean: Southern Knipovich Ridge | collected 2010
GCCTTCCTGCACCCCCGTTCCACCGCCGGTGTTCTGGTGGAACTATGCCAGAAACCCTGACCCTTAAGGACAAGCTCAAGCGCCTGCCCCGGCAACCGGGGGTATACCTGTTCAAGGACGCCCGGGGTGATATCATCTACATCGGCAAGGCCAAGGTATTGCGCCACCGGGTGCGCTCCTATTTTCAGGCCCCCGGCGGCAAGGATCGCAAGACCCGGCGCATGTTGCCCAAGATCACCGACCTGGATTGGATCGCGCTGCCCAACGAGATCGAGGCCTTGATCTGTGAACAGGACCTGGTGCGGCATCACCAGCCGCGCTACAATATCCTGCTCAAGGATGACAAGTCCTACCCCTTTATCATGGTCACCAGGGAACCGTTCCCCCAGGTGCTCCTGACCCGCCAGGTGAAACGGGACGGCAACCGTTACTTAGGACCTTACACCGACGTCAAACGTCTGCGCGAGACCCTGCGGGTGCTGCACAAGATTTTCCCCATCCGCAGTTGCACCTATCACATCACCACTGACACCATCGCCCAGGGAAAATATAAGGTCTGCCTGGACTATCACATCAACCGTTGCCACGGTCCCTGCGAAGGGCATCAGAGCGGTGAGGCCTATAACGAGATGATCTCCGGCGTGGTGGCCTTCCTTCAGGGGCGCAGCGCTGAAATCCTCAAGCGGCTGACGATCGAAATGCAACAGGCTGCCAAAAAGCTGCGCTTCGAAGACGCCGCCGGTATCCGCGATCAGTTCCATTCTATGCGGCACTACGCCCAGCGCCAATCCACCCTGACTAAGGACCTGAGCGACCGGGACGTGCTGGCGGTGGACGTGGCCTCCAGCTACGGCGTGGGGGTGGTGCTACGGGTGCGGGACGGCAAACTAGTTGGTAAGGAGAAATTTGACTTGTCGATAGCCGACCCCCAGCTGGCTACGGAGAATTTTTACGGTTTTCTGAAGCTCTACTACAGCCGGGCCGACTTCATTCCGCCGGAAATTCTGGTTCACGAACCGCCTGACGACCGCCCGGGCATTGAAGGCTGGCTGACCGAGTTGGCTGGGCACAAGGTGCGGCTGCATGCTCCCCAGCGCGGTGAGAAGGTGCGGTTGGTGGCCCTGGCCCGCCAGAACGCCACTCTGATGCTCAACGAGATTAAATTAAAGAAAAGCCGCCGGAGAGAGCTGCTGCCATCATCGGTGGAGCGCCTCCAGGAAGACCTGGGCCTGGAAGTGCCCCCCCGGCGTATCGAGGGCTTCGACAATTCCAATATCCAGGGGGCCCACCCGGTCTCCTCCATGGTCTGCTTTTTGGACGGCCGGCCGCGCAAAAGCGAGTACCGTAAATACCACATCAAGACCGTGGCCGGGGCCGACGACTTTGCCTCCATCTACGAGGTGGTCACCCGGCGCTACCGGCGGGTGCTGGATGAGGGCACACCACTGCCCGACTTGGTTCTCATCGACGGGGGCAAAGGGCAGCTGAGCATGGCCAAAGCCGCCCTGAACGACCTGGGGCTGGCTTACCTGCCGGTGATTGGGCTGGCCAAGCGGCTGGAAGAGGTTTACCGCCCCGGCCATGCCGAGCCGTTCAACATTCCCAAGCATTCACCTGGACTGGGGCTGCTGCGCCGGGTGCGTGACGAGGCCCACCGCTTTGCCATCACATTCCACCGCCAGCAGCGTTCCCGGGCCATGACCACTTCGGTGCTGGACGATATTTCCGGGGTGGGTCCCAAACGGTTGCAGGCTATCTGGAAGGCGTTCAGCTCTCTGGAGGAACTGGCTGGTTCCGACGTGGAAGTCATCGCCGGGAAAGCGGGGATCCCTATTGTAGTGGCTGCGGCGGTCAAAGTGCGGGCCGGACAGGTGGACCAGACGAGTATCTGATCAGCCCTGGCTCACCTTCCACTTGCTTTGCGATGGGTGGGTGGGTATACTCGCAATGGTCATCCTCCTTAAGTTGGTGGCCCGGTAACCGATTTAGAATACCGTGGAGACCTTAGACACAGAAACCTCCGTTCCCGCCAGCCAGGGCATCCCTCTGGTGGCCATAGTCAAGATCGCCCTGGCCGTGATTAGTATGCTGCTGGTGGTGATGGTGTTCATCGACGGCACCTACCTGGTCAGGCAGTACCGCACCCCCTGGCAGCCGCTCTACCATCAGAATTTCGACGATCCCCGCGTGCGAGTGGCGGCCCAGGGTCTGCTGGCCTACAGCCAGTTTAACCTGCAGCCCTGGCGGGTGGTCCTGGATTACCAGGACTCCACCGTGTTCTGGCTGTACGCTGACACCTCACGAGCCCTGCGGGCGACCGACATGTTCGCCCGGCGCATCACTTTCGACCAGGGCACCTTCCTGCAATATGCCATTCTGGGGGCGGAGAATCTGGGCTATCAGCCCCGGGTGGCACTATTTCCCAAGGGGGAATATGGTCGCTTGGGGGATTGGGTAGGCATCGACAGCCTGCCGGTGGCCCGGGTGCAGCTGACTCCCACTGACAGGCAAAACCCCGGGCTGTACCAGGCCATGTTCGACGTGCGGCTGGCCCGGGTGCCCTACCGGGATACGCCGGTGCCTTCCCTCCTGGAGGAATTTTTTCACCGGCAGAACTACAGCTCACTGATGCGGCTCCAGTTGGTGCGGGCGGAGGAGGATAGGAATCTGCTGCGGGAAATTCTGCAGGCCGCGCTCGAGGTCGACCGGAACCTGAAGCGGGTGGTAAATGAGGTCACCTTTTTCCGGATTACCGAATACCAGAAGAATCGTTACCGCGACGGCCTCACCACCGACACTTTTGGCTATTCTGCCTTGGGGAAGTTTTTCTGGCAGGTGTCACATTCCATCGTCCCGGTGGCTACACAGGATGCTGCTGATATTCTGATCGACGGCCTGTCCCAGGGGGTGGAGTCCTCACCGGCCTATGTGGTGATCTCCTCCCAGCACAACAGCCGGGTAGACCAATTGCAGGCCGGGATGCTGTTCGCCCGGATCCAACTTGTGGCCAGCGCCATTGGTGTGGCGGTGCTGCCGATACCCCAGGTGGTGCGTGACTACCCGGAGATGTTCGACCCGTACGTGGATCTACACACCGAGTTCGCTTTGCGTGGGTTCCGGGTTCAGATGGTGGCGGGATTGGGGTTGCCTGCCCGACAGGTGGCGCCCGAACCACGCCGATTCGTGCTGGATATCGTGGAAGAGGAACCAGCACCGAAACCGAAGCGTAAGAAAAAGCTGCGCTTGCCGGTCCGCCGGCGGGGCGAATTCAGGCCACCGCCCCACTAGGATTCCAACGACTCGCGCAGCTCCACATACAATCGGGCCAGCTCTTCGGGAATCGGTGTGGGCTGCCAGTCGCTGCGGTCGACAAATACCGCCACCTGTTCGGCAGTGGCCACTACCTTCCCGCCCAATGTGAATTCCGCCGCCAGCATAAAATACCTGTCTCCCATATCTTGGGCCCACATCCAGCCGGTGGGCTGATCAAACAGGCGTAACGGTTCCTTGTAGTTCACCTGGGTTTGGGCCACGACCGGCAGGCTGCCTCGCTCCAGCAACCGTTCCAACGGAAAGAACTTCTTAAACAGGGCGTTACGCAGGTCCTCCAGCCAGCGGACATAGACGATATTGCTAACCACGCCCGCGAAATCCACGTCGTAGGTTCGGATTTCCAACGGCAGTTCAATCTCAAATGGTCTGGCTGGGGTGGGAGACATGGGCTTAGGTACTTTTTGCCTGCCGGCGGTCGGGTTCCGCCCCGGGATGCTTGCTCCCGTCTCAGATAAGGGCGGTCTTCAAAATCTGGGTCGCCTCTTCCTCCGCCTCGACGATCAACACCAGCCGGTCGTGGAGATCGTCCAGCAGGGCCTGGCTCCCTGACTTGTCTAAAGGGAAGTCGCTGATGGCCTCTTCGCGCAAGGCGGCCTGTTCCGTCCGGATGCCTTCCATCTCCGGGATGGCGTCCATCCCCTTGTCCAGGAAGGTCTGTTCCGCCCGGAAAATCAGCTCCCGGGTGCGACGCAGCAACGATATTTCGTCCGGTAAGGCTGCTTCCGCCAAACCGGTCCAATGCTGCTCCAGTTCCCGGTACCGGCCCGCCAATTCCTTCAACCGCGGCTTGCCGACCACCTCACTGGCTTCTTCCAGGAAATCGGCATACAGCCCCCGCAGGGCGCCGCCGCCGGTCTCCTGAGTCTGAATGCATTTGTATGTCCATTGCAGCCCGACGTACAGGTTAAGGCCGGGGGAAAATACCTTGAGCCAACCCTTACGGGCCTTGGAACTGTTTATCATCCCGGCCCATTTTTCCAGTCCCAGCAGGCCAAAGTTGTTGCGCGGGTGGGGCGGATTGAGCATCCGGTCCCAGCATTGGCGGATGCCGCGATTGATACCCTCCACCAGGTCGATGGGGCCACTGGGCGGAGCCAACGTCAGGCTGCGAAAGGACAGGGAATCGATGCTCTCCCGGGCGCTGGCCAGGTCCGACGGTGAGATGGCCATGGGGGAACGAGCCTGGTCCGCCACCAGGAAATCGCGGCTTTTATCGTCATAGGTTAACACCACCATGGCGTGGTCGCCGTACTCCGTTTCCTCCGCGTAGTAGGGCAGCTGTGTCCGGTCGACGTGCAGAATAACCGGGAAGCCCTGGGCCAGGTCGTTATTCAAGTTGGTTTCCGCCTGTTGGGCGCTTCTGGTCATCCGCACATTGGTTTCCAGCCCCAGCCGACGATATAGCCCATCCATGTACTGGCCGAACCTGGCGTTGTATCGTTGGGCCACACCGATATAAAGGGTGGGCTCGTAACCGTCATATTCGAAATTATAATAAGCAAAACCGATACCTCCGCTGACGCCGAATAGCATGGCTTCGGTCAGCGGTTGCTGGTTATAAGCAGCGATAGCACCGTGGAACGACAATACATGCCGGATGGCGGTGGTTTCACTGTAAATACCACCGAACTCCAGGTTGTTAAGGTTCATCTAAGTCTCCAAAGTACAACACGCCAGCTGCGGAAAGCCCTGGAACGTGTTTGAAATGCAGTAGTTAAATTCAATATACACAGGTAAGTGTCCAATACCAAGGCCGTTTTTAGCCAATGCCCTGTGGGTCGAATGGTTCCCTGTTCGGTTCAATTTCCCGTGTCCGGCCCCCAGCGACTGAGTGCGGCCAGCAGTTCCGCCTGGATCAGGCCGTTGCTGGCCAGCACTCGCTCACCGCCGAAGGGCAACATACCTCCTTGCCAGTCGGTCGTGAGCCCTCCCGCCTCACGGCAGATTAATGCCCCGGCGCAGATGTCCCAGGGATACAGGTTGGCCTCGTAGAAAGCGTCGAACCGACCGGTTGCCACGTAGCAGAAGTCAAGCGCTGCCGCCCCCAGCCGGCGGAGGCCCTGGCATCGGTCGTAAAGCTCCTTGAAGAGATCGAAACTGCGGTAGAATACTTCGTCGTGCCGATATGGGAAGCCGGTCACCAGTAGCGCTTCCTGAAGGCTGTCGACGCCGCTCACCTGAATCCGTTCCCCGTTCAACGTTGCTCCCTGATCCTTAACGGCCACGAATTCCTCCCCTTGGGCCGGATTCAATACCACCCCCACCACGGTCTCATTCTTTACCTGCAAGCCAATCGACACAGCGAAAAGGGGCAAGCCGTGGATGTAGTTGGTGGTGCCGTCCAAGGGATCGACCACCCACCGGTACTGCGAGGGTACAGTCTGTCGATAGTCACCCTCTTCGGCAATGACGGCGTGATCGGGAAAGGCCTGGCGGATCCGGCCCACGATGGCCGCCTCACTCTCTAAGTCCGCTGCAGTGACCAGGTCCACCTGGCCCTTCTTCCGCACTCCCTCCAGCCGGCGGAAGCGCTTCATGATTATCTCTCCGGCTTCCCGGGCGGCGGCCAGGGCCACTTCCCGGGCTGATGACAGGTCGAAAGTACTCACGCGTGGTGCCGTTTCAGGTTATGCCGTGCGACTTCACAGGCAGTTCAGCCTGACGGTGTCTGTTGCCGTAACTGCTCGGCGTAGGTCAGATGTTTACGGGAGAAGTACTCATTGGTCATCACCTTCAGGGTGCCGGTTAAAAATATAACACCGATCAGGTTGGGAATGGTCATCAGGCTGAGGGCGATATCGCCAAAATTCCACACGAAACTGAGGGGCAGCACGGCGCCGATAAAGTTGAACGCCACGTAAACCCACCGATAAGGCTTGATGGCTTTTGAACCCGCCAGGTATTCGATTGAGCGGTCACCGTAATAGCTCCAGGCCACCATCGTGGTATAGGCGAACAGGAAGACGGAAAGATTAACGATTATGCTGCCGATATAGGGTGCGAAGCTAAAGCCGGTGCGGAAGGCTTCCCGGGTCAGTGCGGCGCCGGTCAGATCGGTGGACTCCAGGACCCCGGTGGAGATGATGGCGATGCCGGTCATGGTGCAAACCACCAGGGTATCGATGAACGGTCCCATCATGGCCACAGCCCCTTCACGCACGGATTCCTTGGTACGGGCGGCGGCATGGGCGATGGGCGCCGAGCCCTGGCCGGCTTCGTTGGAGTACAGGCCGCGCCGTACTCCCCACATGATCACGGTTATCAGACCGCCCCAACCGGCCTTCAGGGAGAAAGCCGCGGTGAATATGGTCACAAAACTGGGGACGATGGAACCCGGCCGGGATAGGAAAATGAACAGGGCGCCTCCAACGTATAGTACCGCCATGGTTGGCACTAAACGGCTGGCCACGCTGGCGATGCGCTTGATCCCTCCGATAATCACCAGCCCTACCAGGAAAGCTATGGTCAGTCCGGCCAGCCAGGTGGGCCAGCCGTAGGCCCCCGCCGTCTGGGCGATGGTGTTGGCCTGGTTCATGTTGCCGGTGCAGAAGGAGCAGATCACCGCACAGGTGGCGAAGAAGATGGCCAACGGTTTCCAGGCCGGCCCCAGTCCCCGCTCGATGTAGTACATGGGTCCACCCGAAGCCGACCCATCTTCATGAATGGTTCGATACGAATGGGCCAGTGTGGCTTCGGAGTATTTGAGCGCCATACCGAGCAGGGCGGTCATCCACATCCAGAACAGCGCCCCCGGTCCACCCAGACGCAGGGCCAGTGCCACCCCGGCGATATTGCCGATGCCGATGGTGGCCGAGAGGGCCGCCGACAGGGCCTGGAAATGGGTCACGTCACCTTCGTCATCGGGATTGTCGTACTTCCCACCGACTACCTGGAAACTGTGCTTTAATCTGACCAGTTGAATCCAGCGCAGACGGAATGAGACGAACAATCCGGTCCCCAGCAGAATAAATATGAGTGGCAGGGAGATCCAGCCGCTGAAAGTCTCAGTGGCGGCGGTTAAGACTGCACCTATGCTTCCGAGTGTTTCCAAGTAAAATACCCCTTGCTTTATTCAGATGGATAGCGCTGACAGGCCTGTATTACCCGCTATGGGCCGCGAATAATTTGGCTGATAATAGTCAACCTGAGGCCCGAATCACAACATAAAATCCATTCAAGGATTGTTTCAGACCGGTAGCGGTTCGGTTGTATATTCTCGGCCGTGAACCGGGTTTTAATCAAGGAAATTAATGTCTGGACGGTGGTGCGAACGGTATTCCCCCTGGCCTGGATCGTAGCCACGGTCCTCTTTCTGCTGACCTATCTGCTGGCTGGGAGCATGGTGGCGGCCTTGGCGGACGAATTTGCCGAATTACCCTCGATAGACCCCGCCGCCGGGGTGGCCGCCGGGGTACTGATCAGCCTGATTTTAGGCTTCTTTGCCACCATCGGCGCCACCATCTGTGCCGCCATCGTGGCGGCGGCCTACAACCTCCTGGCGGCTCTGGGTGGCGGGATCACCCTGCAAATGGACCCGGTGCCGGCCGACGATGAGGAATCGGAGGACGTAGCGGCCGCCGGGAACGCGGTAAAAGAGAGTTAGGCCGATATTGGCTGCCCGGCTGCTGTTTTAACCTTAAATTTTTTATCGAATTATCCGAGCTGTACTATCACAATCAGGTTGGTCTCCAAGGAAAAATATTGTGCCTGAAAATTCCGCACCACCCCGGCGAGGGCTGAGCATGGGTCGCCTACTCCGGTTGGCGCTCTTCTTGTGCTTGATCGCCCCGGCCCTCATGACCGGCCCTCGGCTGGCTGCCCAGCGCTCACGGCAGGTCACCCTGTATGTCATTGACTTCGATAACCTGGCGGGCGATTCCAATCTGGATTGGCTGTCCCAGGCGCTCAAGGATATGATTATTCTACGCCTGGAGGAGGAGCCGCTGCTCAGGGCCCGGGACGCGGGGCAGATCGCTCCCTTCCTGGAGTCCCGCTCAAAGAGGCGGCCGGCCAAGGGGACCCGGTTGGCGGGCAACAGCCTGCTGCTGATGGGCACCTACCGCCGCGAGGACGCTCGCCTGGTGATGGGCCTGCAACTGTTGGACATGGACAATTGGGCCGGCTTGAAACAGGAGACCGTCGAGGCTATCTACAGCGATATCCCCCAGGTTAATAAGCAGCTGGTGGAAACTGTGCTGGCCATGGTCAAGGGGCTCGATTTTGCCAGCGGGGTGCGGCTGGATGCGCCACCCATACCACCGGCGGCCGATGTCCCGGCAGGCCGGTTGGAAGGGGAAGGCAAGTATCTCGCACCGGAGGAATACGCCCGGGATCTCCCCGTGGCCCGGGAAGATCTGGAGCAGGCCCTGACCGACTTAGAGGAGGTCATGGACCGTTATTCCGGTTTCCAGGGTGAGCAGGGGGACACTCACCGGACGGGGGAGACCTATAGCCGGGAATTCAACTTAGAGGGCTTTGGTGCCCTGCCCGAGGAAAGGGCCCGGCATACCACCCTGTTCGAGGACGTATTGCGGCGGGTGGCCGATAATCCCTATTCCGCTGAAATCGGCCAGGTAGACCTGGTGGTGGACCCCTACAACGATAAACGGGTATTCCTGAACATCCCCGTCACTTACCGGATCAAGAATACGTTGCTCGAGGACATGCTCTACAGCCTGCCCTACGTCTCCACCCGCGAGACGGGCTCCATGCGGGCCGTCCGCTATGATAAAAGCAGTTTTAATTTTTCCACCGAGCTGCTCCGGGGCATTTCAAGGGGCGATTTCCGGGTGACGCCGGTGGTGACGCTTCAGGATGCCGCCGGCCGGGCCAGGGTGGTGATCGTGGACAGCCCCGATCTGGCCTGGGAGCGTTATTTCCCCAGTAAGGGGATCGCGGCCGTGCGGCAGAAGCGCTTCGTCTCAATGCTGGCCGTCACCACCAGCGGTTATGCCGTGGACGTGCGGCTGGGCACCACCGATCAGGAAGTCACCTACGTGGTGGAGATGGACGTCAGCCTACTGTCCACCTCGGCCCGGGTGGTGGTGCGCTTCCTGAAAGAGGAACAACTGGAGCGCTTTCTGCGTTCGCTATAGGCCCCGGCGACGACCCTGATAGCGGCTTGCCCGCCTCACCGTTTGGGATTAATATTGCGGTGAGTTTTTGACTGGGGAATCGTCTAATGGCAGGACATGTGACTCTGGATCACAAGGTCGGGGTTCGAATCCCTGTTCCCCAACAGGGTACCGGCTGGACGACATTTACCCGGTCGATATACGGCGCATTCGTCTAGGGGTTAGGACGCCGGCCTCTCACGCCGGTAACAGGGGTTCGATTCCCCTATGCGCTACAACCATTCTGCCCTTCGGTAAACCCGCTTTCCCAATAGGTGAAGGCGGGTTCTTTTATTGCCGCTGAAATGGTCTGGATTACCCTGGATTGATCTGGAGAATGCTGCTCAGAAGCAGCTGCTGGAATTGGGATGCAGGCTCGGCATAAGACCGCCACTCTATTTCAGCAGCATCATCCTTCGTCGAACTCAGGACAAGCCTTGAAGGACTTGACAGCGGGCCAAAGAATGGGGGGTGGATCGCGATTATGTCGACTTGAACAGGAAACTTGAGGTTTTGGGAGCAGTTCTATAACCTAAACCGACCCTACGGCCCCTTTAATGAGGGAAACCCCTCTGAGGTGTTGAGGTCTCTCCTTTATTAACTTCTACTTAGTCAGGCAGGGTATGGAGGATTACGGATTGCACTCATTAAATTCATTTTATGCTCATAATACGTATTACGCAATCTATTGGTCTCATCGAATTGTCTGGTCTGCTGAGGGGGCTTGCTGAAGAATACGCTCCGTCAAGGTTAAAAGCGGTACTCAAGCGCAAGCAGGATGCCATGGCGTTCATTAGCGGGCATTGGCCTGACGGAGAGCTCATAGTTTTCAAGGCCATGCAGTGCACCAATTTCGGTATTGTAAAGATAAGTGGTCATAACCACGTCTAATACATTGATTACATAAATGGTAACCATTGCATTCATATACTGCTCGTTATACACAATGTCTTGGCTCATCACCGATCCGATAAATTCCCGCTGGTCAAATTGGAAATTGTTCTGCCATTCCTGCGCATCCGAATTGGTGCTAAAGGTGGGTGATTTTTCAGATGATCCGTCCCTGAATTTTAATTTTACCGTATAGGTATCTTCGGCGCTGTTGTTCCAGAGATAAAAACAGAGAAGGATAGCCGGCGAGTAATAGCCACCTCTCTTTTTATGCACAACAGATTGGCCCCAGCCCGGCAGAACTATAGACCTCATCGTGTTGCCGAAGAGCGATATGGTTGGAGCCCTGTAAACAGTGGGCCGGGGTCGTGTAGGTGGCGGCGTGGGTGCGGTCTGCGGCTTGCTTTTTTCAGTATTCTTATCGGGAGTCGCCGCATTAGCACTCAGTTTCAGTCCGGGGATAACTGTACCCTGCGGGGCAGCCGGTATAGCGCTCTCCCGGGGCTGATTTCCAGCCAGGATCGAAGCCACACTTTTCATCCCATACCTCAAAAGGTTGCCAATGTCGCCCTCGTAATCGTAGGTGCCCGTCCCCATTATCTCACCGGTTTCCACACTGATTATTCTTACGGAGACCGAATATACGGCGCCAACCCTGCTAATACTGCCGCCGATCATCTGTTCGACGCCAATTAAACGGCCAATTGTGACCAGGCATTCATCGGTTGTGCATCCGGTTTGCTGAAATCCCTGTTCATTAAGAATTTCCTGCATCATCTCCCGTTCAATGACCCTGAATTTTTCCGTGCGAAATAGCTCCGTTCTTAATCGGTCAGTCAAGGCGCTGACCTCATTTTTGGAAACATCATAATTTCTAAATTCAATTACCGCAACATTGCTTTGTGGCCTTAAGGAATCACAGAACAGAAGCATAGCTGCACCGATGAATAAGAAATTCCTCATAATCATTGCCACGGTTCCAGTGTTCTTGAAGAGCTGATCGGCATTAGTTTTCGAAGGCAAGTTTCCAGTTTGGCCAGTGACGGTTTTAGAATCGAGATTTGCAAGCTAATTTACATCGCTCTTGCTATGGTTGAAAGGAGCCGGTACGACCCAGCCAACAGGCCTTACACGGGCATATATCCAGCTGGATAATTCACGCTTCCCTTACCAGGGAAATGAGCATGAGCATACCGATCGATGTATCGGTTCAGACCTTTTTGAACATTGGAGGCTAAAAACTAAGAGATACATTCCGCGTTTCCAAGATTTAATTCCCGTCACACCCTGAACCATCGAATCTTTGACTAGTTACAGCGTCCCTACTTTTAGTTAGTCTCTAATGATCCCCAGGCAAGAGTTTAATAAATTAAGGAACATCTTGTTGGAGGAATCATGGATAGACAACTAGCTAATCGGTTAAAGTCGAAGTCTGTAAAGAACG
>SDBV01011014.1_pt1 | contig 11781 bp, 10 predicted proteins | sample 2277081 | NCBI WGS metagenome assembly SDBV01 (sample SAMN10402039, study PRJNA504765) | marine sediment metagenome | isolation source: marine sediment core GS10_PC15, 223 cmbsf | place: Arctic Ocean: Southern Knipovich Ridge | collected 2010
CCGCAGCCATGCGATGCTAGCAGGGGCGCCATTACGCCAGGCAGCTCGGCCTCAAGAAGACTCGAGAAATACTGGGATTGCTGCATTTGACTTCTGGATTTGTGGGTAAGGACAAGCCCTTCCGGGCGGGGCTATTCGCGAACGCAGCAGTGCGAACTTGCTCTGTGACAACTCCTCAGATCTGCGAACACGAAGCCGGCAGCAGCATGATGTTCGTGATGTTCGAGACCGTGTCCTTGTAGGCCTGATCACCGCTGAGCTTCTTCCATGCGGGTGAGTTAATGAACGTCTTCCAGCCCTTCTCCTTGGCTTCAATGCTGTCGAAGCCGAGCATGTAGGTCAGATTGGGCATCTTTGTGCCGATCAACGTTTCGCCAAAGAATACCACCGGCAGGCCGGTGCGGGCGAAGATATCCAGCTCGCCGCCGGTGTTGAACATCTCCATCTTCTTTCGGGCCCGTTCGGCGTTGCGGCTCTCGTAGATGCGGAGTTGGAACACGCGGGACTTGCCCTTGGCGGGAGTCCGCACCTTGGGGACCCCGTCGAAGGCGAGCATCAGCGTGCTCTCGATTCGCGTAAAGGCCGGGTCGTCCTTGGGCGACTCGAGCACGGCCGCGCCGGCCTTTCGGTACTCTAGATCGTCCATCAGTCGCCCGGCGGTCGCCACCGATCGGGCCGATTTGTGCGGCAGCAGAACGTACAGATTCGGCGTGTCTTCCTCCATGAACTTCAGCACGCCTACCGGCCCGATCCCCAGGCGGTTCAGCGCCGGGATGGCCGCCCCGCCGAGAAAATCGACCAGGGCCTTCTGCTTGGCGACGGAATCGAGCTTGTAGAGGCGCAGCTCGAGGTACTGCTTCGCCGATCGGGTCCCGGCGGCCAGTGTGCCTACGGCAGACTGGGCCTGGGCGATGTTGGTCAAGGGGGCCAGGCCGGCAAGGCACGTGGCGGCCACGAATTCTCGTCGTTTCATCTTTGGTGTTCTCCGTTTGAGGTCGACTGCCGAAACTTACACGCAGACAGCCGTATTGTGCCCGGTGGCCCCGGCGTTGGCAAGAGGCCCCCGCCGCGTTGTCTCCTCCTTGCACCGCCGGTGGGGTCGGGCTATTTGCGCTGCCCCGGTGGAGTATCACCCGGCGGCACGTGCATGGTGATGCAGCGCAACGCCCCCTCTCGCGCGATCAGCTTGCCCGCGTCGATCCCCTGCACCTCCCAGCCGGGCAACAGCGAGCGAAAAGTGGCCATGGCCTTGCGTTGCCCGGCCCGCTCGGCGCCGGGATAATGCGGCACCAGCAAGAGTCCGTTGGCGAAGAGGCCGTTGGTGTAGGTCCGCCACAGATCGTCGTGGTTGTTGGGCATGGGCAGGCGAACTACCCGCAGCTTCCCTCCCGCCGTACCGACCTTGGCCAGCAGGGCGGCATTGCGATCCAACACCGCGGCATTGACCGGGTCGACGGCTGGCTGGTAGGCGCCGACCACAATCGTGCGCGGATCGGTAAAGCAGGCGAACATGTCCGGGTGTCCCGTGCTCTCGCCGCGCAACGGCTCCAGCAAGACGATTCGCCGGCTGCCAAAGTACTTCCGAAAGTACTCCTTAATCGTAGCCAGGTCGTATCCACGGCTGATGTTGCGGTTGACCGCGGCGGTCGTGGTCACGCAGAGTCCCCGCCCGTTGCTCAGCAGGCTGCCGCCTTCGAGAAGGATCGGGACGTACAGGGCGGGCACCTTGAGATGCCCCGCCACGGCCACCGCCGCGTCGTTGTCCAGCCGGCGGCCGGTCTTTTCGTATTCGACGTCGATCGCGATCCTGGCGCCGTCGCTGCGTTTGACAAAGATCGGGCCGAAGTCGCGGACCCAGATCGTGTTGGTGGGAACCGTCACGAAGCGTACGCTGTTCGGCGGAAGCCCAGCCAAGCTCAGCACGCGCAGCACCGTGTCGCGCTCGGCGGGGGTCGAAACCAGAGAAACCAGCGAGACCCGCTTTCGGACAAGGGCCACGATCTCGGCCAGCAGCTTGGGGTAGTCGCGGGCCAGCCGGCCGCCCACCACCAGGATCGCGCGGGCCGGCTGAAAATCTCCCGGCAAGCAAAACTCCCCCGCCGCGTGCCGGCCGCCATCATCCGTGCGATCCCCGACGCTAAGGATCCCCGGCCCCACGAAGTTCTTCTCGTTCAGCAGCCTCCCGAAGGGCCCCGGTTCCGGAGGGAGGGCCGGTCTGTCGGGGGCCGGTCGGGCACCGACGCGCAGCGTTGGTCGATGGTCACACTGGGCCTGATCCTGGCGAGATTGCTCAGCGGCCGAGGCATCGTCGAGGTTGCGGGCTGCCGTAGGGCTGACCTGCAACACCAGCGATACCACCAGCGTGACCGTCGGCAAAGAGACGCAGGGCAGCTTCACGGAGTCCTCCTGATGATGTGCATCGATGCTTCGGTCAATTATGGCGTATTTTACCCAACCGTGGTAACAGAACTTCTCGTTCCCACGCTCTGCGTGGGAACGCGGTGCTTCGACGCTCCGCGTCGCTGAAGCGTAACCACCGGTGGCACAATGAGTTACGCCGACTCCTCAGCGCAGAGCGTCTCCTGGCACGTTACGACGCGGAGCGTCGTAACGAGGTCTGCTGACGGGTTCGGCAACTGTTTACGTACGGCCCGGGCAGCGAGGAATCCGCGGCAGCGCACACCGACAGTTGCGGAGCGTGCGATCGTGCGGAGTCGTGGGACTCGATCAGCCGGCCGGTCTGCGTCGCCGCCGATATGCCACAAGACACAACAATCCCATCGCGGCCAGCAGAAGCGAGGACGGTTCGGGAACTGTCTCGTGGGTCTCTTGCGTGCTCTGGTTGGGATCGTAGAAGGGATTCTCCTGCTCACCCGAGATCACGTACTCGAACGTGTACCTGAAGTCGGCGAAACCCCGACCACCAGAAGCACCACCGGCCGCGTAGGCGTCCATGTGGCTGGATATCCGGTAAAGTTGGCCGGGCGTGAGTTGCGCGTTGATCTCGAGGTTCTCGTAAATGTTCCAAGTGTCTGAATCGAAACGCCCGGGGTTGGCCGCGTAGCTGCGCGAATCAGAACCGAGCAGGGTGCCGGCTTCGTCGAACAATTGCAGGGAAGCGTTGGCCCGGGCCCTGGCGAGCATGTCGGCATGAACGATGCCATCCAGCCGACCGTAGATCTTGACGTTGACCGGATCGGTGCCGGGGGCGTAGGCGTCTACATAGAAGCCTCGATTGATGGTGTTGCTGTCGTTCTGGGGTGGTATCGCCGAAAACGCGTCTACATAGATTCTGTGGATCGCGCCGAGATTCGTGTTCTGCGCGCCGTCTCCGATGATCTCCCCGGCATCGATCGAAACCGTGGCTCCCCCGCCACCGGGATAATCCCTGGGCGGATCGACCGGGCCGTAAGTCCCCTGTCGCGGGTTCAGGCCCCTGTTCTGCAAGGTCCACGCGCTGGGGTACGCACCGGGATAAGCACTCTGGATGCCTCCCACGATCAGGTTGTCGAACAGGACGGTGCCTTGCCCAAATGACCGAACTCGTACCTGGTCGATCCCGCCGGCATCGGCGTACCCGGCGAGCCCGAACGTGGCCGATGTGGTCTCGGGAAGGGTGACCGTCCCCAAGATCGCGCCGCCGCGCATGAAGTCGACGTACTTCGCCGCACCCGGCTGCTGATACACTTCGACCCCCACGCGCGGAAGCGGACTGCCCAGCAGAATCTCCATGTTGGTCCTGCCGTCCATGCCGTATCCGGTGCCCGAACCTCCCGCATTGACCAACCCATGCACCGTGTTGGTCGCGGTCGGGGCACCATAGGAACTGTTGATAATGCCTACCGGACCGTTGACCGGACCATAGGCGGGGTTGTAATAGGAATGGAAGTTCACGCCCGGAAACGGACTCGGATCACCGGTGACTCCTAGACGATAATTGATGGTAAAGTTCGAAAGATTGTAGGTTCCGGGGATCACCGTGCCGTTGGGTCTCTGTGCGAAATCAATCAGGATGTCCGATGGCTGAAACCCGCTGTAGTTGTAAATCGCACCCGCGAAGGCCGATGCGGCCGTTGCCAAAACCATTGCCAACACAATGCCCTTCATCGCCAGCAGCCTGATGCCCATGCACATGATACCTGTCCTCACGAGGCCTGACGGAAGAATAGAACCGCTCCAATCCTCAAACGTCCCCTAGCTTATCAAGTTTACAATGTATCAGATCTAACGCGAAAGTCAAGCTTTTACGCCGATTCAGGCACGAAAACGGAAATTCGGCCTGCGAGCCCGCAATCGGGGATGATTCACCGCCCACTGATGGGTAAAACCGCTCTGACTGCCTTGTCGATGGCAGTCTGGCCGGCGGGTGCTTGGCCGGGCGCGCCTCGGAGGACTTCGCCCTACGCTCTACGCGACGTCTACAGCACTTGCCCGAAAGACCCTACAATAACCATGGCAGGCCGGTTGTTCGATCGAGTCGTCTGCCAGCTTCTCCACCTTGCTACCCACCAGAGGAGTCGTGCTGCGTGTTCCAACTCGAAAGTCCCTTCCAGCCCGCCGGGGATCAGCCCCAAGCGATCCAGGCCTTGATCGAGGGCCTGCAGGCCGGGCAGAAGCATCAGGTGTTGATGGGAGTGACCGGCTCGGGCAAGACCTTCACCATGGCCAACGTGATCCAGGCCGTGGAACGCCCCACGCTGGTGATGTCGCACAACAAGACGCTGGCCGCCCAGCTCTACAGCGAGTTCAAGGAGTTCTTTCCCCACAACGCGGTGCATTACTTCGTCAGCTACTACGATTACTACCAGCCCGAGGCCTACATCCCCCAGCGCGACATCTACATCGAGAAAGACGCCTCGATCAACCAGCAGATCGACCGGCTGCGGCTGGCCGCCACCAGCGCATTGGTCAGCCGCCGCGACGTGATCATCGTGGCCAGTGTATCGAGCATCTACGGACTGGGCTCTCCGGAAGACTATCGGGCGATGATGGTCGGCCTGGAAGTGGGCCAGGTGGTCGATCGCGACCAGGTGCTCAGCAAGCTGGTCGACATCCAATACGAGCGCAGCGACGTCGAGTTTCAGCGGGGCAAGTTTCGCGTGCGGGGCGATTGCGTCGAGGTCTGGCCCAGCTACGAAGAGTTTGCCTTTCGGCTGGAGTTCTGGGGCGACGACGTCGAGCAGCTTTCCTTCATCAACCCCACCAGCGGCGAGGTGATCGAACGCCGGCAGCGGCTGTTCATCTATCCGGCCAAGCACTTCGTCCTGCCCGAAGAACGAATCGAAAGCGCGGTGGCCGAGATCCGGCAGGAATTGGACGAGCGGCTGGAGGAGTTGAAGCGGGCGGGCAAGCTGCTGGAGGCCCAGCGCCTCAGCGCGCGGACCCGGTTCGACCTGGAGATGATGCAGGAGGTGGGCTATTGTCCGGGCATCGAGAACTACAGCCGGCCGCTTTCGGGCCGGGCGGCGGGCACCCCGCCCGATACGCTTTTCAGCTTCTTTCCCGACGATTTCCTGCTGCTGGTCGACGAGTCGCACGTGACCGTGCCGCAGATTCGCGGGATGCACGCCGGCGATCACAACCGCAAGGTGACCCTGGTGGAGCACGGCTTCCGGCTGCCCAGCGCGCTGGACAACCGGCCGCTGCGATTCGACGAGTGGGAAGAACGGTTCCGGCAGGCGATCTATGTTTCGGCCACGCCGGGAGCCTATGAACTGGAGCAGACCGGCGGCGAGATGGTCGAACAGGTGATTCGCCCCACCGGGCTGTTGGATCCGAAGATCGAGGTGGCACCGGCCCGGGCGCAGGTGCCGCACCTGTTGGGACAGATCCGAGAGCGGGTCGAACTCGGTGAGCGGGTGCTGGTTACCACGCTTACGAAGCGGCTGGCCGAGGACCTGGCGGCCTATTTCGGCCAGCAGGACGTTCGCTGCAAGTGGCTCCACAGCGACCTGGACGCCTTCGAGCGCGTGGAATTGCTCCGCGATCTGCGTCAGGGGGATTTCGACGTGCTGGTGGGAGTGAACCTGTTGCGCGAGGGGCTCGACCTGCCCGAGGTCTCGATGGTGGCCATCCTCGACGCCGACAAGGAGGGTTTCTTGCGGAGCGAGACCTCGCTGATGCAGACCATCGGCCGCTCCGCCCGAAACGTCAACGCCAAGGTTTTGCTTTACGCCGACCAGGTCACCAACTCGATGCAGCGGGCGATCGAAGAGACCCTGCGGCGGCGGAAGATGCAACAGCAATACAACCGCGAGCACGGGATCACGCCCGAGACCATTCGCAAGGGCATCCGCGCAGGAATCGAAGCAGACGCCGCCGCCCATGCCCAATCGCAGGCGGCCGTGGGGCGCACCGACGAGGCACAGTACGTGACCGAAGAATACCTGGGGGAGTTGGAGGCCGAGATGATCGCGGCGGCCGAGGCGTTGGAATTCGAGCGGGCGGCCGCCCTGCGGGACCGCATCGAGCAGATGCGCCAGCAACTCGGCAAGCCCCTGGGTGAAGTCCGGGTCGAGCACGCCACTCGCAGCGAGCGTGGCAAACGTCGCCGCCGGCCCAAGTCGACCGCCCGGATCCCCAGGCCGAAGAAGCTCTAGCCCCAATACCGTTCAATCAAATGTCAATTCAAGGATGATCGAGTGGCACCGGCGTCTAGAGTGGCACCGGCGTCTCGCCGGTGAGACATGAGTAAAGGCGTTGCCATGAGTTCTATCACACCGGCGAGACGCCGGTGCCACTGTATTGACGTGTGCCATAGCGGGCGGCTAACAGCCGGCTGTGCGGCGGGCGTTGCTGGCCGGCTATTGAGCGGTTGTCTTACGCAGCAAAAAAGGGGAAAGATGCCGCTGTCGGCATCCCTCCCCTTTGCGTTCCAGACACGGGCACCCGCGCTTCTCAAACTTCCGCGCGAGTGGATGCTTGGACGCCCACTGGCTGAACGTGATAGTTACGGTGTCGGCGTCTCGGGAGCGGGTTCGCCGTTGCCATTCCCGTTGCCATTGCCATTCCCGTCGCCGTTGCCATCGCCGTTGCCATTCCCGTCACCATTGCCATTCCCGTCGCCGTTGCCAATCGGGCCGCCGTTGTCGCCGTTACCATTAGCGGCATCGTCACCACCGCAGCCCATGGCGAACATGCCAAGGCTCAAGACCATCAAAAACAGTACTAAGTACCTCATCTAGCCACCTTTCCTAGATCTAGGGAAATGGGGTTTTCAGCAGGACCGCCCTGCAATCTACCTGCATCTTAGATCCGCGACCCTGTGAATTTATTCCCGCCAGGCTAGAATCAGGTGAGGAGCTATTCGCTGGGAGCATTATTGCCAGGTGTCGGGGAATAAAACCCCCGCCCGAGGCCTCTAAAAGGAATAGGTGGGGTATGGCCGACGAACGAGCCAGACTGGATGTCGCTCAGCTTGTCGCCGATCACCACCAGGCGGTGTATCGGTATGCTTTTCGCCTGAGTGGCTCGGTGCCCGACGCCGAGGACCTGACCCAGCAAGTTTTCCTGACAGCTCAACAGAAGCTGGGGCAGTTGCGTGAGGTGGAGAAGGCCCAAGGCTGGCTCTTCGCGATCTTGAGGAACTGTTTCCTCAAGGCCCAACAGCGGCGGCGCCCGGTAGCGGCCACGGACCTCCAATTGGACGTTGACACCGTCGCGGCGGAGATCCCGCACGAAGGGGAGATCGACCAGGAGCGGCTCCAGGAGGCCATCAACCAGATTCCGTCGCCGTTCCGTGTGGTTCTGGTGATGTTCTACTTCGAGGAGTGTTCGTATCGTCAAATAGCCGAGCAACTCGAGGTGCCGATTGGGACGGTAATGAGCCGTCTGGCCCGAGCCAAGAGGCACCTGCGGTCGAAGCTATTCGAGCCACGGCAACCACCAACCCCCAAGCGTCAACCGAGCACTGCCGAGTGACCGAGGAAAACGCCATGGACAGCCAGCCGATCGGCGACGAGCGTATCCTGGAGGCGCTGGAGGTGTGCCGCCCAATCTGCCGTGGGCACACTGGCGGCCAGGACCTCTCCGACCCGGTACTGGCGGAGCTGGCCGACTTGTTGAGCACAAATCCTGAACTGAGAAAGCTTTATGAGCGACTCCAAGCGGTCGACGCGAAGCTGGCAGCCGCCTTCCAGGAAGTGCCCGTCCCCGAGGGGTTGGCCCAGCGAATCGTCCAACGGCTGGAGGCGAACCGGGCGGAGCAGGTGGCCGCGGGCGACGCACAAGGGTCGGCAGAGGCCCCGGCACGGCTTCCGGCGAGGGAGGCTCCCGCCCGGCCAAGACGCGGCTCTCGCCGGCGGTTTCTGGCCGTGGCCGGTACGTTTAGCACGGGGGCCGTTTTGCTGGTTGCCGCATTGATCTACTTAGGCACACGGCCGCCCCATTACGACAAGCCGTTCGTGCTCCGGGAGGCCAGCAAGTTCTTCAGCAATGAGCCGGGCCAACCTGGGGGTAATTTGCTCGCAAATGCCCCGAAAAACTATCCGATCAGCCGGGAAGTGCGACGGTTCCCGGGCACGCGGTGGCGGAAAATCAAGGGGTTTCTGGGGTGTGGCGGCGTGGCCTACGACTTGCGGGGACCGGGCGGCGCCCGCAACGCCACGCTATACGTGGTGAAGTTGACGGTGACCGGCCTGAAAGACACGCAGGCTCCGGACCGTCCGCCGCGGAACACGGCCAATTTGTGTACGGCGGCCTGGCAGGAAGGCAAGTTGCTGTACGTGTTAGTTGTCGGAGGTAGCCGGCGGGACTACGAATACTGCCTCGCCCCCACCGGCCCGATGGCGTAGCTGGCCGTTGGCCGGCTCTGTCCGCTTCAAGGTGGTACTGCGAACAGCTCTTCTCGAGGCTGAGAGACAAATCGTCTCCCCGTGGCAGCACGTATTGGCACCGTTCCCCACTTGCCCAGCCCCACCATCCTCCCTCCCGCGGCTGGCAACCGGCACGATCGTCAAGATACGTCTAATCCCACGCGTCGCCGCTGGCCGAATTGCAGGAATAGGTGTTCTTGTACTCGATGTCCTTGTACTCAACGTCCTTGTACTCAATGTCCTTGTACTCAATGTCCTTGTACTCAATGTCCTTCGGGGGGACTCTCTTGACCGAAAGGGAGGGTTTGGCATGAAGAGGTTTTCGATCGCAGTTTTCACCTTTGTCGTACTGGCGGCCGTGCCCGCAATGGCCGGCGAACCACTCGCCCAGCGACTGGGCCCCGAAGGCGGCATCTCGCCGGGCCAGGTGACGGCCACTCCCCAGATGTGGTTCTACGAGCAATACCAACGTGACTACCAAGACCCCAAGATGGCGGTCCGCCGCAACGCCGAGTACCGGGCCAACCATCGGCGTCGGCGCCTGGCCGCGTTGAGGTGGTTTGGCTTCTCCAATCAACGTCCGCAGGCCGGCCCCGAACCGTTCCATGGCGAGTGGTCGCCCGTCTGGACGTCCAACAACCCAGTATACCCTTACCGTTGGACCGCCGGCGGCTGGCCGTGGGTCGCCGGCCGGCCATGGGTAGTATGGCCCGGCGCAGCAGCCGTTTCACCCTACTGAGCTTCTATCGCGGAAAGTCGGGTGGCATGCCCACGCTCGCGTGGGCATGCTGGAATCCCCGCAGAACAGGCCGCATGGCCACGCGAGCGTGGCCATGGCACCCACGCTTTGGGATTTCAGCAACACCGCTGAGCTTCTATTGCGGAAGACGCTTTTTGTCCGCGGCGGAATCGGCTACAGTGTGCATGGAGGCTCTCTGTGCAACTGCTAGGCCGACGGTACGATACGGGCCAGCCCGTGCGGCTGGAGGTCGCCCAAGACAAGATCGCCCGGGTGACACCCTGCGCAGCCGAATTGCAGCCGACCGAACGCTTGCCCTGGATCGCTCCGGGCCTGATCGACGTGCAGGTCAACGGATACGGCGGGCTGGAGTTCAACTCTGCGGACCTGACGCCCGAGAAGGTTTTCCAAATTTCCGGGGTGATGGACCGCTTTGGTGTCGCGCGGTTCTGCCCTACGTTGACTACCGAGGGCTTCGAGGTGCTCCGCCACGGCCTGCGGACGATCGTGGCCGCGTGCGAGTCGTCGCCGCAGTTGGCTCGCAGGATTGCCGCGGTGCATCTGGAGGGCCCCTACATCTCGACCGAGGACGGTCCCCGCGGTGCCCATCCGCCGCAACATTGTCGGCACCCCGATTGGGACGAGTTCCAGCGATTGCAGGAGGCCGCCGGCGGGCGGATCGGCATTCTGACCATGGCGGTGGAGTTTGATCGTGCGCCGGCGTTCATCCAACGGGTGGCCCACAGCGGCGTGGTGGTGGCGATCGCCCACACCGCGGCCGATTCGGCACAGATCCGGGCGGCGGTCGACGCCGGGGCCCGGATGAGCACCCACCTGGGCAACGGCTCGCATCCGGTGCTGCGGCGGCTATCGAACTACATCTGGGACCAACTGGCCGAGGACAGGCTGGTGGCCAGCCTGATTGTCGACGGTCACCACCTGCCGCCGGAGGTGGTCAAGACGTTTGTCCGCGCCAAGACGCCCGGGCGGTGCATCCTGGTAAGTGACCTGGTGGGCCTGGCCGGCTCGCCTCCCGGCCGATACGACTGCAGCCTGGGAGAAGTGGAGGTCCTGCCCAGCGGCCGGTTGGTGATGGCCGGACAGCGGGAGCTGATGGCCGGTGCGTCGCTGCCGATCGGCACGGGCGTGGCGAACGTAGTCCGCTTCGCCGGAGTCGATCTGGCACAGGCCGTCAGGATGGCGGTCGACCATCCGGCCCGGCTGTTGGGAATCGAGCCGGGCGGACTAGACCCGGGCGACCCGGCCGACCTGGTGCTGTTCGAGTTGAACGACGGATTCGAGGTCCGTGCAACCGTAGTGGGCGGGGAAGTGGTGTTCGGTTCGGTTTGACGCCCCCACCGGCGGTGCCTTCGCCCAACAATCGGACGTGCCGGAGGCTAGCCTGTTTTCGGCTAGACCCTCGGGGGCCGCGCGCCGCGGGCGTGGGCCAAGGTGGCAACGGCCAGATCCGTGTTGCCCACCTGGCGGTGGAACCTGCTCAACGCCAGCCAGATCGACTTGCTGTCGGGGCCGGGCAGCATCCGGGCCGCGGCTTCGAAGCAGCGCGCGGCTTCGTCGAAACGGTGCTCTCGCCGGGCCGCCTCGCCGCGGAGCATTTCGGCGATTGCGGTGAAGGGCATCGGGGTGTCGAGGCCGTCCAGACAAGCCAGTGCCTGCTGCGTCATTCCCAGTTCGAGGTAACCGATCGCCTCGTTGAGGCGTTTGACCATTCGGACGACTTGTATTGTTCCCAGTTCCATCGCCCCACCTCTTCTCGCAAATAGATCTCGCTGCACGTCTCTATTGAGTGATTCGCTCGAGCGACATCAATCATAGATACATGCAAAACGCGTGCCAGGGCAGCGGAATCTGGGACTATGGCGAAAACTGATTGCCCACAAAACAGTTGCGGCGAGCCGGCCCAGCCGAGCCGGCCCGCCAGAACGCCCCATTTTGGCAGGCGGCGGGCAGTTTTGGCAGGTAAGAGTTGTCGCAAATAGGGCGAGAGTGGGCACATCTGCGGCAGTCCTGCGGCACGAGCCGGGGGCTGCTGGTCGCCGTTGTAGCCCGGCAGGGCCAGGATTCGCCTGCGGATCGGGGCTTGCTGCAATACCGTTGAATTAGGGCCGAACCTGGCGTCAACACAGTGGCACCGGCGTCTCGCCGGTGTGACGGAACTCGCGGCAGCGCATCAACTTATGCACCACCGGCGAGACGCCGGTGCCACTA
>SDBV01011015.1_pt1 | contig 11780 bp, 10 predicted proteins | sample 2277081 | NCBI WGS metagenome assembly SDBV01 (sample SAMN10402039, study PRJNA504765) | marine sediment metagenome | isolation source: marine sediment core GS10_PC15, 223 cmbsf | place: Arctic Ocean: Southern Knipovich Ridge | collected 2010
AATGGTTCATAATGAATCTCCTCAACTTTCCATAACAAAAACTTTGTTGATGCTACCAGATTATTTTAATTTTCTATTAACAGGAAGAAAGGTTTCAGAGTATTCAATTGCAACTACTTCTCAGCTATTTAATCCAGTAAAAAACGATTGGGCTTATGGTATAATTAAAAAACTCGGATTTAAAACGGATTGGTTTTGTAAGATCATACAATCAGGAACTATAATAGGAAGTCTAAAAGAAGATATTACTGAGGACACAAATTTAACTGCAAAAACAAAACTTATAGCAGTGCTTAGCCATGATACAGGATCAGCAGTAGGCGCTGTTCCCGTTGATATGATTAAATATCAGCAAGGAGAATGGGCATACTTAAGCGCTGGAACATGGTGTCTCATAGGTGTAGAATTGGATAAACCGATTTTAGATGATAAGGCTCTGAATTATAATTTTACTAATGAGGGTGGAATAAATAACACCATTAGGTTTTTGAAAAATATAACTGGTTTATGGATAATTCAGGAATGTAAAAGAATATGGGACAACGAAGGTTTGAACTTAAGTTGGGAGACCATTACAACCCAAGCTAAACGTGCTTCTGCATTTCAATATTTCATAGATCCTAATGATCCTTTATTTACAAATCCTCCAGATATGATAAATGCGATTAAAGAATTTTGTAGTATTCATAATCAAAAGCCTCCAGAAAGTGTAGGTGAAATCTCAAGGACAGTATTTGAAAGTCTAGCTTTCAAATATAGAGAAGTGCTCGAAATGATAGAAGAAATAATAGGTAAAAAGATTAAAATAATTCACATAATTGGTGGTGGAAGTAAAAATGAATTATTAAATCAATTTACAGCTAACATTTTAAATATTCCTGCTAAAGCTGGACCTTCTGAGGCCACGGTTATAGGTAATATTTTAGTTCAAGCATTAGCCTTAGGAGACATCAAAGACATCACAGAACTAAGAAACGTTGTAATTAATTCTTTTCCAATTAAAGAATATAATCCAGAGAACGTAGAAAATTGGAACGTTGGATATAAAACCTATTTGGATAAGATTAAATGATGTGTTGGATTTCAAAAGGCTAACTTCTTTTTCTTAAAACTTCTTTTTCATAAACGAGTACCGCTTCAATCCAAGAATTTCCTATAAGTACATCATTTTTTTCACAAAAATAATCCCAAACAGCACCAAATGGCATTGTTTTCATTTCTTCTAATAAAGCAAGACGTTTGAAATAATTACCTGCTTCCTCAACTTCTTTTAATAGATCCCAGGGTTCTAGCAAAGCAATCAAAAAAGCTTTTAGAGTTGCTCTTGCCCCGATTACATATGCACCTATCCGATTAATACTTGCATCAAAAAAGTCTAATCCAATATGAACTTGATTTAATGCTTTGGCCCGAATTATTTCTTGGGCCACAGAGAGTAAATCGTCATTTACTGTTGCAACATGATCGCTATCCCATCTTACACCTCGACTAATATGCATTAATATCTCGTTTAGATAATGTAAAACTGCTGGAATTTTTTCTCCGACATTTTCTGTAGGATGAAAATGACCCATATCAATGCATAACATAATGTTATTTTTAATTGCATAACCAAGGTAGAATTCGTGTGAACCCACCACATAAACTTCGCTTCCTATTCCAAAGAGCTTACCTTCAACGCAATCTTTGATGTATGTTTTATCATACTTTTCAGAAAAGATATCATCGAGGCTTTCCTTTAAAAGACGTCTATGTCCAAACCTATCAATTGGTAAATCTTTTGAACCATCAGGAATCCAAATGTTACATATACATGGAGAAGCTAACTCTTTCCCTATGTAAACGGCGATTTCACGGCATTTTTTACAATGTTTAATCCAAAAATTCCTAATTTTTGGATCTTTATTACTTAAGGTAAAGCCATCTTCAGACTTTGGATGGTTAAAAACAGTAGCATTGAAATCCAATTTAACATTTTGTGTTTTGGCCCAATCAATCCAACCTTGAAAATGATCGGGTATAATATCATCTCGGTTTATGTATTTGCCACCAAATTCGCCATAAATTGCGTGGAGATTAATTCGATGGTTTCCAGGTAATAATGAAAGAACTTTTTCGAGATCTCGACGGAGTTCATGGATTGTCCCAGGTCTCCCTGGAAAGCTTCCTGTAGCCATAATACCCCCACTATTTAACTTGGCTTCAGGTCTTTCAAACCCTCTTACATCATCTGCTTGCCAACAATGAATTGATATTGAAATACTCTCTAATTGACTAAGAACTTTTTCAGTATCAACACCATATTCGAAATATCGTTTTTTTGCCAGATTATATGCTTCTTTAATCATTTATAATTTGACCACTTTTTAGTGATGTACAGATTCTAATAGTCCCAAAAGCATTAAAGCTCTTCTCTTATGTAAAATTTTTATAATAAATAAATAGATATTAAATTATCTAATTAAATCTCTCCTCATCAATCTTGAAATATTATATAAAATAAATATCAATTTTTTAAAATTTAAAATGCTTTTAATATTTGAGATAAAAAATGAGTTCATAGAAAAATTCTTTTTTTATCAGGTGATGCAATATTAGTTCATGCTCAAGTCCTCTCTGTGTAGGTGAAGAAGAAGAAAATGAAATAGAATCATTTTTCGAGAAATTTTTTTGGTTTTTTATAATACCCTCAGCAATAATATTAGGTATCTCTATTTTCTTAGAATTTACTACCGAAGAGATATTACTTAGTCAAGGGCTAGCAATATTATCAATGTTTCTTTCAAGCTATGGGGTAGTAAGGGAAGCAATTGATGACATTGCAAAAAGAAAGATTACGGCAAACATATTAATGATTATCGCTGCTGTTGCGTCATTTTTTATACTTCACGGGCAAGAAGGGGCAACAGCAATTTTGTTGTATGCCATTGCAGAAAGACTAGAAGAAATAACATCAGATAAATCTAAAAGAGCAATGAAAGAGATATTAGAATTGGCACCAGACGACGCATTGATAAAAACTGAAGAGGGATATAAAAATGTGCCAGCTAAAGAAGTTAAGATTAAAGACGTTATTGGAATAAAACCGGGTATGAAAGTCCCTTTAGACGGATTAATAATAAAGGGTGGATCCTATTTTGATGAGAGTGCGATAACTGGAGAGTCTATACCTGTGTTCAAAAAGGAGGGAGATGAAATTTTTGCCGCAAGTCTGAATTCAGACAGTTTCGTGGATATAGAAGTTATCCGAGAGAGTTCAAAAACTATTGTAGCACAGATTGCAGACAGCGTTAGAGTTGCTCAATTAAATAAAAGTGACTATGAAAAATTCATTGAAAAATTTGCTAAATATTATACACCAATCATACTAGTCGTTGCAATTTTAGTCATGTTTATACCTCCCTTTGTATTTGGACAAGACTTTAACGAGTGGTTTTATAGAGGCTTAATTCTTTTAGTAGTCTCATGTCCTTGTGCCTTAACTTTATCCACACCTCTAGCAAACATCGCATCTTTAACGAAGCAAGCAAGGGAAGGAATTCTTGTGAAAGGTAATCGATTTATTGAAGAAATTGATAATATCGAAGTGTTTGCATTTGATAAAACTGGAACCTTAACGGAAGGAAAACTTAAGATTTTTGATATATATACATATGAGGGTAGTTCTAAACAAGAGGTTATAAGTCTAGCAGCAAGCTTAGAGGCTCTTTCAGAGCATCCAATTGGGAAAGCAATTGTAGATCAAGCTAAAGAAATGAATTTATCATTCTTATCAGTAAATGATTTTAAGGTCATTAAAGGGAAAGGAATAGAGGGTAATATTAACGGAGAATTATTCTTTGTAGGAAGTCAGAAAATGATTGAAGAATTGAGCTATAACCTTCCTTCTGAGGATATTGAAGATATAGAAAATTCAGGAACTATTCCGATTTTTTTAGGTAATACTCACAAATTATTAGGAATCATATCAATCAGAGACGTATTAAGAGTTTCTGCACCAATTCTTATAAACGGTTTAAAAGAGAGAGGATATGAAACTGTTTTAATATCTGGAGACAATCAGAAGGTATGTGATACAATTGGAGCATGTTTAGATATAGATCAAGCTTACGGAGAACATCTACCAGATCAAAAACTCGAAGAAATTAAAAAATTAAAGGAAAAATATAAAGGTGTAGCCATGGTTGGAGATGGAATAAACGATGCTCCTGCTTTGGCCATAGCAGATATAGGGATTGCAATTGGAGCTTCCGCAACGGACATTACTATGGAAACAGCGGATGTTGTTATTATTGGAGATGATCTTACAAAAATTCTCACATACATCGATCTTTCAAAAAAGACTAACAAAAAAATTAAACAGAACATTTGGACTTCTATTAGTGTAAAAGTTTCATTTGCGATACTCACCATTTTTGGTTTAATGACTCTTTGGCTCGCCGTGGGGATCGGAGATATGGGAGTTTCTTTACTCGTGCTTCTAAATAGCATAACAATATTTCATTATAATTTTGCATATAAAGAGATCTCAACAGATGATTTAGAAAACGAAGCTACCTTAATTATTTGCGAAAATTGTAAAACTAAGGAAATTATTCCGCAACATCACGGAAGAGACATGATAAAGAAAGGTGAAAAATTAATTTGTTGGAAAAATATCTTGAGTTCCGATGAATTGGAGTCTTGTAACGAAGAATTACCACTCCATTGTGCTTACTGTGAAAATAAATTAGAACTTAAGTAATTTATAATTCAGAATAAAAAGTTTTAAGCTATTATTCAATATTTAATTTTTTTTAAACTCAAAATTTATTTTTTCTTTTCATTTTTTAATAAGTTATAAAAATTTCTTGTAATTATCTAATAACATACATCTATCAATTTAAATTTGATTTTAGAAGTCGCTAATAAATCTAATTTAAGTTTCTTGCGGGAATTGCCAAGTCTGGTTAAAGGCGCTGGACTCAGAATCCAGTCTTGTAGGAGTTCGGGAGTTCAAATCTCCCTTTCCGCACATATTTTTTTTTAAAATGGTAAAAAAATATATATAAACTAACTAGTAATTATAATATTGATAATTGTTTATAACGAATTTTATGACACACGAACAACCAACCTCTGAAAACGAAAAACGTGAAATTGTTTTGGTATTTCAGTTAAATGAGATAATAGAAAATTTCGATGAAGTTGATATTAATAAGGATGCCCCATTAAGTGCGTTATTATACCATGATTTAGTGCTCTCCTTTGTCGATCCGGAGCATAAAACAGTGTGGATATGGAAAGGGAGAGGCTCAACAACAAGAATGAGATTTCTTGCAGCCCAAATAGCACCTACAGTAAGAGATAGATATGGAATTGATTACACAATTATCGCTATTGACGATGGAGACGAACCTCCGGAATTCAAAAAACTATGTGGATTAGAAGAATAAATAAAGCGAAAATTCTAAAAAAATTCTAAATGTAATAAGTACAACAACATGACAAAAGATCAAAAACCACCTGAAATTTTTAAAAAAAGTCAATTACCTGAAATTGAAGCAGAGAAACTCTTAATTTTTCAGTTTAACGACCAATTGGGAGAGTTTGAAGAGCTAGAAATCGAAGAGGGCGTCCCTTTGCATGAATTATTGGATTCTGATTTCATACTGTTAGTTGTTGATCCAAAACGTTATCGTGTATGGCTATGGCATGGTTCAAATACAACGACAAGAGCGAAATTTATCGCAGCGAGGATCGCACCAAAAATTAGAGATCGACATGGAATTGCTTATAAAATCACTGCCGTTGACGAAGGTAACGAAATGACCGGCTTTAAAATAACAACTGGGATAGAAAAAGAAAAATCTTTTGAGGAGATACAAACTGGACCTGCATATGTAGGAACAGAAGAAGATTTAGTGTTATTAAAAAAATTATCTCGAGAAAAGATTGTATTATTGTTAGAAAAAACAGGGGTTCCTGAAGGATATGAAAGAAAAATGATTATAGTTAAGAATAAGATTTACGGGTTTAAAGAATACCCGCGTAATTACATGGGCTCTATTATCAAGGAGAAGAAGATATTTCCGTTAAAAGAAGAAGTTGAGGATGGGCCCTATTTAGCCGAGGGCTACACGGCGCGCATGCTCTTTTCCTTTAACAAAGTAGTATTAACAGAATTATTACAAAAAGTTAATTCGGAACCTAACAATGACAATTCAAGTGAAATATAATTTAGGGTCAAGAGAAAAATAAAGATGAGTCATGTAAGAAGAAAAACTAATCCACGGCGAGGAGCAGTTGTTAGAAGAAAAAAAAAGAAAAAACCATGGTTAGGATATTTTCTATTAGCATTATTTTCTATTAGTATTATAGCTAGTATAGTATTTGTTATAATTGCCACCCCTTAATCTTTGAACTTCTAAAAATTTTAACTTGAATTTTAAAAGAGAAAAAACAAAATTGAGGCTTAAAATTGTTGATCTATTGTTTTTATTTTTAATATTTATCTTAACTATCATTTCAGTTGATTTGTTAATTAATGTTAAACACCAGCAAGCAATAGAGAATATCTCGAGATATCAAGCCTTTCAAGATTTAGCAACAGGGCTTCTTATAACTTTTTGGGTTTGTTTAGTAGGAAATTTGTTACCTGTACCAACTCCTTATACTTGGGTTGTATGTTACAGTTCTCAACCATATCTTAGACTAAATCTATTCGTTCCATTTTTAGTAGGATTTATAGCAAGTTTGGGTTGTTTATTAGGAGAAATGGGCGGGTATGCTATTGGAAGATGGAGTGGTGAAGTGATTGATGAAAAAAAGATTGAAAATCTTAAAAAATTGCAGATTTACTTGGTAAATCATCCTAAAATCGCACCAATTTTAATATTTTTAGCTGCTCTTACACCTATTTCTGATGATCTAATTGTTATCCCATTGGGTTTAATCAAATATAGCCCTAAAAAAACAATTCTCTTTTGTTGGTTAGGTAAATTAGGATTGATGCTCATCTTCGCTTATAACTTAATTAATATCTGCGATTTTATTGGTGGAGAAAGTTGGATCTTAAGTATAGTGAGCTTGTATGTACTTGTAATTTTGATTTATCTATTTGTACGTGTGGATTTTTTAAAGTTTTTATCAAAGAGGGAAAAAACTGTTGAAGAAAGTTAGGCCATTTTATTTTATCTTACTCTCTCGAGTATTTCTCCAATATATAATTTTGTAAAGACCAAGCATACTTTTCAAGATTTAAAATTAGAATTTTCTGCTGAACATCCCTCAAATATGAAACTTTTAAAGAATTAAATATTTTCTTCAATTGATCTATTGTATTAAAAATTTCAACAATTTTCTTCCAATCATGCGCCCAATCTACATCTTGGCATTTTATTTCTTCTATTTTTAAAACCTCTATTGTAATTATTTTTTATTTCAAATTTTAAAATAAATATATTCTCTGATTTATCCCATAGAAATTAATACTAAAAAATGTTTAGATACATAAAAAAAAGTAATTTTTAATTAATCTTTAATTACAACTGTTTTTGATGCATTTTGCATAATTCTAAACCTTTTCTGAGGTTCTCCTAAATTTTTAATTGTCCCTAATACAAAATCTATTGTGCAAGGGAGCCAGTGACTCTTTAGTAAACAATTTATTAAACAATCTTTCTTTGATGTTGATTGAAATGTTTCCTCATTTACTGTTCTGAAATGTAACAACCATTTTCCTATTGTTTTCCCATTATTGTAGGACTCCAAAATAAAAAAATAGAAGAAACCAATTAAATAGGCAAAAAGGTTTATAAGTATCCAAAATAGAATTTCTTGAGTCCAAAAAATCAACATAAGAATATTAGCAATTGCGAAAATTAACAATTCATCAATAATCCATGAAAGAATCCTTAAGCCTATATCTGCGTATTCTACATCTGAAGGTTTTGGTTTACTTGACATTGGCTTTGTACCGAAAAAAAATAATTGGAGTGTTAGAAGTATTATATATATTTTAGAAAAAAGAAACTTAATAAAAAAATTTTACATAATTCCTTATTTGGAATTTAATTAAATTTTTAACCATCAAAATTGATTATTTGAAAAAAAAAAAAAAGAATATGTCCATTCAAAAAAAGGTAAATTTAAATTATTTTTTATCTCTAATTACTACCGTATTTGAGAGATTCTGGGCAATTCGAAGCCTTTTCTGAGGATCTCCTATATTTACAATTACACCGATTATTAAATCTAAAATGAAAAAGGGGGGAAACCATTTAAGTATATTATTTAATAGAGATTTAACAATAGAAGGAGAAACTAGAGTATCCTTGTCCACTGTTCTAAGGTGAATTATCATCTTACCAATTGTTTGACCTTTATTAATAGATTCTATAAGCCAAAAATATAAGAACACTGTTAAAAGAAACATGAAAATTAAACCAAAATCCCTTAGCCCAATTATAAGTAAGATGAAAAATATCCCAACAAAAATCAACAAATCAATTCCTAGCGCATAAAATCTGTGGAGAAAATCTGCATATTGTTCTGTGATCTCACTTTTTTTTTCACCTACTGCAGCAGTTATTTCTTGCTTGGGTGGGGGCGCACCACTCTTACCCTTTTTCCTATCTCTTAAATCTGCACCGCAAAGGGAACAGAAATCTATGTCAGAATCTTCCAGTTTTGATCCGCAGTGGTTACAAAATTTTAAACTCATTTTTTTTCTAAACTCATTACTTGTTAATTTAAATTAAAATAATTACAAAATATAAATTTGTATAAAAAATATCCAACTTTTAATAAAAATTTTAAAGTAAATTTACTTTATTATAAGTATTATGAAACAAATAATAATAGTTCCTATCGGCAATATTATTATTGGAATTATTATCTAAATTTCATAAAAGAAATTTTAAACTCTTTTTGAATATTTTTATATCATTTTTTTATGTTTAAAATTTCTTTCCTTATAATTAAAGAATATAATAAAATCAAATAAAAAGTGGAAAGTATTGGAAGATAAAGAAGTTTACATATATGACACAACTCTTCGAGAAGGAAGTCAAAAAACTGGTTTAACTTTTTCAGTGGAGGATAAAATAAGAATCTTAGAGCGATTAATTCGAGATCTTGAGATTCCTATGATTGAGGCAGGTTGGCCTGGATCTAATCCAAAAGATTTAGCAATGTTTGAAAGAATAAAAGACATGGATACTAAAGATACAACAATATACGCCTTTAGTAGTACTCGAAGAAAAAATACGAGAGTAGAAGATGATATCAACGTAAAAGCTCTTCTAGATGTTGAAACTAAAGGAGTTACTATATTTGGAAAAACATGGGATCTACACGTTAAATCAGCTTTAGAGACAAGTTTAGAAGAAAATTTAGCTATGATTGAAAGCACAGTCTCGTATCTTAAGAAAAATAATAGAGATGTCGTTTTTGATGCTGAACATTTTTTTGATGGGTTTAAGAACAATAAAGATTATGCTTTGAGATGTATTGAGACAGCGAAAAGTGCTGGAGCCGATTGGATTGCGTTGTGCGACACGAATGGTGGGTTATTACCACAAGAAATTAAGCCTATATTCACTGAAATTAAGAGTCGTTTAGGAGATATTCCATTAGGGATTCATTCTCATAATGATTCAGGCTTAGCCAATGCTATTGCTTTAGAGAGTTTTTCACAAGGAGCTAAGATGATTCAGGGAACTATAAACGGATTTGGTGAGAGATGTGGAAATACAGATTTAACTGCAATATATCCGATTTTTAAATTGAAACTAGGAATTGATTGTATAACTGAAGATAAATTGAAGAATTTGACTGAAGTTTCACATTTTATTTATGAAATGGCGAATCTACCTAGTGATTATGATAAACCTTTTATTGGCAGAAATGCGTTTTCACATAAAGGGGGCGTACATATTTCAGCAATGTTGAAAAATGTCAAGACTTACGAACACATAAATCCCGAATTGGTGGGCAACACACGTAACTTAAAAGTATCCGAGTTAGCCGGTAAAAGTTCCATTCTACATATGGCCAAGAAATTTGATATTCCATTATCAAAAAATAATCCCAAAGTTTCAGCTATTCTTGACGTTATAAAAGAGAAAGAAAATCAGGGTTATTCTTTTGAGGGTGCAGAAGGTTCATTAGAGATAATTATGAGAAGTATGGATATGAATATACAAAATCCAAATTATTACAGAAATAAATTCTTTGAACTAGAAGGTTTTAGGGTACTTACGGAAATGTATAAGGACAACTTATTCTCTGAGGCCACGATTAGAGTTAAGGTAAGCGGAAAGGAGTATCATACAGCGGCTATGGGCAATGGGCCAGTCAATGCTCTTGATAATGCACTAAAAAAAGCGTTAGTGTATTTTTATCCTAGTATAAAAGAAATAAATTTATCTGATTTTAAAGTAAGAATCATAAATCAAGAAGGTACGGCCTCGAAAGTCAGAGTTCTTGCAGAAACATTTGATAATGAAGATAGTTGGGGAACTATTGGAGCCCATGAAAACATTATTGTTGCTTCTTGGGATGCACTTGTGGACTCTTATATATTTAAATTACTTAAAAACAAATCTAATTGGTGAAAATACTTTTTCTTTTTTTAAGTAATCTTAATTTTATTGTCGAGCAATATTATGTAAGTTTTTAACTAAATTAATTAATTTAATCTATTCTTGAAATATTTTTTTTATAACCACTAATTAGTTCGTGTTATAAGAACAAACTAATTACTCAAATATTAGTGAAATTTTAAATATTAGAATATATAATAAGTTCATAATAGGAAAACTTTCACCAATTTAGGGGAATTTTAATAAAATTGGTTTTAAGATCTTTTATTCAAGACACGAAAAATTTGAATTCGATATAAAAAATGAATGACATATCTAGAATTTTTATGGAAATCTCATCAGAAAATGGAAATAAATATGCTGATAGAGTTATCAAAGGAAATAGGTTTGAACAAATTAAACTATACCTGGATAAATATATTGAATTTGTGTCTGTCAATTTACAAGCGGAACTTAATCGTATATCTTGTTCTACATTAGGTCAATTAAAAACTAGTGATATTGGTAATAAAATTAAAGGAATAATAGAAGAACATATTTCTCGGGTAATTTTTATGATTGAACGTGAGAAAGAATCAGTTACGTTTGTGCAAGATTATTTTACAGCTAATTTAAATCAGCTTTACTCTAAAATAAATGAAGATTATAAGGCTGGTAAGGTGCTTCAAGAAGTTATAGAGATGAATCTTCTAAATGATTTCGACCAGATTGTAGACAGGTCGTGCGATTTTGAGGTAAATATTATAGACCGTGTATTGAAGTATCTTACGTTAATTAATATTCAAAGGAGAATTAATCGAAGGGGTTTAATATACATATAAGTTTGCCCTATTATTTTTAAAATCCTTTTTTTTTGTATAATGGAATTATAAATAAACTTGAAAATTATTCTCTATTATTTCTTTTGTATCTTCAAATTCCGAGACGTTAATCATTTTGTTTAAATCTTGGATCTCGTTCAACTCACTTTCGTACCTGTTTTTAAAATCTCTAATAAAGCTTTCAATTTTATTCTTTAAAATGTCATTTTTCTTATTTGTTATGACTAAAACAGCAAACCCATAATCATTATTATAATTTACTACAATTTCGGAATTTTTTGTTTCCATAACATCAATTTGATCCTTTTTATCTATAAATTCTGAGAGGATATGATTTATTCCAATCAAAATATTACCCCATATTGCTGAGTCA
>SDBV01011016.1_pt1 | contig 11776 bp, 11 predicted proteins | sample 2277081 | NCBI WGS metagenome assembly SDBV01 (sample SAMN10402039, study PRJNA504765) | marine sediment metagenome | isolation source: marine sediment core GS10_PC15, 223 cmbsf | place: Arctic Ocean: Southern Knipovich Ridge | collected 2010
GACGCGCACCTCGCGGTAGTCGTAGTCGAGCAGCGTGCCGTCTTCGTCGATGCTGGAGACGCCGATGATGCCGATGTCGACGCGGAACTGCTTCATGAAGTCGATGGTGGCCTCGCCGACGATGCCGCGATCGCGGTTGCGCACCAGGCCGCCGGCGACGATCACCTCGGCGTCCGGGCTGCCCGACAGGATGGACGCCACGTTCAGGTTGTTGGTGATGACGCGCAGCCCGCGCAACCCATTCTGGCCGACCAATGCCTTGGAGATCTCCTCGGTCGTCGTCCCGATATTGATGATGAGCGAGCGGCCGGGCTCGATATGGCGCGCCACGACCTCGGCGATGCGGCGCTTGGCGTCGATGTGCAGGACCTGGCGCTGGTCGTAGTCGATGTTCTCGACCGACGACGGCAAGCCGACGCCGCCGTGGTAGCGCGCGAGCAGGCGTTCATCTTCCAACTGGCGGATGTCGCGGCGGATGGTCTGGGTGGTGACGCCGAGCACGCGGGCCAGCGCATCGACGGAGGCATCGCCGTGCTGGCGGACGTATTCAAGGATCTGGCGGTGGCGGGGCAGCATCAAATGAACACAAACGAACACATGTGAGCGGATTAGGCGATTCCCTATGTTGCTTTATTTTCGCCTTTCACTACACTATCCGCCAACGTGTGACAGTTCGCAAGAATTGCGCGCTCAACTGAACATAAAGCAACCATGCAACACACCGATGCCTCGCATCTGGACTGTGATCTGCTGGTGGTCGGAGGCGGCATCAACGGGGTCGGCATCGCGCGCGACGCCGTGGGCCGTGGCCTGTCGGTGGTCCTGTGTGAAAAGGACGATCTGGCCCAGCACACCTCTTCGGCCTCGACCAAGCTGATCCACGGCGGGCTGCGTTACCTCGAATATTACGAATTCAGCCTCGTGCGCAAGGCGCTGCAGGAGCGCGAGGTGCTGCTGCGCATGGCGCCGCACATCATGTGGCCGCTGCGCTTCGTGATGCCGCACGACGCGGCGCAGCGCCCGGCGTGGATGATCCGCGCGGGCCTCTTTCTATATGACCATCTGGCGCGCCGCCGCTTTTTGCCGGGCTCGGAGTCGGTCAAGCTGGCGCGGCATCCGGCCGGGCAGCCGCTCAAGGCGGGCTACACGCGCGGCTTCGTCTATTCGGACGGCTGGGTGGACGACGCCCGCCTGGTGGTGCTCAACGCCCGCGACGCGGCTGACCGCGGCGCGCAGATCTTCACCCGCACGCGCTGCCTGAACGCCGAGCGCCGCGCCGACGGCTGGCACGCCTCGCTGGTGGGGCCGGACGGCATCCGCTCGGTGCGCGCCAAGGCCATCGTCAACGCAGCCGGGCCGTGGGCGGCCGACTTTGCCCGCGCGGCGCATGCGCTGCCGAGCACGCGTGGCCTGCGCCTGATCAAGGGCAGCCACATCGTCGTGCGGCGGATGTTCGACCACCCGTTCGCCTATATCTTCCAGAACCCGGACGGGCGGATCGTCTTTGCGATCCCGTACCAGAACGATTTCACGCTGATCGGCACGACCGACCTGGAATACAAGGGCACGCTGGACAAGGTTGCCATCGACGCTGGCGAGATCAACTACCTGTGCGAGATGGCCAGCCGCTACTTCGCCCAGCAGCTCACCCCCGCCGACGTGGTGTGGAGCTACTCGGGCGTGCGCCCGCTGCTGGACGACAGCGCCGCCAACGCCTCGGCCATCACGCGCGACTACCTGGTCGAATGCGAGACCGGCGCCGACGGCAAGAGCGCGCCGCTCATCAACGTCTGGGGCGGCAAGATCACGACCTACCGCAAGCTGGCCGAGGAAGCGCTGGACCAACTGGCGCCGCACCTGCCGGCCGCCGGCAAGCCGTCGTGGACGGCCACCGCCTCCCTGCCGGGCGGCGACCTGGAAGCGCCGGGCCAGCTCGTCGCCGAATACACCTTCGACGATTTTGTCGCGCGCCTGCAAAAACGTTTGCCATGGCTACCAAGCAAGCTGGCGACGCGCTACGCGCACCAGTACGGCACGCGCGTGACCACGCTGCTGGCCGGCGCAACCGGTCTGGAAGCGCTGGGCACCGAGGTGACGCCGGGTCTGTTTGAGGCCGAAATTCGCTACCTGATCGAACACGAATGGGCCCGCACAGCACAGGACATCCTGTGGCGACGGACCAAGCTGGGCCTCTATGCCAGCGATGCCGACCGCAGCCGCCTCGAAGGCTGGCTGGCGCGGCACCTGCCGGCCGACGAAGCCGAACCGGTGGCACAGAGCGCGCCATGATGTAGCCGCAGTCGCCGCGGCACCCGAACAAGAAACGTAATAAGAAAGGGAGACGCAATTGATTCTGGAACTGGACCAGGTCACGGCCGTGGTCGGGGCGCAGACGCATCTGTACCCGACCAGCCTGCGGCTGGCGCCCGGCGCGATCAACGTGCTGCTCGGGCCGACGCAGGCCGGCAAGACCACGCTGATGCGCATCATGGCCGGGCTGGACCGGCCGACCACCGGCCGCGTACTGGTCGACGGCAAGGATGTGACGGGCGTGGGGGTACGCGATCGCAATCTGGCGATGGTGTACCAGCAATTCATCAACTACCCGGCGATGACGGTGTACGACAACATCGCCTCGCCGCTGCGCCTGCTGGGCACCAACAAGAGCGAGATCGACACGCGCGTGCACGCCGTGGCAGCCAAGCTGCACATCGAGCACCTGCTGCAGCGCCTGCCGGCCGAGCTGTCGGGCGGCCAGCAGCAGCGCTGCGCGCTGGCGCGGGCGCTGGTCAAGCGCGCGCCGCTGGTGCTGCTGGACGAGCCGCTGGTCAACCTCGACTACAAGCTGCGCGAAGAACTGCGCGCCGAGCTGGCCTCGCTCTTTGCCGACGGTGGCACGACCGTGGTGTACGCCACCACCGAGCCGCAGGAAGCCCTGCTGCTGGGCGGCCACACCGTGGTCATGCACGAAGGCCGCGTGCTGCAGTCCGGCCCGACGCTCAATATGTATGAGGTGCCAGTGTCGGTGGATGCCGCCGCCATCTTCAACGACCCGCCGATGAACGTCTTCCACGCCACGGTGGTGGAAGGCAACCACATCCGCCTGCCGCACGGCATCGACGTGCCCTGGACGCGCCCGCTGCCGATGCATGCCGGCACGCGCTGCCGCGTCGGCCTGCGGCCCTCGCATATCCGCCTGGGCACGCGCACGTCGCGCTGCATCGCGCTGCCGGGCCTGGTGGAACTGGCCGAGCTGTCGGGCTCGGAAACCTATCTGCACGTCCGCGCCCATGCGCCTGGGGAGCCCGGCAGCATCGGCCTGGTGGCGCAGCTGCCCGGCGTGCACGAGTTCGAGCTGGGGGCGGCGCTGGATGTGTTCGTCGATCCGGCCGAGCTGTTCCTGTTCGATGATGCGGGCAAGCTGGTGAGCGCGCCCAAGCTGGGAGACGCACATGGCGCGCATTGAATTCCGCAACCTCGGGCACAGCTACCGGCCCGATCCGCAATCGTTGTCGGACTACGCGCTGCAGCCGATGAACATGACCTGGCGCGATGGCGGTGCCTACGCGCTGCTGGGCCCGTCGGGCTGCGGCAAGTCCACGCTGCTGAACATCATCTCCGGGCTGCTGACGCCGTCCGAGGGCCAGGTGCTGTTCGACGACCAGGACGTCACGCACGCCAGCCCGCGCGAGCGCAACATCGCCCAGGTGTTCCAGTTCCCGGTCATCTACGACACGATGACCGTGTTCGACAACCTCGCCTTCCCGCTGCGCAACCGCAAGACGCCGGAAGCCGAGGTGAAGCAGCGTGTGGAGGAAGTGGCCGAGATCCTCGAGCTGCAGCACGCGCTCAAACGCCGCGCCTCGGGCCTGGCGGCGGATGCCAAGCAGAAGATCTCGCTGGGCCGCGGCCTGGTGCGCAAGGACGTGGCGGCCATCCTCTTTGACGAGCCGCTCACCGTCATCGACCCGCACCTGAAGTGGCAACTGCGTCGCCAGCTCAAGAAGATCCACCAGCAGCTGAAGCTGACGCTGATCTACGTGACGCACGACCAGGTGGAGGCGCTGACCTTCGCCGACGAGGTGGTGGTCATGACCGAAGGCAAGGTGGTGCAGCAAGGCGGCCCGGAAGCGCTGTTCGAGCGGCCGGACCACACCTTCGTCGGCTACTTCATCGGCAGCCCGGGCATGAACCTCTACCCGGTGGCGGTGGACGGCGACGTGATCTCGCTGGCCGGCCAACGCCTGTCGGTGGACCGCGACACGCTGGCCACGCTCAAGGGCGCAAACGGTTCGCTCAAGCTCGGCCTGCGCCCGGAGTTCGTGCAGCTGGCCGCGCCGGGCGAAGTCGGCACGCTGGCCGCGCAGGTGCACCAGGTGCAGCAGCTCGGCACGCACCAGCTGCTGACCGCCAGCCTGGGCGACACGGGCGAAGGCGTCGGCCTGCCCATCAAGGCCAAGCTGCCCAACGACGTGGCCGTGTCTGACTCGCGCGTGTGGCTGCGCCTGGATGCGCCGCAGACCCTGTACTACTGCAACGACGAGAGGATCGGCCGATGAACAAGCCGCTCAACAACAAGGCGTGGTTCCTGATCCTGCCGGTGTTCCTGTGCGTGGCGTTCTCCGCCATCGTGCCGCTGATGACGGTGGTCAACTACTCGGTGCAGGACATCATCAGCCCCGAGCAGCACGTGTTCGTGGGCGTGGACTGGTTCCGCCAGATCCTGCGCGACACCGACCTGCAGGACGCCCTCACCCGCCAGTTGATCTTCTCGCTGTGCGTGCTGGCGGTGGAGATCCCGCTGGGCATCGGCTTGGCGCTGTCGATGCCGAGCAAGGGCTGGAAAGCATCCGCCGCGCTGGTGGTGCTGGCCATGCCGCTGCTGATTCCCTGGAACGTGGTCGGCACCATCTGGCAGATCTTCGGGCGCTCGGACATCGGCCTGGCCGGCTACCTGCTCAACCAGGCGGGCGTGGACTACAACTACACGTCGCACTCGTTCGACGCGTGGATCACCGTGCTGATCATGGACGTCTGGCACTGGACGCCGCTGGTGGCGCTGCTGGCCTATGCCGGCCTGCGCTCGATCCCGGATGCGTTCTACCAGGCCGCCGAGATTGACGGCGCCAGCCGCCTGGCCGTGTTCCGCTACATCCAGCTGCCGAAGATGCGCGGCGTGCTGATGATCGGCGTGCTGCTGCGCTTCATGGACAGCTTCATGATCTACACCGAGCCGTTCGTGCTCACGGGCGGCGGCCCCGGCAACGCCACCACGTTCCTGTCGCAGTACCTGACGCAGAAGGCGGTGGGCCAGTTCGACCTGGGCCCCGCGGCGGCGTTCTCGATCGTGTACTTCCTCATCATCCTGCTGTTCTGCTTCGTCCTCTACAACTGGATGCAGCGCGTGGGCAGTGCAAGCGCGGCCGTGGGAGACGACCATGCCTAACCAAAATGGCCTGAAGAGCCAGAACGAACGCCAGCGCAAGATCGCGCGTGCCATCACGCTGATGGTGTACGTGGCCTTTGCGGTGCTGCCGCTGTACTGGATGTTGAGCATGTCGCTCAAGACCAACGAGGAGACGCTGGCCGGCTTCTCGATCTGGCCGAAGCTCGTCACGTTCGACAACTACAAGATCATCTTCACCGACCCGTCGTGGTACTGGGGTTACATCAACTCCATCATCTACGTGACGATGAACACGGTGCTCTCGACCCTGGTCGCGCTGCCGGCGGCCTACGCCTTCTCGCGCTACCGGTTCCTGGGCGACAAGCACATGTTCTTCTGGCTGCTGACCAACCGCATGACGCCGCCCGCGGTGTTCCTGCTGCCGTTCTTCCAGCTGTATTCGACGGTCGGCCTGATGGACACCCACCTGGGCGTGGCGCTGGCGCACATGCTGTTCAACGTGCCGCTGGCGGTGTGGATCCTGGAAGGCTTCATGTCGGGCATCCCGCGCGAGATCGACGAGACCGCCTATATCGACGGCTACAGCTTCCCCGCGTTCTTCCTGAAGATCTTCCTGCCGCTGATCAAGGCGGGCGTGGGCGTGACGGCGTTCTTCTGCTTCATGTTCAGCTGGGTGGAGCTGCTGCTCGCGCGCACGCTCACCTCGGTGGACGCCAAGCCGATCACCGCGGTGATGACGCGCACGGTGTCGGCCTCGGGCATGGACTGGGGCGTGCTGGCGGCAGCCGGTGTGCTGACCATCATTCCCGGCGCGCTGGTGATCTGGTTTGTGCGGAACTACATCGCGAAGGGTTTTGCGATGGGCCGCGTCTAAAGAACGAAGAACGAAAAGAACAGGAGACACAGCCATGTTCAGCTGGATGGCCTGGACGCCCGAAGTGGCGATCTTCTTCGGCTGCATCGCCCTGATGCTGGCCGGCATGACGATCTGGGAGGTGACCCGCCCGACCGTGGAGCGCAAAGGCTTGCTGCCGATTGCCACCACACGCGGCGACCGCCTCTTCATCGGTCTGTTGACGGCCGCGTATATCAACCTGGCGTGGGTCGGTCTGGCGTCGGAAGAGACCGGCGCCTGGGGCGGCTTCATCGCCTCGATGGTGGTGTTGCTGCTGATCCTGTGGCGCGGTTGATGCGCAATCGCCGCAATCGATTTCGCTGGTCCGGAGGCGTCGGCACGGGCTGACGCTTCCACGCCCACACGGGCAAGGGCATTCCACCACGCTCCCCGCGTCGGAATGCCGGATGTTTTCGCTGCGGGGAGAACAATAAGCACGAGGAGATACCGATGAAAGCATCCTGGCGCATGACGCTTCAGATCAGCGCGATCGCGCTGGCTAGCGCCCTGGCCGCTGGCGCAGCACATGCCGGTGAAGCCGAAGCCAAGAAGTGGGTCACGTCCGAGTTCCAGCCCAGCACGCTGTCGCAGCAGCAGCAGCTGGCCGAAATGAAGTGGTTCATCGACACCGCCGCCAAGCTCAAGGCCAAAGGCGTGACCGAGATCCATGTCGTGTCGGAAACGCTCGACGTGCATGCCTATGAATCGAAGACGCTGGCCAAGGCGTTTGAAGAGATCACCGGCATCAAGGTCAAGCACGACATCATGCAGGAAGGCGACGTGGTCGAGAAACTGCAGACCTCGATGCAATCCGGCAAGAGCATCTATGACGGCTGGATCTCCGACTCCGACCTGATCGGCACGCACTATCGCTACGGCGTGGTGATGCCCCTGTCGGACTACATGGCCGGCGAAGGCAAGGAGTTCACCAACCCGGGCCTGGACCTGAAGGATTTCATCGGTACCAGCTTCACCACCGCGTCGGACGGCAAGCTGTACCAGCTGCCCGACCAGCAGTTCGCCAACCTGTACTGGTTCCGCGCCGACTGGTTCGCCCGCAAGGACCTGCAAGACAAGTTCAAGGCCAAGTACGGCTACGACCTGGGCGTGCCCGTCAACTGGACGGCCTATGAAGACATCGCCAACTTCTTCACCAATGACGTGAAGGAGCTCGATGGCAAGAAGGTCTACGGCCACATGGACTACGGCAAGAAGGACCCGTCGCTGGGCTGGCGCTTCACCGACGCGTGGCTGTCGATGGCCGGCTCCGCCGACAAGGGCATCCCGAACGGCCTGCCGGTGGACGAATGGGGCATCCGCGTGGACGAGAAGGACAAGTGCACCCCGGTGGGCGCCGAAGTCTCGCGCGGCGGTGCCACCAACAGCCCGGCCGCCGTGTACGCACTCACCAAGTACGTGGACTGGATGAAGAAGTACGCGCCGGCCGAAGCCAGCGGCATGACCTTCAACGAAGCCGGCCCGGTGCCCGCGCAGGGCCACATCGCGCAGCAGGTGTTCTGGTACAGCGCCTTCACCGCGTCGATGACCAAGCCGGGCCCGGTCATGAACGCCGACGGCTCGCCCAAGTGGCGCATGGCCCCGTCGCCGCACGGCCCGTACTGGAAGGACGGCATGCAGAACGGCTACCAGGACGTCGGCTCCTGGACCTTCTTCAAGTCCACCCCGTTCGAGCGCCGCACGGCCGCGTGGCTGTACGCGCAGTTCGTCACGTCGAAGACCGTGTCGCTGAAGAAGTCGATCACGGGCCTCACCTTCATCCGTGACTCCGACATCCACAGCGACTACTTCACCAAGAACGCGGCCAAGTACGGCGGCCTGATCGAGTTCTACCGCAGCCCGGCCCGCGTGGCCTGGACGCCGACCGGCAACAACGTGCCCGACTATCCGAAGCTGGCCCAGCTCTGGTGGAAGAACGTCGCCACGGCCGTCACGGGCGAGAAGACCCCGCAAGGCGCCATGGACAACCTGGCCAAGGAAATGGACGACGTGATGGGCCGTCTGCAGCGCGCGGGCATGAAGAACTGCGCGCCCAAGCTGAACCCGGTGGGTGACCCCAACAAGTGGCTGTCGACCGAGCACGCCCCGTGGAAGAAGCTCGACAACGAGCGTCCGAAGGGTGAGACGGTGGCTTACGACAAGCTGCTCGCCGCCTGGAAGGAAGGCCGCGTGCGTTAATCCGCGCGGCTGGGCGATCCTGACGACACGTACGTCATCGGGATCGCCCGCATCGCAAGCCCGCTGCCGGCGGGCTATGCTTTCGCATCATCAATTGCCGGGGCGGGTCGGTCGTAACACCCGTCCGCCCCGGCGTCTCATTGCCTCTGCCTTATGGAATACCTCCTCGCGCTCGACCAGGGCACCTCCAGCTCGCGTGCCATCGTGTTGAACCGCGCCGGCCAGATCGTCGCCAGCGCCCAGCAGGAGTTTCCGCAACAGTTTCCGCAGCCCGGCTGGGTCGAGCATGACCCGTTCGACATCTGGAACAGCCAGCTCGCCACCTGCCGCGCCGCGCTCGCCCAAGCCAAGCTGGGCGCCGCCGACATGGCCGCGCTCGGCATCACCAACCAGCGCGAGACCACCGTGGTGTGGGAACGCGCCACTGGCAAGCCCATCTTCAACGCCATCGTCTGGCAGGACCGCCGCACCGAGAGCATCTGCGAGCGCCTGCGCGCCGAAGGCCTGGAAGACGAAGTGCGCAAGCGCACCGGGCTCGTGATCGATCCGTATTTCTCCGCCACCAAGCTGCGCTGGATCCTCGACCACGTGGACGGCGCCCGCGAGCGCGCCGCGCGTGGCGAACTCGCCTTCGGCACAGTGGATAGCTGGATCGTGTGGCAGCTCACGCGCGGCCGCCTGCACGTGACCGACGTGTCCAACGCCTCGCGCACCATGCTGTGGAACATCCACACCGGCCAGTGGGATGCCAACCTGATGCGCGCGCTCGACATCGACCCGAGCCTGCTGCCCGAGGTGCATCCGTCGGCCTACCAGTTTGGGCAGACCGACGCCGATTGGCTGGGCGCCCCGCTCACCATCGGCGGCATGGCGGGCGACCAGCAATCCGCCCTGTTCGGCCAGGCCTGCTTCAAACCCGGCATGGCCAAGAACACCTACGGCACCGGCTGCTTCATGTTGCTCAACACCGGCGACAAGGCGGTGCAGTCGCACAACGGCCTGATCAGCACGGCCGCCTGCCAGAGCGGCCCGAAGCGCAGCTACGCACTGGAAGGCAGCGTGTTCGTCGGCGGTGCGGTGGTGCAGTGGCTGCGTGATGGCCTGCGCGCCATCCAGCGCTCGGCCGACGTGGAAGGCCTGGCCGCCTCGGTGCCGGATTCCGGCGGCGTGGTGTTCGTGCCGTCGTTCACCGGCCTGGGCGCGCCGTACTGGGACCCGACCGCGCAGGGCGCCATCGTCGGCCTGTCGCGCGGCACCAGCATCGGGCACATCGCGCGTGCGGCGCTGGAGTCGATCGCCTTCCAGAGCACCGCGCTGCTGCAAGCGATGACGCGCGATGCCGTGTCGACCATCTCGGAGCTGCGCGTGGACGGCGGCGCCTCGGCCAACAACCTGCTGCTGCAGTTCCAGGCCGACCTGCTCGGCATCCCCGTGGTGCGCCCGGAGATCATCGAGACCACGGCGCTGGGCGCAGCGTACCTGGCGGGCATCGCCACCGGCTTCTACCGCGGCGAAGACGAAGTCGCGCAGCAATGGCGCGCCTCGCGCACCTTCCACCCGGTCATCAGCCGCGATGAGGCCCTGAGCCGCATGGCGCAGTGGGAGATGGCTGTCGCGCAAGTCCGGCTACCGACCACGCGCGGCCACTGACAACACGCATCTGCAAACGAAAAAGGCGACCCACCCACGGGTCGCCTTTTTTCATGGGAAGGTCGCGCGGCTATCGGCTATTCACCGCCGCTGCCCGGCGTTTGCGCCGGGCCGCCCTGCTTGGCCATGTCGGCGCGGCGCTTGGCGCTGGCGCGCGCCTTCTCTGCCTTCTGGGCTGACTTCGCGGCCTTCATCTGGTCCTTGTAGTCCGCTTTGGCATCAGCCTTGTGCGCCTTGTATTCGTCCTTGGCCTGCTGGTCGTCAAGGCGCTTTTGCACCAACGGATCGGCCGACGACGTGGTCGGCCCCTGGCCGGCCGGCGCTGTCTGCACGGTGCCGGTGGTTTTCGGCGTGGTCTTCGACACGGTTGGGGGCTATACCGGTATTCTGATTCTTTCGGCGGTGCTCCCGACTCTTGCCGCCGTCGGAAGTTTGTTCGTGACAAAACCTGCGGCACCGCGGGTCGTTTTGACGATCGCCTAGCCCGACCTCACCCGATCAGCGCCGACCGTACTCTTCCCAAAAGAGCACGTCCTCCCTCGGTTTCTTTTCCCTCGTCGGCCAACTGGCCGGAACGCCAATCGGGATGAGGGTAAGGAGACGTTTGTCCGCCGGAATCGAGCACCACGGCGATGATGGCGGCGGATTTTTCCATCCACTCGGCCGCCACTTTGAGTGCCCCAATAGTCACCTTCTCCGTAACGACGACGAACTCCCATGGTTGTTTGTTCCCGCCCGTCGCGGCCATTCTGCCCGAGTCGATGATCTTGATGATGTCTTCTCTTCAGGATTGCTTCGATTGCTTCCACGTGATTATCCTTTTTGTCAGGACATAGGCTACACTCAAGAAGACGGTTCCCGCGCCTACGGCTGCCACCACATCGCTTGCATAGTGAACCCCCAGATAGATCCGGCTGATCCCCACCAGAGCGACCCACAGGACCAGTGGAATCGCAAGCGCGGCGTTATGGGCCGACTTCCCCGGTTTTCGGCCTATCCACAGGATCAGACCGGCCATGGTAAGGGCCGCGAGGGTATGGCCGCTGGGAAAGCTCTGCCCTGTCGCGTCGAGTAACCAGGGGTACCAGGACGGACGGGGACGGGCAAATACCCTCTTCAGGAGGAGCCCGGCTGTCATGGATGTTCCCAGGGTCGACGCGACCGCCACAACGTGCCGGAATCTGCGCGAAAGCAGCCATTGTGCCGCGCAGAGAAACAGACCCACCACGGTGGTGCCTACGGTCGACGCGGTGAAAGTCACCGCGATGAAAAAAAGCGAGAGCGCCCGGTTTTCGAGTGCGCGCACTGCGTCCGCCGCGATGCGGTCAAAAGGCAGCGGTCTTCCGGATGACACGGGTATGGCCAGGAAGACAAACACCGCCACCCCCACGATAGCGGAAACTACCGCCGGCCAAAGCGGGTTTGCCCGTGTGCCGGTATCGATAGATACGGACCTGCCTTTCATTATTCTTTCTATCACAAAAACTCCGAATATGTTTCGAGCTCTTTGATCAACTCCAGTTTGAGCACAAACTCGTCAGGGTTGCCCATTATGCGGGGGCAGTTCAGGGCGCGCGGTGCGTCGATGAGCGATTTTCACGCTATCGCCTCGTCGTACCGAGCATGGC
>SDBV01011017.1_pt1 | contig 11776 bp, 6 predicted proteins | sample 2277081 | NCBI WGS metagenome assembly SDBV01 (sample SAMN10402039, study PRJNA504765) | marine sediment metagenome | isolation source: marine sediment core GS10_PC15, 223 cmbsf | place: Arctic Ocean: Southern Knipovich Ridge | collected 2010
GCTTCACTTGAAGCTGTAGAAGAGGCCGGCGTAGTTGAAGGTGATCTGACAGACCTTTTAAATGATATCGAAATAGGGCTGACCGAAGAAAAGGAGCTTGAAGAGCAGTTCCGAAAAAAGAAAGAGGCCGAAAGAGAAGCCGCCCCTCTTCCTGCGGCCGCAGAAGAAGAGGCACCTGTTGAGTTTGAAGAAGAGCTGACAGGAGAGCCTGCGGGGGCCGGTGCTGGAGAGGCCCCGGTAGAGGAAGGGCTTGGGGAGGAGGCTTTAGAGGGGCTGTTTGAGGAAGCAGCGGCAGTTGGACCTGAAGAAGAAGCGCCTGCCGGCCTTGAAGGGGAAGTGACCGCTGAGGAACCCCCGGCTGAGCCCCTTGAAGCAATGGCGGGTGATGAGGGTTTTGATCTCCCTGCTGATTTTGATATGGGCGGGCTTGATATAGAAGAAGGCCCCCCTGAAGGATTATTCAAAGAAGAAAAGCCTCCAGAGGAGTTTGCGGAGGAAGGAAAAGACATAGGAGCGGCAGAGCTCCCCCCTGAGGAGACAGTTTCAGAGGAAATCCTGGTCGAAGAAGAACCAATGGAAATACCCCCTGCCGAGCCGGGCGGTGGAGAGACTGAAGAGCCCTCTTTTGATGATTTTGACATGCCTGATCTCGATGAAATTGGCAGTATTGAGGAGACTCCTGCGCCTTCCATTGCAGAGGTATCTGAAGCTCCGGATTCGGTTATTCCGGAAGTCCTTGAGGAGGAAACACCTGCTGGAACGATCCAGGATAAAGATGAGTTTGAGCTTCCTGAATTTGAGGAGACTGCGGGTGAAGCTGCCGGCCTGGTAGAGGAAGCAGAGTCCGTTGAAGAGCTGGTCGAAGAAGGTGAAGAGATCGCCCAAGTCGGGGAGGATATTGAAGACCTGGCAGAAGCGGTTCCTGCCGGAGAGATAGACATTGAGCTCAGTGAAGAAGATATAATCTTAATAACGACAAAACTGAAGCAGATCGATCCAGCTGCAGGTTCCCGGATTCGGGATTTAATTGTAAAAGTTGACCTGCCGGTTGAGTCTTTGAAGGAATTGTTGGAGCTCCTCATACTGGATGTTCCTGAAGAAGATATTTTACGATTTATCGAGCGGACGACAGGTGAAAAGATAGTAACCAGGAGGGTTCCGGAGGTAATGCCTGCCAGAAAACCTGGACGCCTTGCCGACCTCATGGCAAGTCTCGGCCCCCTGGTACGAATTACAGGTCTTTCTGTTGCAATAGTCGGGGTAATCGGCTTACTTTTTGGGCTTTTTTTATACAGGCCATTGAGATCAGCTAAATATTACAAAGAGGGTTTGGAATATATTAAGCAGGCGAATTATCCGGAGGCTGAAGTAAATTTTAAAAAAGCGACCAGAATATATTCTAAAATAAAAGAATATGATAACTTTGGATATGAATATATGCTGTCCGGTAATTACGATGCCGCAATCGTAAAATTTACAGAAGGGATAGATGTAGATGAAACTTCACGAAACCTGAATATCCGCATGCATCTTGCAATGTTGTACAATGTGCTCAGCAGATACGGAGAAGCGGACCAACTTTATGATGAAATACTGGGTAAAAATACCGGCAAATACGAAATCATCAGGGCGAAAGGGCGAAATCTGATTGACTGGGGAAAAGAGGACTCATCTCAGTTTGAGACTGCTTATTCACTCTTTAAAGATATATATTCAAAGGACCGAAAAAACAGTGACGCGTTGACGCAGATGCTCTATGTCAATATTCTTCAGAAAGATTCAACAAACATCGATCTTCTGTATGATCTGCTGAAAAATAAATATTCCGGGCATATCGATAAAGAAGTTTATACAAAACTGGCGGAACACTATATTTCAAATGACCGGACCGGGCTCATATGGAACATACTCAGCGGTGTGCTAAACAAATCGTACGATTATCCGCAGGCACATTTTGTTTTTTCAAAGTATTTTAAAAAGCTGGATAACAAAGATGAGGAAGAAAACTTTTTAATAAAATCTATACAATATGAACGAGATCGGGAGCTGGTATATCCCTGGGATACAAGAAACAGGGTGTTATTGTCAAACGCGTATAACAACCTCGGTGAACTATATGCCCGCATGGAACTTCCGGGTAAGGCTGCCGAATCGATCAACTATTTCAAACAGGCGATTGAAGAGAATGATAACAACGAGGTCGCGTATTTTAATCTTGCACAGGCTTATTTTTACGAAGAAAAAAATTTCGGTTTTGCAAAAAAGTATTACGAAACGGCCCAATCTATGGGTTATGAAGATAATGATCTCCGCTATAACCTGGGATTCTTGTACTACTATGAGAAATCATATTATGGTGCTCTGAATCAATGGATGATTCTTTCCGAATTGATGCCGAATAACCCCAACGTAAAGTTCGCTATGGGAAGCGCTTTCCTGCATCTTGGCAAATACAATTCAGCTATAGGCGAGCTGTTAATGCTTTCAGAATTCTACAGTGATTTGATCGAGGACCTCGGTGAAATTAAACCCTGGCGGGCCTATCATAAAAAAATTCTTCTCGGTGCGGTTTCAGTATACAGCAATCTGGGTGTAGCATATCAGAGTATGTACGAGGATACAAATAACACGGAGCATCAGAAAAACAGCCTGATCAATCTGTATAAAGCTGGAGAGTTTGCCGATATCATCGGTATTGACTGGGGGTCGATCCAGTACAATATTAATTACATTATCCATCCCAGGGTTATTCATGGTGATATGGCAATAAACGAGCGTATAAGCGATAATTACAAGTTTGTAATTCAATAAGAACTAATTCAGTTCCCCCCGGTTTTCATATTCATGTACATGATTTAATTTCTTGCAAAATCTCTTAAAAATTATTATGTTTTGGGAGCTTATTTTTAATAGTTTTACAGCCTTTCAATAGTATAAAGCAGAGGATTATTATGATTATTAATATGATCGGAAATAAAGTCGGAATGTCCCAGATATTTGACGAAAACGGGAGAGTCGTTCCTGTTACTGTGCTGCAGGTGGGACCCTGCTGTGTTGTTAATAAAAAAACCGAAGAAAAAGACGGATACACAGCTTTAGTTTTAGGCTATCGGGATGTTGAAGAAAAAAAAATCAGAAAAAGTGAGCTGGGAGTTTTTACGAAGGCAAAGGTGGCTCCAAAAAAAATCCTGTTAGAATCACGAGTTTCAAAAGATGAACTTGATAAATTTGAAATAGGGCAGGAAATCGGGGTGGATATATTTAAAAAGAATGATTTTGTCGATGTTGCGGGTAATTCGAAAGGAAGAGGGTTCACCGGTGTCATGAAGAGGTATGGTATGGCAGGCGCTAACCGGAGCCACGGAACCCACGAGTATTTCAGGCATGGAGGGTCCATAGGATCTTCAGCGTATCCCGGCAAGGTGTTCAAGGGAAAAAAGATGCCCGGCAGGTACGGCGGTAAAAGAGTAAATGTCCAGAGCTTGACCATCTCGGATATTAAGCCGGAAAAAAATATTCTGCTTGTCCAGGGGGCTGTCCCCGGGCCGAACAGAGGATATGTAACTGTCTCACAGGCGGTAAAAAAACAATCACCGGAGGGCTGATTCGGGCTGATGGCAAAAGAGAGACCGGATGTTGATAATTATTTTATGAACATTGCCAGGGTGGTTTCCAGCAGGTCTACATGTTTAAGGAGGAATGTGGGATCGGTCATCGTTCGGGGGAAGCAGATTGTATCAACCGGGTACAATGGCGCTCCTCAGGGGATGAGTCACTGTCTTGATATCGGGTGCGCCAGAGAGGGAGTGCCTTCCGGTGAGCGATCGGAACTCTGCCGAGGGGCACACGCAGAACAAAACGCAATAAATTTTTCCGCCCGGTACGGTATTTCAATTGAAGGAAGCACTGTATACTCGACTCATCTTCCATGTTCCTGGTGCGCAAAAAGTATTTTAAATGCCGGTATAATCAGAGTTGTATTTTTCGAAGATTATCCTGATGCTCAATCTAAAGAACTTCTCAGCTTGATTAAACTTCAGAGGATCAAGGGCTACAGCTCTATCCCCATTTAATAAACAAGTTATCCACAATGTCAAGTATTAAAACTGATATTTATTATAACATAGGATTTTTTAAGTAATTATGTAATTGCTTCTCTCTAATAAAGATAAAATATATTATGATTAATTATTGACATTGTTGAGTATATATGGTTACTATTTAGTAGAAATAGCGGAAAGTGTATGGCCAGGGCTGTGTAAACCTGTTTTTTAAAGTCATATTATAAAAGGATTTCTGTTTTTATTACTGCTTGCTGGAAATTGCAAAATTATCAACAATTTATCCACAGGAAAGAAAATTGAAAAGAGCGCGCTTTGACATTAAGAGTATTGTAATTACTATTATTATAATAAATGTAATAATATTCTTTATCATGCAATTCAGGTATTTTCCAGTACCTGAAAGATTTTTAAACAATCTTGTCCTGAAGGGTAAAGCCGGTACGGCTGCAGCTATAAACCGTTACGGTTTGTTCACAACGCTGTTCTCTCTTTTCCCGGCGATGATCAGGTCCAATGGCTGGGTGTGGCAGTTCTTCACTTATATGTTTTTACACGGGGGGTTGATGCACCTTTTTTTCAACATGTATGCTCTTCTTCTTTTTGGGAGGCCTCTCGAGGAAAGGTGGGGATGGAAGGAGTTTTTGAGCTTTTATTTAGTAACCGGTACCTGCGCCGGGATAGTGACCTTTGTGTGGAACATGATGAGCAACCCGTTTATACCCACGATAGGTGCGTCAGGGGCAATATTCGGTATTATACTCGCGTTCGGCCTGGTGTTCCCGGAGGCGGTTTTGCTTTTATTTTTCATCGTTCCGGTGAAGGCGAAATACGCTACGATTATTTTCGGAGGAATAAATCTTATTATGCTGGTGACCGGTGCAAGAACCGGGGTAGCGTATTTTACACATCTGACGGGTCTTTTTTTCGGGTATATGTATTATCTGGCCAGAATAAGGGGTAAACAGGGTGGAGGGAAATCTAACATCCGCAGAAGAGTAAAAGAAGCAGCACACAAAAAGAAGATAGTCGTGTTGTCCGGAAAACAGGAAAGGATCACACAGAAAGCGATTGAAGTAAAAGGCAAGCTGGAGCGGGGGGGTTCACTCGATCCGTCGGAGCAATCACTGCTGGCATTTTTAAGAAAGGCTTATGACAAAAGCGGCAATAAAATGTGCGCACCTGAAGAGTTTGAAACCAAATCACCTGATTGCAGAAATTGTGTGGATTATTATGCATGCCTTTACCGCTGGGTAATCATGGTATTATAAAATTTAACTTGTTTTTGTTTATTATATTGGGTAAAATATCGCTGTTATGAACGATAATTCACTTGTAAAATTAAATAGATACATCGATTCAATGCCTTCTCTGTCGATTACCGTTTCTAAAATCATTGAGGTGACAAAAAACCCTCAAGCCACGGCGAAGGATCTCAACAGGGTCATCAGCCTTGATCCGGTCCTGGTAGGAAAAGTTTTAAAGCTGATAAATTCAGCATATTATGGTCTGCAAAACAAAGTTACTTCGCTGGTCACGGCGATAATTATGCTCGGTATGAATACGATAAAAAACCTTGCCCTGTCGACTGCTGTGCTTGGAAACATGAAAAGGGATTCAAGTTTCAAGGCTCTCAATATCGACGGGTTTTGGAGGCACTCTATCGGTGTCGGTGTGCTGTCAAAGCTGATAGCGTCAAAGATCGGGGTCCCGGCGATTAAAAAGGAAGAGTATTTTATAGGGGGGCTTCTTCACGATATCGGTAAAATTCCTCTAAACGAGCTTTTTGAGGAAAGCTACATGAAAGCGATCCGCGCAGCGGACATAAAAAAGGCAAAGCTCGCTGATATGGAAAAAGAGTTCATTGGAATAACCCACACAGAGGTCGGCAAAATGATCGCCGAGAAATGGAATCTGATGGATGAGACTTTTGAATGTATTCTTCATCATCACGATCCGAATATGGCCTCAGAGAAAAACTATAAGCTGGTCACATCAGTTCATATCGCAGACATATATTGCAACATGAACCAGGTTGGATTTTCCGGGAGCAGACACGTGGATCAAATCGGAGAACACCTGTTAGAGTCAATCGGAATCAATGAAGCGTTACTTGAAGATCTATTCGATTCCATGTCAGCAGAGTTAGATAAAGCGTCGGTTTTTCTTAAGGTTTCGGGACAGTAATAGACCTGGAAAAGTTGTTGTTAAGTTTAACCGGTTCACCCCCGGTATTCTGAAGTAAACCCGCGCGTGTAAAAGGCACATTTTTAAATTAGAAAAGAATAAGTCGGGCAAGCCCGAAGTAATCTGGGAAATTCCGGAGATCAAGGAAGTATGAAAGTAAAGTTTTGGGGGGTACGCGGGTCGATTCCCACTCCAGGTCCGGACACGGTAAAATACGGAGGCAACACTACATGTATTGAAGTGAGGCTCGATGACGGACGTATAATAATAATCGGCGCGGGAAGCGGAATAAGGGCCCTGGGCAACCAGCTTGTGACCCATGACATGAAAGAGGGACGCTTGAGCATCGATCTGTTTTTGAGCCACACACACTGGGACCACATTATAGGTTTTCCTTTTTTTACACCCATCTTTATTCGCGGGAATAAAATAAGAGTGCACGGACCCGTGAATATAGGAGATGAAGGGCTTGAAAGTATTTTTGCACTGCAGATGTCTTACAATTATTTCCCGATGAGGGCGGATGAGCTCGCGGCTGATATCACTTACGAAATATTAACTGAAAAATCCTTTTACCTGTATGAGGATGTTAAAATTACAACTAAAATACTGAACCATCCAATAATCGATCTGGGTTACAGGATAGAGGCTGATGGGGCTGTTTTTGTCACTGCCTATGATCATGAGCCTTTCAGAAACCTTTTTTACGCGGACCCGGAAGATGATGATTATGATGAACTGGTGATCAAAGAGGGAGAAAATGCAGCATTATTGAATAATCGTCGGGTGAGCGGTTTTATCCGGCATGCAGATTTCCTTATCCATGACGCCCAGTACTTAAATAAAGAATATGTCGCCTCAAAAATAGGCTGGGGGCATTCCTCAATGGAATACGCTCTGTACAACAGTATAAAGGCCGGGGTAAAAAAGCTGGCATTTTTTCATCATGAACCGACAAGAAAGGATTCTGAGTTCGATGCTCTGGAGAAGGCCATTATTAAAAGGGCCTTAAAAATAAATAGTCACAAAATTGAAGTGTTTTTTGCCAGGGAAGGTTTGGAAGTCGCGGTTTAGCTGCTTGAAAGTTTAATAAACCGATGATTTCTGATTGATCAGTCTGCTATGGGAAAGCCTCCTGCCGGTTCGGAGTTTTCCCATCCTCAATACTGTATAACCAGGGCTTCTATGTTCCTAACATTTGCCGGTGTACGGAGTCGGGTGGGCCCGGCAACGCCGGGTACTACACGGCGCAGCATCAAGAACAAAATAGTTATAGAATATTAATTTGCGGTATGGAAAACTAACATGGACCACGCTTCTTTTGTACACCTGCACACACATTCCGAGTATTCGATACTGGACGGTGCAGCTAAAATAGATGATTTAATAAAAAAGGCCGTTCAATACAACATGCCCGCGCTCGCTCTCACGGACCACGGGAACATGTTCGGGGCGCTCGAGTTTTATGAAAAAGCGACAGCCGGCGGTGTCAAGCCGATAATCGGTGAGGAATTCTATCTCACTCCGGGATCGATGAAAAAAAGAGGGATAAAAGAAAAATCGCACCACTTGATCTTACTTGCAAAAGATGAAGAGGGATACAGAAATCTCCTGTTATTGTCGTCCATGGCATACATAGAGGGATTTTATTACAAGCCCCGTATCGATAAAGAGCTGCTGTCTGTACACGCGGATGGCCTGATCTGCATGAGTTCCTGCCTTGGTGGCGAGATCCCGTCGAGCCTTATTAACGGCAGGTATGAGGAAGCCCGGGATAAAACCGGTGAATATATAGATATTTTCGGAAAAGAAAATTTTTATTATGAATTGATGGATAACGGTCTCGATGAGCAAAAGACGGTTAACCGGGAGCTCCTGAGGCTGGCTGAAGATCTGGGTGTTAAAACCGTTGCGACCAATGATGTCCACTATCTGGAAAAAGGAGATGCCCAATACCATGACGCGCTTTTGTGCATTCAGACAGGAAAATCTATAAACGAGAAAAAGCGGCTTAGATTTAAATCTGATGAGTTTTATTTCAGGTCCCCGAAGGAGATGCTTGAGCTGTTCTCCGAGGTCCCTGAAGCCATTAGGAATACGATCGAGATCACCGAAAAGTGTAATCTCTCACTGGAACTGGGCAGCATCCACCTGCCTAATTTTCCACTGCCGGAAGGGGAAAACGCTGAATCTTATCTTTTAAAGCTCACCGAAGAGGGGTTAAAAAAAAGGTACAAGGAAATTAAGGAGGAGATAAAGAACAGAGCCGATCTTGAGATCAGCGTGATCAAATCAATGGGGTTCTGCACATATTTTCTTATAGTATGGGATTTTATCAGGTTCGCTAAAAGCAGGGGCATATTGGTCGGCCCCGGCAGGGGAAGTGCCGCCGGATCGATTGTTTCTTACGCGCTGGGGATAACAAATGTTGACCCGCTCGAGTACGGGCTGCTGTTTGAGAGGTTCTTAAATGTGTCCAGGATCTCGATGCCGGATATTGACATTGATTTTGACGGGGAAAGAAGAGATGAAGTGATCCAGTATGTGCGTGAAAAGTACGGTGAAGACAAAATGGCCCAGATCATAACTTTCGGGGCAATGAAAGCGCGGGCAGTTGTGCGGGATGTCGCCCGTGTTATGGATATCCAGCTAAAAGACGCGGACCAGATCGCAAAAATGATCCCTTCAAGATACGATATGACCATAAAAGAGGCATTGAGCACATCCCGGGACCTTTTAAATAAGGTAGAGAAAAACCCCGAGATCAACAGGTTGTTTGAAATATCCAGGAAACTGGAAAAACTGGTCAGGCACCCTTCCACGCATGCGGCCGGGGTCGTGATCTCTCCGGCACCTTTAACGACGATCGTTCCATTGTACAAAGATCCGAAAAGCGGCGTCATTTCAACCCAATTCCAGGCAAAATATCTGGAAGATGTCGGACTGATTAAAATGGATTTTCTCGGTCTGAAAAACCTTACGGTAATAAGACGCTGTCTGTACAGTATCGAGAAAGCCGGTATGCCCGTGCCCGACATGGATAACCTTGACCTTAAGGACCTTGAGGTATACGAACTGCTTTCAGCAGGGAAGAGCCTCGGAATATTTCAACTTGAAAGCAGCGGGATGCAGGACCTGTTAAAGAAGGTAGTTCCGAATAGATTTGATGATATTATCGCAATTCTTGCTTTGTACAGACCGGGGCCTCTTGATTCCGGGATGGTAGACGAATTTATTGAAAGAAAACATGGAAGAAAACAGATAGAATATAAAGATCCCAAGCTGGAAAGTGTTTTAAAAGAAACATACGGTGTAATAGTCTATCAGGAACAGGTCATGGAGATCGCGCGTGTGATAAGCGGATTTACAATGGCTGAGGCAGACAACCTCAGGAAGGCAATGGGGAAAAAGAAACCGGAAATTCTTGAAGAAGCGAGGGAAATGTTTATAGCAGGAGCGTTGAAAAGCGGGGTAGACGAGCGGGAAGCGGAAGAAATTTTTGATCTGATAAAGACTTTCGGAAGATACGGATTTAATAAGTCGCATTCCACAGCTTACGCGTTTCTGGCATTCCAGACCGCGTATTTGAAAGTGCACTACCCCCTGCACTACCTGGCTTCTCTTTTAACCGGTGAGCTGAATGACACGGACAAGATCGCACAATATGTTAACGAAGCAAAGGAGATGAACATAAATGTCAAAGCTCCGGATATTAACTGCGGCGGAGTGGAGTTTTCGGTTGACGGGGATTTCATTTGTTACGCGCTTTCCGCGCTGAAGAATATAGGAGAGGGCGCAGCCCGGGTGATTGCCGGGGAACGCATGAACGGTCCGTATGAATCACTGTTTGATTTTACGTCCCGGGTAGATCTTCGACTTGTAAACCGGCGGGTTATTGAAAGCCTGATAAAAAGCGGAACAGCGGATTGTCTTGGAGAAAATAAAAGAACTCTCTTTGAAAACATTGACAGAGCGATGGAGTACGGGGCATCGGTTCAGGGTGACCGCGCAAAAGGACAGACCAGCCTTTTTGAAGAAGCCGGTATGGAGAACATAACCGTCGATATATGCAGGATCGAGGCTTTTGAGGAGTGGGCAGACGCTGAAATATCGGAAAATGAAAAAGAGATCCTGGGTTTTTATTTCAGGGCCCATCCGGTTGAAAAATACAGCGACATATCGGAACGTTGCGGCGCACAAAGGGTTTGCCGTTTAAAAACCTTACCTGAAGACTCAAATGTTTCGGTGTTTGGAATAATAGTAACATTGAAGAAAATAATTACCAGGGACAACAAAGAAATGGCTTTTTTAACCCTGGGTGATTCAACAGGATCAATAGAGAGTGTAATTTTCCCCAACGTATTTGAGAAATACAAAGAATTTATTGAAAGCAAAGATGTCGTTGTTATATCAGGAAGAGTAAACGGAGGTAAGATATTGGCTGACAAAATAATGAATCCCCAGGACTTCAAAAAGGAAGCGAGCTCGCAGATGCATATATTTTTAAACAGCTCAATGGATTTTGAACAGCTTGTAAAGCTGAGGGATATATTTCTGAAGAAAAAGGGAAAATGTAACATATTTTTGCATATGCCCGAGCTTGAAAAGCATAAAAAGGCTATAAAAGCGTCCGCGTTTCTCCTTGTCGACCCGGACGAGGAGCTGATATCAACGTTGAAGAGGGAAAAAGTGGTTGAGAAGGTCTGGGTCAGCTGATAGAGTTTCCGGTTTGACAAAAATATAAGGCCGATATACAATAGCAAAATTAAAACTACCATTTCAGGAGGCTGTTAAATGAAAAAGAAAAAGGTCAAGATCGGATTAGCGCCGACAAGACGGAATGTATTCTCTGTTGAAGATTCTCTAAAATATAAGGACCTGATTGAGAAAAAATTAAAATCCTGGGATATAGATTTTGTAAACCTGGATTCTTTGAACAAAGAGGGACTTTTGTTCGACCGGATGGAAGCCGAAAAGGCGGCCAGGATATTTATTGACGCGGAAGTAGACGCGGTCTTTGCGCCTCATGTGAACTTCGGCACAGAGGACGCTGTCGCGAAACTGGCCCGGGATGTGGGTAAACCTTTTTTATTGTGGGGCCCCCGTGATGAGGCCCCGCTTGAGGACGGTTCGAGGCTCCGGGACACGCAGTGCGGCCTGTTCGCCACAAGCAAGATACTGAGCAGGTTCGGCGTTCCCTTTTCCTACATCGTTAACTCGCGAGTTGACTCACCGGTCTTCGAGCGCGGTTTTAAAAACTTTGCCGCCGCGGCAAGGGCCGCTAACAGCTTTCACAAGGCACGTATCGGCCAGGTGAGCACAAGGCCGGGCGATTTTTATACAGTTATTGTAAACGAGGGTGAGCTTCTTGAAAGATGGGGCATAGAAACCGTTCCGATCACTCTTGTGGATATTGAAAAGAGCGTTCTTGACATGGTGAAATCCGATAAGCGCGTAAATGATGAAGCAGCCTCTTTGAAAAAACGTGTCACTTTTAAAGAAGTTGACGAAGAGATGATAAAAAGAAT
>SDBV01011018.1_pt1 | contig 11776 bp, 8 predicted proteins | sample 2277081 | NCBI WGS metagenome assembly SDBV01 (sample SAMN10402039, study PRJNA504765) | marine sediment metagenome | isolation source: marine sediment core GS10_PC15, 223 cmbsf | place: Arctic Ocean: Southern Knipovich Ridge | collected 2010
AATGACACAGCAAAAAATGTATAGAACTGTTAGGGACAGTACACTAGTAACCGCCTTTGATATTTAGCATTTTACGGTCTTCAAGGGCAGATTTCATCTCTGAAACTCTGTAAAATGTGAAATCTGTCATTATGCACTTGACTCACTAATATATTTTAGATAAGTTATCACCTGAAAGGTCTTTGCGTCAATTCATTTAATTCAAAGCCAAATTCAGAATAGATGGAGGTCATATGAAATACCAGGTTGGCAAGACAGGAAGGGTTATTGTTGTAAGGTTTGAGGACAGGGACGATGTGCTTGGAAATATTGTAAGTATCTCAAAAAAAGAAGACATAAGGGCCGGAGTTTTTTATACGGTTGGAGGATTACGCAAAGGGCGCATTGTTGTTGGCCCTGAAAATGATGAAATGCCTCCAAAGCCAGTTTGGAGGCAGCTTGGCGAAAGTCATGAAGTAATTGGCCTCGGAACGATTTTCTGGCAGAATGACGAGCCCAAAATACACTTTCACGGAGCCTTTGGGAAAAAAGACATGGTTAAGGTTGGATGTCTCAGGGAAGGATCAGAGACATTCCTCGTACTTGAAGTAATTATCATAGAGATAGAGGGAATTAATGCAGTAAGGGAGATTGACCCTGTCTCAGGGCTAGCCCTTTTGAAACTCAGTGATAATCTGCAATAAATCTGTGATCATCTGTATTTATTAGAGGGTGGCAAAATGAAAATACTAAATGCTGTAAAAGAACGAAGGAGTATAAGAAAATTTCTTCCAAAAAAAATTCCTGATACGATCATTGAAAATCTTAAAGATGCCTTAATCTGGGCACCGAGCGCAGGCAACCTTCAGGCTAGAAAGTTCTATTTTGTCTTTAACAGGACAATTAAGGACAAACTCGCTGCTGCTGCCTTAAATCAGAATTTTATAGTAAAAGCACCCCTATCAATAGTAGCGTGCACTGATAGCCAGATTGGCCTGCATTACAGGGAAAGGGGTGTAACACTATATACCATTCAGGATGTAGCAGCAAGCATCATGGGGATGATGTTGGTTGCGCATGAAGCCGGCCTTGGAAGTGTCTGGATAGGCGCCTTTAAAGAAATAGAAGTATCAAAGATTCTTAATCTGCCTGATAACCTGCGCCCTGTAGCAATAGTGCCTGTTGGTTACCCTTTATCCATACCGTCAGCACCATCAAGGGTATCAAAGGAATATGCAATAGAGACAATAAAGTAATCTCATTATAAATTATTATAGCAAACGAAATAAGCAATGGTACATTTTTGTCATGCCGACTTGTTCGGCATCTTTCTTTACGATTCCGGACAAGCCGGAATGACAAGATTACAGCCGACATAGGACATTAGATTTACAGAAATCAATAGTTACTTGTCAATACGTATAATTAATATAACGAATAATGGTTTTTTTAATTTAGGTTACAGCCTGCAGAGCGCTTGAGATTTAGTATTTGCGTTTCAAACTTATTTTAAGTCTTTTTATTTTATCCCTTAACGTGTTGCGGTTTATGCCCAGAAGCTTTGCGGTCTTCAACTGATTTCCTTTCGTCTCTTTCATAACCATTAATATTAATGCTTTCTCTACTTCCGGGATAACAGTACCATAGAGATTAAATTTCTCAAAATTTTTTATATTCCGCATAAATCCCTTGAGCCTTTCCTCAATAAACCGCCCTATGGATTTCACTTCTCTGTATCCAAGGTCAAAATCCTCTCTCTGCAGAACCTGCCCCTCCGACAAAATACATGCCTTCTTAACAGAAGATTCAAGCCCCTTTTCATTGCCATTCCAGTCGCAACCTAAAATATACTCCTCTGCTTCTTTAGAAAGCTCCTTGTGCCCCGTATTGATCTGTTCTTCAGCAGTCTTGATGAAATGTCTTGCAAGTAAAATGATATCCCTCGGCATTTCATCCGAATGAAGGGATTTTACCTTTAATTCGTTATCAATAACTGATACTCTCTTGTCCATAATTGATATCAGGGGTTAATAAAGTGTAGATTAATGAGTCAAGGAATTTAAAAAATTCCTGCCTTTCAAATTCTAAGTTATATAATTTTTTACCATATCAATTGAATTTTTTCAATCAATATCTTTTGTTTTGTAAAAAGATTGTTGACCTTCTCTGTTTTAATTACTAAAATACTTTTAGGGACTGGGGCCTGAAGCTGCGTGATGCAATAATTTTTAAATTTTATGAAATTATGTAGCCGCATTTAATTAATGATAATTACAACCAAATAAAAGGAGGACATTATGAGAATTATCGTACTGGTCATGTTTTTACTTTTAATACCTTTTTCCGTTTGTATAGCAAATAATACCTCTGACAGCACCTCCCTTAAAAAGGCATATTCTTTTTACTTTCAGGGCAAGATGGAGTCAGCCATAGAAATAATGGAGGATTATGTCAAGAGGCATCCAGATCCGAAAGTGCTTTATTTTATAGGCTATTCCTATTATGAGTTAAAACAAATGGGTACAGCCGTGAAGTATTTCAGACAGGCATATCTGATTGACCCTGATTTCAGCCCAATGGCCGGGAAAAGGAATTAAAAAGCTACCTTATGCAGTTTCATGATATTGGTCTTTCCGCCTAATGCAAACGGCGAGGTAGCGATTATTACAATTGAATCCCCTTTTTTAACCATGCCTTTTTTAAGAAGGGCCTTTTCTGTTTCAGATATCATTTCATCAGTACTATGGGGAAATTTCATAATCTGAGGAATTACCCCCCAGTAGAGATTCATTCTTCTGCTGATATGCTCTTTAACAGTAAAACCAATAACAGGTACGTAAGGTCTGAATTTTGATACAAGAAGGGCAGTAAAACCGGTCCGACTGAAGGCAACTATCGCCTTTGCCTTTATATCCATTGCTGATATGCATGCTGCCTCTGCAATAGCCTGGGCAAAGGTATTTTTCGCCTCGGGCGAATCAGCCTGTCTCCCCACGCGACTCGCCGAGGCGAGAGGCTGAAAAACATGGTCATGATGACTTAAAGCCTGGATTTTGCCTGTCTCAGTAAAACGTATAATCCTGTCCATCATTTTAAGCGCCTTAACCGGATATTTACCAATAGAAGTCTCTGCAGAGAGCATAAGCGAATCAGTTCCGTCAAGAACCGCATTTGCAACATCTGCCGCCTCTGCCCTTGTGGGCCTCATATGCTCTGTCATTGACTCAAGCATCTGTGTGGCAGTTATAACATGTTTCATCGCTATATTGCATTTTTTTATGAGGTCTTTCTGGATTAAGGGGACTTTTTCCGGAGGGACCTCGACCCCGAGGTCGCCTCTGGCAATCATAAGACCGTCAGAGACCTGAATAATCTCATCTATATTTTCAAGCGCCTGGGGTCTTTCTATTTTTGCAATTACCGGGATGTCTGCATTGCGCTTCCTAAGCCAGTTTTTTACCTTCAGGATATCATTTTTTGAATGGACAAAAGACATTGCAATATAGTCAATCCCCATCTTTAAACCAAACGCAAGATCTTTCTGGTCCTTTTTAGTAAAGACTGCGCCTGATATCGTTGTCCCGGGAAGATTGACCCCCTTTTTTTCACATAAAACGCCGCCTTCTATAACTTTTGTAATCAATCTGCCCTTTCCCTTGCCTGTAACCTTTAACTGGAGCAGTCCGTCATCCAGAAGGATCTTATCTCCAATCTTCACATCTTTACTCAGATGGGGATATGACACTGAGATCTGTTCGCTGTCGCCTATAATATCCTTAGTAGTCAGGGCCAGTGTTGAATTTTTTTTAAGAATAATAAACCCGTTTTTGAGAGAACCTACTCTTATTTTCAACCCTTTTAAATCCTGAAGAATCGCGACAGGCACATTAAATTTTATGCCGGCCTTTCTTATGTTTCCCACAGCCCTTCTGTGTTCTTTATATGTACCATGGGAAAAATTTAGCCTAGCAACGTTCATGCCTGCCTTTATCAGTTCGTTAATTGTTTTTTTAGAACTGCTCGAAGGTCCTATGGTACAGACTATCTTTACCCTGCGCATATCTTATCTCCTGTATTAATGCATCCCGAAGCATCGGGATTAATTTCTAATCTTATATCAGACCCTTTTTCTTAATTAATCCATTGTACGCCAGTATAATTATTGCATGCAGTATGTCTCTGCCGGTTTACGCCTTTATCCTGAAAATCAGAGCGATAGTGCGCTCCTATGCTTTCTTCTCTCAAGAGGGCGGAATCAGTAATTAAATGAGCGGCTGTAAGCATGTTTTTTAATTCCAGCTCCTCTCTGCTGAAAAAATCAGCCTTTAGTATAAAGTCCCATTCCCTGAGCTGCTCTTTTGCAGCGCTTAGTGATTCCCTGCATCTTATTATTCCTACCTTCTCCCACATCAGATTCCTGATGGAATTGCTGATTCCGTTTAAATCCAAGGGGTCGGTTACAGTTGTTTTTTGATTTGGGACTGGAATTTTAGTGTTATTCAGGATTTTTATTTTTTTTGAGTAGTTAACAGCGCTTTTACCTGTTCTTGTCCCGAAAACAAGTCCCTCAAGCAGGCTGTTTGAGGCAAGACGGTTTGCGCCATGTACCCTTGTGCAGGCAACCTCACCCGCCGCGAAAAGACCTGGAACAGATGTCTCTCCATTGAGATTTGTTTTCACTCCGCCCATGATGTAATGCGCAGCTGGTGACACAGGAATTAAATCTTCAGATATGTCAACTTTGAATTTGAGGCACGTTGAATAAATAAGGGGAAACCGTTTTCTGACAAAATCTTTATCAAGATGCGTCAGATCTAAATAAACATGTTTTGTGTTTGTCTTCACCATTTCAGATACAATTGCCCTTGCTACCGCATCCCTTGGCGCAAGGTCTGACATGGCGTGATATCTTTGCATAAACTGCTCTTTTAGTATATTCCTTAAAACTGCTCCTTCGCCTCGAAGCGCTTCACTTAGAAGGAACTGAGGGGCGGATGGATAGTAAAAACTTGTTGGATGAAACTGGATGAACTCCATGTCCTCAAGCACTGCGCCTGCCCTGTAGGCAATAGCCATGCCGTCACCCGTTGAAATTGCCGGATTTGTTGTTCTTGAGAAAAGCTGTCCCGCGCCTCCTGTTGCAAGAATTACTGCCTTTGCGTAAAAATTTATTACTTTATTGCCTCTTAGCACAGTGGCCCCCACACATCTGTCATCATCTATAATCAGGTCAAGGGTAAATGCAAAGTCATACCGTGAAACCGACGGGAATGTCCTAACCTTGGCAATAAGCACGCGTTCAAGCTCCCTTCCTGTAGAATCACCGTGTGAATGAAGAATCCTTTTCCTTGAATGCGCCGCTTCCCTTGTAAATGCAAGTTTGCTCCCTTCCCTGTCAAATTCAGCGCCCCAGGATATAAGTTTAAGTATGCATTCCGGACCCTCTTCAACAAGGATTTTTACTGCTTCCTCCATACAAAGCCCGTCACCCGCTCTTATGGTATCTTCATAATGAATACTGACCTCATCCTCATCACTAATGGCAACAGCTATCCCTCCCTGAGCATAACCAGTACTGCTTTCCGTTGATTTATCCTTTGTGAGAACAATGACGCTCCCTTTTGAAGCAAGCTCAATCGCCGCCCTTAACCCTGCAACTCCACCGCCAACAACAAGAAAATCAGCTGTTTTTACCAATGACTCCATAATGGTAAGGTAAAGTATTTCCGTTGTTTAGTCAACGAACCTGGAAGACACAGATAGTCACAGATTACTTATAGATGATCACAGATATCTTTATTTACATCTTTTATCTGTGCTAATCCCTGCCTGCCGGCAGGCAGGTGCGTTCTTTTCTTCTGCGGTAATCTGCGTCCTCACTTGGACTTATAACCTCAAAAAATGGTATTATTTTATATTCCTTCGTGTCAGTAGCAATAAAAAATAAGAGAAAAAAGCATAGGGCTAACAGATATATTTATGCGCAAGATTTTTTATCCTCTTCCCTGATCCTTAAACCCTATACCTTGTAGTCAACCGGGGCGTAGCGCAGTCTGGCAGCGCGCCTGCTTTGGGAGCAGGATGTCGGAGGTTCAAATCCTCTCGCCCCGACCAAATTAGACATGGGGAAGTTTGAGCCGCTAGTGTGCTGTCCCATAAATAAATTTATACAATCCTGTCATTCCCGCGTGCCTGTCGGGTCGGAGCGACTCGGAGTTTAGTCGACTCGACCGGAGACTCGCTTCGAGAATCCTTATTTTAAAAGGAGAAAGATTCCGGCGATCCCCGACAAGCGAGCCTGCCTGTCGGCAGACAGGGACAGGCTTAGTCGGAATGACAAAATAAAGGAAAGAGTAGTAAGAATCGCTCAATTTGGGTATGAGTAACTTTTTACATACTCAAATGATTATAAATTTTTCTGAGATGTATTATTTTTGAAAAATTAATGAATTTATGAAGATTTTTTTATTAACCCCGCCTTTTGACTTAATTAAAAAAGGTTATAGTTCTAAGTTATCAATAAAGAGAGGACATATGCCTCCTTTGGGGATAGGATATTTAGCGGCAGTTTTACAACAAGAGGGACATGAAGTCAATTTGTTGGATTCCTGCGCTATGGGTTTGGATTATAGCAGCATTTTAAGAGAAATTTGTGCGTATAAACCGGATATAGTTGGTATTTCTACTTTAATTGCTTTTTCAAAAGAAGCTTATGCATTAGCAAGGTATATAAAACAACAGCTCCATACCACTATAGTAATGGGTGGTCCGCATCCAAGTTCATTTCCGGAAAATGTTTTTGAAAATTCTCCTGATATTGACATTGTTGTTCTTGGTGAAGGGGAAGCCACTATTGTAAATCTAATAAAAGCTTTGGAAGGCCGGAAAGACTTAAGTGCTGTAGAAGGTATATGGTGGAAAGATTCCTCGGGCAACATTATTAAGAACCCTTTGCCAAAATTTAAAAACAATCTTGATGAAATTCCTTTTCCTGCCCGCCATCTCTATCGCAATGAGTTATATATTCCTCTTCCTAATTATTCTAAAAGATTACCAGCTACAAATATGATTACCTCTCGAGGGTGTCCCTATGCAAGATGTACATTTTGTTTCCAGGGGGGCAAATATGCATGCCCCTATAGAAGGCGTTCTCCCCGAAATGTAATAGAGGAAATTAAGTATTTAATTAAAAGTTTTGGATTTAAAGAAATAATTTTTTGGGATGATAACTTCGCAGTAAATATTAATTGGATTGTTGAGTTTTGTGATCTTATCCAGGAGGAACAGCTCGATATAACATGGTCCTGCTTTGGAAGAGTAGACACCGTAACAAGGCCGATGCTTGAGAAAATGGGAAAAGCCGGTTGTTTCAGTATTCTTTTTGGTTTCGAATCCGGCAATCAAGATATATTAGAAAAGCTCAATAAAGGCACTACATTAGAACAAGCAAAGAATGCAGTGAAATGGGCACATTTAGCTGGAATCGAAGTGAGAGGAACATTTATGCTTTCATTGCCGGGAGAGGACCCTGCAAAGGGCAAAAAAACCATAGATTTTGCGTTAGAGTTGGATCTAGACTCTGTTAGCTTTTTCCCATTTCATCCCATGAGGGGAACAAAGCTTTATCCTATAGCAGAAGCGGAAGGTCAGGAATTAAAGTATCCCGAACAAGGTTTACATTCAGTCACTTATGTGGCCGATGGATATAGTTCCGCTGGGGAAGTTGCACAGATGATAAAGAAAGGTTACATAAATTTTTATTTAAGACCACACTATTTACTAAAATGTATAAAAAAAATAAAGAGTTTTTCTGATATAAAAAGATACGTTAGCGGGCTTAAATTACTCTTGGGAATTATCCCGCGAAATATTTAAACTATGCGCTGTTTTTTGCGGTATTAGAATTAGGCTATTCGTATTGTTACAACTAACTCTATTTTTATTAGAGCTTTCATAAAAAAGTTGAACAAGAACTATTGTCTATCATGACAACTGCCATGTTTATCTAACGCGGGGTTCATCCCTGACTGCCCTGCCTACCAGTAGGCAGGGCAGTCAGGTGTCAAGCAGGTACAGTCTATCATCACATCTGCTTTCACTTGTTGCCATAAATAGCCTTCTTAGTTAAAATGAATAGCGAGCCTGCCGGTAGGCAGGGCAGTTAGGTGTAGACGAGCAAAACGGTTAACTTATAACGGATTTACTAATAATGGTTGTAAATTGCGCCTGTAGCTCAGATGGATAGAGCAGCTGCCTTCTAAGCAGCGGGCCAGGGGTTCGAATCCCTTCAGGCGCGCCAGAAAAAGGCAAGGTAAAGGGTAAAAGGAAAAAGGTTTTTCCCTAAACCCTATTCCCTGATCCCTGTCGTTGATTGGTGAGTGTAGCTCAGTTGGCAGAGCATCTGACTGTGGCTCAGAGGGTCGCGGGTTCAATCCCCGTCACTCACCCCATAAAAGACAAGGGAGAAGGAGAAAGGGCAAAAGATTAAGGGTAAAAGCTAAAAGCAAATAGTAATGGATTTAGAAAAAGTTTTTTGCTGTGTCTTTTACCCTGTAGTTTTTGCGCCTGTAGCTCAGCTGGATAGAGCATCGGCCTCCGAAGCCGAGGGTCGCCCGTTCGAATCGGGTCAGGCGCGCCAAATAAATTTCATAAAATGAAATTTATAGTTATTAGTCATTGGTTATTTGCTGTTAGTGAACATTTAACTAAAAGAATTTTTTTATTCTGTTACTAATAACGAATAACGGTAGTTAAATGGGCCGTTAGCTCAGCTGGCAGAGCAGCTGACTCTTAATCAGCGGGTCCGGGGTTCGAATCCCCGACGGCTCACCATTTTTTATATATATTCCTGACGACATTACTCTAAGAAGTCAATATCAAATCCTGCCATTATTTTGTACTCTGCTTCTGTCAGATGACAAGTTCATTCACCTTTTTTTGACATGCAATTTATATTTCAGAGGTTTTTTCTCAATTGAATCCCGAATACCATTCGGTACGGAACAGGTATTCCACAGGATTTCTCATGTATGCTTCATCATTTTCCTTCTCCTTATCAGCTTATCTATTTCAATAGCAAAAACGATTGTAATCGATACGGTAATGATTCCAATCCATTCGGGGATTCCTATGGGTACTGTCCTGAATATCCATTGAAAGGATGGCACATAGAGCACAGCGAGATGGGCAAAAAAGGCAGTTATCATGCTTAAGAAGAGCAATGGGTTGCTAATCAGGCTTATTTTGAATATAGATTGCGTTTCCGAGCGGCAGTTCCAGGCCTGGAAAAACTGAAAAAACACCATCGTCGTAAGGGCTACTGTGCGTGCCTTTTCCAGCGTCATTCCTGAATTAAGGCTCAATATAAACATGAATAACGTGCCCAATGCAAGAACTACTCCCATTAAAAAGGTTCTTTGAATCATAAGGCTCGAAAGGATACCTTCTTTTGGGTCCTTTGGAGGTCTGTTCAGGATTCCTTTTTCTCCCGGCTCAAATGCTAAGGCAACATCCTGAAGGCCGTTAGTTACAAGGTTTAACCATAGTATCTGTGCCGGGATATATGGAATGGGAAGACCCATCAATATTGTAGCAAGAATGGCAAGCAGTTCCCCGAGGCCGCAAGATACAAGAAAAAGGGTGACCTTTTTGATATTGTCGTATACAATCCTTCCTTCCTCAACTGCTGCAAAAATGCTTGCAAAATTGTCATCTGCAAGGACCATATCAGATGCTTCCTTTGCCACATCAGTTCCTATCCTGCCCATGGCAACACCTATGTGAGCTGCCTTGAGGGCAGGGGCATCATTAACGCCATCACCTGTTACAGCCACTATGTCGCCATGTTTTTTAAGCTGTTCTACGATTCTTAACTTGTGCTGTGGCGAGACCCTCGCGTATACTGATACATCCTTCACCTTAAGGTAGAGCTCTTCATCGCTCATTGCCTCAAGCTCTTTCCCTGTAAGTACCGCAGTTTCATCACTTATTATTCCCAATTTTCTTGCTATTGCCTGAGCGGTTATTGCATGGTCACCGGTTATCATTATTGTCCTTATCCCTGCCCTTTTACATCCCTCAATGGCATTTATTGCCTCTTCTCTTGGCGGGTCTATCATTCCCTGTAAGCCGGCAAAGATAAGATCTGTCTCCACATCCCTGTGTGTTATCTCCTCGACAGTATCTGGTACTTCCTTATAGGCCATGGCAAGGACCCTTAGCCCTTCCCGCCCGAAAGTGTCTGCCGCACGCAAAAAGTCGATTTTCCTCAGTTCCTCATCAAGCATACATTCGGTGCATATATCAAGCAGTTTGTCGAGAGAACCTTTGACAAATACAAATTTTTTATTCCCGTGTTTATGCAGTGTAGCCATGTATCCCCGGTCAGACTCAAACGGGATAATTGCCATCTGTAGATAGGTTTCCCTTTCCTCTTCAGGTTTGAGGCCGGATTTTATGGCTGAGACTATGAGGGCTCCCTCGGTCGGGTCTCCATCTACCTTATACTGACCATTTTCCTCATACAGGGCAGACTCATTACAGAGGAGCCCTATCCTGAAGCACTGCCTGAGCGTTGTCAATTTATCTTGTTCAAGCGGCATCTTTTCATGGAGCAATTTACCTACCGGTTCATATCCTGTTCCGGTAACCTCATATGTATGCTCCCCGTCGTAAACAAGCCTGACGGTCATCTCATTTTTGGTTAGTGTCCCTGTTTTGTCAGAGCCTATTACAGTGGTGCTGCCCAGGGTGTCTACCGCAGACAGTTTTCTAACAATGGCACTGCGTCTTGCCATTCTTGACGCACCCATTGCCATTGTTATGGTTACAGCAACTGGAAGCCCTTCAGGTATTACTGATACCGCCGTTGCCACAGCAACCATGAACATCTCGGTTATCTTTGTTCCGAGCATTATGCCAACTCCAAAAATAATAAATGAGAATCCCAAGATTGCAATTCCTATTAACCTGGCAAATCGCTCAAGTTTATCCTGAAGAGGGGTCTTAATTGGTGAAACACCCCTGACTTTTTCCGCAATCTGTCCAAGGGCCGTTCTTTGCCCTGTTTCAAGAGTAATACCCTTTGCCCTTCCGTTCACAACAACCGTACTCATAAAGGCTATATTTCTCTGATCGCCCGAAGTCAAATTATCTTCTTTAATAGACAAGGAAGTTTTTTCAGCAGGGACTGATTCGCCTGTTAGCATTGCTTCCTCAATTCTCAGCTCGATTGTTTTAAACAGTCTCAGGTCAGCGGGGACCTTGGCCCCTGAGGTAAGAAAAACTATATCACCGGGAACAAGTTCCTCGCTGTTTATCTCTTTCTCTTTACCGTCTCTCAGGACCCTGGCTTTTGGGACAACCATCTTCTTTAGTGCCCTGACACTCTCTTCTGCCTTGTATTCCTGGACGTAGCCTATGACAGCGTTGAGTATTACAACTGCGAAGATGACCCCGGAGTCTATATATTCCTGCAGGATAATCGTCACCAATCCGGCGACGAGCAAAATATAAATCAACGGGCTTGTGAATTGGTGAACGAGTATCTTAATCTTGCTAATCTTTTCTTCTTCGGCAAGCCTGTTCGGTCCGTATCTGGCGAGGCGTTCTTTTGCCTCCTCAGCAGTTAATCCGTTCTCAGAGGTATTGAGCTTATCGAAAATCTCTCTTACATCAAGCTGATACCAATTCATTCCTTGCCTCGCATTACAAACCTAAAAAAAGAAGAGAAAAGGGGGTTATTACTAATGAGTTCATAAGTAAAGCGACATTGAAGACTGGTTTTTGTCATTGCGGC
>SDBV01011019.1_pt1 | contig 11775 bp, 1 predicted proteins | sample 2277081 | NCBI WGS metagenome assembly SDBV01 (sample SAMN10402039, study PRJNA504765) | marine sediment metagenome | isolation source: marine sediment core GS10_PC15, 223 cmbsf | place: Arctic Ocean: Southern Knipovich Ridge | collected 2010
GAAGCAAATGATTTGGTTGGAGAAGTACTTGCCACGGAGACTCCCGATGATACTTTTGAAAAATCTAAAGAGTTAGCAGATAAATTAGATGAGTTAGCTGTAGAGGTAGAAATCACTGCTGTCAATGCTGGAGGCCAGGATGCGGCCCAGACAGCTTCAGCACAAGTTAGTCGGTTAAGACTTACTGCACGACAATTAAGATTTGTTGCTTTTGGCGCAGAAACCAAATGTGAATTTGCTTTTGAGGATAATAACGTAGCTAAACAATGGAACCTTCCTGAAGACGGAACTCTTCCATGCAATGGAGTGAGAACAGATTGTGATTTCTATACCGGGGCAGAATGGTTATTTGCAACAGATGAAAAGATGGATCTTGGACAGCCTATTACAGGCGACCAGCTTCAAGAAGTTAGAGTTCGTTCAGACGATTGGGCTCGTTTTAGTGACCCGGACGATGAATTTGAAAGTAGATTTTCTACTCCATTTATTTGGGCTTTTAAAGGTTATACAGAGATTGGTTCCCAGCCCAGAATACAAGATATGGAATTATATAGACCAAAAGTTCTTTTTGGTAGGGATACGGATGATTCAGAATTTGAAACTATTTTGATGGACAAAATAATAGTTGTTAATTTTGAAGATTTTGAAGTAAACAAACAGGAATCGAGAGTTCAGCCTGGATCACCATCTTTAAATCTTGATAAGCCTCCCCAATTTCCAAGTATAATTACACCGCCGAATGTGCCTACAAATACTAGATTGAAGATTACCCATCCTCGAGAAAAAGATTTACCTTTCAAATATCGCACTTGGGCCGCAGAGAAAAATCTAATTTCTCTTTTTGGAACAGGTTCTCCTGACGCAACCATTTTTCTAGTTAATAATACTGCGCTTAAGAACAGAACCAGGTATAATAACTTTTTAGGAACAAGAAATTTTATAAATATTGTGAATAGTTTGCCTGGTGTGCCTGGTTTTCAAGGGATTTTTTCTGCTGAATTACGAGAAATTTTTAGAGATCTTGAAGATGAACAGCTTCTTAACCCTTCTACTGCTCCTTTGGGTTTTTCAAAAGTAAGCGTCGACCGCGAAGGTTTTTGGCAATCCATAAATCAAATAGATTTAATACATAATCAAGTTAATGAAATTTTTGCTTTCCTTCTCATAAATGACTTCCAATTTATATTTGATTCTACTGAAATAGATTATCGTTTCTTACATGCTATAATGACACAGACTAGTTTCCAAGCTACTGATTTTTCTATAAACGATACTATAGGAAATAGTCAAATAGGCTCAAGTGTTCAGAACACTGTAGATGGGGCTATAATAGAAGCTGAAATGCAACAAACAGTAGGAAACGAAGAGCTTACTATTGGTCAATCATATTTCGGTTTGCGTTTTAAAAATAGAAATCTCAAGAACACCGCCTTAGGTGTGTCTCCAGACTTAGAGGCAGGAAGTCAAATTGGAGATACGGACGATGGGCTCAATCTGGTGGTAACTGAAAGTGATGCAAGTGCTTTTATTACAAGGGTGGCGTATAACGTCGTTCAATATAGAAAAGAAATCACTGTTCCAGCTTGGTATTTAATAGATGATTGTGGTAAGATAATGCTTCGTATTGACGATTTGGATCTTCATCGGGTACTGCCTTTACCAGATCAAGCGGGAGACCAAAAAGCATTAACGGATGTTTTGGTTAACGGAGGAGTTAAAGGAAGTATTGTAGCGCAATGGGCTTTGGAAAAAGTAACTCTAACTTTCCGTGGTGTAGATAAAGATTTAGGACAAATATTTAGGGATCCAGATGGTGTTGGGTTGCCTGCTAACTATGTTATTGTGGGACCAAAAGCAGATTCAAACGAAGAGAATGCTTTTGGTAGGCCAGAGATAAATCGGGACACAATTAAGATACAAGTAACTTTCTTACGCCCCCAGACTGCAGGTCTTGCAAAAGATGATCCGCAGCAGGCTGAGCCTGAATTAACAGGTGTTGAAGTCGTGAAAGATAATTTTTATGATGATCTCTTTTTATTTTCTACCAATATTAATGAAACCGAATCTCCTAACTTTACGGCGGGTTCTACTAATAGACCAGATGATATACAACGGGACCAACAAGACTATGTTTTCGTATTTCATGATTCAGAAGGACGCCCAATTGGTAGAAAAGTTACTCGTTTTATGGTTATGTACTACGGCCTGTCTGTTATTGCGATAGAGCTGGCTTACCAGTGGCGAGGATCTTGTACTACTTATGCTCTCTTTCCTGACTTTAATTTGGCTATGGGAGATGACGCCGGCCAGGTACAAGTACAGCCCAAAGGAGTTACAAGTCCTGAAGAATTATTATTAGGATTTAGAATAGGAGAGACCCAAGTAGGAGACACTGAATGTTTTCACACTCCTAGTTGTGCAGACCATGAGTTTGCTAGCTTTGGGGGCATTAGATTAGAATTTGAAAGTATAGTTATTTCAAATGAGTTTCCTCTAGGAAAAGCATTTTTTAGGAGCGCTGGACAACAAGTCCCTGCTGGAATATCTACAAAGACTCAACGCCCCGGAAGTATATTTTTGATAAGAAGAGGGGCTATGTGGTATCCCTATGATACTTGTGAGCCTCCTCGTTATGATTATAAGACTGGGGGCCCGTTACATACAGATTCTACTGAACTTATAAATGAGGAATTGAGTCAAGCGGGCATAGGTACTATTATTATGACAGATGCGCAGGCCGAAGGAAGTCCAGGTTCATTTGGTGGCTTGGCACTAAAAGCGACTGAAGCCTATAGGGGCCCAGACAGGGTAACACCTAAAATTTTGGATGTGCATCCCAGTCTTCGTGAATGTACAAGTGCTTATACCCATGCGAATCAAATATTACAAGGTGACGATTCACAATTTACAGGAGGTGCCCGAAAGAGAGCAGCAGTAGATCTTTTCTGGTACCTGGAGCCACAGAATCTTGGTTCTTGGGAACCGCCACCTTTTGGTAATTTTGGAAGGAATAAAGCAGTAGCTGAGATAGCAGAAAAACAAGGAGATTATTTAGGCGGATCAAAGGGAGACCAAGTTGGTCGCAGATGGATGCCCATGTTTCCAGAACGAGAAGATTTGGGAGCTGGTATCGAATTGTGGAGCGAAGAGTTGGAGACTCAACATCATAGATTGATATCCACATCAACTGCATTAGGAGGCATCAGCGAGACAGCACCTACAAGAAGTTCTCCTAGATTCACACATAAAGGACTTATTTTTAATCGGGTGGGAGGTGCCATCGAATATCCTTTTTCTCCTTATTATCCAAGCTTTCTTCCAGACGCAGACCTTGGTAAAGAACCAGAGGATAGAGAAGACGATTTTGTATCCGGTGCCGAGATTAGTACCATGTGGGCTTGGAGAGAACAAGAAAAACCCATTGGGAGGGGGACAGGCGATATTCTTGAAGGAATAAAATTCTTATCTCCAGAATATATTATTGATAATAGAAGGCTTGAGATCAGACTACGGCCTGCCGAAGGCGAACATTTTGTAAAATATAAGCCTCCTCAGTACAATGATGAGGGAGAGATAGTAAAAAACGCGTCTTTCCAATTGGACAATGGCCCGCCTCGGTTTATTAAAATAGATTTCCTAACCAATTCTCTTTCTATAGTTTTAGCAGAAAAGCCTGAAGATGAAGGATCGACCGAATCCTTTTATGACACTAGTAAAGAGATCGGAGATGACCCTTTCGAATGTACCCCAGGAACGGCAACAGATAATTTATCTCTTAGCCCCAAATGTACTTGTGAAACAGACACTCAGTCGGATGATGTTGATGCTCAAAATCTTCCAGCCCGGTTTTTACACTTGGAGGAATTAGCTTCAGCCGGATTTTTTGCACTATATGAGAACGAAACTATCCAAACCCCGTTTGCGGTAGATATTCCGAGGAGCGATATAACTCAACCGTGTTGCCAGTGTTTGTATTATATCCGAGGTATATTTTTCTTTCTTAATAGCGGATTTTTGCCAGTAAATAGAAATATAGATCCCGCTTTTGATTCCCGATTTACTGTGGAACAAAAGTTTTCATATACCTGGAGTAGAGTACCTCATGGATTTTCAAATGGCGCAGGGCAGGATGCAGCTTTCAATGGGATTGAAGGACAAGCTGATGAATATATTTCTTTTAGAAGCGGGGAAGTCTTTATTAATAGGTTTCCAACAGGAGCTATTAATTTAAATGTACCCGTTGGCACTGCTGCTTTTTTTCCTTCAGTCAAATTTGCTCAAGATAATTCAATTGCGGTTAGAGGGCTTGAGGCAGGAGACCCTAAACTGAAGGGCGGAACTCCTGTAAATGATGATGATAACTCACAAGGGCAGCAAGAAGCAATAACTTTAGATATGCGTTTTGATACTTATGTTAGGATCCAACAAGTTACAATAAGATTTGTAGCGGGAGCCGGGTTTGAGGTTCCTAGAGTTACTCTGTCGCGAATAGATCAACAAAATAGGGTAGGAGATGCAGTTACTCTTAGGGCAGGGGCTATTATAGCCACAAGTACTCTCACTGCTGTAGGAACAGATTTACCAAATGCTTCTAATTTTAGGTCTGCTGATATACAAGATGGATCTGTGCTCTTTCCTGTAGATATATTCCCTTCTTATGTCAACGTCCCTTTTTGGAATCAATTCGCACAAGAATTTCATTTGAGCTTTGCCTCCCGGAGCGGAGATAACTCTATGGGCATTGCCACTATAGAGGTAAGGTTGGACACATTTATTGAAAGCGACATAGTTACTGAAACAATCACAATTAATGAAAGAAAATATTACACCTCGACCGGGTCTCCTATCGGAGGTAATAATCCAGAAGCACTCTTAAGCGAAATGGATAGCGCGACAGGGTATTGGAGAAATACAAACGGGCCTGCAGCACAAGGGGCAAATCGTAATAGAGCGTCTGCTTTTGATACCAAACTTGAAGAAGATGGAGATTTTATATTAGGAGCGCCTGAAGAGTTAGAACTATTACAAGAAGAAGAATATTTTACAGCTAGAGATCTTATGTCCCATCCGTATCGATGGGGTTGGGAGAGTTTTTTCCCTTTGGATGAAGCTGAACAGTTAGACTTTTTTGGAAAATCTTTGCCCAGTTGGACTCTTGATATGACTGTTGACATTAGCCCAATTGATGAGATTAGTGAACATGATAGCGAGAATCTTGTCTATGGGGAGATTCCCACTAGGAAACGTTGGAATGCTCCAGGGCATGCTTGGACTTGGAAACAAGAAGAGGGCTATAATTTCTGTTGCTCTCCTTGTCCAAAAACAATGGTTATTGATTATAACTTTGCTCATCTACATGACGGGTTAGCAATTGTAGAGACAGCTCGTTTCTGGGACGAGCTACCTTCTGGATTTACTCGGTTGATTCGTTCTACAATGATGAGCCCAGATCCTACTTTTGGAATTACACAACAAACAGGACTAGGAATAACTGGTGGGGAATCGTTAGGCCCAATTCTGATGGATGAAAGCCAATTTATTGATAGCCAGGGTAATCCTATTGATGACCCGGCTCTTTTGGAAAATGTTGGACTTCTAAGGGATCCCGTGACAGGATCTCTTCTTATTATCGATAACGGGGGGTTATAATGCCTTATCTCAATTATTTATTTTGTGAAGAATGTAAAGGTTTTGAAAAGTTAGATCTTGATTTTTTTGCAACTTTAGAGACTTATAAAAAAGAAGGAAGAAAAAGTGTTTTTATAAATGAAAAAACAATAATTTGGGACTATTTGGTCTATGTCTGTTATAACTGTAAAGTAAAATATAAATATACTTATAAAGATGTAGAGCGTAGAGTTCGAGAATATTTTTGTGCTCTATCAGGAAAACATAAAGAGATTTTTGAGGCTTTAGCCAAAAAACAAGAATTAGAAGAACAAAAAATAGAAAGCAGGCAGAAGGCCTCAGAAGCTACTTTAACAAGAATTAAGAAAACATATACCCATAAAGAGAAATAATGGTATACAGTATCCTAACTGAAGCCCGAATACAAGGTTCGCTCGCAGACCAACAACCAGAGTCTAGAGGCTATAGTACTTTCTGGCTTGAGAATGGAAACTTAGAAGACTGGACAACTTTTGTCGATTTAGATATTGTGGGAGTATGGAATGGGTTCCTATTTGGAACTAAGAGAAGTGCAACTGGTGGAGTTATCGGCCCTTCTTCTACGTTTACTCCTGTTGATGCTTTTGTCAATGATAGAATTTTCTTTAGATTGAAATATGATAAACATCCAAAGAATAAAGCTTTGACTTCTCTAGGAAAAATCAGATGGACTACTGTATCAGATCCGATCTTCAATGATACTAAGTCGGTAACTTTTGATTTAATTTCTGATCAGAAATGGAACTTCTATGAGATTAATGTAGGAGACGTTGGTACCTGGATTGGAGAAATAAATAATATTCAATTCTTTCCTAGTATTGATGGGGCTTTTAATGATGAATTTTTTCTGAATTTCTTTGAGATAGGCACTAATGATTTTGATTTCTCATTTGATAATCCTAAGGCAGGGACTCCAGGAAAACTTACAGGAGGCTTGCCTGTAGCTAGTGAAGTCACCATTGAGAAAGGCATTAATGATAAACTTATTGTAGATATTGACGGTTTTGGTGATGCCCAAATTACATTAACTCCACAAACTGCAAATTCATTGATTATAGCCCGAGATATATCTCTTCAGTTGGGGAAAATATCTGTAGGAGGCTATCTTCGAGCAGAAGCTTTGATAGATGATCAATCACAGAAACTGATTATTCAATCTGGGATACGTTCTTCTGGCTCTACGGTGCGCGTGAAGTTTGGATCTCAATCCGCCGGCCCTATTTTAGGATTGACTGACTTACTTGGAAACTTTATTGGCACCACAGAGGATGGGACAAACCCGGACTCTGATTTTGTTCCTTTGTCTTCGTATAGACCTACTACGCTGGAAATTTTAGCAATGTTTGATAACGATGATCTCCTTCCAGCATTTACATTAGACCCTCAGAAGCCCACAATAGAAGCGGGTCGATCAGATTTTGCGCTAATTAATAGAAAATTAGCAACCACTGTTGTTGTAGAAGGCTTTGTTGGATTATCAGCCCCTAAGATAGAAACTATTGGAACGCTCGATTTTCAAGCTAAGACCTTGATAGATTTAAATCACCCATTTACTGATGACGGCCCCTTGAAAAAGATTTTTGCTAACGGGATTTTTGATGATAGTGGGGCTTCTAAATGGAAGATATTTAGACCTAATCTTGAAGGGCAGTTAACTTTAGTTAATGAGGGTTCAATCGGAGGAAAAACGATTGTAGATGATCCGGAAGGAGGACTTGTTAATAGTCCTAATCCAGATACAGTTTCTGCAGACGTTTCTACTTCTAATGTCAATGTTCGTGCTGGTGATTTGTTAGGTATTTTTAATGCGTCTCTTCATGCTGGACAAGGCGGTACAAACAAAGTTGACGCCATGTACTACTCCATTGATGGGGATGTTAAAGGGACTATTACCCCTCCTGCCCCCGCTGGGGCCGGAGAAGCTGGTTTAGCTTTGTATGCTATAGGAAAAACAAATAAAAGTAGAACAGTCATAGATATAGATTTAAGAAGAAGACTTAATTTAGATAAAATTATAGTAACTGGGGAGGAAGACTCCAGAGATTTAGAATATAATTTAGGAATTGCATCTTCCGCAAGTTATAGTGCTGATACTCCAGGAGGGCACACTGTTTGTTTTACAGTGGCTTTTGAAAGATTTTGTGTTACAAGAACTAATGCCGCTTTTAATCTTCAAGCTTTGAACGATGGAATAATAATTGCAGAGAATGGAATTAGTGCGTTTGGAGATGGAGGATCCTCAGGTCTGGGCGGCGCAACTGTAGAAGGGGCTACATATTTTTATATCAACGGAGATTCGGAATTTGCTGGAACTTTTGAATTTGTTGACCAAGGTCCTGAGTCTTTTGATTTTGTTAGAGACCCGATTGGACTTGATGTTTTCTTTAGTAGCTCTACCCCAAGGCTAGACAAGCCCATTGGAAAAGCGGTTATGCATTTTAAAGAAAAACGCAATCAAAGAGTTTATCAAATTGAATTTTCAGTAGGAACTGGAGGCGGTAATGGCTCTAAACAGGGTTTTTCTCTGGTCCCCGAAGAAACTATTTCTTTTGTAAGAATAGATGGTAAAGTGATACAGAGATTGGGTGGAAATTTTGTCACTCAAAAAATTACATCAGATCTATCTGAGATTTTGCTTAGAAACCCTACTGTATTAGATGTTATTGCTAAAGATGGGACTAGAAATCCCATAAAAGGAATAGACTTTGTGGTCGACGTGGGTGAACTTGGAGGAACTAATCTTAAAGAACAGTTTACTTTTCTTGATATGCAATGGAATAGATTTGAATGGAATTTTGATACCATTAGAACGGATGCATTTAGATGGTTCTGTGATTTTCATTATAGTACTAAAATAACAGAGTTTGAAGTCTTTGGAGTTTCTGAATCGAATGAGTCTTTAGGAGACAATGTCCAGATTCTATTTTCTTCAACCGGAGATAGTTTTACTACGGCCGAATTGATTACTGCAAACGAAAAACAAGCAGAATATAAACTTGGAAACTCTCCACAATTTTTGAGAGTAATTGTTCGTCCTACCCTTACAACCTCAATAAATGATATGAAGGTATTGTTTGAGGAAGACCAAGTCTGTTTTGGAGAAGAGGGCCGGCTACTAGGAAATGTAAGTGTAGAGGACGCAAGAAAAGGAACAATAGGAGAAGCAACTCCTGTTTTAATTACTAATAATACAGGCCAAACGGCGGATTTACTTTTAGACATCCCGTCTGATATCGAAACAACCAAACAGCTCCTTTATTTTAGTAAGCTACATAGTGAAGCAGATATTAAGAAACCTCAAGTAGGGCCTCCCGGACGGATAGATTTTGAACCAGATAAGATATTAAAAGAAACCGAAAATGTAGCTATTAATGCCAGGGCATATGGGTTGCTCAGTCTTGCACGAGGCACAGAAAGTACTTTTTCAGATAATCTTCTTACAAATCCCGGTTTTGAAACTGGGGATTTAACTGGATGGGATTTAACAGTAACCCAATCAGGAACTAAATCTTTTCAGAGTCCCCGAGTTTTTGATATCAGCGTTGGCGCGGAAGACGAAAGTATTCTACCTGATTTGCAGATTGATAATTTTGTGTTTGGTTTTGAAATAGATAATGAGATACCGATTACTTTAGATCAGTTTACTCCCGTTCATTTCACTTTAGATCAAACGATTGACGTCAGTGAGTTTGCTGACGATATAGATACAGGATTTGTTAATACAACCCTTGCTTTGCGTCATCGGACTTACTATGATCTTACAAGCAGCGGAGGACCATTTGTTAGAATTTTGGGAGCACCTTCGGTAGCGGGGATAAATGAGCCTGTAGGGACAATAATTTCTGGATTTGGAAGCAACGTATTAAGGGCAACTGCCCTTTTTCAGGACGATACTGTGGCCAGCGAAGTTAATTCTGTAGTTGATGATATTCAGGCTACGGTGGCTTCAGGAACGAGATTTCTTAAATTGCAGTTTGATATCGCAGCTGATAGTGAGCGGACAAGCGGTACTATTAAACGTATGAAGTTCCTGTTAGATGAAATCGATTTTAAATTGAAAATACCCGAAACTATTGGAGCTAAATGGTATAAGGCTTGGAGAAATTCCATTGGCGATATAACCAAGGAATTTGAAGGCTTTACAGACGCAAGTTTTGCTGATGTTGAAGCCGAAGATTTTGTCACTACTATAGGTTCTACCCATTGGGTTCAGCCCTTCGATGGTTTAACCACAACAACCGGATTGCCAGGACCAAATCAAACCCAAGGCTTCAGTAATGTTTTCTTGCAAGATAGAACAAAAGGAATTCAGTCTTTTAGGAGAATGTTATCAACAGACCCAGGAATTCTAGGGGCCCAGTGGGAAGGAGAACGAGATATTGCTGGCTTACGAATAGCATTTTCGCATAACACTGGACTTAGTGCGAGTGCCGCTGATGCGTACCCAAGACATTTCCATCTAGAAGTACTTAAAACACGAAGCGAGTTAGGCGGCATTGCTCCAGATATCAACAACCCTACCCATGCTAAGATTGCCCGGGCATACGAGTCTCAAGGCCCGTTTGCTGCCCCAGATTCTATTACTGCTACTGTGACTACTTTTGAGGCCCCAATTTCAATTGTTACTACGTGGTTATTTGAAGACGGGCCTGTAAGTACAGAAGGCATTAAGATCATTTTTACTAGAAGTTGTGATAGGTTTGAAGTAGAAGCTTTTGATCCTACCCCAGATCTAGGAGCTATTAGCAGCAATGTTGCGGGGGCTGATTTTACAACATTTACAAATGAATCTACCTGTCCAGACAATTTGGGCGGCGCCGGTTTTCGTTCGTTCCGTGGAATTGGAGTTTCTTTCTTTGTTCCACTAGAAGCTAAGAACATCACTAATCTGCCTCTTCATAATGTTAAGGAACACAATGAGAGCAATGTCAATATATTTGCTGCTGTAGATTTAGGACGGGTGCACGAAATAGATACACAATCTGATTTGTTTGAGTTGGTAGCCACCACTGTTGATCAAAGTCAATGGATAGCAGCCACAGCTACTTTTAGTGACACTGATACAGATGGCCCCAATCTTGTACAGTGGACTGGAGGTTCTGCTAGAGTCAGGTGGATTAGATTTTCTTGTCCGGCAGTAGATGAGTTTGAACCGGAAGACCAGCTATTTGATGGCACCAATATTTCTGTAGACGATGGACGAGTATCTTCTATTCCGCAATCAACACTTACTCAGGCTAGAATATATCCCAAGATTCAAACTACTCTTTTTCCTACGATAGGATATAATTCATCCTGGCAAGACCTAGGCGATACGTTATCTGATAATAGAAATGACACTTTTATTTTCTATTCTGATTTTCCAGTTATAGCAGTAGACCTACGTAGACCATACTTATTGAATAATGATCCTACTGTTTTCCGTAACAATCATGATTTCAACACACCCTCAATTGTTTCAATCACGGATAAATTGTTTTGGGAGCAAGATGGCGAAGATGATTTTGCTTATTCAACAAAGGCTTTTAAAGAAACAACTGACCCAGAGAGAGTTGAATTTGGTGAGTACGGCGCTGGAGTTCCTGATATTGAAATTAGGTGGGTGGCGTTTAAAGGCACCACAAATTTACAAATAGGAAATATAGGACCCAAACAGTTTCTTTTCCAAACCACTGGACAAACCCTTTTTGAATTTGCATTTAGGCCACGAAATGAAGAGGTTTTGACTGAGAATCCAAATTGGTTTACTACTAATAGGGCAGTGTTGAAAGATATTTCTACCCTATCATTCACTAAAGGTATTCCTTTCAGTGTACTTGAAGGCGTTGATTTTGGTTCTAATGCTACCAATATAGGGGCCATCCTAAATGCTTTTGATGGGAGGTTTGATGAAACTGCCTTGGATATTTGGGGGGTTGTGGTTAGAGATACAGACCGAATTGTAGCATTAAATTCGGTCGAGGGCAGCGTCCAAGGACTTACAAGAACATTTTTAGATAATCCTGATCTTGATTTTCCTCATTTTATTTGGAGGGTGTTTAGAGATTTATATCGGGGAGAAATTCTGACTAAAGATGTGAAAGCAGTAACTATATTAGGCCCCAATGA
>SDBV01011020.1_pt1 | contig 11775 bp, 10 predicted proteins | sample 2277081 | NCBI WGS metagenome assembly SDBV01 (sample SAMN10402039, study PRJNA504765) | marine sediment metagenome | isolation source: marine sediment core GS10_PC15, 223 cmbsf | place: Arctic Ocean: Southern Knipovich Ridge | collected 2010
GATTAACTACTGTAGCCGAAGGGGTTGAAAAAATAGAAGAACTTATTTCCCTTAAGAATCTGGGGTGCAATCAAATACAGGGGTTTTATTATAGCAAACCGTTGGAATTTTCAGAAATTGTGGGCTATATGAAAAAGAATACATATCTTCCGGTTATGGTTGTTGGAGCTTAAGCACTTATCTATAAATACTGTTATATCGTAAATATATTTCTTCTGGAAGAAACATATTAATCCAGCCACTTCCTGGACCTTGTCATTGTAAATCAAGTCTATCAGACTGAGGTTGAAAATTTTAAGTCCATACACAATCATCCCTCATATGCTTGTGTTTCCAGCGATTAGAAAGCCTTAGGGGCAGGCCCCCTTGCCTGCCCCTAAGGCTTTCCCGGCAGAGTGAAAGAAAATGTAGTACTTCCCCGCTTGTAGCTATTCGAATATCAACATTGTGGTTTTTAAAAAATTTAATCAGGATATCCAGATTATTCGGGTTGTCATCTACGGCCAGGATAGTGCTTCCCTGTAATGCTTTATAATCCATTATCCTTTCGATCTCCTGGATCTATCAGATGAACTTCTTACATTCATTAGAATCAAAGCTGAAGAGAAGGGATTAAAACTGCTTCTTGAAAAACAGCCCACTCTTGAAAGATATCTAAAAAGTGATCTCCGGCTCATTCGAGATATTTTGATTAACCTCCTTAAAAATGCAGTTAAGTTTACAGAATCAGGCAGCTTCACAGGCCACAATAGTTAATGCTAAAGAAAACAAAAGAGGTGTTTCCAGAGAGTCTAAACTGACCAGTATGCTGATAATTCCAAAGAATCTTATTAAGCGGCTTTGAAACTGCTACCCTGAATGGAGAAGTTAGCCAGTTTGAAGGTCTGATAGAAGAAATCAAACAGTTTGATGTGGATTTAGGACTTTTCCTCGGAGAATTTCTGGACAACTATGACTATGAAGCTATAATTAACATGTGCAAAACTATTTTAGCCAAAGGATAAATTCTGTGAATAAGCATTCGGATGAAATAATAATTGTTGATGACATACCTGATAATCTAAAAGTATTAAACAGTATATTAACAGATGAAGGTTATAATGTAAGGGTGTTCCCTAAAGCTTCAATGGCTCTGAATGCTGCTATTCAATCACCACCGGACCTGTTTCTGCTTGACATACTCATGCCTGAAATGAGTGGCTATGAACTATGCATGAAATTTCAGGATAATGAGAATACCAGGGGTATACCTGTAATCTTCCTCAGCGCTCTTAATGAAATAAACGAAAAAATAAAAGCCTTTGAAACAGGCGGGGTCGATTTCATTTCAAAACCATATCAATCTGCCGAAGTACTTGTACGAGTTCAAACCCACCTGAAATTACGAAGATTACAAATAAACCTTGAAACAATCGTTGAAGAAAGAACACAGGAGCTGGAGAAAAGGAATAAAGAGCTAATAGGGGCAAACAAGGAAAGGAGTAATTTTCTTGCGAATATTAATCATGAACTGCGAACACCTCTAAATGGGATTTCGGGTATGTTATCTGTACTTGAATCGATGGATTTATCTGAATCAGAAAGATACTTCCTCAATATGGCTTTATCATCATCGAAGCATCTTTCATCCATTATTCAGGATATTTTAAATTACTCCGATATTGATTCAGGAAGACTGGGCCTATTCAATAACACTGTTCAAATCGAAAAACTTATAAAGAAAACAGTAAACCTTCTTACACCAAAGGCCGAAAAAAAAGACCTGGAAATTATTGTAGATAGCAGTGATTATACTGGAGATTTTATTGGAGACAGAACAAGAATAGCAGAGATTCTTGAAAAACTTCTTTCCAATGCAATAAAATTTTCAAAATCAGGAACCATAAGAGTGTCTTACACAGTTGATCCCAATCTCAAGCTTGTTATTTCGGACACAGGAATCGGAATACCGGAAAATAAAATAGACAAACTCTTTATTCCATTCAATCAATTAGAAGATCCATATACAAAGGTGTACGAGGGAGTTGGTCTTGGATTAGCTATAATCAGGAACCTCCTTGATCTTATGGGTGGTGAAATATACGTAGAATCTGAAGTTGACAGAGGTTCAGTATTTACAGTGGTTATTCCGAATAATATTACTAACCAAAAAATAGAAAAAAAGAAGATCCCTGATAAACCAAAGGACACCCAACAGGGTATCAGGAAGCTTACTATACTTATCGCAGAGGATGAAGCTATAAACAGGCTGTACTTAAAAAATATCCTTAAAAAGGCTGAACACCATATAATGGAAGCCCGGAACGGAAAAGAAGCTGTCGAAATAACTATTTCGGAAAAACCGGACTTAATATTTATGGATATTGGGATGCCTGTAATGAATGGTGTTGAAGCAATGGAACAGATTCGTAAAATAGACAATTTTTCAGAAATCCCCATTATTGCGCTTACAGCTCATACCCACAAAGAAGATATTGAATATTTCCTAAGTTCAGGTTTAAATGAGGTAATTACAAAACCTTTTCAGGAAGGCGATATTCATTCTATAATCCGTAAATACAGCTGAATTATTTTCAGTCCTGATGTTTCTTCTTCATTTTTTTTCTTGAAAGTGATATTCCGCCAAACCCACTTATTATGGCCATGTAGAATCCAAGATCATACCACCACCCTGTATTATTCATTTCGTACACTCTGATATTGTCTTTAAATATACCCAGTATCAGAGAAAGGGGTGCTATCCAGCCATGCCATATACCGGAAAAAAATCCTACTGGGTCATCTACTGTCGCTTTACCGTCTCCAGGGAAACACCCTGAAAGGATAGATACAATAAATATGAGGATTGCAATCTTAAATAATCTTTTCACATGAGACTCCTTATTTCCAAAGATAATACCTGCCAGGGAAATCAGCAAACTAAAAAAGAGTTGAATCAGGGATGAAAAACTATGTGAATACTCAGTATTTCCAAAATACTATAGTTTTTGGGAAATTGTTTTGACAAAAATGATAGTTTTTGGTAAATTCATTCTATGAAACGGGATATTCATTCAAAACTGCTCTCAATTCTGGAAAAAAAAGACAAAAACAAAGTGATAATTATTGAGGGTGCAAGACAGGTAGGGAAATCTTATCTGGTAAACAGTGTTCTAAAAGAATTGCATGCACCTCATCTTGCCTTTGATCTTGAAAAAAACAACAGAATTAGAAGGCAGATTGAAAAAACAGAGGATTTTGAAGATTTCAAAACTCTAATGATTGATCAATATCAATTAAAAGACAATTCCATACTCTTTATTGATGAAGCACAGGAATCCAAAAAACTTGCAGCATATGTTAAGTCAATGAAGGAAGATTGGCCGAAAGTCAGGGTAATACTTACAGGATCCTCCATGAATAGATTCTTCTCTAAAGAAACAAGAATCCCTGTAGGTCGCATTAAAAGTCTCTGTGTATATAGTTTTAATTTCACAGAATTTCTTAAGCTTTCCGGAAATACTGAAATGGCGGAATTTGTAAAATCCACTCCACTTCAAGTTCCCGGGTCACGGCACACTTTGCTATTAAAGCTGTATGATCAATATCTAAAAATTGGTGGGTACCCGGAAGCAGTAAAGGCATACGCCGCTGGTGAATCATATTATGAAGTAATTGACGAAATAATGGCAGCCCTGGAAGAAGATTTCTCAAGAAAGGAAGAATATCAACCCTACCTTTTTGCTGATGTAATAAGAGCGGTATCAAGCCATGTTGGAAGTCTTTCGAAGTATTCCCATATTGATACATCAAAGTACAATGCACGAAAAGTAATTGAAGCCATGAAATCATGGCATATTGTACTCGAAGTTCAGCATTTTTCTCTTGATCCCCACAGAACAACTTTCCTCCCGAAAAGATATCTTCACGATCTGGGAGTTATAAACAGGAAGCGTGTACTTGCTGCTCCAACTATATCAATTCTTGATACAATTGATCCTGCACTCAGAACACCCCTCGGAGGATTGTTTGAAAATGCTGTGCTTCTTAATCTGCTGGAGGGAGGTTCAGCATTTAAGTCTATCTGCACCTGGAAAAAAAGCAGTAAGACTGATATTGAAGTCGACTTTATTCTTGATTCTGAACAAAACCAGAGAAAAATCCCCATTGAGTGTAAGGCATCTCTGCAGTTTAAGAAAAAACACATTAGGAATGTTATCCTCTACCTTAAGGCAACTAACCAAAAAACCGGTTTCGTAGTCTCCGCTGCACCTTTAGACAAGATTACAACTGATGATGGATTCACAATCATTAACCTGCCTGTTTACCTGTCAACAAGGGATAATATTGAGGCATACACTGGTTCCTTGAGTATCTGATCCCGATATGCTAAAGTCACCACCGTGAAACCCATGAACAAAAATGTCAAAAAAAAATATTGACCCCTCCAAACCTCCCCTTCAGCTACGGTTGGATCATACTGATCGTAGGAACAGTCGGAGTTATTATGAGTATGCCCGGTCAAACTATGGGAGTATCTGTTTTTACAGATTTTTTAATAGAAGCCCTGGAAATCTCCCGGACCGGCATATCCACAACATATATGATTGGCACCATATTAAGCGCTTTGCTTCTCGGCAGGGCCGGTAGATTCTATGACCGTTTCGGTGCAAAAATTACAGCTCTTATCGCTGTCTCCGCCCTGGCCCTGACACTGGTTTATCTATCTTTTACGGATGTAATAAGTGACATCATCTCATCCTCAGGAATACTCAGGCCAGGTGCTGCATCTTTTATTCTCCTGACATTCGGATTTTTTGTTCTCAGGTTCTTCGGTCAGGGAGTACTGGCCATGGTATCCAGAAATATGGTAGTGAAATGGTTTGATAAAAACCGTGGCCTTATTGTCGCAATCATGGGAGCAATTACAGCTTTTGGATTCTCTCTTGCCCCGAAGCTGTTTAATTCTCTTATAGAAACCTATGATTGGAGAGGTACGTGGAGATTACTCGCCTTGATACTCTTTCCAGTATTTACGCTGGTAGTGCTTGTGTTTTTCAAAGACTGGAAACCGGATTCCCGGAAGAATGATCCGACATCAGAGCAGCGTACTGGCAAACCGGAGAATAATTCAAGTTTGGATGTTTCGAAAGACAAGACCCTGAGAGAAGCCCAGTCAACCCGGGAGTTCTGGAGCTATAACTTTGCCATAGCCTTAATGGCAATGTTTGGTACTGCATTCACATTTCATATTGTTTCCATTTTTTCCTATGCTGACATTGACAGATCTTCAGCAGTATCCGTCTTTATACCTATCTCAATTATTGCAGTAATAATCAGTTTTGCAGGAAGCACACTATCTGATTATATTAATCTTAAAATTATTCTGGTACTGGAATTGGCGGGTCTCCTCACTGCATCAATTGCCATGATGTTTCTGTCCCCGGGAATACCTGTTATTATTCTTATTGCGGGAATGGGAATCGCAAATGGAACATTCGTAGTACTCCTTAGTATTGCCTGGATAAATACCTTCGGGAAGACGCACCTGGGAGCTATTTCAGGCTTTGCAATGGGTTGGACTGTGGCCGGAAGTGCTATAGGCCCCTTTCTTTTCTCCGTATTGAGAGATCTCTCCAGAGACTATGATCTTGCTGCCCTTATAACAATTATTATTACAATAATACTGCTTTTGTTTTCCATATATAAGAAAGGACCGGTAAAAACATGATAGATTTCTCCTGTATTAAACCTAAACTGATTGTTCTCGATCTGGATGGTACAGCCCTTAACAGCAAAAATGTTATTCCTCGTAATCTGCAGGATATTCTTAAAAGATTAATAAATAATAAGGCCTGTAGAATTGTTCTTGCTTCGGGTCGATCAATTTCCTCTATGAAAATAATTGCCGGACACCTTGGTCTTGAAGCTCCGGCAATTACATTGAACGGCGGGGCAATTATCGACCCTGTATCTGACGAGATTTATTATGAGGAAAACCTGTCTGCAGAGATATATATAAAAAGTCTTATAATCCTTAAAGAACTTCATATTGATATTGTTGTATTTACAACCTTCGGGGTTTATGCAGAAAAACGTTCGAAGATCACTGATATACTTGAGGAGTACTCTGATAATAAAATTAAATGGGTTTGCGATAATAGTACTATCGAATCCCCGGTTAAGATCCTGTTCATTCCGGAATATGAAAGTGCTAATACTGAAGTCAGGAAACACACCTCATCTCTTGAAATTGACATTATAGAGTCGGGATTCAGTTTCACTGAAATTGTTCCCAAAGGTATAAACAAGGGATCTGCTTTACAATTAGTTTCAGAAATGCTTGAAATAGACCACAAAGAGATAATTGCCTTTGGTGATAATGAAAACGATATTGAGATGCTTCAGTTGGCAGGAACCGGGGTTGCCATGGGGAATGCCCCTGATCATGTAAAGTCGGCAGCTGATATGGTAACTGATACAAATGATAATGATGGTGTTTATAGTGTACTGGCAAAGATATTTGATCCAATAAAAGAAGAGGTTCTATTATAATATCCTAATAGAACCTCAAGCTAATTACTTTCCTAATATTTCTATATAAATCAAAACTATTTTTTATAAATATGAAAGAAATCCTTTTTAAAATCTACGTGCACTTCTTCACCCATCTTGAAGTGCTTCAGGGAATGGCCTGCTGTATTGGAATGAATCGCAATAATAAAGCTGTTTTCAAATTCAATCTTATATTCTGTAATACTTCCAAGAAAAGAGCTTACATCCAGTTTTCCAGTAAATCCTGTAGGTTCAAGACTAATGTCAACGGCCTCAGGTTTAATTGCAAGGGCAACTTCTTCCCCTTCAGAGAACACTTCATCTGTTTTTTCAACTTTAACTTGTTTACCCTGAATAGTAACAATTATTGAATCCCTTGCAATTTCTGCTACAGTTGCATCTATAAAATTTGCATTACCTATAAAGTCTGCAACAAAAGAGCTGTTGGGATTATTATAAATTTCCTCTGGGGATCCAAATTGTGCTATCTTACCTTTGTTCATAATAACAATCTGGTCCGACATACTTAGAGCTTCAGACTGATCATGGGTCACATAGAGAGCAGTTATACCCAGCATCTGCTGAACCCGCTTAATTTCTGTTCTTGTCTGTATCCTAAGCTTTGCATCCAGATTTGAAAGAGGCTCGTCAAATAGGATAATCTCCGGTTTAAGAACAAGTGCTCTTGCAAGGGCAACCCGCTGCTGCTGCCCTCCGGAGAGTTCTCCCGGATACCTACCCTCAAGCCCTACGAGATTCACCATCTGGGAAACCATTGCTACATCGTTCTTTATTACCTCTTTTGACAATTTTCGTATTTTCAAACCGTACGCAATATTTTCAAATATTGTAAGATGTGGAAAAAGAGCATAGCTTTGAAAAACCATGGGCATATTTCTGTCAAAGGGTGCTACATTATTGATCAGCTTATCGTCCAGTGTTATATCGCCGGCTGTCTGAAGTTCAAACCCTGCTATCATTCGCAGGGTGGTAGTTTTCCCGCATCCCGAAGGACCAAGAAGAGTTACGAAATCACCTTTCTTGATGGTCAGGGATATATCATCAACTGCAGTAATTTTGTTACCTCGACCATCGTTGAAAATCTTTGTAATATCTTTAAGAACAAGATAGTCTTTATCATTATTCTGTTCCATTATTTTCTCCTTTGGTGTATTTCGCTTTCGAGCACTTTCCAATAGTTACATTGTGAGAAGAGACAAAATCCAGACTAACCTTTGGAAAGTCTCTACCGCTAAATGATAAAAAGTTCCTTTTTATCATTCTGTTGTTCCAAATATCTGGGATTGTTTAAGACCTGTAAGTTTCATAATAATAAAGATGAATGCCACAACCACTACAATCAATGCAAATGATAATACAGAGGCAGCACCGAGACGCATTATCTCTGTCTGGGCAAGTATCAATACAGTCAGATGATTCCATCTGGCAGATACAAGAAATATTATGGCACTTATAGCAGTCATACTACGAACAAAGGCAAAAGTAGCCCCTGCAAAGAATGCAGGCCTTACAAGAGGCAGCGTTATCTTTCTGAATGTGTACGCCGTAGATGCACCAAGATTGGTTGATGACTCCTCAATATCACTTGATATCTGTTTGAGCGCTGCAATTCCTCCCTGAACTCCAATAGGAACATTCCTGAAAACATAGACCGCAATCAGAATAAAAGCAGTTCCTGACAGTTTAAATGGAGCTTTATTAAATGCAAGGATATATCCTATACCTACCGCAGTCCCAGGGATTGCATAGCTGAGCATCGATAGAAAATCGAGAACCTGCTTTCCTGCAAATGATTTTCTTACAACGATAAAAGCAATTATGATTCCCAATGCCGCGGTAATTGGCGTGGAAACAGTTGCCAGGATAAGAGTGTTCTTAAGGGTGGTCAGACCCACATCATAAGCATAGACAAAATGCTGAAAGGTGAGAGACCAGTCAACACTCCAGAGTTTTATAAAACTTCCGGAAATAATTGTTACATAGAACATCATCACAAAAAGAGTAACTGCCAGTGTGAATGCAAAAAGTCCGTTTTTTGCACCTTTGGTAACAGCTGTAGAACCTCTCCGGGAAGATTTTCCCGTTATTGTCACATAGGCTTTGTTCTTTATTATATATTTCTGAATAAAGAAAACTCCCACTGTAGGTACAAGCAGCAGCATAGCAAGAGCAGCACCTCTCGGCAGATTACCCATACCTGTAAACTCCAGATATGCCCGTACCGAGAGCACATCAAACTCTCCGCCAATAATTATAGGATTACCAAAGTCAGTCAAAGACCCTACAAAAACAAGGAGCCAGGATGCAAAAATACCAGGAATAGCAAGAGGAAGTGTTACTGTAAAAAATGTCTTTAGCCGCTTTGCACCCAGATTCATTGCACAGGTTTCGAGGTCCGGATCTATCCCCTGAAGAATTCCAACCAGGGTCATATATGCAATGGGATACATAGTTATAACCTGAACTATAACAAGTCCTTTCAAACCGTAAACACCGCCCGTTTCAAGATGCAGGAGTTTGGCCGTTATCAGGCCATTCCTTCCAAAAAGAAGAATAACAGATAGAGCGAACATGAAGGGAGGAGAAATAATAGGCAGTATAGCCATGTATTGAAAAAAGCCACGGCCTTTTATCTTCCCTTTGGCAATTGCATAAGCAAATATGAATCCTACAAATGTGGCGAGAGTTGCAACGCTGGCGCCTAACATGATCGAATTCATAATTGACTTTCTATAATAACTGTGGGTGAATATATACTTATATTGACTTAAGGAAAAAACACCATCCTGAGAAAGGCTGAGCTTCGCTGCCGAATAGAGAGGGTAAACAATAAACAAAACCAGAGAAGCAAGGATAAATATTACTCCAATAAGGAGAGCAGGATCACTGGTTAACTGGTGGAAGCTGCCCTTATTCAATCTTCTTCTTAGTATATTAGTGTTAGCCATTTTAGCCTAACCTCCTGATGAAGCCTTCATATTTTCAGTTTTTATAGAAAGTCCTCTCCCTTCTGAAGGGAGAGGAAAAGGAGAAAAAATTATAAAAATATCATTTCTTTGCTTCGGTTTTTGCTTCTCCGCCTTCGATGATCTCATTCCATTTCTCTACAAGACGGGCTTTGTTGGCAGCTGCCCAGACATCATCCTGATCTATAACTTTAAGCTGTGCAATTGGTTTTGCACCCTTAGCCAGTGGAACGTCTACAAATGGTACAACAAACATTGTTGCATAAAGAGCTCCAGCTGTTTTACCAAGACCCCAGTCAAAAAGTTTCTTTGCTGCTTCCAGTTCATCTTCAGGACCACCCTTAATCAGTGAGATTGAAGCTACTTCGTACCCGGTTCCTTCGGAAGGAAATGTGATCTCTAAAGGATAGCCCATGTCTACCAGTTTAACTCCATCATGTGAGTATCCGATAGCAATGGTTGTTTCACCGATACTTGCATTCTTTCCAGGAGCAGAGCCTGATCTTGTATACTGGGTAATGTTATTGTCCAGTCCCTTCATATACTCAAAGGCTTTTTCTTCTCCATAGAGCTGAACAAGGGTTGCAAGAACATTGTAAGCTGTTCCTGATGATCCCGGATTAGCCATCTGTACATGTCCTTCATATCCAGGACCTGTTATTTCTGCCCATGATGTAGGTGCTTTTAGACCATACTGTTTCAGTTTTTCTGTGTTACTCTCAAAGCAGATTGCACCGGCATAGATGCCTGACCAGAAAAATTCTTTATCCCTGAACTGAGGGGGCATATTGGCAGCAGGTGAATCATAAGCCATAGTAAGACCTTTCTGCTTTGCCTCAATGTGACCAATACCTACACCGCCAAACCAGATACTGGCCTGGGGATTAGCTTTTTCTGCTTCAATTCTTGCAACTGCTTCACCAGTTGAAAGCCTTACCCAATCTACCTGAATTCCGGTTTCTGCAGTAAAAGCCTTGAAAACTTCTCTTGCAAGCTCTTCATCCAGAGTTGTGTATGCTGTTACACGTTCTTCAGCCTCTCCTGTTCCTACGGCAAACAGACCAATACTCATTGCCAGTACCAGCATAATAACAATAATAGTTCTTTTCATTTCATAAACCTCCGTTTTGGTATGAACATATATCTAACTTATATTAAAACCCGACTTTTCCTATTCCGCAAGAAACAATTTGGTAACAATTTAGTAACAAAAAAGTAACAGAAACTGTGTTACGGATTGTTGAATCTGGTTAAGAAGATAAAGAGACTTATTCTTCTTTTTCAATATCTTTAAATCTGTAACCCTTTCCCCATTCGTTCAGGATATATTCAGGACGGTGGGGATCGGGTTCTATTTTTTTTCTAAGACGCTGTATATTAACTTTTACCATTTCCCGACCACCTTCCCAATCCTCATGCCCCCAGACATCTTTTAATAAGGCCTGCCAGGAGATTACCCATCCGGCCCTGGATACAAGACATGTTAAGAGCGCGAATTCATTTGGAGTAAGACTGATTCTCTTACCACCTACGTAAACCTCATCCTTCTCCAGATTTATCATAAAATTATCGATTTTTATCTCTCTCTGTTTGTCTATCCATTTTATCCTGCTTAGTATTTTTCCGACCCGAAGTATAAATTCCCTGTGATTAAAGGGCTTTGTTATGTAGTCTTCCGCACCTATTTCAAGGCCGGAGATTACATCACTGTCCTTGTCCCTGGCACTGAGAATTATTATGGGAATAGTTGAGCTCTGTTTTATACGATTACATACTGTGAGTCCATCAATACCGGGAAGGGAAAGATCCAGTACAATCAAATGGTACTCCTGCTCCTTAACAAGCTGAAGTCCTTCCTCTCCTGTGTAAGCGACAGCCACCTCATACTCCTCATCTCTGAGTAGATACTCAAGCATACCTGCAATATCGGGCTCATCTTCGATGATCAGAATTTTGTGCTGCATCCGGTATCCCCCTCTTTTGGAAGTGTAAAGGAAAGAGTAGTTCCCAGTCCTGCTACAGAGCCTACATAAACCTTTCCATTATGTTTTTCAATAACACTTTTTACTATTGAAAGACCCAAACCTGCACCATCCATATTTTCATCTTCAGATTCACTTCCCTGATAAAACTCAGAAAATATTTTTGGTTTTTCCTGGTTTGTAATACCGCTCCCGTCATCAGAAACTGATACAACAACACACTGTTCATTTTCTGTAACTGAAATTACTATCCGGCCCTTCTTTCCAACATG
>SDBV01011022.1_pt1 | contig 11774 bp, 7 predicted proteins | sample 2277081 | NCBI WGS metagenome assembly SDBV01 (sample SAMN10402039, study PRJNA504765) | marine sediment metagenome | isolation source: marine sediment core GS10_PC15, 223 cmbsf | place: Arctic Ocean: Southern Knipovich Ridge | collected 2010
TCGCACGTGGCAACTCCGCGGACATGGGTAGAGAAGCCGGCCTCCCCCTCGGCGGCGGCCCAGTATGCCGCCGTGACCCAGGAGACGTTTTCCCACGGGCAATGGGTCGTCGCCCTGCGAATCCCCGGCCGGCTGGAGTATCTCTCCGCGTTGGACGAGGCCGTACATCGGGCGATCCGCGGCAACGAATCCGCCGGTGAGGCCCTCCAGCAGGCCGCCACCCGTTGGCAGGAGATCACCCAGCGGCTAGGGCCGAACCAACAGAGGACCGCGTACTTTCACAGCCTGGGGCGGGAGCCTTGATTGCGCTTTTTCTTGCCGGTCGTCTGTCAATCTCGAAATGAGCTGTCCTTAGTGCGTTCTTCAGATGGAAATGGCCGGTTGAAGCCGGTACTGCAAACTCGACAAAGCAATGTTGGCTGACTATCAGGTATTTCCCGGTCCCTTTTTGACATCCGCGCGGCTGGTTCGTAAAATCAAGTTCCTCCGCCGTGCAGGCCGATAACTGCACAATCCCTCGGGGGGCGGTAGCTCAGTTGGGAGAGCGCTGCGTTCGCAATGCAGAGGTCGGGAGTTCGATTCTCCTCCGCTCCACTTGTTGCAGCCCGTTGACAGCCTTTGTCAGCGGGCTGTTTCTTTTGTCACCGCAACCACTTACGTCATCACTGCGCCGCTCGGCCAGATTCGGGGGGAGAGTCTGCCTTATGTCCCCCGTTGACCGTGATTTGCTAGACTTGTCAACTTTTGGTGCAAGCAGCGGTGCAAGCGCGCTGACGCCAGTGGTCCCGGTCGCTCGCTGCCGCTCTTGCTGGTCCCCACCAAGGGGCAGTTCCGGCAGCACGTCCAGCGCCCCGTGAACGTCCAGCAACTTCGGGTCGGTGTAGATGTTCATCGTCAAGTCAATGCTCGAATGACGCATCGCCGCTTGCGCGGTACGGGGGGCCACACCACCTTTGCTGAGGTGTGTCCCGAAGGTGTGCCGCATAGCGTGAACGTCCACGGTCCGGCCGCGTTCGTCCCGCTTGGGTATGCCGGCGAGTCTCAGGTCCCGGTTGAGTATCCGCACCAGCCCCGTCGGCACGTAGAAAACCGGTGTATCTGCCGGCAACCGTGCCGGTATCGGCTCGCCACGTCGCCGAGCTTCCCCCTGGAGGGCTTCGAGCTTATCGGCAAGCCATTGGCGCAGGTCTGCCGCCAGGTCGTCTCTCAAGGGGATATCGGCCCCTCGACGGCTCTTTTCGTCGGCGGCTTCCAGTACCACATAGACAACCGGACCATCGAACTCCAGTTGCCCGACGGTCAGCGAAGCCAGTTCCGACTTGCGGAGCCCGGTCAGCACCAGGGTCTTGTAGAGAAGGGCCCGCTCTCGGCCGATCCCTTTGAGCCGTGCCCTGTTCGATTCGCTCACCTTGGCAATCGCCTTGCCTTTGTTCTTCCCCTGTCGAATCGTCATGGCATCCAGCAGCGGACGCCGGCGGGCCCCGTCGAGCAGTCGCGTAAGCTCGTCTTCGGTCAACGCCCTGCGCTTCCGGCGGCAATCTGCTTTGGCGTCCGCCTTGGGCACACCCGCAAACGGGTTGCTGGTCAGTCGGCACGTTCGGACGCACCAGTTGCCGAACCCGACAAGCTCCTGCCGATACTCGTTTCGGTTCCCCGCCCCCATACCTTCGGTCTGGCGGGCTGCCAGCCACCGCTCCAAGCCGGCCGCGCTCAGGTCGCCAAGACGTTGGAATCCGCATTCCGCAGACAGCCGGCCGAGCCGCGACCGCGTGTTGTCTATGCGAATCCGATTCAACCCCTTCGCGGTCTGGTGGTCGATGAACGCGGCCACGTGCTCCGCCAGCGGCGTTCCCTGGTGGTCCGCCGTGGCATCTTCGGCGGCCGTCACCACCCCGGCCTTGACCAGTTCCGCCCGCCGCTCCAGGTCTCCCAGCACCCGGCGGGCGGCAGTCTCGTCCCGGCAGCCGGTCGCCTCTTCCCGAACGACGCCGGCGCCGTCCCGGTACTTGGCCGTGAAGGTGCCGGCCCTGACCACGATCCGGTCGGAGCCGTCTTTCCCGACGGTCAGCGGAGCGGACCGCGGCTTCCCCTTGCTGTCTTTCCACCGGGCGGACCGTTTGCCTTTGCGGGTGAATTGCTCGGCATCGGCTGGCAGCGGTTTCGTGAACGTCTTGCGGTAGACAGTTCCCATGATTCAATTCCCCTTTCGTTTCGGTTTTCGTCTTGCCAGCATCCGGCGGGCGAGGTTTTCCGGCGTCGGTTTCGGGGGTTTCGCGCCGGGGTCGCGCACCAGCCGCAACCCCAGGTAATCGGCCAGCAAGTCGGCCTTGTCGAGGCGCAGTGAGGTTTCGCCCCGCATGAATCGGGCAAGGGACGTTACCACGATTCCCGTTTCCGTGGCAATTCGGTACTCTGTCAATCCGCTCTCCTGAATTGCGTTTTTCAGCACGTCGGTCATCATCGTCGATCTGCGTCTGCTCTTGCTCATATTGGCTTTATATCACATATTGGAATTTTCGTCAAGCGCTTTTTTGTTGCGGATTCACATTTCACCGAGATACCGGTATTCATTTGCCCGTTGTCGGTCGCCCTTCTTCACGAGGTCGAGCACCTCATCCCTGTCGAGCCCCCTCAGCCATCGCCACACAGTTGTGGGCGAGGGGTCTGAGCCGTTCCCGAGCACCCTCGCCCCCATATCGCCACTCAGAAAGAACGGCTGGTCTCCTGCACGGAGCTGAAGCTCCCGGCAGAGCCCCACCAGCAACCGGAGCTTGGGATTATCGTATTCCAGCGCCACGGCCGGTAGTGGGCCCGCTTTCGCCCGTTCCAGGGCGTCCTCAACCGCACCCGCCCCCGGAACCCTCACCCGGCCCCACCCGTCCGTGAAATCGAACCAGCTTGCCTCGAAGTCCTTGGTCCGCATGGCCGAAAGCCCCCGGCGGTGCCACTCCCGAACTATCGGCCGCAAGTTCCTAACCGGCTGGTCGGCAAGTTCCGGAATCACTTTCAATCTCCGCACCAACTCGAAGACTTTCCGATGCCGCTCCCCCTCTTTCGCCGGGACGGTCGCCGCAATCGCTTGCTCAACACCCTTGGGCCAGCCGTCCCCCAACCCCCCAGGACTATCAGGGGCATGAAATGCAGAGAGTGTAGAGAGCGCAGAGGGGGCAGACAGTGCAGAGGGTGCAGAGGGTGCAGAGAAGATCTCATGTACTCTCTGTATTGCACCGTCGCCAATGAGCAACTCAGCCCACTGCTCAGGCAGCGCCGGCGGGAGCAGTTCTTTGGGCGGGGTCTCCCAGGCGTACTCGGCGCCGTTCGCATGTTTCGACGGAGGCGCAACCACATAGCCGTTGTCGGCCCTCACGTCGATTCCCGGGGCCGCGCCGATCCGGTTGCGCACTTCCCGCCCGGGGCACCCGAAGACCAGGTGGCGCCCTCGCCCGGTCTTGGCCGTCGGCGCCGGGGGCAGCTTCCCCAGCTCCTCGCTCAGCCTCCGTAGCGATTCCTCGCCCTCCGGCCCGTCGATGTCCAGGACGATGATCCCGCTGGCCTGCCCGGTGGCAACCGCCACGTTGGCGTCCGGCCACTTCATCCACCACTCGCCGATCTTCGCTTCGTCTTTGGTAGCGTCTTTGACACCATGTAAAGTGCGCGGGTGCTTCCCGGCATCCCTGCAATTTGCACCGCTTCGGCATGTGCAGACGCCGTTCTCAACGGAGTGGACAGGAAAGACAGCCCACCCGAGCCGGGCATATCGAAGGGCAGCCTTCAGGTTCGCCCCTTCCTCTGGGGCCGCGGATTTTGTAGACTTCATTGTGAGATCCTACTACTGTGCAGCGCCGGCGGCCCTCACCGCCGGCGTTGTGCTTCTCCGTGAAAGTCGAACAGGTTGAAGTCGATCCGACGGTTGCCATGTTGTGGGAACGTTCCCAACAACCGTCCGACGTATTTCACGTCGATCACAATGTGGTCGTCACCTCAACTGCTCCTGGAGTTCATCCAATGCATCCCGGAACGGACCTCGCATATCGTCCAGCGTCGTCCTGAAGGTCTCTCTCTGGTCGTCTGAGAGGCAGTCGGCCTTGATGACCTTATTGGCCCAGGACTGCAAGCCGTTCAAGAGGTGCTCGATCTGGGCCTTCTGGGCGGCGACGTCGGGATCTGTGCCCGCGGCTTCGGCTTGCTTTCTGGCTTTCTCGACGGCTTTGGGAGTGGGCCCTGGGCCTGCCGGCCTGCTGGTGGTGGGGTGTTGCTTGCCGTCGCGCCCGGTCTTTGTGGCCGGGACTGCCGGAGACCCACCATCGGCTGAGGTGTTTATTATAAACACCTGGTGGGCCTTCCGGACGATGCCCTCGGAGACTCCGATCTGGGCTGCCATGGCCGAATCGGTGAAGTTGTCGGCGATACTTTTGTTGGCCACGAGGTTGTCGGCGGCCTGCCGTTTCTCCTTGTTGGTGAGCCGGACGCCGTGCTCCCGGTTGGCCCCGCTGGCGTACCAGACGGCATCCGCCTTGCTGCCCTTCTTCAGATTCACCCAAGGGCGGGTGATGCCCATCCGCTGTTGACCGGTGAGGCGTTTGACCCCGTCGGCCACCCAGAAGGTCGAGCCGTCGTGAAAGACGACCCCCAGCCCCATCTCGGTCCCGTCTTTGGCTCCCAGGCGGAGGATCTCGGTGTATTCATCCACAATCGGCCCGGACCGGATCATCCGGGGCAGGACATCTTCAGAGAATACGAGGTCCTTCATGTTCACTTGGGCGCGTGGCATCGGCGGACCTCCTTTCGGGAAGCGGGGCAGCCCTGATCGAGCCATTCGCTGATGGAGCCGGGCCCGCTCAGCTTCCAGCGCACAAGGGAACCCAACTTTACCGGCGCCGGCATCCGGCCGGCGTCGGCCAACCTGTAGATGTGCCTGGGCGAGCAGCCGAGCAATTCGGCAACGGCCTGCACGTCAAGCAGCTTGGCGGAAGCGTCTGCCGGGGTGGAAACAGAAGACGACATGGCGAACTCCCAATCTGTGGTCACGGCGAGCTTGTCAGCTACACCCTGCGGCTGACTCCGCTCGCCTGTTTCGATCCACAGACCGGACCGGGCGGACCGGGGCGGACCGCCAGCCCAGCAGATGTGGGGCCAGTCCCAAAGCCAGAGAGCAGCCAGACTTGCAAAGAGAGACAAAAAGCCAAGAAAATCGCAGCCGGTCCGGTTTCGGTCCGGTGCGAAGTCAGCGGGCCTAGATTTGACGTTTGCGGACTATGCTCTTGCCGTGGGGCCGACTCACCCGAGGCTCGTTCTTCTGATTCCCGTGGAAACTTCGGCCGGCTCGCAATTGCCTTGCCCATGTTCCGAAGGCTGGCGGCTTCTCACCCTCATCAAGCATGTTCTCGGCCACCCAGTCGTACACGGTCCGGTCGCTGGCACCATCCAGTTCCGCGTTCAGTTCGATTGCCCTCTTCCATTGGCCGTAAGCCTTCGCTTGCGAAGGTTTGAGCCTGCCCGGCCTCGTGGGCTCTCTAGCGCCCGGTTTCTTCGGTGACGGTCCGGCCCCGTCCCCTTCACCCTGGTCACCAACCGGTGCCCGCGCCATCACACCTTGCGGCGCTGAATCGGGGTGCCTTTCCTGTTGCGGTTCGTCTTGTTCCGGGGCCGGATCAACCCACGCCTCGGCTTCCTCTTCCGCGAACTCACGGGCCCGCTGCCCCATTGCCAGCGCCAACTTTCGATCCCACGTGGGAGGTTCTTTTCCATCACGAATCGCGTCGATCTGGCGTCGAATCGGGGCGCGCTCTTCCCTGCCGAGTCCTTCTGCCGCCACCCACCCAAAGTGCACGTTCAACTCGTACTCGACTTCGACGGCCTCGTAGTCGTGGTGTGTGAGCGAGCGCTGGCCATTGAGCCTGGTCACCAGGTACTCGGCGAAATCCGGGTCCGGTGTCTCCCAGAACCAGACACGCGGCCCGGCGGCCCTATCGCCAAAGTGGCATTTGCGCCCCCGCCACCAGCCGAGGTATCCGCCGACGCGACACACCAGCGGATTCCCGTACCGAGATGCGCGCCGGATCCGATCCCAGAACCAGCGGCGGGTAAGCTTCTCAGAACGGCCACTAGGATGCCCATGCAGTACCCTCTTCGCCTGTCGCCGTAACGCGATATACAAGTCCCGCTTGCGTTTCCGGCGGATGTCCCGGATTTCCTCCTTGCGGCTGCGGAGTTGCTCCCGAGCAAAGTCGTCGAGGGCCTTGGGAAGCTCATCGTCCGAAAGGGCGTTGAACCGGTCAATCGGAAACTGCTCGGTGAAGCCCGGCCAACACCGAAAGAAGAGATAGTAAGCTGCCATCACTGCCATCCTTTCGGGCGAGGCCCAGGGGGCCACGGCCAGGATGGCGTAGACCGCAGCCCCGCTGGGCCCGTTTTCATCGCCGCCGGCTGCGCAACCAACAGCGAACCCGCCACCACGGTAGTCGGCATCGGTGGTCCGGTCAACCCCGTGGCCGGCCCGCGCGCGGGTATGCGGGCGTGCCTGTGATGGCCGCCCGGCTTTTTTGTCAGGCGATTCTGGCGAATATCCCTCCACAGGACCAATGGTCCTTTCTGCTCGTCGGGAATCGGGTTCAGCGGTGGGGCAGGAAACGGCTACCTTTCCGCCAGGACCACTCGGAGGCCGATCAAACGCCCTCGGGTGACTTGTCGGACCCGACACCCAAGGGTTATGTTATCAGCGGGGCCGGCAAACCGTTTCTTGGAAGTTCAGGCCGATGGTCCATCCCAACAGAAAGGTGGGTAGATCGTCGCATCCTGTCTTCGCGATCGCCGATTCGCCGGGGCGAGCCCGCGGCCTCGGCCAGATTGTCGGGTGGTTGGCTTTCTCTTCAGTGGCCAGCCTTGCCGCCGGACCTACTCGATGATCCGAAGATAGCTTCCGAGACAACGGGAACACCCGTCGGGGACGAGCCTCGCCACCAATCAAGGAGCGGGACATACCAGCCGTGCCGCACACAACCGATCTCGATCTGACTGGGAAAGATGTTGCCCAACTCACGTCGGCCGATGCCTTGGCCGGCTTCTTCACCCGGCTCGGCTACGACACCGGTTCCCGGGCTATGCTGACGCCCGAGGCGATCGGTCTTGCGGCGGGGGCCGTCGGACCGATCAAGCACATTGAGCTGCTCTCGGAGGACCCCGAGGGCCTGTTTCTCCGCGTCGTCTTTGCGCAGCTTGCCACACTGACGGCCAAGACTCGCAACGATCTTGTCCGCGTTCTGGGCAGGACCAACATCGACCACCTGCTGGTTCTCGCCTCCGATTTCGAGATCCTGGAGTTTGTCCTGCTGGACAAGCAGCGAGGGGAACGCCGCGGCGTGGCCGCTGCACCCCGAGTGCAGGTTGTTCCGCGGACTTTCGCAGTGGACCGCCGGGCTCCCGATCGGCTCCAGACGAAGTCCCTGCGGCGGCTGACCTGGACCTGCCGCGACGGGCTGGAGCAATACGAGAAGCTGCGGACCGTCTTCGAGGCGGCCGCCTTCACCGAGGAGCATTTTCAGAATCGGGCCCTCTTCGCCGACCACTACCTCAAGGATCGGCTACCGGAGCAACCGGCCTGGCAGGACAACCCGTCCGAAATCTTCCACAATGTCAAGCCGCTGCTGCACGACGCCCATCATCGCCTCTCCCCCAAGGGCGAACAGGGAGCCCGTGACGAGTTGTACGAGCCGATCTTCCGGCTGCTGGGGTTCCAGCCCAAAGTGAGCAAGTCGGCCGCCAGCGACCAGACCCGGCCGGACTATCTGCTGAAGAATGAGGCTGGCAAGGCGGTGACGGCCGCGTTCGTCTACTCCTGGGATCGCTGGCTCGATGGGCCCGATTTCAACGACCAGAACACGCCCGAGGAAAACCCCGGGGCCTGCGTTGTCTCCGCATTGGACGAGGGCAAGTACGACTGGATCATCGTCACCAACGGGCGGTTGTGGCGGCTCTACAGTCGCCGGGCCCATTCCCGGGCGACCAATTTCTATGAGGTCGACCTGGTCGAGGCCCTGGTCGCTTCCGGCGATACCGACCCGAACGTGGCCTTCCGCTATTGGTGGCTCTTCTTCCGGTCTCAGGCCTTGGAGCCGGTCGAAGCGGCCGCCGGCTGCTGGCTCGACGAGGTGGTCCAGGGCAGCCGCGACTATGCCAAGCGGCTGGGCGAGGCGCTGAAGATTCGGGTGTTCGAGAAGATCTTCCCGCGCTTGGCCGACGGGTTCTTGATCGACCGCCGCAGGCGGCTGGGCGTGACCACCAGGCCCACCGAAGAAGAGCTGACCGACGTTTTCGAGGCCACGCTCACGCTACTGTACCGGCTGCTGTTCCTACTGTACGCCGAGAGCCGTGATCTGCTGCCGATCCGCGAGGCCCCCTACCGTCAGGCAAGTCTGAAGAAGATCAAAGAGGAGATCGCTGAACGGGCCGGCGGGGCTGAAAGCGAGGCCGAGGAGCGGATTCGCCGGGCATACGCCGAGAACAAGTACAGCCTCTACGACCGCCTGAGTAGGCTCTTTGTGGCCATGGACCATGGCGATACGGACCTGAACGTCCCGATCTACAACGGTGGGCTGTTCATCACCTCGCCGGAGGATTCCGACCGCCGCGAGCAGCGGATCGCCCAGTTCCTGCTTCAGCACAAGGTCCCCGACTGCTGCCTGGCCCTGGCCATCGACCGGCTGGCCCGCGACCAGGACGAGAAGACCTATTCGCTGGTCTTCATCGACTACAAGTCACTGGAGGTCCGCCACCTGGGCTCGATCTACGAGGGGCTGTTGGAGTACAAGCTCCTGATCGCCGCGGAGGACCTGACGACCAAGACGGAGAAGAAGAAAGAAAAGTACATCTCGCTGGCCAAGGCCAAGCCGCGCCGTGGCAAGACGGCCGAAGTGGTCGTCCGCAAGGGTGAGGTCTACCTCTCCAACGATAAGGCCGAGCGGAAGGCGACCGGTTCCTACTACACACCCGACCCGATCGTCGAGTACATCGTCGAGCACACGGTCGGTCCGGTCCTGGACGAGAAGCTGGAAGCCCTGCGGCCGAAGTTCCGCAAGGCCCGCCGGACGTTCGACCGGGAACTGGAGAAGGCCAGGGTCTACCCGGTCCGGAAACCCTCGGGCGAGACGTGGGACGCCCGGGAGTTCGCCCTGGAGAAGGTCTATGCCGGGCACAAGGAACTGTTCGAGGAGCTGTTTGAGTTCCGCACGCTCGACCCGGCCATGGGCAGCGGGCACTTCCTGGTCGAGGCAGTCGACTTCATCACCGATCGGGTGCTGGGCTTCTTGAACCAGTTCCCCGTCAACCCGGTTTCCGTGGCCCTGAACCGCACCCGCCGCAACATTCTCGAAGCCTTGGGCGAACAAGGCGTGACGGTCAATGAGGACAAACTGACCGACGTGAATCTCCTGAAGCGTCACGTCCTGAAGCGGTGCATCTACGGCGTGGACATCAACCCCATGGCCGTCGAGTTGGCCAAGGTCAGCCTCTGGCTCGACGCCTTCACGCTGGGCGCCCCGCTGAGCTTCCTCGACCACCACCTCCGCTGCGGCAATTCACTGGTCGGGGCAACGTTCAAGGATCTGGAAGACGCGACCGCCGCCCGCCCCATGCTCAAGATCAACTACCAGCCACTTACGGAGGCAATTCGCCAGGTGATCGATACGAACCGGCGCGCAGACGCGACTGCTGCCGAAGTCAAAGCCTCAGCACGCGACTACGGAGCCGCTCGCAAGAGACTGTCGGGCTACACGATCGTCTTTGACCTGCTGGTTGCTGAGCACTTCGGTTTTCCCAATGCGCCCGGGCTGGTTAGCGAAGGCGGGACCCTTGACCTTAACAGCCGAGAGGCGTTTCTCGGTTCCCTGCACGCTGATGAACTTGAACTTGTCACCGAGGTGGAGACCCTCGCCCAACGCCCCGACCGCCGCTTCTTCCACTGGGAGATCGAATTCCCCGAGGTCTTCTTCGGCTTCAAAGACGCCAACCAGCGGCAGATTGAACACAAAGACCGGATTGCGCAAGGAACGGCCGGGTTCGATTCTGTCGTTGGAAACCCGCCGTATGTACGGCAAGAGACTATTAGGGGACTCAAGGATTACCTCGAAGCCAGCTATATCACTTTCAATAGTACGAATGACCTCTACGTCTATTTCCAGGAACGGGAAGTCTACAACCTCCGGGCAGGTGGCCGGATGGGTATGATCGTAGCCAACAAGTGGATGCGTGCAGGCTATGGTGAGCACATCCGGCAGTTCCTGCAACGCACGGCCCGGCCGCTAGAAGTAATCGATTTCGGACATTCGCCCGTTTTTCCCGAAGCTGATACGTTTCCGTGCATCATGCTTGTGGCCAGACGCCTAGAACCTTTACGGCCGGGAGAGACACCGCCCGAAGAAGAAGAAATGGTCGCATGTGCGGTGCCCAGAGAGAATTGGCACGACAGGTTGGACTTGAGGGCGTTTGTTGAGACGAGGCGACACGCAGTCCCGACGACCCTTCTCCGTGAAGATGGCTGGTCGCTGGAAAACCCTCCAGTACAAGCTCTTCTCGAAAAGATCCGCAACACAGGTGTGCCGCTTCGGGAATACTGTGGGTCGAGCCCGGTGTATGGAATCAAGACTGGCTTCAACGAGGCATTCGTGATAGACGCTGGAGTGTGCGACAACCTCGTCCAACAAGATCCCCGATCGGCAGAACTGATCAAGCCGCTGTTGCGCGGCCGGGACATCGACCGCTGGCGTCCCCGTGCGAGTGGGATGTACTTGATCACGATACCGTCAAGCGAGAACCAGGAATGGCCGTGGTCAGGTGCTGGCGATCAAGCTGAATCGTGTTTCAAGGAGTCTTTCCCGGCTGTGTTTGGCCACTTGGCCGCCTACAAGGCTGCCCTCCAAAAACGGCAGGATCAAGGCAGATACTGGTGGGAACTTAGGTCTTGCGACTACATGTCGGTGTTGGAAGCACCGAAAATAGTCTACCAAGATTTGGCGTGGTTCTCGGAATTCGCGCGTGACACGAAAGGGCTGTTGCCCATCAACACTGTGTACGTAGTTGGGAGCGTTGACCCCCATTTGTTGGCGACGCTGAACAGCCCTCTGATTTGGTGGTATATGTGGCGGACGGCCCAGCACGGCAAGGACGAAGTACTTCGCATGTTCACCGACTATATTGAGACGCTGCCAATCGCACCGGCGGAGCCGGAACGAACCGAGCGACTCCAGAACTTGGCTGCGGACCTATCTGATCTCACGGAGGACTTACAGGCTCTGGAGGGTGATTTCGCACGGCGCTTCGCAGACGCAACGCACGTTTGCGCAGACAAGATGCTAATTGTGGGCTGGCTGCAACTTCCATTTGAAGCTCTTGTCGCTCGCACGGCGAAGCATACCGCGCCGGACCGCCGTTCAAGTTTGCCAATATCGCACTTGGCAGATCTGCATCGCGAAGCTAGGAGGCAACTCGCTAACGTGCTACGTCGTCAATCGGAGCTTGAGAAGCAACTGGCTGTCCTTGTAGAAGATGCATACAACCTTACGCCGGAAGAGCGTAATCTCTTGCGAAATACGCGACCGGTACGTGACCCGATCGACGTGTTGCAGACAAAGCTGGGCGGAAAGCGAAACCCCGCCGAGCACCACATGGTAAACGCAGAATCACTTCTGCCTTGAACATCAACTGAGAACGAATCATGCCCACTAACATCAAGACGAAGAAGACTTTCGGCACGGCCACGATCGACCACTTCAGCCCGGCGA
>SDBV01011023.1_pt1 | contig 11774 bp, 10 predicted proteins | sample 2277081 | NCBI WGS metagenome assembly SDBV01 (sample SAMN10402039, study PRJNA504765) | marine sediment metagenome | isolation source: marine sediment core GS10_PC15, 223 cmbsf | place: Arctic Ocean: Southern Knipovich Ridge | collected 2010
CTTCTCAAGCACAGTCCTGATCTCTCCATCAGGACGCAACACTCTATGAACACATTCATAGGGGGTTTTGTTCTTGATAGCCTCGGTGTAAGTCCTGTTAACCATTTCCCTGTCATCAGGATGGACAGCCTCAAGAAATGCCTCATATGTTTCACCAAATGACTGTGTAGTATGTCCGAATATCTTGTATTGCTCATCTGACCACGTAAGAACGTTCTTTTCGATATCCAGATGCCAGCTTCCGATATGACCTATCTCCTGGGCTTTCCTTAGTGAATTCTCACTTACGCGTAAAGTTTCTTCAGCCTGCTTGCGCTCGGTGATGTCAGTATGCACGGAAACCATAACTTTTCCATACTCAGAATGGTCAAAGATTGAAACATTAGCGAAGCTCCAGAAGTGTGTTCCGTCCTTTTTAATGTTTAATATTTCTCCGTGCCACTCGCCTGTCTCCTCAAGTATCTTGACTATGGAAATTTTGGTCTCCTCTGGCTTCATTTCCGTTGGAGCATTAACAATATCCACTGGCTTCCCTATCAACTCTCCACTGTCATATCCAAACATCTGCTCAAATACGGGGTTTACCCACTTGATTGTCAGGTCGTCCATTCCTATCAGAAAGACACCTTCAGACAAATTACTGGAAATGGCAGCATTTGCCCCAAGTTTCTCTTCTGCCCGCTTGCGCTCGGTGATGTCCAGGACATTTACGGCATAGTACATCATTTCCCCATCAGCATCCCTTATTGCGGTTATGGTGTTAAGTGAAGGGAAGGTGGAGCCGTCCTTTCTCAGACGATTTACTTCGTAAGTATGGGATCCCTTTTTCCGTGCAATTAATCTGTTTTCAGATATTTTATCCCTGTCCTCCGGGCTATAAAGTTCGGCAGCATTGCGGCCTATAAGTTCATCAATGGTGTATCCGTGCATCCTCGCATAAGCCGGGTTCGCTAAATCCAGTGTCGGGCCTTTGCTACCTAACACGACAACTCCCCATTCAGCGTTCTCAAAGACCTTTGTCCATTTCTGGATATTCGCCTCAGCCTTCTTTTGCTCAGTGATATCAAGGGTCATGCCTATTGAATGTATTGTTTTTCCGTCCTCGTCAACAATATCCTCGGACCTCTCAAGCACAGTTCTGATCTCTCCATTAGGACGCAGCACTCTGTGAACACATTCATAGGGGGTCTTGTTCTTGATAGCCTCTGTGTAGGTCCTGTTAACCATTTCCCTGTCATCTGGATGCACTGCCTCGATAAATGCCTCATATGTCGCAGCAAATGACTGTGGAGTATGCCCGAATATCCTGTGTTGTTCATCTGACCACGAAAGGGCGTTGTTCTCAATATCCAGATGCCAGCTTCCGATATGACCTATTTCCTGGGCTTTTTTTAGTAAATTCTCGCTTATGCGTAAAATTCCTTCAACCCTTTTTTGCTCAGTGATATCAAGTGTTATGCCTATTGAATGTTTTGTTTTTCCGTTCTCGTCAATAAAATCCTCTGACCTTTCAAGTACAGTCCTGATCTCTCCATCAGGACGCAAAATCCTATGAACACATTCATAGGGGGTTTTGTTCTTGATAGCCTCGGTGTAAGTCCTGTCAACCATATCCCTGTCATCAGGATGAACAGCCTCAAGAAATGCCTCATATGTTGCACCAAATGACTGTGTAGTATGTCCGAATATCTTGTATTCCTCCTCTGACCAAGTGAGAATGCCTTTTTCAATTTCCAGCTTCCAGCTTCCGATATGACCTATTTCCTGGGCTTTCTTTAGTGAGTTCTCGCTTCTTTTTAATGTTTCCTCAGCATGCTTGCGCTCGGTGATGTCCAGGACATTTACGGCATAGTAAATCGTTTCCCCATCATCATCTTTAATAGCGGAAAAAGAGTTAAGTGAAGGGAAGGTGGAGCCGTCCTTTCTCAGGCGCTTTACTTCAAAAGTATGGTATCCCTTTTCACGTGCGATCGACAAGTTTTTGAATAGTTCCGCTTTGTCCTCAGGTCTATAAAGATCGAGAGCCTTGCGACCTGTAAGTTCATCAACAGTGTATCCGTGCATCTTCGCATAAGCCGGGTTCATTAACTCCAGCGTCTGGTCCTTGGCGCTTCCCACAACTACCCCCCATTCGGCTATCTCGAAGATATTGGCCCATTTTCGGAGATTGCTCTCCACATTGATACGTTCATCAAGCTCCTTCTGGAGATTGCTGTTCATGATGTTAATAGCGTCAACCACCTGGTCGATCTCATCTGAGACATCTGCTTTGCCAGGTGGCCGGTTTAATTGAATATCCATATCCGGCCTGCTCCCCATGTCATTGACCTTGCTTGCCAGGTTGGACAGAGGGCCTGTTATTGTCCTATGGACCAACAGGAATATAAAACCAGCAACAATAAATGTCTTTAGAGAATTGCTAATTAATATTGTTATTGCCCTTTTGGCTAATATTGAATAGATCTGGTCGAGTCCCAATATAACCCGTAATGATCCAAGTTGAACAATGTTGCCTTTGTACTCTTTGACTAGGGTAAATTCATTTTCGACCGAATTCCTTGAACTGATTTTGCCAACATACAATTCCCTGTCATTCTTATCAAGGATCTCTATATATTCAACATATTGCAGCCCCAACATACCATTTAATTGAATCTTGACCTGTTCTTCGTTATATACCGGATGTTGTTTGATAAACTTTCCAGATAACTCTTTTCGATCAGGCTTAAGGTGTCTTGCACTTCTCCAACTTCACGCTTGTAGTCGAAATAGAGCTGGATCGCGGTAACACATAATGCGATAAGCGAACTGACCAATATTATCGAGATAACCAGTTTCCGTGCCAAATGGCTCCTAAGATTTAATTGATCCAGAGTCATTTTTGGTCCAATTTCTTCTTGCAGTTGATTATGCTTGCATTATATTTTTGAAGGAAGCTAGGGTTATCTGACAAGAACTTCTTGCTGAAATATGTGGCAGTAGGAACACGGCGTACTATATATGTTGCAAAATCCTCAGAATTTAACGAAAGCGTCTGATATGAGAGAGCGAGGTCGAAATTGTTCATCAGGGCCACATCAATTCGATCAGTCATCAGCATTTTTAGAACTTGATCATTCGTATCTACAGACTCAAGTTTATCAATTATGCCCTTTTCATATCTCTCTTTCAGCCAGTTGAGTCTGGCAGAACCCAAGTTAGCTGAGAACACCCTGGAATTAAAATCAGCATCATCAGGACTGATCCCGTCATCTTTTCTGATCACATATATCCAGTCAATAAAAACGAATGGTTCAGAGAAAACAGCATACTTGTCCCTTTTTGCATTCTTTGTAGCCACTAGTAACCCATCATATAATCCTTTCTCGGTCCCCCTTTGAGCCCTCTCCCACGGGCCGTGCACTAACCTGTACGGTTGGCCCATTGCTTTCATGGCGCATTCCAGGTACGACTTTCCAGCTTCAAGCAAGGGATTGCCTTCTCGCTGGGTGGCTAATCTGATCTCATTTGGCCCCGCCGCTGAGACCAAGGGTTTGAAGATCAAAAAACAGGCAAAGATCAAGAATATCTTCTTGATAGCCATATCCATCCCTCTCATATTTACGAACTCATTTTATCCATAACCTATAACTTGAGTGTATCAAAGTCTTTGTCATGTTAATAGTCGAGATCAACCTAATGTAAAGAAAAATATTGAGCCTTGGCCCACCCGGCCCTCGGCCCATACTTCGCCGCCGTGTCGGCTGATTATCCTCTTTACCGAGGCAAGCCCTACGCCTGTGCCCGGGAATTCTTTCACATTGTGCAAGCGCTGGAAGGGCACGAAGAGCTTGTCCGAGTATGTCATGTCAAAACCAGCGCCATTGTCGCGTACAAAAAACACTGTCCTTCCATCCTTGGCTTCACTGCCAAAATCTATCCGCGCGGATTTTTTCCCAAAGATGAACTTCCATGCGTTGCCCATGAGGTTCTCAAGTACAGCATGAAGAAGTTTTCTGTCTCCCTTTGTGGCAAGGCCGTCCGTTATCTCAAAGGTCACGTTGCGCCCGGGCTCGATTCTTCTTAGATCTTCAACCACTTCCCGTGCGAGTCCGGTCAGGTCCACCTCGGCCATTGACATCTCAGCGCGGCTCAGTCGTGACAGTTCCAGCATGTCATTTATGAGTTCAGCCATCCTCTGTGTGGCCGTGCGGACACGCTGGAAAAGATCTATCGCTTCATCATCCATGCTGCCGGTGTATTTCTTGACGATGGCGTGGCTGAACCCGTCTATGCTCCTTAGCGGGGCGCGAAGGTCGTGCGAGACGGAATAGGAGAATGACTCAAGCTCCTGGTTGGCGGCCTCAAGCTGGGCAGTGCGCTCCCTGACGCGCTGCTCAAGCTCTTCGTTGAGTTTTCGTATCTCATCCTCGGCAAGCTTGCGCTCGGTGATGTCCTGAACAGTACCCATAGAGTTCACGGGGTTGCCATCTGCATCGTAATGCGTTACGCACCTCTCATGTACGTGCTTTACCCGTCCGTCTGACATGAGAAGCCGGTGGACTATCTCATACGGAGCCTTGTCCTTAAGGGAATCGGTGTAGGCTTTATTCAGCATGTCGCGGTCATCAGGGTGGATCGCACTAAGGAACGTCTCATATGAGGCGTCGAACTCCTCGGGGTCTATCTCGAAGATGCGGTATATCTCATCAGACCACGTTAGCTTGTTTTCTGTCAGGTCAAGCTCCCAGTTGCCTATGCTGGCGGTCTTCTGCGCTTCCTTCAGCTGGGCTTCGCTTTCCCTGATTGTCTCCTCGGCCCGCTTGCGGTCAATTGTCCTGCCCAGGTTTTTTGCAATGGTATCAATAAGCTCTCTCTCCTCCTTGAGGAAAGGCCCCTCGTCCAGCTCCGGTTTTTGCTCGAGGTAGCAGACAGTCACTGAACCAATTATTGCTCCCTGGACATTGATCTCGCTACTCTGCTTCCAATCCGTCTCCTGGAAATTAGCCGTTTTATACTCTTTCTCATTTATTGTGATCCTTGCGCATGTTATATCGGGGTAATGCCATCCAGGTGGTATATAGTCTGCTACACCCTGAATGATCTCATCAAGGCTGACACCCGGTTTTTCATCCAGCCTTGATATGTTGTATTGGCATTTCAGTTCCTTGACCCTCTCTCCAAGGGCATGCGTGAGTTTTCTTAATGACTCCTCCGCATGCTTGCGCTCTGTGATATCGAGGAAGGTGACAACAGCACCTATAACCTTCCCGTTTTTCTTGATAGGGTATGACCAGTACTCCGAATCAAAGCAGCTCCCATCGGCACGCCAGAAAACTTCGTCGCTGCAGTGCATACCTGTTCCATCACTTAATGCTTTATAGATTTTGCACTCGACGCCCGGGTACTCAGTTCCGTCAGGCCTGGTATGGTGTATCAGTTCATGCATGTTCCTGCCGATAAGGTCTTCCTCAGACTTGTAGCCGAGAATGCTCAGGCATGAAGCGTTGCACATTGTGCAGTTTCCTTCGGAGTCAAGTCCGTATATCCCTTCGGCCGTTGAATCAAGAAGCAGGTTGATCTGCTCCTGACTCTCTTTAATTGCCTCTTCGGCCCGCTTGTGCTCGGTGATGTCAAGGACATTTGAGGCAAAGTACATCGTTTTCCCATCAACGTCTCTTATTGCGGTTATGGTGTTAAGTGAAGGGAAGGTCGAGCCGTCCTTTCTCAGGCGCTTTACCTCAAAAGTATGGTATCCCTTTTCTCGTGCGACGGACATGGCATCAGACATTTTCCACTTGTCCTCCGGGCTGTAAATATCAGAGGCCTGGCGACCCGTCAGTTCATCAATAGTGTATCCATGCATCCTCGCATAAGCCTCGTTCATTAACTCCAGTGTCTGGTCCTTGCTGCCACCAGTGGCTACACCCCATTGGGCGTTCTCAAAGACCTTTGCCCATCTCTGTATGTCCGCCTCCACTCTCTTGCGCTCGATGATCTCCTGGCTCAGCTCGCTTGTGCGCGCAGCCACCTGGCGTTCAAGCTCATCCTGCCATCGCTCGATCTGCTCTGCCATGGAATTAAAGGTAGTGGCCACAGAGCCGACTTCGTCGTCCGAAACCACATCGGCGCGGGCTTCGAGGCTGCCCGAACGGATATCTCTGGCTGCGCGGTCCACGGACTTGAGCGGACGGGCGATGTTCCGGGCAATAATGAAAGTAGTAAAAAGGGACAATAACATGACCGCCAGTCCCACAGAGGTCGTGTAAACGATATTCCTCCTGAGGGGAGCGAACACCTCCGAGATATCGCGTTTCACGACCAGACCCAGGCCCATTTCCGATGTAAGCCTGATATGCCTGTAGGCAGCAAGCACCGGAACCCCGCGGTAGTCGTCTTCCTCGATGAGGCCCCCTTCGCTCCTTGCAGCGAACATTGCCGGTTTGGAGTCTATCCGGTATTTCAGCGGTTCAGCGGCAGAGCCGTCCGCGATAAGGTGCTTAAGAGGTGTGATTATCCGCACTTCCTGGTTGACGAGCAGGATCTCTCCGGTCTTGCCCAGGCCCTTGGCGGTAAGGTGGACAGACCTGATGAAGTCGTCAATATTGACTATCATTCCCAGCGCATAACCGATGCCAGCACCCTTCCGCGCCGGAGCTCCGGCATAAGCGACAGGAAAGTGAATTCTAATAATATTCTCATTCCGCCCCATGCCATGAGCGTGATGAAAATCGATGGCAAAATCACCGGTCGCCATAACTCTTAAAACATTTTCGTCCCAGGAAACGGCAGAGCCATAGTGGCGGGCATCGGTGGACAGTATGATCCTCTTTGACGCGACATCGACAATATGGATCGAATCGTATAACGTGTATGTATTTTTAACCAGAGACAGGTGTTGGACAAGGCGGTTGTATGGCCCGGATCTCATTGTCTTGTCACGGAGCGCCTCATCCTCAAGCCCCAGTGCCGCGTTTTCCCTGAGCAGGGCAGTGATTTCCTTCAGTTCAGAGTGCAGCATGCTGCTTCTGGCGATTACTTTAGTATCGTCCTTGCGCTCCTCGAACCAGTTTTTGATGTATCTCGCTTTGAGGTCCGCGACGAGATTGAGCTGGTTGAAGACTGCGGACCGTTGATTAGCGAATTCTCCGCCAAAGGCGCTAAAGGGTATTCCGTAGACATAAGCGAGTTCAACCACGGCCAGCATCAGGACAAAAAGGAGCCCGAAGTTGACCAGCATTCTGGAGCTGAGCTTGTATAGTGGCCCTGCCATGGCGGCTACTCGCCGTCCTCTGGTTTAATCATCAGGACCCCCGTAATCGAATTTGTTAACTCCATATAATGTTTTATTGGCGATTATGTCCAGGACCAGAGTGCGGTCGAATTTGTCCAAGACGGAATCCAATCCGTCTGATGCGGGTATTTCCCCGATATCCTGCAAAAAGGTCAGCGCCTTTTCCAGGTAGCCGCCGGGTTTGAGGTCCCTGGCCGGGATCAGGCCGAACGAATCAATTCCCAGTATGTCCTCGCGCGCGATCTCGATGTAGTCACCTGCTATAAGGACGGAATCTTTTCCTGAGAAATCCTCAGCACTCTCGATTGCCCACGTAGCGGCCCTTTCAAGGTTGAGCGTGTCCCGCTTCAGCCATATAAGCGCCCGCACCACAGAGGCGGCGACATCCCTCACTGCGTCCGGGCGCTTATCGTACAGCGAAGCAACAAAGTACATGAACCCCACTGTATAGCTCCTGTGTATTACGAAAGCATTGTCAAGGCTGCGAACTGCAACTGAAGGCATGGGCTCCCATGCCGAGAAAGCATCTATGTCCCCTCTGGCAAAGGCGCCGGGCATCTTGTTGACATCCATCGCAACAAGAGTGACGTCATCGTGACTCACTCCGCCAGAAGAAAGAGCTCTCAAAAGCGCGTAGTGCGCATTCGACCCGGCGGGGTAAGCAACCCTCTTTCCGCGGAGGTACTCCATCAGCATGGGCTTGTCGGCCACTATGTAAATGAACCCCTGGTTCAATAATGAAGTTGCTTTGACATCCATCGTCGCCGCCGCTGTAAGGGCCGGCATGTCACCAACGATCGCGGCCTCAAGGTCGCCGCGCTCGACGAAGAAGTTTATATCCTGTCCCTTGTGAAAACTGTGAAACCTTATCTCCATGCCTTTGGCAGCCAGCGCCCGGTGGAGCATCCTGTCGCGCTTCATCGTCTCGTGAATAATATTCATAGGCACAAATAGCGGCTGCACCCCGATGTCGATTATACTGTCTTCAACCCCGAACTCATACTTGCTGTAGACCGGGTGGGCGGACATATCGGAAGCAGCAGGAGTCTCCTTTTGCCTGTCATCCTGGCAGCCTGGGACGGCAAATAATGCAACCACTGAAAGCAGGAGCAATAACCGGCTCATCGGTCCGCCGTGAGCTGAAGCCATGACCTTCAAGCGTACATCTCCACTGTGCTGGCGGTCGCGTGCAGCGAGTAGACAGGAAGCCCTGAGAGGTGTTTACCGGAGCGGATATGGAAAGTCGACTTGCTGGCAAAGAGCAAGGCATCAAAGGTCTCAACGGGTTTGTCGTCTTTTGCTTCAGACTTGTCTGTTTCTCCGCATCCTGTATCTGCCAATATGGTTGTTTCTGGCAGGACAATACCCACTAGGATGAGCATGAAGATGAATCTGTACAGAATGTGATTGATAAACATACATACCACCCATATAATGCATTTAAACTGAGCTTATATGATAATATTACCCTAAATTAATGCATATTGATAGATGGTTATATATTTAATAATGTACCATCTAAGCATTTTCAGGAGAACCCTTCAGGGCCAAGTTCAACAAAAAAGTACAATATATGTCGGCACTACAATCTCACAGTTACTTCACGTTCAGCCAATTTCTCACAGAAAAAGGGCTGCGCAGAATGCATAACCCTTAGATTTTAGTAGGGGGTCGTCGGGGGCTCGAACCCCGGATTCGCTGATTAAGAGTCAGCTGCACAATAAAAAAAGAAAGTGTCTTCTCCCAAACGAGTGGGTAGATATTAGCCAGTAAGGAATTAAAAAGCTTATAACAACAGCGACATAAAGATTTCTTTTAAGTGGAAAACCTGTCATAACAAGTGGAGTTTGAAATCTATACGTTTATTGGACGAATACCACTTTCCATGGATTCGTCCTTAAGGGTTTCTTCCTGAAGGTGAGAGTTACATTGTAGTCGATATTGCGCATAGTTCTTGCTAACTTTCACCAGGAACTGCTCGGACACAAGGCATTTCCCATGACCTTGCAGCATAGTCACCTCGCCCAAGGCACATGAAAAAGAGATCGGGGTTAATCTTTCCTTTGCAATACCAGTAAATGTATGATTAAATATATTTATTATGCTGAATTTGTGGCAGCCCTATACCGCTTAACAAGGATGAGTAGTATTTTAAACGAGTAAGGGGTCATAAGACACAGATGCAAACATTCAAGCTTTGTGGAAATTGAGCATGAGTGTTTTGCTGACGTGTTATATATAGTGCAGGGCAAACTGTTCTAGCCAAAGGCATTGCATGAAAGTTAGCTCAAAAATAGGGTTCAGGCTCTCAATTGGCTTCTTGATAATTCTGATGATTCTCATTTCGGTCACTCTCTTTGCATTAGACAGGATGGACATCCTTGCCTACCAGACCGAAGCAATGTACAACCATCCTCTTACCGTAAGCAATGCTGTCTTGAGGATAAACACAAACATTATCAAGATGCACAGAGCGATGAAAGACATAACCCTCTCAGACAATGAAGATCGCATTAGATTAGATGAGCAATCAGTAAATGAGCTTGAACAAGATGTGCTTAATGATTTCGAGATCATCAGAGAGCGCTTTCTGGGCAAGAATGATGTATTTGATAATGCTTTAGCTGTCTTTATGGGCTGGAAACCTATCCGGGATGAAGTCATAACCCTGATGCGCCGGGGAGAAGGCAGGCAGGCAGTAGACATTACCAAGAGCAAAGGCGCAAGGCACGTTGAAATGATCGAGGAGTCAATAGGTGCCATGGGGGACTTCGCACAAATCAAGGCAAGGGAATTCCTGACTACAGCGACTTCAACGAAAGCACTTTCATTCAGCACCATGTATTTCGCCCTGGCAATTGCAATAATATTGAGCTTCATATTCGCGGCCATATCAACGTTGAGCATAACCATCCCCTTGGCATCGATCAAGAAAACAATAGAGACGATTAAAACCGGGAAGAGAGACTCAAAGATTCTCATTAAATCAAAAGACGAGTTGGGAGAACTTGCGAGCATTTTTAATTCAATGATGAGCAATCTATCCGAGATAACCGCATCACGTGATGAGCTTAATGTTGAAATTGATGAGCGCAGGAAAGCAGAAGAGGCATTGAGGCTGAGTGAGGAATTTCTGAAGAAGTCTCAGGAGATCGCTCATGTCGGAAGCTGGCATCTTGATATCAAGAGGAACGTCCTTGAATGGTCGGATGAGGAATACAGGATATTCGGACATGCGGCACAGTCATTTGGAGCAACATACGAGGCGTTTCTTGAAGCAGTTCACCCTGATGACCGTGAAATGGTAAACAAAAAATATACAGAGGCTATTAACAACAAGACCCCATATGAATGTGTCCACAGAATATTGCGTCCTAATGGGGAGGTCCGGACAGTAATTGAAAAGTCTGATGATATTGTTGGTGAGGACGGGGAAACAGCACACTCTTATGGGATGACTCTTGATATCACAGAGCAGAAATTGCATGAGGACTGGCTTTACGAATCCATAAAAGGAAAAGAACTTCTACTCAAAGAAGTTAATCACAGGGTCAAGAACAACCTTGCGGTAATTCAGAGCCTTCTGTCTATACAGGTGAAGGACATTGATGATGAAAGGTCAAAGGGATATTTCACTGATGCTGAAAACAGAGTGAAAAGTATGACCATGATTCATGAGATGCTGCAGGATGCCGATGACATTACTGAATTGGGAGCATCAAAGTACATCATCAATTTAGCGACTACACTCTTCCATAATTATAAAGTTCAGGCAAATCAAATCTAGCTGAATATTGATATCCAGGATATTAATCTGGACGTAGACACTAGTATTCCGCTCGGCCTTATCATTAACGAGCTTGTCACAAATGCCCTTAAGCATGCATTCACAGATGGCAAAAATGGTGAACTGAGTATTTCTCTCAAGAAAACAACTGATAATCATTACGAGCTTGTCATCGAAGATTCAGGGGTCGGCATGCCGGAAGATTTTGACATCATGGAAGCAAAAACCCTGGGACTCAAGATCGTAAGGATACTAACCAGCCAGATTCATGGAACACTTGATGTGTCAAGTAGTAATGGAGCAAAATACAGGATATCCTTTGCTGATAAAACTATCAATTAGATTACCACAAACAACAAACTACACTTTTGCATTTCTTATGACTCCCTTTGGAAGCTCAGTAGGAGCCGGACTGACAGTGATATATGTGACATTATTAACTGGGATAACCATAAGGTCCCCGTCTACCTCCGCAATGATCTTGTCCGAGTTCAGCATTTTCCTGAGGCCTACTGCATTGATCACTGAGTCTTCTCCTGCCTGTCTTGGGTATCTGAGGGATATTTTTGTGCCACCGGTAAAATGGACAACCATTGTGACCTCTATCTTCTCCATACTATACCTCCAGTCATTTTGCAGGTGCAGTGGATAATGCCATGGTTTCCGCTGGTCTCAGCAAATTACCGGCATTAAACTTCACCTTATTACTATTTA
>SDBV01011024.1_pt1 | contig 11773 bp, 9 predicted proteins | sample 2277081 | NCBI WGS metagenome assembly SDBV01 (sample SAMN10402039, study PRJNA504765) | marine sediment metagenome | isolation source: marine sediment core GS10_PC15, 223 cmbsf | place: Arctic Ocean: Southern Knipovich Ridge | collected 2010
TAATTCTTACCAGTATATTTAGGATCAGGGGGTAGACATGATGGGTGGCTTATTGCCTTATTTTTCAGGCATTTAGAGGGTATCCATCATTGGCAAACAACATACCTCCAGCGGGAGGTGCTGCTTCTTATGGGTATAGGTTGACGCTTGTCATATCTTTTAGTTGGTGACGGTCTTCTACGAGTCTAGGTTTAACCAATAGCGAGTATGCCGGAGCTCTCCGGTCTTTATTAAGGATCCTTTGGCTATAAGGTCAACTAAGTCCCGAGTGGCTGTTGCACGAGGTGCCTTGGTGATGGCGATATAGTTAGCGGCGCTTAAACCATCAGCAAAACCATCTGGTCCTTCTGCAAACATTCTCAATAAAGCTTTTTCTTGGCGATGGTTGAGTTTGCCTGACAGGGCGGTAAGCACTTTTGATTTCTTTATCAAAAAATGAAGAAGTCGCATGGAGTCGTCTTGCGCCTGTAGGATTACCTGAGCAAAAAACTCTACCCAGTGTTGTACCTCTAACGTCTTGTTACATTTTTCAAGTTCTGCATAATATTCGTGTTTTTCTATGAATTTTGAAACGGCGATCAGTGTGGGATGCCCTGCGCCTTGCGAAAGAGCCTTCTCAACAAGAATGCGCCCAATTCTTCCATTGCCATCTTCAAAAGGATGAATGCTTTCAAAGTAAACATGAGCAAGAGCAGCTCGTCCCAAAATCGATGTTGAAGAACGTGATGCATTATACCACTTGATAAACTCCGTCATTTCATGTGGAACGTTTTTTGAGGGAGGGGCTTCAAAGTGAACTTTCCGACCATTAGCCTGCTCAGATACAATCTGCATTGCTTCAGGGTGGGTTCGATAGCGCACGCATTCTACAAGGTCAGAACCTTTAAACAGTATACAGTGCCACTCCCACAACATTTCATGGGTGAGGGGTGCATTATAGGTACGGTAAGCGTTGCAAAGGAGTTCTGCCATACTGGCTTCTTTATCTGAGGGATCGTTTAAACCATCCTTCAACCCAAAGTGTTGTCTGATTGACGACTGTAAACTTTCTCGCTCAAGGACCTCTCCCTCAATTTTTGAGCTTTCCAGTCCTTCGCGGCTGAGAATTTCTACAACGAACTGATTGCGCTCATCATCGCTTATAGTTTTTAAATAGGCAGAGCTGCTTCCTAATCCTACAAGAAACTTCCTTTCATATGAGGATATCTCGGAAGGGTCATAGCTGAACTTTGGCCAATTAGGCAACTGCCAGTTCCAAGGCATAGATATACTCCTCAACTCTATAGCTCATATTTATACCATATTATGAGTTATAGGGCAAGTTTCTATAACTCATGCGTGTACATGGCTAAGATGAAATGTGGACATAATGTGATCAGATCAATCGTTTCACCGTAATAATGATAAAACATTGTCTTTTTATCATTGGATAAGTGATAATTTAATGAGTTTTTATCATTGATTTAGTGATAAAAATATGATATTATATCACTAGATTAGTGATATGTTTGGTGTCCGTTATCAGTAGAAAGGGTGATAAATGGCCAAAAGATCAATTATACAGATACTATTGGGAGAGTTCTATAAGAAATTAGATCGTCTTGAAGATATGGTAGTTAGGGATGCAGCTTTTCCTGTTGCACCTAATAAGATTAAAGTTGCGATAGGAATGAGACGTGTTGGGAAAACCTATTTCTTGTATCAGCATATCAAAAACATGCTTAAGGAAGGAATTGATAAAAAGAGTATTCTCTTTCTCAACTTTGAGGATGATCGTTTGCTTCCAATGAACTCGCATAAGCTAGCGCGTCTTATTGAGGATTTTTATTCTTTGTATCCTGAGAATCATGATCGTAAATGCTATCTATTTCTTGATGAAATTCAAAACGTTGAGGACTGGCCTTCAGTAATAAGACGTTTTCATGATACGCAAAATGTAGAAATATTTTTGACTGGCTCTTCTGCGAAGCTCTTAAGTAAGGAGATTGCTACAAGTTTGCGCGGACGGTCACTTGCACTGGAAATATGGCCGTATAGTTTTAAAGAATTTATGAGAGCTAAGAATGTTACGCTGCAGGACACACTCTACACTAAACAAAATCAGGATATACTTACACAGCTCTTTCACGAGTATTTATTGGTGGGAGGATTTCCTGAGGTTACTCACTATGCACCTGATGTGAGACAGCAAACGCTGCAAGATTATCTCGATCTTGTTATATATAGGGATATAATAGAGCGCCATAAGGTGAAGAATCCAAGCCTTATAAAGTATATGATACTGACGATGATCCACAATGTTGGCAATCCCTTTACGATCAATAAATTCTATAATGATTTGCGAAGTCAAGGATATAAAACAGGAAAGGATGTGCTGTATGATTATGCGGAGTATATAGAAGATGCGTTTGTGGCATTTTCCCTTGATGCCTATGATACGTCTTTACGAAAAAGACGAGCGAGGCCTAAAAAAGTGTATGCGATCGATCCAGGTATGGTGCGAGCACTGGTGCTCAATTATAACAGTGATCTAGGAAGGCTTTTTGAGAATGTTGTTTATTTGGATTTGAGACGTCTTGGTAGTAACATAAGGTATTATCGTACGGAAAATGGCAATGAGGTAGATTTTGTGGTAAAAACAGCCCAAGGCCAACAAAAATGCTTTCAGGTTACGTGGGATCAAGAAGCTGAGGAAACTGCAGAGCGTGAGCAGCGGGGTCTTGAGGAGGGGATGAAGGAGTTGCAGATGGATGGTGAAATAATAACGCTTGATTCATATCTAGAGAAGGGCATTGTACTCTGATTTAGCGCAAGGAAGGGTATGCATACCTACTAATTTGTACTATGCTCCTTATAAGCGGCAACAACCAAGGAGCGTCATGAAAAAAATTCTTATATCGGTACTTCTCAGCGGCACGTTAAGCTTTGCAATGGATCTCGTACAAGTTCAAGCTGAAGGAGCCTCTACTGATGCTATTACTGAAACTATTGAGGGAGACGCAAGGCTCAGCGTACCCAGAGAGCTCTTCAACTTCCTCAGTAAAAACATTGAGATCCCTCACGAAGTAGTAAGTGAAACAGAACCGACACTGTCAAAGTCAGCTTTTGTTCTAGCAGTAGCAGGCAATAAAGCACTTTGTCGTGATCTTGTAACCCAAGACACCTATGGCACTACTAAAGCGGTACTGTATAAGTTTGACCCTGATAAGGGTTTTTGGAAGTGCAAATCGACTAATCAGCTTAGATTATTGCGTCACCTTCGAGGGCCGGTAAAGGTTCAGGTAAATGGTGCAGCATTTAATGACGTTGATACTAAACTCGTTATTGGTTATAACGATAATTGTGCAAGAATATGGGATATTGAGCAAGGAGTAGTATTACTCACACTTTCAGGTCATAGTGCACCTGTGTATGGTGTTGTTTTTTCTCGGAAGGGAGATACTGTTGCAACTACTTCTTGTGATCATACTGCTAAGATATGGAATAGTGCAACGGGACAGTTACTTCATACGCTACGTGGACACCGTAAAAAGGTTTTTAATGTAGTATTTCGATCTGACGGAAAAAAACTGATAACTGGTTCGTGTGATATGACCATAAGGGTATGGGATGTTGAAACAGGATCTTGCTTACAAGTTATACCACAGTTAAAATACTGGAATTTTAGATGCACATTCAGTGAGCAAGCAGATAAAATAGTAGCAAGCAGGCCTGAGGCTCCAAAGACTACTATTCATTGGGATTATCAATGTTTAGAGAGGTTTTGGAAAGCAATGACGAGAGAGCAAGTGTTACTTTTGCTAAAATTGGGGGAATTGCTTTGATAAAACCTCCTTCTCAACAAGGGAGCATAACAGTGAAGGTTGACTTGACTGATGCCCAGGATGAGGAGGAAGTGTATAGAAGCCTACCTAAAGTGATAACAACACTCTTTGATCCCTACGTTATAAGAAAGAAATCCTTTTGGTGGTGGTGATAAAGTACTAAAGAAAATAGAAGATTATGGGTTTGACTCCCCGAAGTGCATAATCTAGTTTTTTAATGGTCTAATCTAGGTTTAACCAATAGCGAGTGTGCCGGAGTTCTCCGGTCTTTATTAAGGCTCCTTTGGCTATAAGGTCAACTAAGTCCCGAGTGGCTGTTGCACGGGATGCCTTGGTGATGGCGATATAGTTAGCGGCGCTTAAACCACCAGCAAAACCATCCGGTCCTTCTGCAAACATTCTCAATAAAGCTTTTTCTTGGCGATGGTTGAGTTTGCCTGACAGGGCGGTAAGCACTTTTGATTTCTTTATCAAAAAATGAAGAAGTCGTATGGAGTCGTCTTGCGCCTGTAGGATTACCTGAGCAAAAAACGCCACCCAGGGTTGTACTTCTACTGTTTTGTTACATTGTTCAAGTTCTGCATAATAGTCTTTTTTGTGTTTTTCTATGAACTTTGAAACGGCAATCAGCGTGGGATACCCGGCGCCTTGCGAAAGAGCCTTCTCAACAAGAATGCGGCCAATTCTTCCATTACCATCTTCAAAAGGGTGAATGCTTTCGAAATACACATGAGCAAGAGCTGCTCGTCCCAAAATTGATGTTGAAGAACGTGATGCGTTATACCACTTGATAAACTCCGTCATTTCATGAGGAACGTTTTTTGAGGGAGGAGCTTCAAAGTGAACTTTTTGACCATCAGTACGCTCAGATACAATCTGCATTACGTAGTGGGTTCGGTAGTGTCCACAATCTTTAAGGTTCGAACCTTTAAATAACATGCAGTGCCACTTCCACAACATTTCATGGGTGAGGGGTGCATTATAGGTACGGTAAGCGTTGCAAAGGAGTTCTGCCATACCGGCTTCTTTATCTGAGGGATCGTTTAAACCATCCTTCAAACCAAAGTGTTGTCTGATTGACGACTGTAAACTTTCTCGCTCAAGAACCTCTCCCTCAATTTTTGAGCTTTCCAGTCCTTCGCGGCTGAGAATTTCTACAACAAATTGATTGCGCTCATCATCGCTTATAGTTTTTAAATAGGCAGAGCTGCTTCCTAATCCTACAAGAAACTTCCTTTCGTACTAACGATGCTCACATAGAGGCAACAGCACATGATGGCTCTACTCCTTTGTGGGTAGCAGCTTCTAATGGCCATACAGCTGTTGTAAAATTACTTCTTGAAAATGGTGCTCACATAGAGGCAACAATGCAAGATGGTGCTACTCCATTGTTAGTAGCGGTTGGGGTGGGCCATTTAGCTGTTGTTAAACTTCTTCTTGCCATGGGTGCTCAAATAGAGGCAACAATGCAAGATGGAACTCCTCTGTATATAGCAGCTCATGTGGGCCATTTAGCTGTTGTTAAGCTTCTTCTTGAAGAGGGTGCTGAAATTGAGGCAACAGCACATGATGGCTCTACTCCTTTGTTGGTAGCATCTCAAAATGGCCATACAGCTGTTGTAAAATTACTTCTCAAGAATAGCGCTGACAGAGAGGTCAAAGTCTATGGTCATACTCCGCAGCAAATGGCTTCCCAATGGGGCAATAAAGATGTAGGTAAGCTTATAGAGAATTATTGCTGCAACGTTTGTAAAAAGAATGGTAAAATTAAATTGTGTTCTAGGTGTAAAAAAGTCCGCTATTGTAGTCCTGAATGTCAAAAGAGCGATTGGCCTACCCATAAAACAGTCTGTAAAAAATTAGCTATGAAGAAGAGACTGAATAGAGCCTTCAAGGTCTAAAAAACTCTAATTGGTGGCATGTAGAAGTTTTATCTTTAAAGAGAAATCCTATCCCTATGGTCAGCCTCTGTAAGGCAGGCAAAAATTTGTTGTATTCTAGGTGTAGGGAAGCCCGCTCTTATAGTCTTGAATGTAAAAAAAGATTTGCCACAACCAAAATAGTTTCTTATCACTCTTTTCTGAAGTTGCTATTATGCGACACTTTTATTTGTCGGTTAGTTAATGAAGCCAATGTCTAATGTGCTGCAAAATAAAACAACGCCCGCAGGTGATATCAATGATAATTAGCTTTCAGCAACGGTGTTGACTTGCATAGCCGTACAAAGAAAGCATTATCCAGTGATTGCTATTTACCAAGGCTAATGTCCCAGAAGATATTAATAGATTTACGTAAGTTACGCACCTCACGGCTTTCTTTGATGGTAAGTGACCTGTTAAGCTGTGGAGCATCAAACAAAGGAAGGAGCTCAATAAGCTCTTTGTTTTTTAACGCGGTTGCTATATACAGTGGTGTATATCCCTTATTGCAAGCAATGTTAGGCGCAGCATTTTCTAAAAGAAGCAGTTCGGCTATTTTCAGTTTGTTGCCAAGGGCTGCAAAGTAGAGAGGTGTTTCGCCATTGTTGGTCTCTGCATCGATATTAGCACCATGCTCAATGCCGTAGTTAACTATTTCAGGAAGGCCTTTGTAAGCAGCACAGTGTAGGGCATTAAGACCGTCATTATTAGCTAAAGAACAGTCTGCACCGTTCTTAAGAAGGAACATGACGGCAGTTTTACTTCGCGTTGCAATAGCCTTATGAAGCGGCGTTGCATTAAACCTATCTTGCGCATTAATCTCAGCTCCCTGTTCAAGAAGGAACTTGATAGCAAAGTTGCGCCCAAAGTAGCTTGCCCCGTGGATAGGCGAAGTGCCCCGGTGGTCTTTTTGGTGAATGTCAGCGCCGTGTTTAACCAGAAACTCTAGTGTGGCTTTTTTGCTGTGCACTACAGCTTCATGTAAGGGGCTCTGCCCTCGATTATCCGGGAGATTGATATTAGCACCGTGCTTAAGAAAATAATGCGCTAAGGTAAGATTATCTCGAGAAAAAGCTCTATGTAGGGCAGATGAGCCATACCCTTCCTCCTGGATAGCATTGATATTAGCCCCTGCATCAACAAGCAGTTTAATGATAGGCATAGTGCCTCGAGATACCGCGTGTTGCAAAGGAAGTGTGTGGTATGCGCCAGGGGCTTCAAGGTTAGCTCCATGCTCAAGTAGTAATGAAACGAGCTTGGTGTTGCGGGTAGTGATGGCAAGATGAAGAGGTGTTTCATCGTCAATGTAGGATATATTACGATCAGCACCTGCTTGGAGTAGCTTAAGTGCAATTGCGTGATTTTTTTCGATGATGGCAATATGAAGGGGTACTATTCCTTGCTTACTGAGTTGGTTTACGTTTACACCATGAGCAAGTAGCTGAGAGATGATCTCTTCAGAGCAATACAAGGACGCATAAATAAGTGGAGTATCGCCAACGTCTGACACTATTTGTGCATCTGCGTTGAGCTCAAGGAGCGCTTGTACGGTTTCCAGTTTACCGCTTTCAAGTGCCGCGAAGATCGCAGGTCTGCCGTATCCATTTTTAAATTCAGTAGTTGCACCTACCTGGTGTAGGGCTTTTACTATTTCTGTGTAGCCGTGGTGCGCAGCTATTAAAAAGGGCGTATCGCCAGTTTTGTCAGGTATATCAATCTGGAGCATATAATCAGCGAGAGCGATACATAGATCATAGTTTTGTTGAAGTACTGCAATATGGAGTGGCAAAAAGCCCTGGTCGTTGGCAATATAAGGATCAGCCCCTCTTTCAAGTAGAAGGTTAACTATGCTTGCATAGTTAAAATAAACCGCTTTATGAAGGGCCGTGTTATTTTTTTTAAAAGGCTGATGCATATCTACGCCATTATCAAGTAGAATCTGTACCATCTCGAGGTGACTTTCTTGTATTGCATTACGAAACGCCGTAACCCCTTTTTTGTCTTTAAGATCTATCTGAGCTCCTTTTGCTAGTAATAGTCCTGCGATATCAGTATAACCTTTTCGGGCAGCTGCTTGTAGCGGTGTCCAGTTGTCATCGACCTTGTAATTAGGATCAGCACCTTGGGCAATGGCAGTAGAGGCACCTTGGAGATCTCCTGAAAGTACTGCTTGGGCGAGTGTGTTGTTTAGGTCTTGCATCCGTACGTTCCTCAGGGTAAGGGTATTGCTTTTTGTATATCACCATAGAGGCGCTTGTTCCACCGGTCCTTTATGTTTACTTCGTCGTTTGGATTGAAGGGCCTTAACAACCTTATGTTTTTTTTGGGCAAGGGCGTAGTCTAATGGAGTATGCCCGTTTTTGTCGGGGATGGTTTTATCGGCACCATGGTCAAGTAATAGAAGGGCGCCAGCTTTATTACCTTCCTGAGCGGCTGCATGCAAGGCGGTATGGCCTTGGGAATTTTGTAGGTTTACCTGAGCGCCTCTTTTGAGGAGGATTTCAAGGCATTCATTTTTACCTGCAAGAGCAGCGGTAATGAGGGGAGTTCCGCCAGTATTGTTCTTAGTGTTTGGGTTTGCTCCGCTGAGCAATAACTGGATAAGTACTTTATTAAGGCCCTGTGCTACTGCAGTATGAAGTGGTGAAATGTTCTTTGGGGTATAGCAAAGCGTGGTGTCTGCGCCTTTTTTTATAAGAGTAAGAGCAACACCTTCCTGACCGGTGCCAAGTGCCTGATGAAGTGGAGTGAGTCCTTCGTTATCAACAACGTCAATGTCCATGCCCTGCTTTAAGAGGAACTCAACCATTTTTTTATGGCCGTTTTTTGCCGCAAAATGCAGGGCTGTTTGTTGCTCACTGTCGCGGTACTGTAAGGATACCCCTTTACTAATAAGAAGCTTTGCCATCGGTAGGTCATTCAGCGTGGCAGCGTCAAATAATTCAGTGCCGATTAGTTGTGCCCCGCGTTTTAAAAGGAGTGTCACCATCGCAGAGTTGCCGTTTATTGCTGCAAGATTAAGCGGTCCTGTTTGGTCAGTTATTCCTTGGTGAATGTTAGCACCAGTATCAAGAAGATACGAAACGATGTGTTCATGTCCGGCAATTATGGCTAGTTGAAAGGGTGTTGCATTTTTAATTTTGCTTGGCCTATTACAGTCAAGCCCATACTCAACAAAGAGTTTAATCAGGTCAAACCCGTCATAACAAGTTGCAACGGCAAAAGCATCGAAGACTTCATCACTAAGCAGCGGTTTGTGGGAGTTTTCTAAAAAGAGCTTAATGACTTGAATATCCTGTCTTATTACTGCTATACTAAAGGGTGTAATCCCCTTATTATCTGCAGCTAGTGGATCTGCTCCATGAGTAAGGAGTGCCGATATGATTTTCTGGTAGCCTTCTGCAACGGCGAGATGAAGTGGGGTAGAACCGCGATCATCTTGAGTGTTTACCTCTACTCCTAAAGAGAGAAGCAGTTCAACGATTTCAGACTGCCCTTTATACGTGGCGAGATGAAGCGCTGTAACGTTGTTAGTATCCGCATAGGTTATGTCAGTGTTATACTCAATCAGAAGCTTAGAACATTCAGAGTGACCTTCCATGAGGGCTAGCAATAACGGTGTTTTGCCTTCAATGTCTTGTGCATTAAGAGAGCTCCCTTTTGAGATGAAAAGGGTTACCTGCTCTAAAGAGTTGTTTTCTGCCGCGTGATGTAGAACCGTCATGCCGTTAGCATCGGCGAGGGAAACATTGGCGCCTTGATCAAGGAGAAAACGTATAGTTTCTGTATGGTTGTTAGCCCTTGCACTCATAAGCGGAGTTACTCCATGTTTTTGCTGTACATTAACGTTATAGCCTTGTTTCACTATTAAAGAGCATAAAGCCGTATTGCCAAACCCTGCAGCTTGGTGCAGAGGAGTGAACGAATCAACAAGAGCATTATCAAGCTTTGCTCCAAGCGCTAAGAGTTTTTCTACTACAGGTAAATTCTCCTTTTCGATTGCCATACCCAATGGGGTAGTGTCGTAGTTATTTTTTGCATCAATGGCAAGGCCCTGAGCAATAAGATAGGGTATGAGTTCTGGGTGGCCCTCTGATGCTGCGACATGGAGTGCTGTATTACCCTCATCATCAGCGTAGGAAGTATGAGCTCCAAGCTCAATAAGGCGTTCAACTATAACCTTATGATTAAAAGCAGTAGCTACTGAGAGAAGGGATGTTTGTGGGCCGCCAATGTTTTTTATGTTTGGGTTTATCCCAGTACCAAGAAAATCAAGCACTTTATCTGTTTCGTTATTAGCTATAAGTATGGCAAGCATCTCAAAGACTGATATTGGCTGTAAGTCTGAAGTAGTTTGGTTCATGGAGGACTCTCCGTAATTGAGGTTGTACTGTTGAGCTTAGAATAAAATATTATGGCACTTTTATCAAGGCTGAAGATGCCCAGGGCCACCTCATCTAAAAATTAGCCTCTAATATTGTCTCAAGGACATTGTTTTGCCATCCAGCCATACGCATTAATCTGCGTATACTGGTCCTTGTGCTAAAGGCCGTCTTGGCATTGTGATCCAGACATGGTACGAGCGCTTGTGCTCAACTATAATAGAAATTTAGAAAGGCTTTTTAAGAATGTTATCTTGTAACTATTCAGCTACCACCTCGATAGCCAAAGAAAACAAGAGTTTCGTGCTTTTTTTGCATGGCAAAAAAACACTCTCTAGAGGACTCTCGAAGATTAAGTAAAATTTTATGATAGAAAGACTTCCGGATGGCCTCGTATAGCTTTCTCAAGAGCAAGAAGAACGTTAATGTCCCGTTTTTGTGGAGTTGAAATGTAACCTCGAATTCTACAAAAACGTTTCGCTCCTTCTTCGCTTCTGAAACAACCCGAAACCTTTTGCCTAACCTTTGCCATTCGTATATCACGCTCGGCTTGATTATTCGTAAAGGGAACGTTAAAGTCATGCATGAATCGTAGTGTTTCAGCTTTTTTTAACGTTAGACGATCCGGCAAAAAATTTGCTGGATGCTGTTTGGTCCGACCACGCTTACCAGGTTTTTTTGTAACTTTTATAGCTGGAATCTGTGATAGAGCAGTTTTAAATATCGAATCATATGCAGTATCAAATGTTTTGAGAAGCTCCGAAGGAAGCTCAAGCTGGCCAGCCTCCTTATGCTCAGTTACCGTCTGGTTAATTATGGAAAGCAGTAATCGCATTTCATTAGCACAGATTTGTCCATAATCTTCATGCATGGCACGAAGTTCTCGAAAATGATGTGCATTGCATAAAGCGTGAAGACTTTGATCATAAGCAAAATATGGTTTCCAAATGATCATGAACCATAATGCCTCTGTAGTGTGGTAAGAAATTCATATCATTCATTGCAATCGTACCACGCTTTGGATGAATAAAATATGCTGTTGTCATCTCATTACAAGCTACATGGAGCCATTGTGTTTTGCCATTGACATACATGCTTGTCTCATCACAATTGAGCGAGGCACTTTTGAGCAAAGCATTCTGAATCTGCTTTGCTGGGACTTCTAATTGCCTATATAACTTTTCATGCGCATTAACCAGGGTGCCCTGGCTAATTGATAGAGAAAAAAGGTCTGAAAACATCTCTTGGCAGCGCTTCACTGGAAGGAGTTGCTTATAATGAAAATATCCTGCGAAAGCCTTAATTCTGGGGCCATATTGGATTGGCTGCCTTATTTCTTTTGGGCCTTCGGCTACCGTTATTTGCTTACTCTTGGGACATCGCTTGGATGCCATTCGATATTCAGTGATTAGTGGTTGTGTTTTGAGGGCTAGAGAGTGGTAGTAGCAATAGGGGGAGCTGAATAGTTACCAATTTTTAACCCATCGGCTCTTCTAGATCAAAAGGTAGATTTGCGCAAAAGTCCACCAAGGGGTATAATGATAGTATCATTAATATCAAGGAGCCGTTATGAAACCTATAACGAAAACCTTGAAGGGATTGAGATTAACTAACATAAGAAGGAAAAACTCGCTTGTTCTTCTTGCAA
>SDBV01011025.1_pt1 | contig 11773 bp, 10 predicted proteins | sample 2277081 | NCBI WGS metagenome assembly SDBV01 (sample SAMN10402039, study PRJNA504765) | marine sediment metagenome | isolation source: marine sediment core GS10_PC15, 223 cmbsf | place: Arctic Ocean: Southern Knipovich Ridge | collected 2010
GAGCTTCAGCACCTTGATGCTTTGCTCGGCTCCGGCGAGGCGGCGGATTTCCTGGGTCACCTGGCCGTCCAGTTCACGCCTCGGGCCCAGCACCCACGCCTGTACGTCGAAGTTGCGCGCGTCGAGGCGCGCCAGCAACGCGAGCGAAAACGCCGCGGTCTTGCCGCTGCCGGTTTTCGCCTGGGCGATCAGATCGTGGCCGGCCAGCGCGATCGGCAGGCTCGCGGCCTGGATCGGCGTCATGTCGACGTAGCCAAGCTGCGCGAGGTTGGCGAGCATCGCCGGCGCCAGCGGCAGCAGGCTGAACGGGGCGCCTGCGGGCGCGGCGGTGGTCGTGGGACTGTTCATGTGTCGATGGCTCGGATGGGCTTACAGGAAAGGACGGCCGTCGATCTGCTCGTAGACCACCGAGCCATCGTCCGCGTCGAAACGCTCGACGTAATTGCGCGCGCCGCACATCGGGCAGCGGAACAGGAGCCCTTGGCCCTCGTTCTTGATCACGACGTCCGCTTGCTCCCACTGTGCTTCGCAGGACTGGTTTCTACACTTGAACACGTTGATTCTCCAACTTCGATTCGTTGATTGGTTCGGCCCTGCCGCAGGCATCGCGCATGCGGCAGAGTGACAGGTTCGGGCGGGCCAGCGCCCGCTCAACCCAGATGGGTATGACGGGAGCGGGGTGCGCTCACTTCCATGTCGGTGAGCCCGTGGACGATGCCGCAATCCTCTACGGCCTGTTCGATCTGGCATTGCTCGCGCAATGACGTCAATTGCGCCTTGAGCTGCTTGAGCTCGTCGATCCGCGTATCCACGTGCGCGATGTGCTCGTCGATCAGCGCGTTGATCGCGCCGCAGCCGTCGGCCGGGACATCGGTCAAGCGCAGCAGGGCGCGGATCTCGTCGTGAGTCATGTCGAGCGCCCGGCAGTTGCGGATGAAGCGCAGGCGTTCGACGTGCCGCGCCGCATAGCTGCGGTAATTCGCTTCGGTGCGGTCCGCTTCGGGCAACAGACCCTCTTTTTCGTAAAAGCGGATGGTTTCGGTGGTGCAGTGGGCAATCTTCGCGAGTTCGCCGATTTTCATGGAGCCTCCGGATTGCGGCCTTGACCTTGTAGTGGCTTCAAGGTGTTTACTAGACCACAAATCTAGCCAGGAAGCCACCATGCCTAACGCCAGCCACGCCGAAACGCACCGTCACGAGCACGGTAAATCGTGCGCTCACGCCCACCCAGAGCGGGTTCTGAAGGAAACCGATGACCATGAAGATGGTCATGCCGGTCATCAGCCGCATGCTCACGCGCCTGGGGAACACCATGACCATGCGCACGGCGGCGGGAATTGCGGGCACGATCATGAGGCGGATGTCGCCGTTGTGGAGGGGGATGAGCACGCGCATTCCCATGATCACGACGGGGCAGACGGTAAAGGGGCCGGATGCGGGCATGCGCACGGCGAAGCTGAAGGGCATACGCACGATCACGCCCACGGCCATGCGGACGCTCACGAGCATCACCACGCCGGTGGCTGCGGCCATGCGCACGGCCACTCTGACGGCCATAAGCACGCTCACGCACACGCCGAGGGCCACGCTCACGAACACGAACACGATCACGATCACGAGCATAAGCACGCCAGCAGCTGCGACCACGACCACCGGCATGCTGACGGTCACAAGCACGATCACGCACACGCCGGCCATGACGGCCACAGCCACGATCACGCCCACAACCACGCCGACTCCTGCTGCTCCGCCGCCCCCGCCGTCCTGGCCAAGCTCTCCGGTCCCGAAGTGATCGGCGACAACGTGCGCACCTCCATCCGCATCATGCAGATGGATTGCCCGACCGAAGAGGCGCTGATCCGCAAGAAGCTCGGCCGCATGCCATACGTGCGCAGCCTCGACTTCAACCTGATGCAGCGCGTGCTCACCGTCGTGCACACCCCGGAGGCGCTGGGTTCGATCCTGGCAAGCCTGCGCTCGCTCGATTTCGATCCGCAACTGGCGGACGCCGCCGCCCCGCTGGAAAGCGCCCCCGCTGCGCCGCCCAAGCCTTGGTGGACGCTGGCGCTCGCCGGCGCGGCAGCCGTAGGCTCGGAAGCGGCTAGCTGGCTCGGCGCACCCACGTGGCTCGCGGCGGCGCTGGCAATCGTCGCGGTGCTCTCCTGCGGCCTGACCACCTACAAGAAAGGCTGGCTCGCCATCCGCAACGGCAATCTCAACATCAACGCATTGATGAGCATCGCCGTCACTGGTGCACTGGTCCTGCGTCAATGGCCGGAAGCGGCAATGGTGATGGTCCTGTTCACGATCGCCGAACTGATCGAAGCCAAGTCGCTCGACCGCGCCCGCAATGCGATCAAAGGCCTGATGCAACTGACGCCTGAACAGGCCACGGTCAAGCAACCCGACGGCAACTGGCGCGCCGTCGATATCAAATCGGTCACGCCGGGCAATATCGTGCGCGTGAAACCGGGTGAGCGTATCGGGCTGGACGGAGAGATCGTCAGCGGCCGTTCGAGCGTGAACCAGGCGCCGATCACCGGCGAAAGCCTGCCGGTCGACAAGACCGAGGGCGACGCCGTGTTCGCCGGCACCATCAACCAGGCCGGTTCGTTCGACTATCGCGTGACAGCCGCCGCCAGCAACACCACGCTCGCGCGCATCATCCACGCCGTCGAGGAAGCCCAAGGTTCGAAGGCGCCGACGCAGCGCTTCGTCGACCAGTTCGCCCGCGTCTACACGCCGATCGTATTCGCCGTGGCGTTGGCCGTGGCAGTAGTCCCGCCGCTGCTGTTCGGTGGCGTGTGGCATGACTGGGTCTACAAGGCGCTGGTGATGCTGGTGATCGCCTGCCCGTGTGCGCTGGTAATCTCGACGCCGGTGACGATCGTCAGCGGCCTCGCCGCTGCCGCCCGCCAAGGCATTCTGATCAAGGGTGGCGCGTACCTCGAACAAGGGCGCAAGCTGAAGTGGCTCGCGCTCGACAAGACCGGCACGATCACGCATGGCAAACCGGTGCAGACGGACTTCGAACTGCGCGCGGATCTCGACCTCGCTCGCTGCCGCAGCCTTGCCGCAAGCCTCGCGGGCCGCTCGGACCATCCGGTGTCGCAGGCCGTTGCGAACGCGGCCAAAGCCGACGGCATCGCGACATCGAAGGTCGAGAGCTTCGAAGCGATTCTCGGACGCGGTGTAAGCGGCACCATCGACGGCGTGTCGTATCTGCTCGGCAACCACCGCCTCGTGCACGAACTCGGCCGCTGCTCAGCGGCGCTCGAAGCCAGGCTCGACGCGCTCGAACGCCAGGGCAAGACAGTCGTCATGCTGATGGACGCCGAGCGCGTGCTGGCCCTCTTCGCCGTCGCCGACACGGTGAAAGACAGCAGCCGTGCAGCGATTGCCGATCTGCACAAGCTGGGCGTGCAGACCGCCATGCTGACCGGCGACAACCCGCACACGGCCGAAGCGATCGCGCAGCAAGTCGGTATCGATCAGGCGCGCGGCGACCAGTTGCCGGAGGACAAGCTCAAGGCGGTCGAAGGACTCGCGGCAAATGGCGCGACGGTCGGGATGGTCGGCGATGGCATCAACGATGCCCCAGCACTCGCGCGTGCCGACATCGGTTTCGCGATGGGTGCGATGGGCACCGACACCGCCATCGAAACGGCGGACGTCGCCCTGATGGACGACGATCTGCGCAAGATTCCGCTCTTCATCCGGCTCTCGCAGGCGACGCACTCGGTCCTCGTGCAGAACATTGCGCTGGCGCTGGGCGTGAAGGCGGTGTTTCTGGCGCTCACATTGATGGGCTACGGCACGATGTGGATGGCCGTCTTCGCCGACGCAGGCGCCAGCCTGCTGGTGGTAGGCAATGGCCTGAGACTCCTGCGCAAGTAAGCGTAGCGTAGCGAATCGAGTGGCGCATCGGGTCGATTACAGGTCTGTAGCGAATGGCTCAGCGAGACTGGGCGAAGGAGATTGCCATGGGATTCTGGGGAAAAATGCTGGGCGGCCATCAAGGTGGCGGTCATCACAGAAGCGGACGAAGCAACCACGGCGGCAGTGCTCACCATGCTTCAAGCAATAGTTTGCCGCCGTACCGAAGTAGCCAGCCGCTGCCGGCGAGCGCCATCACCGCAGCCTGTCCGAAGTGCCGCGCGTTCGGTGCGCCCGGCGACCACTTCTGTCAGCAGTGCGGTACCGCGCTGGTTCCGCTCGCGTGCGGCACCTGCCGCTCCGAGGTGCCTATTGGCGCGCGGTTCTGCCAGCAGTGCGGAACGCCTGTGACGGCACTGGGTTAGCAAGCCACACGACAACTCTACACAGCCATAAGACGGGCAGCCTCGTGCTGCCCGTTTCCGTTTACTCGCGCGTTTGTTGGGTAGCTCGCCGCGGGCCGAGCAACGATTGTTCAGTTATTGAGCAGCCTGTGCACGCGCTGTTCAGAATCGGCGCGTGCAACGCTGAACACCTTGAACAGATCCGGCGTGCGGACGGCCCCTCTAGCGCCCACCAGGCCAGCACGGCTCATTCATGGCACGCATTGGCACGCTTCTGGCGTATGCGACGGGCGGCAAGCGGAACAGCGCGCCGGATACCCACCATTCAAACATGTGAGGAGCACACAGATGAATCATGCAGAGATGCAGTTTCTGACCACCGAATTCCCGTACAAAAAGCAGTATGCGAACTTTATCGGCGGTGAATGGGTGAAGCCGGTTGGCGGCGAGTATTTCGACAACGTCTCGCCCATCACAGGTGAGCCGTTCACGTCGATCCCGCGTTCGCGCGAGGCCGATATCGAACTCGCGCTCGATGCCGCGCATCGCGCCAAGGCCGCATGGGGCAAGACCTCCACGACAGAGCGCGCCAATATCCTGAACCGCATTGCGGACCGCATGGAAGCGAATCTGCAACGTATCGCCGTCGCGGAGACGATCGATAACGGCAAGCCGCTACGCGAAACGATGGCGGCGGATATCCCGCTGGCAATCGATCATTTCCGCTATTTCGCGGGTTGCGTGCGCGCCCAGGAAGGTTCGATCTCCGAGATCGACGACGACACCATCGCCTATCACTTCCACGAACCGCTCGGCGTGGTGGGACAGATCATTCCGTGGAACTTCCCGATTCTGATGGCGGTATGGAAGCTCGCGCCGGCTCTCGCTGCCGGCAACTGCGTCGTGCTGAAGCCGGCCGAGCAAACGCCCGCCTCGATCCTCGTGCTGCTCGAACTGATTCAGGATCTGCTTCCCCCCGGCGTGGTCAACGTCGTGAACGGCTTCGGTCTCGAAGCGGGCAAGCCGCTCGCCTCGAACAAGCGCATTGCGAAGATCGCCTTTACCGGTGAAACGACCACCGGCCGCCTGATCATGCAGTACGCGAGCCAGAACATCATTCCGGTGACGCTGGAACTGGGCGGCAAGAGCCCGAACATCTTCTTTGCTGACGTGATGGATCACGACGACAGCTATTTCGACAAGGCGCTCGAAGGCTTTACGATGTTCGCGCTGAATCAGGGTGAAGTCTGCACCTGCCCATCGCGCGTGCTGGTCGACGAGAAGATCTACGACCGCTTCATGGAACGCGCGCTGAAACGCGTCGAAGCCATTACGCAAGGCCATCCGCTCGACAGCAAGACGATGATCGGCGCGCAGGCCTCGCAGGAACAGCTCGAAAAGATTCTCTCGTATATCGATCTCGGCAAGCAGGAAGGCGCGCAATGCCTGATCGGCGGCGAGCGCAACACGCTCGAGGGCGAGCTGAGCAAAGGCTACTACATCAAGCCGACCGTGTTCCGCGGCCACAACAAGATGCGCATTTTCCAGGAAGAAATCTTCGGACCGGTCGTGTCGGTGACAACCTTCAAGAACGAAGACGAAGCGCTGGAAATCGCCAACGACACGCTGTACGGTCTCGGCGCCGGCGTATGGACGCGCGACGGCACGCGCGCCTATCGCATGGGACGCGGCATTCAGGCGGGTCGCGTGTGGACCAACTGCTATCATGCGTATCCGGCGCACGCGGCGTTCGGCGGCTACAAGCAATCGGGCATTGGCCGTGAGAATCACAGGATGATGCTCGATCACTATCAGCAGACCAAGAACCTGCTCGTCAGCTACAGCCAGAAGCCGCTCGGCTTCTTCTGATCCATCCAGACGTTCCTTGCGAGCGGGTCGTGTGGCACGGCTCGCTCTCTTTTTCAGCGCGGAGTGTTTATGGCAGGCAAGGAAGTGGAACGCGTGATCGTGACGCCTGCAGCGGCGGCGTTGATCGGGAAGCTGCAGACCGAGCATGGGCCGGTGCTGTTTCATCAATCGGGAGGATGCTGCGACGGCAGCGCGCCCATGTGTTTTCCGGTGAGCGATTTCATGGTCGGCTCGGCCGATGTGAAACTGGGCACGATTGCGGGTGTGCCGTTTTATATGAGCGAGTCGCAATTCGAGTACTGGCAGCACACGCAATTGATCATTGATGTGGTGCCGGGCAATGGCGGGATGTTTTCGCTGGAACGGCCTACGGGGTTGCGGTTTCTGACACGCTCGCGGCTCTTTGAGGACGATGAGAATGCCTGGCTGGAAACGCATCCGGTTGAGCGGGCCGATGCGTGAATGGGGCTATTTCGGCGGCGCGGTGATGGCGGGTGTTTCCGGCGCCGCTTCAAGCAGCGCGTCGCTATCGTCTTTCAGTCCCACCCCGGTCAGACCGAGACGGCGTGCATGCGTGAGCAGATAGTGCAGCTTGTGCGCCGCTGCCGCGTAACTCAGGCCCTCGGGTCTCACGTTCGAAATGCAGTTGCGCTGCGCATCGCTACAGCCTACTTTAGGCTCATACGTCAGGTAGATGCCGAGACTATCCGGCGAGCTCAACCCTGGACGCTCGCCGATCAGCATGACCACGAGCTTCGCGCGCAGCAGTTCGCCGATCTCATCGCCCAGCGCTACCCGTCCCTGCCGCGCCACCACGACCGGTCCGATTTTCCAATCCGTGAGTTTTGCGCACACCGCCTGCAAAAGCGGAATTGATTGCTTCGAGGCGGCAAACGCCGATAATCCGTCTGCGATCACGAACACCACTTCAGGCGGCTCGATGGCCGCCTGCTCCAGCTCGAGCGCTTCACGGCTGTCGTCGGCCAAACGCCGGCCCAGATCCGGGCGCCGCAAATAATGCTCACGATCCGGCGCCGCGCTATGCACATCGAGCGTCGTGAAGCCGTTGGCGCGTAGCTGCTCGTGCAGCGCCACCACATCCAGCGGGTGATGCACTGCGTCCCGGGCTTGCGCATGCGACAGTTTGAAGGCGAGCAGCGGAGCGGTCGGCAGACTGTTGCCGGCGCGACCCAAGGCAATGCGTGCATTGGTGAACTGCCGCAGCGCGCTCCATGGATTCTTCTCGAGGAAGTCCTTGCTCATGCGATGCCCATCCACTCTCGCGCGCCTTCCAGCAGAGGCTGCTGTGTCACGCCGTTGAGCAGAATGCCGCGCGTGTCGGTGATCTGCATCGACTCCAGCCATTCCTCGAATTCGGGCGCGCGTCTTAGGCCCAGCACGTCGCGCACATACAGGGCGTCGTGGAACGAGGTGCTCTGGTAGTTCAGCATCACGTCGTCCGCACCCGGCACGCCCATGATGAAGTTGATGCCCGCGACGCCTAGCAGCGTCAACAGGTTGTCCATATCGTCCTGATCGGCTTCCGCGTGATTCGTATAGCAGATGTCGCAACCCATTGGCACGCCGAGCAGCTTGCCGCAGAAGTGATCTTCGAGACCGGCGCGCGTGATCTGCTTGCCGTCGTAGAGATACTCCGGGCCGATAAAGCCGACTACCGTATTGACAAGGAACGGATTGAATTTGCGCGCCACCGCATAGGCGCGCACTTCGCAGGTCTGCTGGTCGACGCCATGATACGCATTCGCCGAGAGCGCACTGCCCTGCCCGGTTTCGAAATACATCACGTTGTTGCCGACCGTGCCGCGATTCAGCGACAACGCGGCTTCATACGCTTCCTGCAGCAGCGCGAGCGAAATGCCGAAGCCCGCATTCGCTTTCTCCGTGCCGGCAATCGACTGGAACACCAGGTCCACCGGCGCGCCCTTGCCGATCGCGGCGATCGTGTTGGTCACGTGAGTCAGCACGCACGATTGTGTGGGCACCTGATAGCGCTGCCGGAAGTCGTCGATCATCAGCAGCAGCGTGGTGATCGCAGCGAGGCTGTCCGTGGCGGGGTTGATGCCGATCATCGCGTCGCCGCAGCCGTACATCAGGCCGTCTAACATTGAGGCGGCAATGCCCTTGACGTCATCCGTCGGATGATTCGGTTGCAGGCGCACCGACATATGTCCAGGCAAGCCCACCGTGTTGCGAAAACGTGTGATCACCGGACGCTTGCGCGCCGCGGCGATCAGGTCCTGGTTGCGCATCAGCTTCGAAACCGCGGCGACCATCTCCGGCGTCAGTCCTGCGGTAATACGGGTGAGCGCGGCGGCATCGGTCTCGCTGCTGAGCAACCAGTTACGAAAATCGCCCACCGTCAGATGACTGATTTCGGCGAAAGCGGCAGGGGAATGATCGTCGATCACGAGGCGCGTGACCTCGTCGCTCTCGTACGGAATCAACGCCTCGTTGAGAAAGGTGCGCAGCGGCACTTGCGCGAGCGCCATCTTGGCCGCCACGCGCTCTTCCTCGCTCGCCGCTGCAACACCCGCGAGCTGGTCGCCCGAGCGTAACGGACTCGCCTTCGCCATCAGCGTTTTCAGATCGGCAAACCGGTAGGTCCGGCTGCCGATGATCTCCGTATAGCTCATCTCTACTACTCCGTCGCCGTTGCTCGCGCAGCGGCTTGATGCGTCATTCTTCGAGCAGCGCGTCCGCTGGCGCGACTTCGCGCTGGTGACGCGTCAGCAGGAAGTAAACGTATCCTAGCACCAGAAAAATCGCGAAAATAAAGGCAACCAGAAGGTTGAAGTAGACCATTGTCGCCAGCGAAATCACCGCGGCCACCAGTGCGAACGCCGGAAAGAACGGGAACAGCGGCGCGCGGAACGGCCGCTCCATGTTCGGCTCCGCGCGGCGCAGCTTGAACAGCGCCAGCATGCTGATGATGTACATCACGATAGCCCCAAACACCGACATCGTCACGATGTTCGCGGTCAGCGTCTGGCCGGCGAACTGGATCAGCTCGTCGCTGTAGATCGCCGCAATGCCGATCACGCCGCCGGCAAGAATCGCGCGGTGTGGGGTCTTGAAGCGCGGATGCACCTTGGAGAGCCACTCCGGCAGATAACCGGCACGGGCCAGCGCAAAGATCTGGCGCGAATAACCGAGGATGATGCCGTGAAACGACGCGATCAGTCCGAACAGACCGAGCCACACGAGCATATGCATCCAGCCGCTATGCTCGCCAACAATGTATTTCATGGCTTGCGGCAGCGGGTCGTTGATATTCGAGAGCTTGGTCCAGTCGCCTGCGGCGCCCGCGAACACCATCACACCGACCGCCAGCGCGACGAGCGTCAGGATGCCGGTCACGTAGGCAATCGGAATGGAACGCTTGGGGTTTTTCGCTTCTTCGGCGGCCATCGCCACGCCTTCAATAGCGAGGAAGAACCAGATGGCGAACGGAATCGCGGCGAACATGCCGTGGAACGAGCCCATGCTGAAGGTGTCCGCGCCCGCCCAGCCGCCCTTCGTGAAGTTGGCCCACTGGAAGCCGGGCGACACGACACCCATGAATACCAGCAATTCGAAGATCGCAAGGACCGTGACAAACAGCTCGAACGCCGCTGCAATCTGCACGCCGACAATATTCAGTGCCATAAACACCAGATACGCGCCCATGGCAGCATGCTTCGGTTCGAGTCCGGGGAACTGCACATGCAAATAAGCGCCGATAGCCAGCGCAATGGCCGGCGGTGCGAACACGAATTCAACCAGCGTCGCGGCGCCTGCGATATAGCCGCCCGTCGGGCCGAAGGCGCGGCGCGCGTAGGCAAACGGGCCGCCCGCTTGCGGAATCGAGGTGGTGAGTTCCGTGAAACTAAAGATGAAGGTGGTGTACATCGCGGCAATAAACAGCGCCGTGAAGACGAAGCCAAGCGTGCCCGCGCTCGCCCAACCATAGCTCCAGCCGAAATACTCGCCCGAAATAACGAGCCCGACTGCAATCCCCCACAACTGCCATGTACCGAGCGTCTGCTTCAGCTCGTGATGCGTGACCGTCCCGACGTGCTGGCTTTTCGACTCTGATCTCATTGAGAGCTCCCTGGGTTGGCCGCTTGTTGTGCTGCGCGCCGCAAGGTGCGGGCGTGAGCGGTCAGGTTTCAGGCGATGGTAGTGAGCCATTAATCGAGGCGTTATCGAAAATCGGCAAAGATCGCTGGGTGGGGAGATGTTGCGGGTTTGCCCTTCAGTGAGAGGAGGAGCCTATTGCGGCGCAGCACCGTTTGGGTCGATTTTTTGCTTTAGTGATCTAGCAGCCGTAGAAAAGTCCGCAGGATTTGGTAAAGCCGGACGTGCTAACTTGGCTCCTATACAACGCCTGCTCTCCTTGCCACCGATATGAATGACCTTAGCCAGCGAGCACGCTACGAAGCGCGTTTGAACCGCGTGCTCGACCATATTTACGATCATCTCGACGAGCCGCTCGATATCGACCGGCTCGCGGAGATCGCGTGCTTGTCGCCCTATCACTGGCACCGCATTTACCAGGCGATGTACGGCGAAACGGTGGCCGCGACCGTGCGCAGGTTGCGCTTGCATCGCGCGGCGGGATATCTCGCGAACGGCTCAATGCCGATTGCGCAGATTGCCGAACGCTCGGGGTATAGCAGCTTGCAGTCGTTTTCGAGGACGTTTCGGGCGATGTTCGGCATGCCGCCCGCGCAATATCGCAAGCAGGGCACACATAACCGGTTTCGGCCGGCACGATCAGGAGACGATGAAATGGTGATGCGTGAAGTGGTGATTCGGGACGTGCCGGCCACTCAGGTGGTGACCGTCGATCACGTCGGTTCGTATATGCAGATCGGCAAGGCCTTCGATGCGCTGATGGGGTGGCTGGCTGCGCGAGACCTGCTTTGTCCTGAGATGCGGATGGTCGGCATTTACTATGACGATCCGGGTGTCGTGGCCGAAGCGGCGTTGCGGTCGAAGGCTGGCGTGGTGTTGCCGCATGCGGTTGAGGTGGCGGCGCCGGTTTCTCTGACGCCTCTGCGCGGTGGACGCTACGCGGTATTGCAGCACAAGGGACCGTATGCGGATATGGCCGCGGCTTATCAATGGCTGTATGGGGAATGGCTGGTGCAGTCCGGACACGAGGCGGCGGATGCACCTGCGTTTGAAGAGTATCTGAACAACCCTAAAGACACTGCGCCGTCTGATCTGGTGACGGAGATTTGCTTACCGCTGGCCTGATGCTTTAGGTACGGTTGAGTGCGCGCTTGCCACGCATTTGCGCGGAGCGAATGCTGCAAGCGTGTGCCTTGCTTTTGTTTTTCTCTGTATACATATATATACGTAGTAATAGTTAACAAGGGCAGGTGTTCTCTGTGGATAACTCCAATCTTCATTGCTAGATCAACGCTCTAGGGATTCCATAACCCTTAGGGCGGATCGTGAACAGGCATCCTGAGCCAGGGACAACTTTTGCGGCTCTTGCGAGGGCCGCTGCTTTATCAAAGTTCGGCCCACAGGAAGTTAGGGGCCTTATCCCGTGGTTGTCCAGATGCGGATGTGGATAACTCGCTTCCAGCTACCTGCCCTTCGCTGCTTTCGTC
>SDBV01011026.1_pt1 | contig 11773 bp, 9 predicted proteins | sample 2277081 | NCBI WGS metagenome assembly SDBV01 (sample SAMN10402039, study PRJNA504765) | marine sediment metagenome | isolation source: marine sediment core GS10_PC15, 223 cmbsf | place: Arctic Ocean: Southern Knipovich Ridge | collected 2010
GGGACGGAAGGGCGTCCTCTATTTCGCGGGCGAACTTTTTGTTCTCGGCATATATCAAGCCCTCAACCTTTTCCTTTAATACGGCCGCGTCGAAACGCACCGCCCCTATCCGGCTCATGTTCAGCATTAGAGTTATTCGGAAAGCGTCGCCATCCGCCGCCTTTCGGGTTTTCCCTTTTTCCCGCTTCACATATAAACGCGCGGTCGATACATCGTGTCCGTTCCAGTAGGGAAACTCCCAGCTTTTTACCTCCCTGCCTTCGGATAGGTTCATAAGCTGCCGAAGCTCGATGCTCTGCACAAGTTCCTTTACGTTTTTAAGGACCTCGCGGTACTGGAAGGGATCTTTTACGATCAGGTTTTCCAAATTCCTCTGTATCATCAAAAGAGACCTCTTGAGGTTTTCCAGCGGCCTGCCCTTTAACAGTTCCGCCTCGTGCGAAAATCCCAGCAGCGATGGAAGGCCGCGCCCTTTGCCGGAAGGATTCCTCATTGCGCGTTCAATCTCCTTAAAGATATCTTTTATTCCCGAATTTTTAAGCGCGGCGGCCGTAAGCGTAGAAAGAATTTTTTCAAGGTTCTTGAAAAGTTCACCCATCTCCATTGCGGTGGGGAGGTAAAGGCGCAGGAGCGCCGCCGTCTTTTCCTGTATCGGAGTGTCGTTCGATAAAAGCGAAACCATGAACTGGGGTTTGATCTGATCGACCCTGACGAGTATCGACTGGCCGGGCGTTAGCGGAGTTTGAGTAAGGGCGTTAAGCCGGATTCCGCGAAGGCTTACTACGGCTCCTTTGGAGCCCTGCGAGCCAGACAACCGCACCACCTTCCCCTGAAGTATCTCTCCCTTGGTGAAAACGGATTCAAGCTCGATCTGGGCGGAAGAATCAACAATCCCGCGCAGTATCGCGGGCGCAAGCTCTCCAAGATTTATCACGGTTAATCAACGCCGCCTGCCATCTTTAGAATAAGTTCCACTTCGGAAAGAGGTACTGAAAGCTGATTGGCTATTTCTTCCTTAGACACTCCCTGTTGCCGAAGGTGTTTTATTGTGCGCTTGCGTTCGTCGGTTGACATATTCCTTGCGGGCTTCGTCTCGGCGGCGGCCTCCGAACGGTTTTCCTCCATCCGTTCGGACGGTTTTATTACCTTAAGGGCTTCCAGCGCGTCCCTTCTTGCCCTTAACTGATTGTCAAGGTCCCTGGCCGTCCTTTCGCTTTTGTTTACGGCGGATTGAAACTCGTCGACAAGGTCCCGCAGTTCTTCCATGCCGGGCATTTCCTTTTTTTGCGCCTTGCCGCCATCCTTCACAACATAAGCGATGATGATTGCGAAAAGGAGTATATCGATGAAAAGCTGGAATACAATATATTCGTTCATTAATGGAGACAGTTTATGGAAGACGGCTTACAGATGCAAGCCTAGACCTTGATGTTGAGCATGCGCCCTTGGGGTACATCTTCAACAGGCATTGCTTTAATGGACTCTTCGGCCTTTTCGGCCTCTTCTTTTGCCTTTTTTTCTTTTTCCTGCTGTTCCTGGCGTCGGCGACGCTGATCCTCTTCCCTGATCTTGGCGTTTTCAGCTTCGGTGGCTTCCTGCACCTCGGTGGTTTTGGCTTCGACCGCCTTTTCGATGGCGTCCTTGAACTGGTCGGCTGCGGCATTGCCCTGGGTGACAGTGCCCATATGCTGGCGCTCGGCTGTCTGCCCCATCTGAAGAACCGTTTGCAAACCGACATTTTGCATATTGCCGCTCCTTAATACCTTTCTCTAATTATTACTCTATAGTATCCTTATGTAACAGTCAAGTTTCGCAACTTGGGCCGCTAAAATACGTTATACTTTAGCCCTTATTTATGTATCGGATTTTTATGGGGATATCTTAAATTGGAAGAAAACGAACAGATAAGGATACGAAAGGAACGCTTGGCCGAACTTAGGGCCAGCGGAGTATCTCCCTATGTAAACAAGTATAAGCCTTCGCATAGACTCGGTGACCTGATAGCCGAATACGGCAAAAAGTCACCTGAAGTCCTTGAAATAGAAGGACTAAATATATCCGTTGCCGGAAGGGCCATGTCCATCAGGGCTCACGGCAAGACGATGTTCGCCCACATACAGGACGGCACGGGCAAAATACAGCTCTTTATAAAGAAGGACGAAGTGGGCGAAGATGAGTACGCCCAAATAAAAAAACTCGATATTGGCGACATATTGGGTGCGGAGGGTACGCTCTTCTTCACTCGCACCGGCGAGTTCTCGCTACGCGTTTCAAAGGTGTCGCTTTTGAGCAAATCGTTGCGCCCCTTGCCCGAAAAGTGGCACGGGCTAAAGGACGTGGAAACCCGGTACCGCCAACGGTACGTGGACCTGATGGTAAACCCAGACGTGCGCGAAGTTTTTAAAAAACGCGCAAAGGTGATCGCATCGATAAGGTCTTTTTTGGACGATATGGATTTCCTTGAGGTCGAAACGCCGATGATGCAGCCGATCCCCGGCGGTGCGGCGGCGAAACCTTTCGTTACACACCACAACGCGCTGGACATGGACCTTTACCTGCGCGTCGCGCCTGAGCTTTACCTCAAGCGGCTGATCGTCGGCGGCTACGACCGCGTTTACGAAATAAACCGAAGCTTCCGCAACGAGGGGATATCGACACAGCACAACCCGGAGTTCACCATGCTGGAGTTCTACTGGGCATACGCCGACTATAACGACCTTATGGACCTTACTGAAAAGATGCTTCCACAAATCGCGGAAAACTCCGTCGGCTCGACACAGTTAAAGTGGGGCGATGAAACGATAGACCTGTCGGGCAAGTGGAAACGCATTTCATTTTTCAACGCACTTGTGGAAATCGGAAACGTGCCGGAAGACATCACGAAAGATTACGACAAGGCCAAAAATTACCTTAAGGAAAAACTCGGCGTCTCCACCTCCAAGACGGAGAAAGGCGCGAAGGTGGTGGAAAAGCTTTTCGAGGTTACCGTCGAGCCGAAGCTCATCCAGCCGACGTTTATATACGATTTCCCCACGGAGATTTCGCCGCTTTCCAAAAAGAAAGAGGACGACCCAAGCTTGGTAGAGCGTTTCGAGCTATACATCGGCAAGATGGAAATCGCCAACGCCTTTACCGAACTCAACGACCCGGAAGACCAGCACGAGCGTTTTATGGAACAGGTGAGGATGCGCGAATCGGGCGACGCCGAGGCGCTGATGATGGACGAGGACTACGTGCGCGCCCTGGAATACGGGATGCCGCCCACCGCCGGTGAAGGCATCGGCATTGACCGCCTAACGATGCTACTTACCAACAACGAATCGATACGCGAGGTTATCCTCTTCCCGCAACTTAAGAAGCTGTAGCCGCATAAGGCCAAGTGGAAATCTATACCTAACCTTTATTTTGAACTAAGTTAGCATCAATCAACCTTGCGTCCCCGCGCAACGAAAAACCGGTTGTGGCGCACGCAGGCGGGGGCGCCTGCGCTACCAAATCAGCGCCCCGAGCTACCGAGGTACTTAAGGAACTCGCTGTCTTCCGTTAGTATCATAGTACTGTCCGTTGACAGCGCATGCTTGTATGCTTCCAGCGATCTCATGAAATCGTAGAACTCCGCGTCTTCGTTGTATGCTTTGGCGTATATCTTTATGGAGGTTGCGTCGCCCTCACCGCGTATCTGCTGTTCCTTCTCATAAGCGTCGGCAAGCATAATGACTTTTTCCTTGTCGGCCTTTGCGCGTATCTTGTTCGCCTCTTCCTCACCCTCCGAGCGGAACTCCAAGGCTATCCTCTTGCGTTCTTCCCTCATGCGCTTGAAGACGGCGTTCTTGTTTTCTTCCGGCAGGTCGGCGCGCTTTATGCGCACATCTATTATATCAATGCCCATCTGGAGGTTATGCGCCTTTTCGTTTGCACGCTTAGTAACCGCCTCCATGAAGACCGGACGGTTTATCGATACGATCTCTTCAAGGGTGTGCAGTCCGAACTCCTGCAATAGCTCGGAGAAGATTATGTCCTTTATCCTTCCCCTCGCGTTCCCTTCGGTGCGCATGCGCTTGTAGAACCTTTCAGGGTCGATGATCTGCCACTTGGAGAAACTGTCTACAAGGAGCGTCCTCTTGTCTTTGGTAACAATTTCCGTGGGCGACACGTCGTGATCTAAAAGCCTTTTGTCGTAAACCGTTATCTGCTGTAATATCGGTAACTTAGCGTGAAGCCCCGGTGCCTGAACGGACTTTTCAAATTTTCCGAAACGAAGTATCACCGCCTGCTGGTGTTCCTTGATTATGTAAAGCGTATCTCCCGTAAGAACAAGGACGGCAATGGCTATTGCCACACCGATAGCTATCTTTGCCTGGTTCATTTGCCACCTCCCGCGCCTGTAAGGTCGCCGAACGGAAGGATCGGCAGCATCTTCCCGGCGGTTTCTTTGCTCATGATTATCTTTTTGGATTTGCCCAGCACCGTTTCCATCGCTTCGAGATAGAGCCGCTTGCGGGTAATGTCTTTTGCCTTCCTGTACTCGGCAAGCTGGGACCCAAAACGCCCCGCGTCGCCCTTTGCCTTGGCGACTTTTTCCTGCATATATGCTTCGGCCTCGTTTATAACCCGCGCCACTTTTCCCCTTGTAACGGGTATGACCGAGTTCCAATAACCTTCCGCCTCGCGTATCTGCCGGATCTTGTCCTCTTCGGCGTTGTTAACGTCCTTGAAAGCCGCTTTCACTTCCTGTGGCGGATGAACGTCCTGCAACTGCACCAGGTTGATGGTAAGGCCGGATTCGTATTTATCGAGTATTTCCTGCATCAGCGTGGCGATTTCCCTTTGCACCCTGCCTTTATCGGTAGTGAGTATCTTGTCGATTTCCGTCCTGCCGACCACCTCGCGCAACGACGCCTCGGCGACCTTGCGGACCGTCTCCAAAAGGCCCCGGTCAACAAGCCCGCGCTGTACATCCGCAATTTTAAAGAGGAACTCAACCGGATCGGTCACCTGGTACTGAACGACAAGATCGATATCTATCATGTTCACGTTTTTGGTGAGCATGAGGGATTCTTCCTCGAAAGCCCTCGGACTGGGCGCCCTGCCCGTACGCGAGCGAAAGCCCACCTCCACGCGCTTTATTTCCTCTACCCTCACCTTTACGACCTCGCCAATCGGCCTTGGGAAAAACCAGTTAAGGCCGGGCTGGGATTCTTTTATGTACTTGCCGAACAGCATAACTACGCCTCGTTCGTTAAGTTCAACCTTGTAAAAACCGGTTAAAAGCCACAATGAAATCAGAACCATAACGGCGGTAAGGATCATCCCCTTATTTATCGGGGGAATCTTGAAATCCGGAATCTTGAAATCCGGTAACTTAATCGGCGGCTCGTACGGACCTTTGCCACCTTTGCCACCTCCGCCACCGCCTCTGGGGCGCAACCTGTCTTCCCAACCCATATTAATTACCTCGTCAAATAAAAGGTTAAATTTGTTTCGTCCATAAGATAAGCTCTGTATTGTATCCATATACACATAGATATTCCACCCCTAAAGCAAAAACGCCTTTTGCCAGAGATGTTTTGTTTTAGATATAATGGCAGGAGAACGGGAAATTGCTGTAATGTCTTTTTTGCCATCATACGTAAAGCTTGCCAACAGCGGCGAACTTCAAAAACGCGCCGAGCGTATGCGAGAAATATTGAAAAGCTGCCGCCTTTGTCCGAGAAAATGCGGTGCGAACCGTATAGAAGGTGAAACCGGAATATGCGGGGCCACGGACAGGCTTAAGGTGTCGAGCGCGTTCGCGCACTTCGGAGAGGAGCCGCCCCTTGTCGGTTTTTACGGCTCCGGCACAATCTTTCTTACGCACTGCAACCTCAGGTGCGCTTTTTGCCAGAACCACGATATCAGCCACGGCGGCCAAGGTGGTGAAAACACGTTCATCACCGAGGAGCGGATGGCCGATCAGATACTAGGCCTACAGGCGCAGGGCTGCCACAACATAAACTTCGTAACACCCACGCATTTCGCCCCGCAAATAGTCTCCGCAGTAGGGATAGCCGCCAATGCCGGCCTGGAACTTCCCATCGTATGGAACTGCGGCGGCTACGAATCGCTTGACGTAATTAAACTTCTGGACGGCATAGTGGACATCTACATGCCGGACATAAAGTTCTTTAACGCAGACTCGGCAAAGAAATACTGCGACGCGGGAGATTATCCTGAAGTAGCAAAAGAAGCCGTCAAAGAAATGCACCGGCAAGTGGGCGACCTTTCGATGGACTCGCGGGGCATCGCGCAACGCGGCCTGCTGGTACGCCATCTTGTAATGCCGAACGACGTTGCGGACACTGAGGAAATTCTGCGGTTCCTTGCCGAGGAAATCTCCAAAAATACTTACGTGAACATCATGGAACAGTACAGGCCGCTCTACCATGCTTTCAATTTCGAGGAGATCAACCGGAGAATAACGTCGGAAGAATTCAACGCGGCGGTTCGCAAGGCGTCGGAGTTGGGCCTTCACAGTGGATTTTGAGATGGTTTTTCAGCACGAACTATGGCTAAAACTTTATTTCCTTTCCCCTTGTATTCAATCCGGCTAAAACTTAGTTTGTTTGCCATAGCAATGCCGCGTCCATGATTGTCAAATACCCTTTCAGGTTGAATGGTCATATATTGTTCCCATTCAAATCCATCTCCTTTGTCCTGAATTAAAAACCAGATCTCAGAGCCATTTTTGTTAAATTCCAAAGTTGCGGTTTTGTTTTTATTTTCAGGGAGGGTTAGCCTGAAATTTACTTCAGTCTCCAGTTTGCCTTTTTCAATTAGTTCGGATTTTTCCTCATAAGTAATCCCCAAATTGCCATGTTCAATAGCATTGAGAAGCAACTCCTCAAGTCCTTTTACAACATTCTCTGGTTGTGGTGTTGCATGAGCCAGAAGAGTAGCCAGTGATGTTGCTTCGTCACATGTTCTGAATGAAAAATTACCGGAAGACATCAACGAAAGAGTCCCTTCTGTTTTCTTAAGTTTGTTTTTTATTGATTTGTATTTATCAAAATCATTAGACGCTGTTCTCACAATAGCTAAAACGGTATCTTTGTCATAAGGTTTGGGAAGATAATAATATGCTCCGGCCTCCAAGCCCTCAAGGATATCTTCCTTTGCCGTTCTTGAGGTTTGCATTATTACGGGAATATCTCTCAGTTGGCTATGAGTTTTAATCCGCTTCAGGACTTCCATCCCATCCATATTCGGCATAATTCGGTCAAGCAAAATAACAGAATACTTTTCACCTTCTTTTTCCAGCAACTCCCACGCCTTTGAACCATCTTCAGCCTGAACCGGACTAAAGCCGTCCGATTTCAGGAAGGCGGCAAGCTTTATTCTGATATGCTCCGAGTCTTCAACAATAAGTACAGTGGACATTTCAACCTCATTCAACCATCATCTAATTCTTATTGGAACTCTGTCCACAACCCTTGAGTTGTTTTGGATTGTTGGCCTATGTAAAGTGAAGTAAGGATAAGCACCACCCCTCCAAAACCCAGTAGCGCTGAAAGGATAAAGGAGGTTTGCTTTAGATTCAAATTGCGTAACATTATTGGCTCCGAAGGACGGCTGAATTTTCAGGTTCCTTGTGCACTTTTCAAGCCTCTATTATGAGGATAATTTAAAACTCTATATCATAAGTACGAACTGGTTTTCTACGATTTAGTATATCAGATTTCGGCCTTCCAATGTGGTTCAACTTCGCTGCCATTAAGTCTCTCGAAGCAATAATTTCCATACTCCGGAAATCGGTTCCGCATGAATACTGTGCTATTTCCGAACCAACCAGTACGGAGGAATGCGCGCTGATACTTAGCTTCGCTACGTTTCTAAACCGGCACGGGATTGCCCCGCGGGATATTGAATCAGTTTTCCTTTTTGCTAATCGCCTCCGAAAGAAGCGGCAGTATCGCCCTCCAGTCCCTTATAATCGGCACGAGTTCGTATTCCAATACGTCGCCAAGGCTTACCCAGTCCTTGCTCTTTTGCGAGTCGTAAAGCGAATTGGAGACCTTTAAGAGGGCGTCCTCTTTCTCGGAGACAGAGACGGACTCGAACGTCATGGAACTCAAATCCAAAGTGTTCAGAGTCTTGATCTTGTCCAGAAGGCCGACGAAAGTCTGCAGACCTTCCACGCACGATATAAAAAACTTGTTCGCGTCCTTTTCCTTTTCCATCCGGAACTTGTCGGCGCTTTGTTCGAGCAGCGACACAAGGTTTTCCAGAAAGGGATCGAGGTTCTTTAGGGTGCTAAGAGATACATCGCGCGGATTAGCCGTTACAATTTCAAGCGACTCGACTTCGGAAAAGGGCTTTTTTACAACGTCGTCCAACTCTTCGGGCGGAACTTTATTGCCGTTAATAACGATATCGACTATGAATTCCGTGCCGCTGAATCTGCTTTTCTTGATGTCTTCAAGAAGTTCGCCCATATCGCTGAAACCCGAAACTTCGAGCTCGATATCGCTACCGTTAAGTTTTATAAGCATCGTTCTCCCTGCTTCAATTAAAAATCAAACCTTATCACGTACGGCCACCTTCGACAAGCATTCCCGAATCTCTCATGGAGCCACTAGTAAGCGCCCACTCCTCAAGCATTTTTGACATGAATTCGGCGGCGCTTATAATGCCCGTATAGAGCGTCTGCGTCTGCCCGAACATTACTTTTAGATCGCCTTCGGGAAGGTTTTCCTTTCCCATTTCAAAGAGCCTTGTTATCGGCATCGTCTCCTTGTGCGCGTGACCGTAGGTAATTAACTTATGGTCAAGCTCCGCCAACTTTTGCACGTCGTCCTTTACCCGCGCAACCTTCCCTTTCCCATAATCCGCCTGCATTGAAGCCGCCAGCTTTGAGCCTTCCCGCGCCAGCGCCGCAAGGCCGCCGAATACCTTCCCCTTCTTGGCCGCCCAGTTCCCTGTTTCATCGGCGGGCCACTGCTCGAAATTCTCCGATAGCGGCTTAATCCAGTAATTGTTTGAAGGATTTTTCAAAAAGGGCCGCATAAAGAAATAACGATACAACCTGGACATTACATCTATCTCCCTTAAAGACAGCTTCATAAGCGGCTTCAAATCCAGGAAACCGGCTTCGTCGAAATAGCTTGAAAGGATGCGCATGTTCGGAAATTTCGCGGCGTCCACGAAAAACCCTTTGCGCTTTTTCAGTTCCATCAGGATTTCCGCCGCTTCGACAACGTCTTCCGGCGTTATCATGTCCAGGCACGCGTAGTGGGGACACTTAGTATGGTGCGAGCACGGAAAACACGATATCCGAGGCTCCAATATGATGTTTCCCTCACTGTAAGGCCCCGTCTCCGGCGGAAAGGCGTGTACGAGGAAAAGCGCAACAGAGGGCGTTCCGACAGCCGCCGCCACATGCATCGTTGCGGTGTCGTTGGTAAGAAGCATCTCGCACCTGTCCACAAAACCGATAAGCTCCTCCAGCGACGTTTTGCCTACGAGGTTTATCGACGGCTCTTTCATTCGCGAGGCAATCTCATCGCCCAGCTCTTTTTCCGAAGGCGCACCGAACAGGAGAACCTTTGCCTTCTTTTTTTTGCTTAAAAGATCGGCGGCCGCGGCGAACTTTTCTGGCGCCCATCGCCTGTCCGTGCGGCTTGCGCCCGCCTGAACGCCTATCACCGTGTCGCCATCGGATATGCCAAGACTGGAAAACATTTTGGACGCCGTCTTAACGGGTTTTTCCTTTTCTATCAGAAGGCCGCGCGCTTTTGGCAAAACTCCCCCGCTCAACTGGTAGAGGTCCACAATGTTGAATGTGTTGTGAAGCCTGAATGAAAGGAGGGACGAAAAGTAAACGATCCACGGATCGTTAACCACCCTGTAGCCGTCCTCCGTGGCGTAAAAGCCGCGAACGTCGTCAATGCCTAGCAGCCTTCCCATCATCGCCGTAAGCCTGGAGTGGCTTAGGTTAATAAGAACGTCGTATTTCTCCGCCTTCAGTCGGGCGGTAAGTTTATCCAGATAACGGTAAACGTCGAGTATCGATGTATTGCCGTCGTCGACGTTAACAAACTGCTTTACGTCGAAAACCAGCAGGCGGTCAATGTTCGGAATGTGGTCGCAGATACCCACAAAGCTTACATTCGCAAGGATCGTTATCTCGCTTTTCGGATATTTCTCTTTAAGGCCGGCGATCAGCGGAGACGTTTGTATAAGGTCTCCTATGCGCGTAAAGTTGAGTATAAGTATCTTTTTCACTTTAGCCGCTACTGCACCAGAACCTGGTCTACCATTGCCATCAGCGCTTCCGTCCTGCTTAAAGCGCCCTTTCCTTCCGAAATCTGCTCGACAGCTTCCTTGAGCGACAACGGTTTTTCAGGATCGAAGTTTTTAAGGAAGGCCGCCAGTTCCCCGTCGTCCCCGGCTTCCTTTATCATGTTCCCAACGATGTTGCGGGCGTAGTGGTTCTTCTTCCTCTCCTTTGCAAGGGAATCCCCTTCATTGATTATTATCGCGGCAAGGAGGTCTTCCATTCTCCTTTCGAAGGTATGGTCGGCAAGAACCCTTTTCCTTCCCGCCTCGGCGATCTCCAGCCTTTCGTCTTTGTTTTTCAGGTAATGGTCTATTTTGTCCCTCAGTTCATCGAGGCTCGAAAAAGTTTCCACCTCTTTTCCACATTCCATAAGCTCGGCAAGTTCGTGCCTGTTGTCTACAAGTTGAAATCCGCCGCACGCCGCGATTTCGAAAACGCGCGGGTTAACAAAATCTCCTATGGGGTCAATCCCTTCAAGTGCCGTGGAGCTGTGGAGGTTGATATTTATTTTCGACGCGCTGAATATCTTGACGTATTCTTCCGGTTTCATCCTATTGTTTTCGTTTTGAACGCGCCTGCCGACATCGGTGTTCAAATCCCACTCCGTGCCCCAAATATTGAAATCGTAATCCAGAAGACCCATGAAGAATTGCTTCCTGTTGTAATACCCCGCGCCCATGAAGGAAATGTCGGAACCGTATTTTTCTATATCCTTTTGTGAAAGCTCCATAGGGAAGTGGCGATCCGGCGACGCGGCCTGCGGCAGGTACGCAATATTGCGCGCGCCCGCGGCCGCCAGCTTGGCAATAAACCCGCCTTTTTGGATCGTAAAGAAATAGTCGTAATACTTTGCCACCCTTTCCCAGTACTTGAGCGTGAGGAAGTCCTCCACGAACCATAAGGCAAGGGGCGACTTCAGTTGCCTCAGCCTTTCGAGCGCGGAAACGTCCAAAGGCGCCTGCGCCATTACCAGTATCAGGTCGGGCTTTTCGTAATCGGCCAGAGCGACGGCCCCTTCGCCCAACATGCTCGAATAAAGAGACCTTAACTGGCTTGTATGCGTTTCGTTTGGTGTTATCTTCGCTATTTCAAAAAAGCCGTCGGCGAACGGCGTGGCATCGAAAGTTATCACGTCTACGCCGATGCGTTTAAGCGCGGTTTCTACGTACCTGAACGTTGTCTCGGACCCGCCGTATATCGGGCCGACCAGCATAACGCGAAGCCCCTTTCGCGCAATGAACGACCTTACGGTAAAGGCCGCCTCCACCTTTTCCCAATCACGCTCAAAAAAGTTTTGGTACGGACGGTGGGCAACAAGGACGGCGTTTTTCAAATCGGATTCGTAAATCTTTTCCCTTAAATCACCGCCTCCGGCACCGCCGACAACGAGATCGCATTTTTCTATAATTTCCGTCATATCCACATTATCGACAGCGGAGCGGAATATTTCCGGCGAAG
>SDBV01011027.1_pt1 | contig 11771 bp, 13 predicted proteins | sample 2277081 | NCBI WGS metagenome assembly SDBV01 (sample SAMN10402039, study PRJNA504765) | marine sediment metagenome | isolation source: marine sediment core GS10_PC15, 223 cmbsf | place: Arctic Ocean: Southern Knipovich Ridge | collected 2010
GCCTGTGTAGGCGATTGGTAATCCTGTCTCGATGATGTCCACTACTAGTTTGTCGAGTTGTCTTGCTATAACGAGTTTTTCGTTGCTTGTTAGTGAAACACCCGGTGTCTGTTCCCCATCCCTTAGTGTTGTGTCAAAAACTGCCACTTTCTCTGGCAGATTCATGTCTTTTCTAGCTTCATTTATGACATAAAACGTAATCCCTTCTTGACATTTTCATCAACCTCATACGTTTTACTCTGTTACCGTGATATACAATTATTGAAATAAAAAAACTCTTAGAGAAGTGATGGAATGGATGCGACTATTTTAGGATCAACGAGGGGGGGGGTCTGATTCTTAGATTATTTTAGTTAATACATCTAAACAGTTTTTTTCAATACATGGGTTGCAGACGAACTTAGAATCCTCCAATATGAAACCGCCCCCCCACGGAATCGGGTTTTCACAGGTTTTACATATTGGCGATGTATGACCATTGTCCCTCCAAAAGTCCAATGCTTTTAGCTTATGGTCCAGGAGGTTCATATGTATCCCCCAAATCTATGCCGATATAAAAAGCTTTCGAAACGAGTTTGTTAACCAAAATAAGAGGAGATATGCTGGATATTAACCAACCTCTGAGATAAAGGATCGATCCTCCTTCATTTTTATTAGAAAAACAAACTTCCTAGTATCTGAAAGATTAAAAAAACAGCAAAAATCATGAAATTTTAAACGGCCCCTTATCACCAACTATTTTTGTAACAATCCAAGATCTAAAAGACACTAGATGGCGTGGCTAATGAGCCTCGCATATTCAATTCTTTTGGGCTATGTAGCCATAGATGGCATCCGGCTGGATCTTCAGTAAATCTCTAAGAGAAACAATTCCAACATATTTATCTCCCTCTTTTACCAGCAGGTGTCTTATCCTATGTTTTCCCATAAGACGGACAGTCTGAAATACATCCTCATCTGGCCCAATAGTTATAAGGTCCTTTGATATTATGTCATTGATCATTTCTGGATGATGATCCATAGTATCCCCCCTGACAAAATCCCTCTCAGTTGCAATACCCACGACTTTTTCCGAATTCATAACTATGACACTGCTTATACCTTTCTCTATAAGCAATTTAGCAGCATCCGTTATACTTACATTTATATCAACGGATATCAAGTCCTCTGACATAACGTCAGCCACTTTTATAATATCAATCATTTCCATAGCCATACGCCCAAACATTCTTGATAAGAGATATTAAGATTTTTGTTTACAAATATGTCCAAATTCTATTGAATGTTTCAATCTAGGGCGTTGAAGAGCCTTCTATGTTTTGATGTTTTTTCAGGGTTAATGAGTGATGAAAAGAGCGGGCCTACCGGGATTCGAACCCGGGTTTGAGGCTCCGCAAGCCCCTGTCCTATCCAGGCTAGACTATAGGCCCTCACTTCATAATTTATAAAGCTCTCTTATTTATTTTTGTCATCAAATCAAACAATTTTAACCAACAAGAAGCCCAGGTAGAATAAAAAAACCAGTTTTTCTAGCTATGACCTACCTTTTTTGAGAGGTGTTTATCCCCATTAAACTATTAAAAAGACATATCCGAAAAGTCCCGGTAATTATGCCATAAATACCAATGAACCCAAATAAGAGATGCTCAGTACCTGTTAACTTGAACACACTCAACCCAAGCAGAACTGCTCCACCAACTACCCTCATAAAGCGATCCATACCGCCGACATTCTCCCTTAGATCTTTCTCTCCTCTGCCAGGCATAGATCATCAGTGTACTAAACTACAATTTAAATCCTTCCAATAAAATCCAGAAAAAAGGAGAAGAAAAACACTACAAGATGTCGTTTATCCGGATACAGTCCAAACTATTGCTTGTTAAATCCAGACTTAAAGGAGTAATAGAGACAGAGTTTAAAATCCTGACAGTGTGAACATCAGAGCCCTCTTCTGAATCATAAACCGGATCCCCATCGATACATAAGAATGGCCTACCCCTTGGATCAAATTGCCGGCTCACCTTAGCAGAGTACATGTTCCTTGCAAGACTGGTGATTTTAAACTCCGAATTACCCTTCTCTGGAACGTTTATATTAAACACATCCACGCCTTCAGGCAGGCCATTTTTCAAAAGACGTTTTGAGACACGACACGTAATATCCTTGGCCAAGGTAAAGTCAAACAGATGAGGATTTTTATATTTATCAGACCTCCGCTCCTCCAAGGGATGAAGAGAAACCGCAATAGAGGGAACACCTTGATTCGCCCCCTCCATGGCTGCACAAACCGTTCCAGAAGTGGTGATCTCACAGCTCATATTCTCCCCAATATTTATACCTGAAACTATTAGGTCAGGTCTCGCGTCCAGGAGGTCATGGAGCGCGACAATAACCGAATCAACAGGAGTTCCGCCCAGTGAATATGCCTTGTCGGCGTTGGGCATAGGGACTTCAAATATGCGCAAGGGTTCAAGCAAAGAGAGGGATCTGCCCACACCACTTTGCTGTGTAGCAGGAGCCACAACAGTTACTCTCCCCAGATCACAAACAGCCTCAACCGCAGCGATTATACCTGGGGAGTTTATTCCGTCGTCATTTACTATCAAAATCTCTTTCATAGAAACGGACCTCAAAGATCAGGAAAGAGCCTCTAACACATTCCTTCCAACTTCAACCCTCATAACAGTTTCTTGTTATATCCTATTATAATTACTCGCCATTTGAGAAAAGCTTTTCCTTATTTTTTTTTACGAAATTCCATTGAGATTTTTTATAACACAAACTCATCTATTCAAAATTAATTTTAAAAAAAATTTTCTAACCCCCCCCCGGGTGCGTCTATTGCGAAGCGATTTCTTCCTCTTACTAAAAAGTGTTGAAGACTTCTTTTATCCCAAAAACCCGTGTTTGACATTGTAGTACGTGTTGAAGGCCAGAAACGTGATTCCCATGAATCCGGCGAAGTAAGCAAGTATGTAGCGGGGGTCTATACTGGTCCGGTTGATGTCATAATAGACTATTGCCAGAAACATAAAGACAATTGTCACCTGAAAGGTTAACCATGCAGATTTACTGGTCGTCTGATCTGTCATCTCATCGGAAAGGATCATTCCCCTCTTCTTTGCATACTCATCCAGCCAGTAGTCTACGAAGACAAGTATCGGAGCCCAAAGCCATATCGCCTTGTAAGGTAATAGATGAAAAATATATGAAACCGAAGCGATAAAGAGTATCCCAGAAAATATTAAGAGCTTTATCTTTGTGAGCTTATTCATCTCTAATCACCTATATAGGAAAATAGATCCTCGATCTTCATATCAAAAAGCATTGACAATTTAAATGCTAGGTCTAAAGATGGATTATATTTCCCCTTCTCTATTGCATTTATAGTTTGTCTTGTCACTCCCACAGTATGAGCAAGATCTTCTTGGGTCATGTCTTTGATGACCCGTTGGACCTTCAGATTGTTTTTCATGGCACAACCCTTTTGAAGGAGTAGGGGGCAGGGATGGTAGAATTAGGAAGTAGGAGGAAAAAGTCCATCCCTGCTTGCTTTTGACGGTATATGGTATCTTTCCAGATACTTACTGTAAAGTATATTGTACCTCTAGTATATAAAGTTTTCCATAATGTAAAGATATCTTTACTTCATGGAAAATAACATTTACACACTTTTTTTCTAGAAAAAGAACAGATATAAGTCTTCTTTCACATATTTTTTGACATTGAAGATCGGCTAGACACATTCAAAGTCTAAAACCAGTCAGTGATGTAAAGCGCGGGGGGCGGGATTTGAACCCGCGATATCCAAAGGATAACTGGCTTAGCAGGCCAGCGCCATACCGGGCTTGGCGACCCCCGCAAAAAGAGAGACCTTGACACCATTTTATATGAATCTTCCCATTAGATATAAGAATTTATAACTTGACAAAGAGGATCCTAAATCGAGCATATGTAAATGGGGGGCGAAAAATATAAATCTAAAACATGTTACAAAAAAATGGGGCAGTTCGTGGGCTATGCTCCTCTCCTAGGTGGAGCCATGAACTATGGGCTGCCCTGAGTATTTCAAAAAAAGCCGAGAATGGTGAGACTATTGAACACTAAGTCTCAACTTTTTTTTATGTTTGAAATCACCGTCCGTAAAATCGCCACTAGCACGACTGGATAAAGAAGCGCCATCATTCTACCGAAAATCCTGACAAGAAAAGGGGTGATAAACGTATAAACTCCGATGAGGATCATATATCTGCCTACAGAGACTGCAAGCGCTTCTTTATTCTCCCTCTTCGATCTGTTATAAAAGTCAAATATGAACATCCTCTTCTCAACCCCTATTATGTAGCCAAAAAACATCAATGTAAGGCCGATAAAGCTCATAAGAGCAACGAGTCCAACTTCTAACGACAATATAAGGAGCCTCCTTTGAAAAAGAACTAAATCAAACTTTGCTATCCAATTTACCTAATACTCTATAGGAATACCTAAAATATCATCTTGACCATCCAATACTGAACGTGCTATCAGTGCACAGCCTTTGGCTGCTGAAAAGCCGTTGATCTTCTCAACCCTACTAAATCTTTTAAGAGACCTTCTAAGGGTGTTATAGATTTTATCATTAACACCAGCGGAACCTGTTATATACACCGCCTCAGGTTCAAAGGCGCCTAAAAAACTGTGTATCTCCATAGTCGCGCTCAATATCAAAGAATCCAAAGCAAGCCTTGCTTTTTCATCCTTTAAATCGAAAATCTCGTCGGGTTCACGTTTTAGAATTTTAATTGCTCCAGATGAATAGAAAGCCGCATTTGCTGTGACCGCATCTTCATCCACACGCCTAATAGCCTCCAGATCCAGAGGACCATGCAGAAGACCGATCGCTCCCAAGCAAGCATCTATGGCGCCGAAAAATTCTCCATCCTTTATCCCGATAGTGACCGTATTAGAGCTGATGTCGGAGATGATCAAATTATCAGTCTTTGTTGTTTTGTTAGCTTCCAAAAAGATGTAGTAACTAAGACCTACTTTCTCTGAGGCCGTGCAATGAGAGTATAAGGCTTTAAACCTAGGATCCAAACACGCGATATCCCTGTGAAGACCCGGTATCAATACAGCATTAAGATCAGAGTCATAAATCTCATCAAAAACCTTTGTCCCACCCCCAACGTAACTTCCTGTACTATCTTTTAAAACCCCTCTACCCTCTACTTGGTGGAGATCTACTACAGCGTTGACGGCATCCCCCATTGAATAGCTGACACCCACCAGATCAATAGAGAACGAAACCCTATTGTTTATCTCCTCCAATATCGATTTCGTGACTGCTTCTTCTCTACCTATCTTAAACTTGATCTCTTCACCGTCGCTTCCAAGAGCACAGAATCTTATGCTCTTTGTGCCGTGATCTATGCCTAGTGTATTCATGTTTTTCAGAGAAAACTAATGGCAAGAAGAGGGTTATAACCTTTACCTATTATTAGATCAGATCCTTCCTGGCCTTCACAAGTACTTCAGCATTCAAAACAGAGGCACCTGCAGCTCCTCTTATCGTATTATGCCCAAGGACGGTATATTTGAAATCAAGGATCGGATCTTCTCGGATCCTGCCAACAGTTACAGCCATACCCCTCTCGTTCATCCTGTCAAGACGAGGCTGAGGCCTATCCTCCTCCTCTTTAACAATAATCGGCGTTTTAGGCGCAGAAGGCAGATCTAGTTCTTGCGGAAGGGCTTTAAAATTAGCCATTACTGCCTTAATATCTTCTATTGAACACTCTTCCTTAGTCTTTACAAAGACCGACTCCATATGACCATCAGTCACTGCGACCCTGTTACAGGAAGTAGAGACCTTAAAGTCAGGCAGGATCACATCAGAGCCGTTGAACTCTCCAAAGATCTTTAATATCTCAACATCAACCTTCTCCTCTTCACCCCTGATAAAAGGTATGACATTGTCCTGTATAGCCATTGAGGGCACCCCATCATAGCCTGCTCCGGATAAAGCCTGCATACTAGTCAAAAACACACTTTTAAGACCGAATCGGTCAAAGACAGGCTTTAATGAGAGGGTGAACATCACAGTGGTACAGTTGGGGTTCGTGATTATGCATCCATCCCAACCACGATTCTCTTTTTGGACCTTTACCATATCTAGATGCTCAGGATTGACCTCCGGAATAAGCAGAGGCACATCTGGAGCCTCTCTATAAGAAGATGCGTTAGACGCTACAACAAAACCTTCCTTAGCAAATGCGGGTTCCACGTCTTTGGCAACGTCAGATGGAAGGGCAGAGAACACTATATCAGCGTCGATCTTTTTAGGATCGATCTCTTTTACCTCTCTATCTTTTAACTCCTCAGGCATCTCCCCCTCAAGATACCATTTTGCTGCATCCTTATAGGTCTTACCCGCAGATCTTGACGATGCTGCAAGGTCTGTTAATTCAAAGAATGGATGCCCTTCAAGCATCTCTATGAATCTTTGGCCTACCATCCCTGTAGCGCCTAAAATTGCTACTTTCACAATATTCACCCTGAATTTGGAGGTGGTAAAACTAACAACCAGTACGATATTCGGGTATAAATAATAAAAAAAGGGAGGAGAATTGGAGGATGGCCCTCCAATTTCTTGTTGTTATCTAGCTTGGTAGATCCGTTGGAAAATCTCCACCTACGTTTCCGTAGATCCCTGGTGCTTTCTCGCCGTCGTGGCAACCCAGACAAATGTCTATCGGCACATTCTGCCTTGTTCCGCCTGTCCAAGCGCCTCTTCCTGGGGCTGGCAGACTTCCTTCATATGTGAGGGTCCACTCTTCTTGCTGGACGTAATCGTCGTTAAAGGCTATAGCTCCATCCTTATCCATTACATTCCCATGGCAGTCCTGGCAGTGGGGCTCGACAAATGTATCGCTGCTCTTTCCTCTGAATCCAAATGCTACCCATGGTGCCTCATCTTCGCTTGGGGCCTGGATGTGTAGCTGATGGAATGAGAGTACTCCTTGTGTGTTCTTCTCATTTGTGCTCTCACTTACAAGGGTTGTCTTTGGTTCATCTTCCGGTGACCTCTGAGATCTTTCTCCTGCAGCCACGAACATGGAAGGATCGTATTCAAAACCTCTTGTCTTGCCAGTGGATATGAATTTGTTGTTGTCATGGCATCCGCTTCTCTGGCAGTTCTCCATCGGTGCAGCTTTATTGAGCCATTCTCTCTCATCAACGTGCGACTTTATCACGTCGAAATCTCCTTTGTAGTCGCCGCCTCTGATATAATACTTAAAAACATTTCCTGTATTGACAATCTGCGAGGATATAAAGCCTGTAAGTCCAGGCGATGTATGGCACTCTTTACACATAACCCCTGCCTGCTGGTGCACTGTCCCCTGATACATCTCATAGTATTCCTCGTGATTATGACAGAGTTCTCCGCATCTCTCGTCCTCCTCCATCCAACTCATAAATCTCCATCCTGCCAACCCGCCGACCACAAGCAATACTACTAAGATTGCTATGACCTTACCAGGGTTGGAGCCTAATAATGAAGATTTTCCTTCTCCTTCTTCAGCCATCCTTTACTCCTCCTTTTTTCTCATATTTCCACATCATCTGATAGTGGCAGCTCATACAGCAAAACAGTGCCCAAATCTTATGAGCCCTTCTTTGCTTCTGCTCTCTTTATGAAGCCACCACCCTCTCTCATACTCATAATACCTAATTTCTTAGGTGTTACCTAAAATTCAAGGTATCCTATATAAATGTTATGATTTTAAACGGCCCTTTTTTCGATAAAATACGCGATTTAAGACCCCAATCTCCGGAATAGAACAATATAGTTAATAGAAAAAATTATTTGGCCAATTTATTGAGAAGACAAGCGGTATTTGGATAGTTGCATTTCTTAAAAAAATAGGGCATGCTTAAGTCTTCATCTTCGTTTTGATCTTAAGTTTTTTTGCATCTTCTAACAGAACGTCTATCTCCACATACTCCAATTTAACAAAATCCTTAGTGATCAAGACCACTCCCTTGAAAAAATTCGCGGTTGGCTCATTATATACGTCATCACAGAAGGGCTCAATCCACTTTCCCATGTGGTTTTTCAAAAAATCCCTCTCAATGTTCAGATAGATCAAAGCCACCTCTTTATCCCCAACTTTCCATTGCTCTTCCTCTTTAGCGCATAGAAATGCCATAAACTCCAGTTCTATAGCTATGTAATCTGCGATTTCATCCCGTGCCTTGGTGAATTCTACCCCCGCCCTTTTCATAAAGTTTTCAACTTCGATGGTAACCCTTGCACCGATCTTTTTTTCCCTGTCCAGATAAAAAGATTCGTATGGTCTGCCAACTGTATACTTTGGAATGACAAACAGACTAGTATGCTCAATCTGCAGCTCTTCTACGAGGTCCTTAAGCTTCTTTATCTTCTGAGCATCCTCGATGTAATCTTTGATCAGTTTAAAGCCCTTTCCACTCCCTGATAGCCCCTTTAGTATACTCTTGTCCCGTATTGCCCTCGCTATCTGTTCTATAGGTTGGTATGAGTACAAGGCAGCAAAAAAACGATATGTCTCTACTCTCTCCCCTGCAAGATCAATGAATTCCTTAAGGTTTAATGCTTTCTCTTTGGTTTTGGCCAACGGTCTCATTCCTCCATATACACAGGGATTTTTACATCAATCATTTTTTGCCATATAAAAAGATTATCAAATGCTTCTCAGCCTGCAGCATCTCTTACAAATTGGGAGCAGATTGTTCTTTAGTAGCTTTTTTCGAAACTCCTTTATTTCCTCACCGTTCCACACCTCTTTTAGTGGTTGATCAACGAGGCTTCCAAACTTCTTTTTTATCAGATGACAGAATATGAGGTTGCTCTGCGGGTCGATCCTCGGAACCAGCAGATGTTTGCAGAAAAGCTTCTTTTTCTCTCTTATATCGCCGTTGTAGAAATCCTCATCGTCTATATCCGCCACTCGGGGTGCTATGTTGAACCTCATGCCTTTTTCCCCTGAGAGTTTTTTGAGTCTCTCCGTGACTTTTCTGAACTCTTCAAATGAATAATCATATTTTGGATCCCCTTTTATCTGTGTAATTATAGAGCCATCATCAGCACCGATGATCTCTTCGGATGTTTCTACCTCTTTTTTGGAGCTGAACATTTCGGGCTCCACTCGGTACTCTTTACTCCCTATTTCATATAAGAGGCAAAAGATCTCTTCAAGCTGTCCTATGTTTTCTCCCATAATGACTGTGTTAACAGCAGTCGGAAAGTGGTCTGCCATCATTTCTATGGCTCCAATAGTACTGTCAAATGCTGTGTCCAACCCCCTTATCCGATTATGAAGACTTCTAGTGCCATCTATTGAGAAGCCTATCCGCCCAAAGTTTTCGTAACCTGAGAGTCTATCTGCTTTGGCAGCGTCTATTAGTGTGCCGTTTGTGTGAAAATGAACTTTTAGCCCCCTCTCTTTTAGCCGATCCAATATATCAAATATATCTCTTCTAAGGAATATCTCGCCACCTATTAAGCTGATCTCTTTGACACTGGTACCTAGATTATCAAGGACCTGTTTTATCTTCTCCAGATTCAACTCTTTTTTGTTATCTCTGTCCCTAAAACACATCTGGCAGCTTAGATTGCACTTCATAGTCAACTCGAAGGTAACCCTGGTAGGCGGTGGTATTTTCCCTGTTTTGGAGATTGTGTCACGCAGCTTGTTGAAATGCCTTGCACACACATATCGATTAATTGGCTCATATGCCTGATTTAAGATTCTGGAGATAGTCTGGGACATTGCAGTTCACAGCTGAGGACAAAAATCCCCCATCATACAACATTTTGGTCTGCAACAATAGGCTAATAAGAAGATGTTACCTGTTAATCTCGGAAATAGAGATGCTGAATTTTTCCCTCTCAATGTTCCAATCTTTCTTGAATCCTTTCTGCGTTGCATCGTCTGAGATTTTAAGAGACTTAGACCGGGTTTCGTGGGAGATATAGTCGATTTTGCTGTTTAAAGCATCAATTATCTTGGCATCGCTTACAGCAACTGTCACATCTATATGTGTCTCAATGTTCAGGTTCGTCTCCTTCCTCATATCCTGGATCCTCCTGACAACTTCCCGTGCATATCCTTCAGCCAGTATTTCCTTTGTCTTCTCTGTATCTACATACACGGTTCCTAGGTCGAATCCAGATGATATATATCGATCTGAGACCGTCTCAATAAACTTCACATGCTTAGGAAAAATGAGCAGTTTTTTGCCTTTTACTTTGAGTTCATAGCCGTTTAATATATTCTCTTCAAGTTCCTTGGCATCCGCTGATCTTATGGCGTTCATGACGGTTTCAGCGTCTCCTTTGAACTCTGGTCCTACCGTCTTTAGTTCTGGCTCTACTTTTGTCTCAAGCCCCTCAAAATTCTCCTCCGGATTCATTATGATCAGTTTGTGGGTGTTGGCCTGCTTTTCAATTAACTCTTTAAGGTTTCCTGCTGCAACCTTGGAGGCCTCATCTGTTGGATGGAATGTGATGTTTAACACGGGCCATCTTCTCTTTAAACCTCTCTTCTCCCGAGCCGAAGTTACAGCCTCAATAACCCTGCGTGCAACCTGCATATCCTTTTCAAGCTGACCATCGATCATCTCTCCATCATGGATTATCCAGTCTTCCATGTGAACGCTCTCCTCTCCTCCAAAACTTGAGGTCAGATTCCTGTGCATCTCCTCTGAGAGATGGGGCGAGATAGGCGCCATAATCGTGGCGAGCGTAGTAAAGATCTCATACAGCACCTGGTAGGCGGTGAGCTTTTCGAGATCATCATTCTCCATCCAGGTTCTGGATCTTATAAGGGGTATGTACCACCTGCTCAGATCCTCCAGGATAAAGTCGTGCATAACCCGTGGCATAGAATAGATCTGGAGAGATTCAAACGCCTCTGTCACCTCCTTTACCACTGTGTTCAGCCGGGACATTATCCATTTGTCTTCGGGCTTGTAGTGTTTAGCAATATCCTGCTTGAGACTTGTCGGATCAAAGTTGTCCAAAGCCATATAGGTCGTTGCGAAGACATAGGCGTTCCAGAATATGTTAAACATCCGATCTATGACTTCGACCTCGGTCCAGTTGAACCGCAGATCATCCCAGGGCTTGTTTGCCCATAGGACATAGAAGCGAAGAACTTCAACCCCAAACTTCTCAATGACCTCTTCCGGCCGCACCACGTTTCCAAGGGATTTGGACATCTTGTTCCCCTTTTCATCTAGGGCAAAGCCATGTTGAAGGACCCGTTTATAGGGGACCTTGTCAAAGGCTATCAGGCCGCAACCCATCTGGGAATAGAACCATCCCCGTGTCTGGTCATGCCCTTCAGTTATGAAGTCTACTGGATACCACTTCTTAAATTCCTCTTCTTCGCCAGGATATCCCAAGGATGCCCACGCAGCCACCCCTGAGTCAAACCATACATCTAGGACATCGGGTACCCGATGTGCGTCACCTCCGCATCCGCATTTGAGAACGATTTCATCTACAAAAGGCTTGAGCATATCATCGATCTTAAACCCTTTTTCTTCAAGCTCTTTTAAAAGGGCGATAGCATCTTTTTTCAAATTCAGACCCGAGTCTTTCCCGGCTTTTTTTGTGAAGTGACCTGGCTCATCTTACAGGCAGCTAGACTTGATTTTGTATGTTCTTCAGGAGTCAACATCATCAAGTGCGTTGCTAGGAGCTGATTGAAGACAGCTATGGACATCCACCTGGCTGACTAAATCGG
>SDBV01011028.1_pt1 | contig 11769 bp, 13 predicted proteins | sample 2277081 | NCBI WGS metagenome assembly SDBV01 (sample SAMN10402039, study PRJNA504765) | marine sediment metagenome | isolation source: marine sediment core GS10_PC15, 223 cmbsf | place: Arctic Ocean: Southern Knipovich Ridge | collected 2010
GCCGTAGCTTTAGTGGCCGGCTTAATTCTCTCGGCTTGCCAGGGACCAACGGGGTCAGCGGGGTCAGCGGGGCCAGCGGGGCCAGCGGGACCAGTGGGACCTGCCGGACCTGGGCTTGAACCCAAGACGCAAACCTTTGACGTTTACATGTGGGAGAAGAAAGCGGTAGGTGAAGGGCCGATGGGGGAATTGCTTCCAGGGTCTCATGACGAGCTGATAAGCGAGTTTTATCACTGGGAGCCGAATGTTCTGGTGGCGTTCAAAGGGGATAGGGTGGTGCTCAATGTCTCCAACCCCAGGGGGACAATTCATAGTCTTGGCGTACCCGCCTTTGGCGTTGATACCGGTCCCTTAGCCCCCAGAGGAGGCGAAGCGACAATAGAGTTTGTTGCCGATAGGGCTGGGACGTTTGCCTATATGTGTACCATCCCCTTTGACCCTACGACAGATCCCGAGGAGTGTCACCCCGACCATAAGTACCAGACAGGCGTGCTGTTAGTCTTGGATAGATAGCCCGCTTTTCTTCAACCCAGATGATGCCTGTGGGTCAAATACTTGATTGTGCTGGAGCGGTAGGCTCTACAAATTTGGTAATGCCTTCCAGTTTTCGGGTGAGGGCGGCCACGGTTCACCTCCTTTTCTCTAAGCCGTGGCCGTCTCCATCCTTTATAGGAAAAAACAGGAGGGGCTTTTTCAATAGAATATTCATTTAATAATGGATCTAATACTATTGACAACCATACTACGATGTAGTATGGTTGTCAGCAAATAGTTAAAGGAGGTATTCAGATGGAAGCGGTTGAAACTAACAGGCGTTTAGTGAAGTTCATTGTTGCCGCCGTTCTTTTCTTCGCTTGGGGCGTCATCCAGGGAGCTCTTCAGGCACAGGGTCCAATACATGAGTTTCTTGAGCAGGGGCCGGCCGGCATCATAGTCGGAGCTCACGCTCATGTTAATCTCCTGGGATGGGTATCTCTGATGTTAGTGGCAGTGGTTTACTATTTAGTACCGATACTTACCAATAAACCGATCGCTGCACCGGGTCTCATTAACTGGATTTTCTGGGTCTTTGTGGTGGCCTTCTTTATAAATTCGGTTCTGATGATTACGGTAGGTATCGTCGCCGGCAATGCCTTTATCGCCGGAACAGTAGGCCCCCAATTAGAAGCGATTATGACTCCCTATATGATACCCATCGGAATACTAAGCATCATCTGTGGGATTATCTTTCTGGCATTTGTGATACAAATACTGGTCACCGTTGGCCGAAAGGCAAGATAGGCTTTAAGAAGCCGACACTAATATTGAGATAAGCACTTCTGTGTGCTGAGCGAACCCAGGGTTAAGTATAGAGACTGTGAGCTATATTACTGTATGCTCACAGTAGGTTCCCTTTTGGAAGTGGCTATGCTATTTTGATTTCAGTTGGAGGGTGAACATGAATCTGAGTAACGACCAAAAGATGATTCAGGAGACGGCTAGTAATATTGCGAAGCAAGAATTAGCGCCGAGGGCTTCTGATGTGGATAGAGATCAGATATTTCCCAGATATGGACTGCAAAAGCTAGCTGAGGCTGGTTTCTTAGGCATAACAGTTCCTGAAGCCATGGGAGGTGGAGGTTCCGACACTCTTTCTTTTGTGCTGGCGGCAGAAGCCATTGCTAACGGATGTCCTTCAACAGCTTTGATATTCCTTACTCATGCCGTAGTTGCCAGGGCTTTGGCAGTTGCCGGCAGTGATGAACAAAAGAAGCGCTTTTTGCCAGGGTTTGTAGCAGGTAAGAAAATAGCGGCTTTTGCGGCCACTGCACCAGATTCGGGTTCCAATCCTTTTGCAATAATGAATAACGATATAAGCAATGGAGATGATTTTGTAGTCAATGGAACCAAGCACTTCATCACTGGAGCCGAGGAAGCAGACGTGTATTTGGTTTTACTGCGTACAGACCGGGCTAAGAGTCCGGCCGATTTATCGGCTCTTATTATTGAGAAAGGAACTCCGGGCTTCTCTTTCGGTAAGAAGGAAGACAATATGGGATTGCGAGGCACCTCCGACGGAGAGTTGATTTTCGAGGATTGCAGGGTACCTAGAGCCAATTTACTGGGTGAGGAAAACGGTTACCTCGCAGTAGTGCCCAGGTTCGTCGGGTTGGCTCTGGTAGGAACCGCAGGTATTTCCTTGGGTATTGCTCAATCAGCAGTCGATGCCGCTATCGAGCATGCAAGGACACGAGAAATCGCTGGCCAGTCAATCGGCCAATATCAAGGAGTTCAATATTTGATAGCAGAGATGAGTACTGCCCTCGCTGCGGCTAGAGCCCTTACCTATTCAGCAACCCAGCAAATGGATGGGCCACCACCTCCATCTCCACTTCCCTTATATATGGCCAAGCTTAATGCTACAGAAATGGCCATCGAAGTGACACACAAAGCTTTGCAGGTGCATGGAGGCACTGGATACAGTCGCGAGTTGCCGCTGGAACGTTACTATCGCGATGCACGGGGTCTTACTCTGCACTTTACGCCATCGGAGATGTTGAAAGGAATGTTGGGCAAAATGCTTATGGGCATGCCTCCCTTTTAAAATGAGTAGAATGGCTATTCCTGCGGTAAACAAATAGCCGCTTGGATAAATGAATCCTACCTAGAGGTTGAGTTGATGACACATAAACAGGTAAAGCCTGGTACAATTTCTGTTATCATACAGTCGGCAAATCCAATCTTCATCATTGTCGTAGTATTCCTGCCAGTTGGTGCCTTGATTTACTCGATTAATTTCGGTACGGTTACAATCCTCAATTATGTTCACATTATGACGGGTGCACTCTGGACGGGCATTGACTTGTTTATGGGATTTGTACTCGGTCCGGTTCTGGGTGGGATGGAGCCTAAAGACCGTGCCAACGTGTTTAAGCGTCTTGTGCCGAAAATGACTTTCGTCATGCCAGTGCTCGCTGCGGTTACGATAACTTCTGGGATTGAACTCACCCAATGGCTTGGTTACGCCTCTCCATCTAATCTATTTTCCGCGCTTGCCAATCCATGGATTCTTGCGGCAGTGGTTATTGTCGGTATCCTCACTGTTCAAGGATTTGGATTACTGCTTCCCAATGAGATTCGTGTATTTAAACAGTTACTATCTGAAACACCGGACATCGATAAAATCTCGCGGTTGGGTATGAGAAACGCTAAACTCGGTGGGGTGCAGGGTATATTTCAGCTCGCAATCATCTTTGTCATGGCAAACCTGAGATTCTAAGCAACGCACCAGTTTACTTTTACGTACAAACCGGTCTGATCTGTCACCTGAATGTCAGAGCCAGGTAAGAAGCAGACAGGGCAGGACGACGGCAAGGAAGAGAAGACGTAGAAGCACAGCGAAAAGCGGAGCTGGCTGCTCCGCCTTCTTCTTTTCTGTCTCAAGTCAATCCAATCAACACGACACGGTTAAGTATTTTGTGCATCACTGGCAGGCATACGGGAATGCTGACGGGAAGACTTCTTTTGTCGCCTGGCATCGATAATTTCCGCCATGATACTCACCGCTATTTCTTCAGGAGTCTCTGTGGCGATGGGAATCCCGATAGGAGCATGAACTTTATCCAACGCCTCCTGGGATATTCCCTCAGATTTCAAATTGGCGAAAACCGTCTTGACCTTCTTCTTGCTGCCTATCATACCGATATAGACCGCAGGTGTTTTGACTGCCTGTGTCAGCACCTGCTGATCCTTTAAATGTCCACGGCAGGTTATTACAAGATAAGAGGCCTTGTTTATCTTTAACTTCGATACTGCCGCTGCCGGGTCATCAACATGAAACTCATTGGCATCGGGGAACCTTTCCGCATTGGCATAAGCGGGACGGTCATCAATAACAGATACTCGGAAACCGGTCATTGCGGCAATTTTTGAGATGGCAAAGCCAATATGACCGGCACCAAAGATATAGATGGTAGGCTGGGCAAGAATTGGCTCAATAAATACCTGCATGGTGCCGCCACAGATAAGCCCTTCAGAGGTCTCCTCCTGTCCGGTAAGATCAAAGTTCAGGACTTCAGTGGTTTCTGTCTGGATTACCTTCATTGCTGCCTCCCATACCTCAGCCTCCAGGCAACCACCCCCTACCGAGCCGAGCAGGGAGCCATCACTCTTTATCAGCATTTTGGAACCTTCAGCCCGGGGCGTCGAACCTTTTACCCGGACAATAATGGCCAAAGCAGCGACATCTCCTTCCTGTTTGATGCGCACTATTTCTTCATAAATATCTACCATTACATTTTCCTCTTCAATCTACCATGTTTCCGTGGCCCAACCACGGTAATTATACCATATGTCGGGTTGGAGTTGACCTATCATTAAACAATAAGCCACTTTGTTAAAAACTATAAAAAGGTGCGCCTGAATATCACTCCTAGAAGATAGGCGTAACTACATAAGTGGAAAAAGGAACGATTTTATCCACGAGATAAAAATATAAGCTATTGTCGGTGGGCAGTTTCAATCCGAGTCAGGTTTGATGAGTCGGTGTCACGGCAAAATGAAGGCTTCATGTAGACGATCGCTTTATTATCACGTTCCCGTCACGAGACCATCTGGCGGCGAGACACTCACTGGATTCAAGAAGACCCTGCAACGTCTTGTATTGAGAGTCCTTGAGCTTACTGACTCCAATTACCGTGGCTGCCACCTTAGCGGCGACTGGTCCAGGAAGAGAATGTCCATACTTTGCCTGCTTCTCCGACCAACGTATGTCTATCTCGCAATCCCAATCGTTCGCCTAGAGAGGTTGCTCCAACGTGGACAAAGTGGAATCAACAAGTTCAACCGTTACATCCCCAGGGCCTCTAGGACGCTTGACTTTAACTGACGGAGATGCCTTGAGATATTTGGTAAAGGTGGCATAGCCAAGTACCCGGAAATCGAAGCTTGGATCGAGGCGCTGCATCGTCTGGTAAAGCTTGCTTCCGACTACCCTGCCTTGCTCATCCATTGTAGCTTGTACCGCGCGAGTGAGAAGGGCATCGCTGCTTTGTTCTTCAGCGGGTTGGCCTGATACCCCTATCCTCCTGTCCTGATCCAGGTAGTAATATTTGTCACAGGATATCACAAGAGTACGGGAAACCGTCGCCTTGCGTCCTGCCCCGATGATCGTCTTTCCTGCCGCTCGCAGTTTATTCACCAGAGGGATAAAGTCACTATCTGAGGAGACAATTACGAAAGTATCAACGGGCGACTGATGTAGCAGATCGACGGCATCAATGGCCAACCTTATGTCACTGGAGTTCTTGCCTTTTGGCCCCGAGTGAAACTGCTGGATTGGCTCTATTCCAAGCTCGAGAAGCTGGTCGCGCTTATTGCCGGCGCTAGACCAATCGGCATAGGCTCTTTTGACAATAATCCTGCCTACGTCGGATATCTGGTCGAACAGCCATTGTATAGAATCAAGGCCGACATTCTCGAAATCGACCAGAGCTGCAACCAGTGTTTCGGAGCCTTGCTTTGAGGCTTCCATCTAAAGCTTCTCCAACAGGTAATAGATGACTCTGCTATAGTGTATGCTTATGCCATCCCCTTGTCAATAATTCTTGTTATCAAGGCAATGTGCACATTGCACATTCTGGACGGTTGTGCACAGGGGTGACAGAACAAGCTTATGTGTAGTCTTGGGCAATCCGCCCGCCTGCTCCTGAAATCAAAATACGGGTAACTATAATAGGTGGTATCATTATTGAGGGCAGGTCAATAGGATATGATAGGAAGGTAACGATGAAGGCACAACTGATTATCACGCATCCTGGCGGTGCACATTTTGACGAGGTGACAGCCGTCAGTCTGATTCTGGCCGTATGTGCCGGTACGTAATTCCGTATCGAGCGGCGCGAGCCTGGACCGGCGGAGTTGGATGATTCGGATGAGTGGGTGGTAGAGATCGGCGACCGGCATGAGCCGGAGAAGCATAATTTTGATCATCACCAGTCCCTGGGCTGCCCGGCGGCGTTTATCCTGGTAGCTGAATATCTGGGGCTTGTGGAAACCATGTCCGTCATGCCGTGGTGGCATTTCAAGGACGAGGTTGACCGCTTCGGGCCGGTAAAAAGCTCTGTAAAATATCATGCCGGTGATGACCTCGTAAACCGGAATCCGGTGGAAAGCTGGCTGGTAGCCAGTTTCACTTCCGGCCCGGAGGCATGCCTCCCCCTGCTTAAGGCTTTTGGTATTCATATCATCGGGGAAGCCCGCCTGCTTAAAAGCCAGATTGATGTTTGGAAAACCAGCTCCAGGCTGGTAATTGCGGGAGTGCCTGCCATAATCGGGGAGACGAGGGAATCCGCCGGGCTGGAGGAATTTCGCCGCCTGGATGAAAATCCACCCGATATCGTCATTTCCCTGGACCGCCGCAGCGAGGGCTGGCGTCTTTTTCGCTACGACGGAACACCGGTTGATTTTTCCCTGATTTCAGACCACCCGGAGATTGCTTTCGCTCACAAAAGCGGATTCATAGCCAAAACCAAAGAGCGCCTGCCCATAGATGCTCTCATCACCCTGGTGAGCAAGGCTGTCACCGGTTTTTAATGCAATATATCGGGATTTAAGTAAGAATGGAACAAAATAAGGACACCGCCCCTATAGATCCTCAAATGCTGATTGAATTGGTGCGTATGCGGATGCCTTTCGGGAAATACAAAGGTCGCATCCTTTGTGACTTGCCTGAACCCTATCTGGTATGGTTTCACCGGAAAGGTTTTCCTCCGGGAAAACTTGGTATGCTATTGTCCGCCCTTTATGAAATCAAACTTAACGGATTGGAATATCTTCTGAAGCCAATCAGGAAGAATCTGCCCTGAAGCAGGCTGGAATATTTAAACGGTTATTTACGCCCCGACTTGTTTTATTATCTCATCAATACGCGTATTGGCTCTTATCAGTTCTTCTTTCCTTGTCTTTGACAGCTTCTTAACCTTACTTTCCACACCCAGCGCCAGGCTTCTGCCCCCTAATTTCCTTTGGAAAACCAGCGCCAGAGGCCCCTTGCCCCGAAGGTACTTTGCCCCCGTATCACCGTTCTCCTGGTGCTCCGCAAACCGGCGGGCAACATCGGTTGTAATTCCGGTATACAAACTTCCATCGCGGCATCTAACCAGGTATAAGTGCCAATCCGACATGATTCTTATTATCCAGTTATTCCTACCAGAACAAGAATATATAAGGCGATTACAGATATTAATGTAAAAACGATTATTACTTTAAAAACTGGAACAAAATCATTAAATTCTTCTGGCAAAAATGGTAAATATTTACTACCCTCCCACATTTTCTTTACATAGTCTTTTGTAAAAAAAGTTGCATAGAATGCGGATAATACCACTACGATTATTGGAATGAAAAGAAAATGAATCATATTTTTATTAATCCCCATTTATTACTAGTAACCATGGCCGTTTTATTCCGATACTCCAGTTTCCAGCATTGCAGCGCAGAGACGAAGTTTATTGCTAGACATAAACCCGGTAGAGGAGCGCGAGCCTTTCTTACCTGATATTGCCACTGGTAATATTAATGCCTTTATCGGATCCAACTATATAGGAATCCTCGATACCAAAGGAATGTTGGTTGTATGACCACTGTAATTCAACACAACCAACCATATTTTGCTTCAGGGTTTGGGTGTTGCCTTTTTCAAATAACAGTGTCGCCGGTTCCTGCCTGCCGAGAATGTGCCCCATATTCCGGTTATATTCTTCCAGATTTTTCTCCCGCGGCATAAACCGATTAATTTTGGTTTCATTGAGATATCCTTTAAAGCCATCGATGGCGATTTTATGAATATCAAAGCCCTTTCTCCCAACGGTAATGTTCGGAATTACGTCCTTGACCATTACTGCCCTGAGGACTTCATAGAACTCCCTGGCTTCTTCTGATAGTGGCAGTGTCCTGGCTAAATCAGATACAGCCCGTAAAACCCCTCTATAAATAATTTTTATTCCGGCATCTATTTTCAGTGTGTTTGAATCCATCGTGACGGCATGGTCGGTCGGCAGCGAAGGGGTTAACGCCCTATCTCCGGCATGAAGAACTATGAAGTATTCCTCTATCGAAAGGTCTGGCAACCCGAGCGAACTGAGGGCATCCCCGGCATAATCCCAGTAATATTGATGGATTTGCCTTTCGGTGACGCCAATATTGTTTTGCAAGAACCTTAGCGCCTTCTCTATGGCCTGTTTGGTGATATATGAAGCTATGATATAGAATGGCAAATCCAGATATGCGATAGATTCTCTCCATTCCCGCAGGGAACTGGTGATGCCGACGATGTCACCCTTGATCCATTTGGATTCCTTAACATTCAAGTCCTTCTCTTCGGCACCCACGGGTCTGACCAAAATTTCATTTAACACCTTTTCAACATTTATGCCTTCATCCATAAGAGATAAATAATCATAATCCAGCTTCTTGGGAGTAAGAATATAGACCTCATCTTTTTTATCATAAATGGCGTAAGTGTCATCATCGATATCCCGCCATCTCAATCCTGTCAGAGCCCCCACATTCTGGGGAGAGCTGCACAGTAACGAGTTTGCCTTACCCAAAAAGCTCTTTAAAGAAGCAAATATTTCAAACTTCTTCGTAAAAATATCTTCAATAAATCGGATTTCCCCAATCTCCAGGTTCAGGTCTTTTAATATCTTTAAAGCGGTTTCCTTTATGGAATAATCCAAGTCTCCCAGGTATTCCTCAATTGAAGACGCTTTCGCCTTGTATAAATTAAATTTCTTCCCGCCGACTTCACTTTCTTCAATAGAGACCTCGAAGCCTGCTCTTAAAGTGTCATATAATTCCCGGGGCATATCATCGCTTAATTCCAAGCGCTGTCCCTGGGCAAAGCTGCGGAAAGCCGAGGAAATATCAGGGTATATCGTTGCACCTTCATAAGTCTTCCCATCCCAGATAAAATAGGGGGCGTAATACACCACCTCGGCTACCTTTGGCTTCAAGAAATCTATGTTATCCTTTTCTATGCCCTTGATTACTAAATATTGCTTATCGCCGACAATGATGGGGTAATTAAATTTCTCCGCATCAAGGTTCATGCCTGGCAGCAACAGGTCTTTTTTTACATTTATGCCTAATTCTCTCAGTTCAGCCTCATTTATGCTTACCCGCATTTTCACTCTTCCAGATATTTCCTGTATTTCTCTTTTAGCGCCGGGGGTAGCTGCCCCCGGTAATCCATTGCCTTTAAGACCCTTTTCCTGGCTATATCAAGTATGGTATCCCTGGTAAATCTCTTCGTCTTTGACCATTCTTCAAGGACAAGTCGGGTATTTGGCCTTATGCTATCCGATATGACTTTGTACACTCCGGTTAAATCGGGGTTTATCGGATTAAATCTGGTAAACATTTCGATACCGGCCACGGCGGCAGCGCCAGCATTGGCGAGAAAATCTGGTATCAAGACGACGCCCTTATCATGCAATACTTGTTCAGCCTCAAGAGTTAAAGGCATGTTGGCTCCCTCAACTATAATCTTTGCCTTAATACGCCCCACATTTTCCCTGGTAATAACATCCTCTATAGCGCCGGGAATCAATACATCGCACTCTACGAATAACTCGTCCCCGGGCGGTAACGACTGGCCTCTTTTGTATCTTTTAACACACAAATCACCATGTTTCTCTTTTAGACTTAGCAGCTGAGGTATATCCAGCCCCCCCTTATCGTATAATGTGCCATCCTTAGTTGAAATGGCCATAATAGTAGCCCCTGCCTCATAAAGTCGCTTCGCTGAAGCGCTGGCCAGCGCCCCGAAACCTTGAACTGCCACTGTGGTCTTCGAGGGTTCCCTTTCTAAAAATTCGAGTGTTTCTAAAGCAGCCTCAGCTACTCCATAGCCAGCACCGCCAATTTCATCATAAGGTAAACCGCCCAATTCCCTTGGCTTGGCTACCGATGCGGTTAAATCGCCGATGGCATCACAGATTATGGCCGCATCCCTTTCATTTATGCCCATATCAAGCCCAAACACGTATACCTTCGGGATGTATTCTTTTAATGACCTGGCCCACGCCCGCAGGATTTCCTCTTTATGGGGACTTTTGGGGTCGGCGACGATGCCCCCCTTGGCCCCTCCCAGGTTGACACCGATCACGGCATATTTCCACGTCATCGCCCGGGCCAACCTCATCACCGTGCCCAGAGTTAGGTCCGGAGCCATCCTTGTGCCGCCCTTGGGCAGGCCCCGTGCCGAATTATCCAGTACCAGATAACCCTTCATCCCTGTCTTGTGGTCTGAAACAACAATTATCTTTTCCGGGCCAAAATCATCGAAATAGGGATTTACATCCAGGGCTTCTAAACCTGTCATGAGTTACCTCCTCTTGTCATAGCGCATTATTACCGTCTGAATTTAGAATCACGGTATCATCTTCCAGAACCATCTTGATACTGCCTCTGGGGCAGATAGCAACACAGATACCACATCCCTTGCAATAATCATAGTCTATCTCAATCAGCCCTGTTCCCGCGTTTCTGGTAATGCACAGGTCGGGACATAAGATTCGGCAGAGGTCACAACTTTCACACGGATTATTCCCCAGACAACGCCTCGCTTCTTCTGTTGCTGTTCTATCGTCAAAGCCCAGCTTTACCAGGGAATCCCCTGCCAGTCTTTCCGGCATAGCCCCGCTCTTTCCCGGATACCTTCTTTTTATAATTATCTGACACTCTTTAATTTCCATAAGCACCTGAACCTTTGCCGGTTAGATAGGCATTTACTGCTCTGGCCACACGTTGGCTGCTTGCCATTGCTTCCACCACGGTGCTTGGGCCATTTACTGCATCACCAACGGCAAACACACCCTGTACAGGAGTTAAGCAATTATCATCGACGATAAAAGTATTTTTTGGTGAAAAGGTGAAAGGAAGTTTCTCCCGATTCCAGGAAAGGTCTGGCTTTTGGCCGATAGCTGAAATAATAGAGGTCGCCTCTATAACAAATCCCGAATCTTCTACTTGTATGGGCTTCATCCCTCCCGAATTATCAGGTTCGCCAGGCTCAGTTCTCACACATTCCAACCCGCAAATTTCGCCATGTTCTTCTATAACCCTTGCCGGCATGGTAGAATAGCTCGTCTTTACGCCCTCCGTCAAAGCCTCCTCTAATTCATCCCCGTCAGCAGTTATCCCCTCACGGCTCAGTATTTCGACCATGGTGACTTCACTTGCCCCATAACGCAACGCTGTGCGAGCCGAGTCAATTCCCGCGTTGCCTCCACCGATAACAATCACCTTATCTCCCAGCTCTATGCTCTCACCGCAATTGTACTTCCGCAAAAAGGACAGAGCGTCAATAAATCCCCTACGCCCGCCACCTGCCATCCCCAACCTTAGACTTTCCTGGGTGCCTATAGCCATGACAACGGCATCAGTACCGCCTTGCCTAAGTTCATCCAATGTTATATCAACTCCAAATTCGAGGCCATTCCTTATTACAACTCCCATCCTCTCAATATATTCGATATCCCGGTCCAATACATCTCTGGGCAATCTGAAGGGAGGAATCGCCCAGCGAAGCATCCCTCCCGGCTCAGGAAGGCTTTCTATAATCTCAACCGTGTAACCATATCCGGCTATTTCACAGGCAGCAGCCAACCCAGACGGCCCCGACCCTATTATTGCGACCTTCCTGCCCTTTTTTTCGATTTCTTGTGGAATCAGCTTTCCTCCATCAAAATCGGCGACAAATCGCTTCAAGTCCTTTGTGGCGAGAGA
>SDBV01011029.1_pt1 | contig 11768 bp, 12 predicted proteins | sample 2277081 | NCBI WGS metagenome assembly SDBV01 (sample SAMN10402039, study PRJNA504765) | marine sediment metagenome | isolation source: marine sediment core GS10_PC15, 223 cmbsf | place: Arctic Ocean: Southern Knipovich Ridge | collected 2010
TGCGGGCGGCGCCGGGTGGTAATCCAGCATCTCGACCAGCCGCCGTACGTTGTCCCACTGCGTGGCCGTGCCCAGATATCCCTCGTTGGCATAGGCGTTTATATGTTCGGTAAGGATATGACAAGCCCGTGCAAAGGTTCTTGAAATCTCCAATACCCAGTCACGGCGATCCTGATGATAGGTATCCAGAATCCGTTCCCGCCGCCGGCCCAGACGCTGCTGCCGCTGGATCAGGGTTTCGTTATCCGCCTTTTCTTCATTCGTCGGTATCTCCTCCGCGGGGTTCAGCCATTTGCATAACCCCGTTTCCGGATCGGCGAATTGCTCTACAAGTTGTTGACGCAGCGTTTCCAGATATTCGACGGCATTACCGCCCACATATCTGAAACGGGTCAGGCCGGCGCGGTTCCAGCGCGTGAGATCCTTACGTTCGCTCATCCTTTGCGGCCTCCATGAAGCTTGAGCCGGTAATAGCCTTCGGATGGATCGCCTGCATCATTATTGCAGACCGCAACCTCCAAACCATCCAGTGAAATAAAACCGGCCTCTGTGCGATCCGGATACTGTCCACCGATACGTTTGAAACGGTTCAGGCATACATGCTCGATTCCGTCCAACGCCATCAATGCCTCAATCACATCGCTGGCATACAGGTCTTCGCCAAACCCAAGGCGCCCGGGCTCGAAAAAGCCCGCGGGACCATGACTCAGCACTTGGGCGATGGCATGGCGCATCTCGGATTGAAAGAAGTTGGACGCCACCCTGACGGAGATGGACATGTAAATGCCAATATATACGGGGTCCTGTAGCACAACTTCCTGGCCGGCCATCCGGAATGCATCGATATAGGGACGTACGATCATGCGCGCACTCGGCAGCGGCGTGACATTCAAATTGGGAGCCGAAAGTCCGACACCCTCATGAAAGTTGACGATTTCTTCCTTCAGATCATCCGGATATGTTGCTTCATCATCATCCAGTTCATTGTTTCCCCAGGCAATCACGGCCAGACGGACTATAAACCATGAGCCGTTCCACTCGTTCCATGCATGGGCATGCAGAACGAGCGGATGCTCGCGCAGGCGGACCGCATAATCATCGGTCGTGACCATGCGCTTTTGGGTATGGATATTCCGCGGGCCCGCGCGCTTCGCCTGCTCCATGGCATGCGGATGACCACGCCAGAAGTCCTCAAGTGCTTTTAAGGCGGCTTCGCCAGTCAGTGCGCCCGTAATCTGGTCCCTCTCCTTGGCTACGGCCACGGCATCGTAACCAATGAAATCCAAAAGTTGACGAACCGTTTCCGGTCTACTTGCCGTCTCCAGGTATGCTTCGGCAGCAACCCTGTCCGCCATATCGGACAGATGGTCCAGAATCGTGGCCATCACTTCGATCAGGACGACTTCGAGATCAGCCGGCGTCCAGCGTTTACGCTCCGGAAAGCGCGCTGCAAGCTCCTCCAACATGAACATGCGGAAACCATCGTAATCACGGACCTGCCAGTCGAAATCATCGCCCTCCTCGGCCAGGGGCGCCGGCAAATGCACCTCGCGAACGCCGCAATCCGGGCAGGTTCCCCGGAAATGCAGTTCAACTGGCGGCGAATCAGCCATCATTGCCCCCCGGAGAGCCGAGTGCGAATGTATGCGATTCCTGCCTGTTGATGGCAGCAAGAACGTATGAAATATGGATGATTAGTTTCTCATCTTCATTGCTGACATCTATTTCAAGGGTCCTGGGGTCCACCTCGCCGTGCAATGCCTCGGCGAGGGACGCGTTCAACCGCTTGAGTGTGGTATTCCGCAGAGCGGCATTATTGGGTTCGAAAACCAGCCTGCGCACGCCAACGCCGAACTCCGGCCGGAACACCCGTTCTTTCGGACCGGTAAACAGTACCTGCTCGATTTGCTCGTGCACATGTTCCGAACGGGAACTGGTCTTCGGTCCATCCTCACCGACAGAGAACGGGTATTTCAGGTACTGCGATTCGCTCAAGCCCGGCATATGTATCTCCTCATTTGCTCATCACCGTTGACGACAGACTGCTCATCTCGCCCTGCGGGATCGGAGGGCCGGTTGGACCCATGGCGGATGGATGCATATGTGTTGCAAAAAGAGTGAGAAAGCTCTGGCCCTTGATGACAGGTTCGCCGCCCTTCCCCCCCAGTAAAACCTGACTGCCTTCAATAACAATTTCCTGACCTTTCACTGTGATGCCCGAAGACGCCATCTCGATCTTGTTGCCGTTGGCATCCTCCACAGTCGTGCCCGAGGAGCTCATCAGCATGGAGTTGCCGTTCGCGTCCTCAATCAATATTTCGCCAGCGTCAGCATCTAAAGTAACGGTGGCGCCCTGTGCGTCGGTTAGGGATATCGTGCCATTCGGATCAATCACCATTTCAGCTTCTGCGGGATGGTGCAGGCGGAACTGCTCCTCGCCATCGGCATCATCAAATTGAAGAATATGGCCGGACTTGGTCTGCAACAGGCGGGTAGTCGGCTCTTCCTTGGCCGCGTCTTCGGGCAGATCGCCTTCCTGCTGCCAGAAGGTGCCAACCCAGATCGGACGGTGGATATCACCCTCCTCGAACTCCGCCCAGACCTGAGCATCAACTTCCGGTACCATAAATATGCCCTGCTGGGCGGCGCCGCCATAGGGCATACAGGGAAGCGCCCAATCGGTGTCCTGGTCGGCTAGCACGGAGGGAATACGGAGTTTGAGACGGCCGCGTTTTTGTGGGTCCTTGTTGTCTGTCACGATGCCACGGTACTTCCCGTAACGCTTTTCATCGATATGCCTGGCTAAGCGGATCAGTGTTTCTTCCATAGTCACCTCACAGCCGCAAGCGAGTCTTCGCTTTCCGGTTCGGTATTTTGTCCCGTTGCGTTTCGCAACAATTTGAAGGACTGGCGATAGCCGTTCTGATCGAAGACGTGCGAAACCGTATCCACGTAATACAGGCCGCTATACGTTTCGCCAACGCCATAGACGCCAACTGGCTTATGTGTCAGCAGTACATGGCCATATAGTGAGCCGTCCAGTTCCCCGTCTGCCTTGACTTTCCAGGCATTTTCATTGGCCTTGGCCTGGGCCCTTGCCCTGGCCTCTTCCATTGAGCCACCTGCAGGCCGCTGCGTTTGCCAAACAAAAGGTACTAGACCAACATTCTCACTCGTCGCGGCTTTCTTACCCAACAGGGAGAGATCCGGCTTTAGCGTTTCCTGCTCCATTTCCGTTCCGGTTTCCGCCGCACGCATGACACCCACTTCATCCGGCCGATGCCCGTCATGCGTGACCGAAAAACGTAAGCAGTTGGTTCTCGCCCCCGCGTATACCATGATCGGCGGCTGGGGATCCTCGTCCAGTTGCGGCGGCTTCATATAAAGCTTTCTCTCACGGATATAACATTCATATCCGTTCGCCTCGGCCCGGTCGCGCAGCAATTGAATATGGGTGCTGTCCTGATTAAGACTGATATTGCTCAGTCCATCCTCGGCCTCGACGCTTAAGTTGTTTTCCCCGGCTATCTCTTGCGCAATTTCCCCATCCGTCATGGGCTCATCTTCTCTGGACCATGTCTTCCGGGTGTGCTCGCGATCAAGAGGCATGGTCTCGTCCTGACAGATGACGGTTACTTTCGCCTCCCCCATCTGCTCGGGGGTATCCGCTTTGACAGTCTTAACAAAACCGCGTATGATTTCTTCGTCATAGTCTCCGAAGTAGGCCTCGATCTTGAATTCGTTCCAGGGCTCAAAAATACCGGCGTCCTGAACCTTCCATGTAGAGTCGTCCAAACGAATTGTGTCGAATGTCAATGTGCACACGGAGGCCGCACTTCTGCTTGTTTCTACCCTCGCGTCAACCAGGTAAGGGTAGAGATCGGTTATTTCTTTCCCTTTCACCGTAATCTTGCACGTTGCAGGCTGCCGGAATTCCTGAGCGGCACTCATCGTCCACCTCCGGGTTCCGTTGACCGGGGAATCAGGATCGTTTCACCAATGTATTCGCTGAGCATCAGATCCGCCCCGAAAATAATCTGTGGATTGGCGTCCAGGATGCGCCACCATCTGCGTGTGTTGTTGTAAAAGTGGAGGGAAAGAAGATCCAACCGGTCACCTTCTTTTACCGTGTACTCGAGCACGCCTGCCGCCGGATCGATCTTTCGCGGACGAATACCGCCAAACACCGGCTCTTTACCGTTCTCACCGGCAAATTCCTTGGCGCTTTCATACCTAGATCCTTTTTCAATCACCATTCACCTCTTGAGCACAATGAATGTTTAAACATCTCTAGCCTCCCGAGCCTTGGTAGCCCTGCAGCGCTCCCGACGCTTGCTGGGCCGAAGCAAACACTCGTTTCATCTCGGGTGTATAAAACGGGTTATCGCTTTGAATGATTCGCAGAGTCAGCGTGGCTTCAGCCCGGTAGGGCAAGAGGCTCGGCAGATAGGCCTTTACATCGAACTGCAACTGGGTCATCAACACGGGCAAAACCTGTTCGCCCCAGTGGAATTCCAGTATGGAGGGATACGGGTTCGACTGACCAACCGATCCTCCCTCCCCAAGCGCTGCCAGGGTAGTCGCGCCATCCGGCGTCTGCAGCTTTGGCTCGACCATGTAGTACAGGATGTCCAGCTCAGGCTGAACTCCCTTTGACTGTGCGTCTTTATCACCTGCATTCATGCGATCCGTGGCATCCAGTAGAATCTTCACCGTAAAGCTCTCTGCCTTGACAGTAGCTCCCTGCGTCACACGGGTTACTTCGCTTGCGTCATGAAAGTCACGGCCACCCGTGGTCGCCTGGCCTTGGCCGAATTTGATTTCCACCGATCGTGTACGCGTTATGGTGGATGGATTGAACTCAAAATGTAGTTCAAGCGGGTCATCCGCATTGGTATATTCACGCAAATAGCCACGCGCAACCTTCAGTTCTGAAAAGTTACCGCTGGGAACTGGGTTTCCGTTCATGTTTCTCCCCCGAGCGTCGAAGCGATTCGTTCGGCGACGCTGTGTGCGATCTCCTGATCCGTCGCGTTTGGCGAGACCTGGACGGGATTGATGGACAGCCTGTCCAGTGTACGGTTTTCGGAGGGTTGGATTTCGGCCATAGATTCTCCCACCAAGCGAGCAATCGTAGAGGCCCGATGCTCAAAGCCTGCCGGTAGTTGCATCCGCATGCGCTCAATATGCAACATTAACCGCCTCCTCCGGCAGATATTGGGCAAGCTTGCCTAGACTGGCAGTCATCATCTCGCCCCCTTCCTTTGCCAGCTCAGTCCACACCGCGCGGGCAACATGGGTAAGGTTGATTGCCGAAGATTCGCCCGCAGCGAGAAAGGCCGCATGCAAGGCGGCGTTTCTGATCTGGCCGCCAGTCAGGCTCAACTCCTTGCCAAGCAACACCGGGTCTACATCTCCATCGCACGGCGCGCCGGTGGGTATGTGCAGGCGCCACAATTCACTCCTACCCGCCGCATCCGGCCGGGGGAACTCAATCACCATCTGGAACCTGCGCGCAAATGCCGGATCGAGATGCTGTCGCAGATTACTGGTCAGAATGCATGGCCCCTGATGCCGCTCGATGCGGGAAAGAAGGTGGCTGACTTCCATGTTGGCGTAACGGTCGCGGGCCTCTTTGACCTCGCCGCGCTTGCCGAACAGGCTGTCGGCCTCGTCAAACAACAACACTATGTCCCTGCTATGGGCCGCATCGAAGAGGGCATTCAAATTCTTTTCCGTTTCGCCGATGTACTTGCTCACCAACAGGCCGAGATCGACCCGAAACAGCGGCCGTTCAAAGGCATTGGCCAACACTTCCGCGGCAAAGGTCTTGCCCGTGCCGGAAGGGCCGGAAAACAGCGCCACTGGTCCTCCAGTCACACGCCCTTGCCACTCCTGGACTACCCGCCGACGATGGGTGACCCATAACATGAACTCCCGAAGACTTTGAATACAATGCGATGGCAGCACCAGATCGTCCCAGGTGCCTGTCGCAGGAGTCTCAACAGCGCCGGGCAGGGTACATGAATCCGGGGTGGACCAGCCCAGCAGCCCGGAACATGCCCGGGATGAGGGGTGAATAGGATGATAGATATCGGCCGAATGGCGTTCGATGAGGCTGTTCTTCATCAAGGGAGAACCAATGCTCAGGCGTTGACTGAACGCCGCCGACTCCTCGGCCCCCATGACAAACATCTCGCGGATCAATGCCGGAGTCGGGTATGTGGAGGTGATGCCCGGCTGCAACTCCTGATACATCCATCCCAGCCGCGGCTCCGCTTCGGGCGCCAGACTGCAGGCGAGGATATCCTGATCCAGCTGGTCCAGGCTGCATTCCTTTACTACATTCCGCCAGGGAGGCTGGCGTCGCAATTTCTGGACTTCCTGTTGCAGCGCTCCAAGGCGTTGCCCCATCTCCTCCGGGATGCCCACTCCTCTCCTGGTCGCTGCCAGGCTCGTGCCGAGCAGGTCGATACGCTCCCATTCCGGGGCAAGTGAAGGCATTGGGTTCATGGTCCATCCCCGTAAAGCAGCACCGAATTACTTTTAATGAGAGTAGTTACAAAATCTCCACTGTCGGCAGGTTCCTCATGGTTCCATTCGTGAATGGCATGCAGCATGGCCTGCCATGTTTTCGTATCACTCTCTTTTACATCGTCCGGCAATTTAACTTTGACGATTCTTCGGGAATCAATGTCGTTCGGATCAATTCGGTTCGGGAAAAACGGATCGGATGATCCCGGTTCGTCTTTTATCTCCTTCTCTGCTGGCGGCACACTGTCAGGAATATCCTCTTTCCAGGCGACAATGCGATTATCCGTTTTTCTTCGCCAGACATTCCAGACCAGCTTCACTTTTCCATTGTTTTTACCGGCAATCAGGACGTCCATTTCTTCATTAAGATTTCCCTCAACCTTAAACACATAATCGAGTTCCTTATGTGAGGCATCAATATGTTCGACGAGACAGATATGCGGCATCCAGTCTTCGCTGTCAGTATCAATTTCAAGATACTCAACCATAGGCTTCAGGCTGATCACGCCATCTTTTTCTTTCTCGGGCGGACGCGTCATTGCACCCCAGGAGACCATCTCGGGGTCACCGACCAGCGAGCTTCTCTCAATCGCCTCGGTCAGCGGGATCGGCGCCAAGGCCATCTCATAGGCGACAGAAAGGCGGTATGCCGTATCGCCCTGCGTGGACCAGATATGATTGAGGTTGTCCAGATTTAATGGATGAGGAACGATCTGTAGCTGGGCGATTTCACCGTTGTTACCGCCATCCACTGAGATCACCGGCTGTTCATGCAAAACGCGCATCACTTCGCCAATAAGCCTGAGGTCATTTTCGCCCGCGCTGGGGGGAGAGCCCTCCTTTTTCGCGCCCACTGCGGTGATCAGACAATGCAGCCGCACGAAGAACGGGTCCTCGCTCAAGCCATCCGCGGGATAGCCGTCATAGCTCACGTTGTAGAAAAACAGGTTGAGATGATTCTGGTCCTTTTCCATGTCCCCAAACGTATCTTTCGGATGCCCGATCCTGATTCGTTTGACATCATCCAGATCGTCAATCCGATCTAATAGTAGATTGCGAAGCTTGTTCGCCGCATCGGACATAGCATTGACCGGCAGCATTACAGCCTCCTCAGGTAATGGCGGCTTGCTAGGTCGATTGGTGACGGTGACGATGACGGTTTGGTGGCCGGTTGCATCGGCGCTTCGATAATGACGTCAATCTGGCCGATCTGCACTTTTGGCGCATCATGTATTTTTTCGGGAGTCTTGAGCGGCGCCCTTGAATGAAAGGAGTCGCCATCCTTTGGCATCAAATCCGTCTGAAACGGCCTGGCGGGAACAGAACGAAGTGCTTCTGGACTTGCCGAAGGCCTTGCGGGCCTAGCTATATGCTGTACGGGGCTGCTGGGCTTTGAGGATTCGGAACCGGGAGTACTGGCCGAAGTCGATACTTTCTTGCCTGCTGATTGTGGAATCGAAGCAAGCTCCATGTCTGAAGATATATGTGAATCCATAGCCATCGCCTGGCGGGAAACAAGTTTAACATCGCGAAGAACGCCCTGTGTTTCATCCGGCTTTTGAAGTCGAGAGGTTTCTTCCTTATTGGACAGGCTTTTCATATCCGCTTGTCTATCAATGCTTGGTGATACTTGGCGGGCTTTTCCACCATCGGCCAACGCTTTCTCTGCCTCATTCCGCCCGGCGGCGTAGTCCGGCGTCGTGGCCTGTCCGCTCACCAGGCCTGACGCTTCGAACACACTCGATGAGATTCGGCGACTGTTTTCTGGCGAAGTTAAAGCGGTCGGTTGTGTTGCGTCAGCCTGCATTGTAAGCGTCTCCGGGTCTTTGATCGAGCTTTCAGAATGACGTCCATCATCAGCGGTTGTTGCTCCAGCAACCTCTCCTTGAGCAGGCGTGTTTCTCTCAACAGCCGATGATGTCGTTTCATGTACGCCGAGTTGCCCAGCGTCCTCTTCTGCCTGAAGGGCGGAGTTACCATCCTTTTCAGTTAACTCTTTCCCAAGCGTATCTCTGAAGCCTTCAGGGGAACTGACAGGTTCTATCTCTTCATGACCGGACGCTCGATTTTGAGCGCCGTGCGTTTCCGGAAAAGCGATGGAAAGATCGTGACTTTGACTCATCGAGGACTTCATCCTGCTGTCTGGAATAACCGTACCGGCAGGTTGTGTAGTCATGTTCCCGTCTGCTTTGGATGCTTTATCCCCTTCGAAACCTGACTCCCGATCCGGGAGGTTGACAGGGTCGAACCGGGTGGAACTTTCTTCATCGGGAATCTGTCCGGACTTATCCATCGGCACCGAAAGGAGGCTTTCCGGCTCAACATTACTTCCCATATCCGGAATGCCCTGGTTGACCGGATTGTCCACTTGGAAGGCCGGGGCATCGCCCATGTTAAAGTCGTTTGCACCTTCTCGGATGGGCAACGACGTGCTCAAGCGGCACGTTTGGTCCGGTGCGCTTGGAGATTTCTCTTCGGCCCCGAAAGCATCCCCGTCCAATCCGCGAGTCTTCCATCCGGTTATTGCCGATGGGCCATTCGAAGGCTCAAGCATGGGCTTGCTAGGACGTGCATCGGCAATGACCGATCGAAGGAAGCTCATTCCGTTCACCCCTGCTCGGTCATGCCGGCTGACCGGTTGATCATGCCCAGGTAGAGACGGCGCCTGGCTTGCGGTAAATCCAAGATTGCCGCCTCACTCCAGTGGTAGTGGCTGGCCAGGGTGTGCACCTCGTCATAGAAGTAGTGCTCGTTCATGCCGGCAAGGTCATAATGTTCCAGTTCGGCATACTGTTCCCGCCCGCACTCTGGGCAAGTCACAAGCAGTTGGTTACAAACGGCTGGCGATGCTTCATCCAGGGCCGCGTCAATCGCTTCGATATCAGATTCGGAGAGGTTGTTTATGAATTCCTTGTCGGGCGGTTCGCCATTCACCGAGCGGATGCAGCTTTGCAAAAGCTGCTTCATGGCTTCCTCTTCGGATTGTTCTCCGATGAGCTCCTGATCCGCACCCGTGGGCACCCGGACATCAATCACCCACTCTTTCATGTGAAGCGTCACTAGCGGGAAGCCTTGTCCGGCTTCCTTCACCGGCAGATCGCATCGCCGGATGTCCACGTCGAACAGGGCATCACAGTGACCGCAACCGACCTTCAGCCACATCTGCTCGCCATTGAGCATGGCGGCCAGACGCAACATCAGATACTGACGGTCGGCCACACACAAATCCGCCACACGCCTAGCATCCACCGGCTGGTTCCCGACGCTGTCCAGGGCAGAACCGAGCACGGCTGTTACGTAGCCGGACCGATCAAGGCCCATTTCCAATTCGATCAGCGCCTGCTCTATCCTCCCGGTCAGCAAACGGAATCTGGCCTGGCGTTCAATGCATCCGTTCTTCAGCAGGCCGCCGGGGAGTATGATATCTACACCATGCATAGCTTTGGCTCATCAAGACTCTGTGGGCTCGACAGCCGCTTCATCCCGATCCCAACCTTCATGCTCGAGCTTGATCGTCTGAATGCCCACGGTGTTGGTGGTGCCTGCATCAAAATCCGGCAGGGCCTGATACTCCGACACCCAGGCCCGTTTGACCTGATAGGAAATAGCCACCTGCCCCTGAAGGTTCATTACATTTATGACAATATCCTTACGAAAATTGAACAGGGACATGGCGGCATCCCCGTCAATGTTGTTCACAAGATTGGCCCATTCCTCAAACACGGGATCGTGCGTCAGGCCCTGTTCCAGCGTAATGGCCTCGTATTTGGTACCTCCCGGCAACTTGCGCACATGCGTCGGATCGCCGCCGGTGCGCCAGTCCACCACCTCGGTAGTTTTTTTCAGTGCGCCCATCTTTTTCAATCCGGCCACGGGCTGGCCGCCAATCAACACCTGAAATTTAAACGTGCGATAGGGATCGTGGCGATGCGCATTCGCGGGAAATAGTGGTGCTGCCATTTTATCTCTCCTTTATTGCTGGTTTACTTTCTGCTGAATGCGGACGATGACGAACTCGGCTGGCTTGAGCGGTGCGAAGCCGACGATAATGATGACCTGACCGGCGTCGATATCGGTCTGAGTCATCGTATCGCCCAATCCGCAACGAACGAAATAGGCATCCGAGGCCTTCTCGCCCTGGAATGCACCAACCCGGAACAGACTGTTCATGAAACCACCGATATTGCCTCGCAGTGCTGACCAGAGGCGATGGTCGTTGGGCTCGAACACAGCCCACTGGATGCCGTTATAGATGCTCTGCTCGATCATGATCGCCGTGCGCCGGACCGGCACGTAGCGCCATTCCGGATCGGCCTTGGTTGCACGTGTCCGCGCACCCCAGATCACTTTCCCCGCACCGGGCATACTACGTAAGCAGTTCACACCCCACGGATTAAGTGAATCCTGCTCGTCGTCCTCAACGGTCCACTCTAGCTTCGATACACCCAAAAGACCGGTTCCTATTCCGGCAGGGGCTTTCCATACACCACGTCTACCGTCGATCTTTGCCCACATGCCGGCAGCATAACCACTAGGTGGCACCAGGACATTCTTTGGCAACCCTGGATAACGCTCCGCATGATAAAACCTGTTGGCGGCTTCAACCCAAGGGTAGTACACGACACAATATGTCTGGCTCGGAAGCTCCATGTCTTTGACTTTCTTTGGATTAGTCAATTCGTAACTCGGAGGCGGATCAACGATCACCATTCGGCTTTTCATCTTTTCCGCATGACCAATCGCCTTTTGGATAATTGGATTTCCAGAACTGTCCTCTGACCAATACTGTCCGGGTAGACAGATGATATTAATATCCCTGTATTTTATGAATTTGGTGAACACCTCATCGTAATCGTCCTCAGCGGGCGCAAGTCCATCTGCCCCGCCGTCAAGCGTATCCTTTATAAGCAGCGATGTATCTGCGCTCTGCTGACCCGTCACTTCAGCACGAAGATTTTTTTCTAGGTTATTCGCGTTTTTCTCCACTCCGCCATTGTTGACCCCTAACTTCAAGGTTGGGGCGATGCCGAAATCAGAATAGATCACTACCATGGCCGCGGTTGTAACTGGAGTCAGTACCAGCGTGTTACCCACAACCGTACATGAAAGCCCGGTAATTCCTGTATTTATAAAAGATGCTATCGCAGCCAAATCGTTAAAATTTGTGGCTCCCAAATCAAACGCTGTGAAATCGACTCCGTCAATACTTCCCTTCAATGACCTTGACTCCGGGT
>SDBV01011030.1_pt1 | contig 11767 bp, 12 predicted proteins | sample 2277081 | NCBI WGS metagenome assembly SDBV01 (sample SAMN10402039, study PRJNA504765) | marine sediment metagenome | isolation source: marine sediment core GS10_PC15, 223 cmbsf | place: Arctic Ocean: Southern Knipovich Ridge | collected 2010
TCGCGCCTCCGCCCAACCACCGAGGATCGCCGCCGCTCGAAAAGGGTCAGCGCGCCCACGACCACATCTACGGCGCCGATCCCGTTGAGTGGAGCAGAATCGAGCTGATCCGACGCCCGCAACTCCGCCCACACCTCCCAACCGCCTATACTCCGCGTCAACAACAAAGGCGAGGCGGCACGAGAATGGAGACCCGTAAGAAAATCAGACTGAATCGGATGGACTACGCCGGCGCGTTGGGTATGTTCGCATACGCCTCGAGTGCGGTGATGACCCCGATCTGCATGCTCAAGCTGATGGAGGAGTTCTCATTCTCCCTCACCGGCGGGGGCGGCATCGAAGCGGTGCGTACGTTCCTCATGGTGGTCGTCTTGCTCTCGAGCGGATTTGCCGCGGCACACTGGGGCAAATCCCTTGTTCTGACCTTTGGTTCAGTCGCACTCGCCATTGGCATGTTCGCGTATGCGGTTGCCCCGGCGTACTCCGTGGTCCTCACAGCCATGATTCTCGTGGGGCTAGGAAGCGGCATCATGGAGGGTCTTATCAATCCCCTCGTCCAGGATACACATCCGACGGATTCCGGCCGGTACCTGAATATCGTAAACGCCTTCTGGTCCATCGGTATACTTTCGACCGTGCTCGTGGTCGGAGATCTTCTCACTCGCGGCATATCGTGGCGAATCCTGGTGGCAAGTTCCGGCGGGTTCGCAATCGTCTCAGCGGTGCTTTTTCTGAAAGTTCGCGGTCCCGCCCATAGGAGCAGATCGGCGGCGGACAATACGCGTGCGACGTGGCTGCAGATGAAGGACTTACTCCGCCGGAGACGGTTCTGGGTGTTCGCTGCGGCCCTCTTTAGCGGCGGCGGGGCGGAAGCCACTTTTACGTTCTGGAGCGCGAGTTACGTTCAGATCCAGTACGGTGGTCTGCCGAGGGCCGGCGGTTTTGGAACGGCGTGTTTCGCCGCGGGTATGATCGCCGGCCGCATGCTGAGCGGGCATTATGTTCACCAGAAAGGCCTCAAGAATCTCATACTCATTTCGGGAATTTCAGGTGTTTTTGTCAGCGTATTGGTGTACATGATTGGGACGCTGGTTGGTTTTTATGTCTGCCTGTTTTTCGCCGGGCTCACAGTCGCCTGTTTCTGGCCCAGCATACAATCATACGCGGCGGACTGTCTGAAGGCAGATGCCACTATGCTCTTCATCCTACTATCCTGCGCAGGCATACCCGGTTTCGGATTTGCATCGTGGCTAATGGGCGTAATCGGAGATCTGACCAACATCCGCACCAGCTTCGCGGTTATACCGTTTTTCTTCTTGATGCTGGTAATCATCATCGCCGCCGATCATAGGGTTCACCGAGCCAAAACTCCTGGTTGATCAAGCGGCAATACGGTGCGCCGCCTGTAAATTACCGGTACCGCTGACTCCCCGAACTCGTCTCGCCGGTTATCCGAAACACGCCGCTTCCGGCCATCAGGCTCTTTTGCCCACCTACATCTCCGGCACGAAGCCGGCCGCTCGAACTCGACAGCCTGAAAGAAAACGCGGAGAGAGGATTAGCAAAATCTATATCGACACCTCCCGAGCTTGAATGAAAAGTGCTGTCGCCGCTTACCCAGACATCATCCCCTTCGATGTCGCCGGAAGAAGTTTGGATACTGATCGATCCCTTTGTTGAGTCCATCTCAACGCTCCCGGAACTCGCCGATACCTCCACATCCCCGCGGATACCAGACAGCCGTACTTTGCCGGACGACACCGATGCCGTGAGATCGCCTTCTACATCACTGATATCGATATCTCCCGAAGAACTCTCAGCACGGATGTTCCCCTGAACTTCTTTGATGTTGATGGCCCCGGACGAACTGTGAGCATCCAGTTCCGATCGTATGTCCGACAGCGACACGCTGCCCGAGGATGATCCGGCAGAGAGATGTTCGGAACTCATTCCCTGAATATCGACGGAGCCGGAGGAACTGCGTATGTCGAGATCGATACCCCTGGGAACATCGAAGAATAGCTTTCCGTCGCGGCCGAACGAAAAGAAGGAGAACCTTCTTTTCACCCATACGTGGAGAACGCTTCCCCGACGCTCGTACTCCACCTCCACGCTGTCCGGAATATCCTGCCCCCTGCCTTCGACGGCGAGCCTTGCCCCGCCTCGTACTTCCACATCGAGCATGGACGATTCCACGCGAAGCTCGCTGATGCCCATCTCGCTGATCCGGTCAAACTCTCCCGACGCACTGGCAGCGCTTGCAGCGCAGAGCAGCAGCGAGGCGGCTATCGATATTCTGATACCCGTTGTTCGAGACATATTCTGTTCCTCCACATAGGTCGTTCCATACAATGTATGTCATTTCGAGCCCGGAAGTGTTACCGTGCGGACCCAAAAGATGCAGATTTCTGCAAAAACTGCGCCGGACGCGGGACTCGTAATCGGCAAAGGGGTATGTTTTAGTCGAGCGAATTGCCCTGTTTCCCGTTTGTTGCAAATATACGGAAATGAGGTTAATATCTCCCAACTTGATAAAGGAGTAGCCCATGAGTGATTATGTTGCCTATTGCGTAAAATGTAAGGACAAGCGCACGATGAAAGAACCACAGGTAATTACCAATGACAAAGGTCGCCGGCAAGCAAAAGGCACTTGCCCTGAATGCGGCACCAAGATGAATTTATTTCTGAAGTCCGAGCCGACCGAGAAGTAAGAGCAGATTAACGAACTCCCACGGAGGCCCGGTTTGGGCCGCGTGACACATGCCGGGCTCGCAGCAATGGAAGCGACCCGGCTGAGAGGCGGATGGTATCTCATGGACGCTGATTTCAAGGCTCTGGCGACGAAATCTCTGCGGTTCGTTCGCGAACATTGCAGACCTCTCGAGGCTGCGAGAATCGAGTTTCTTTTTTTTGGCGAGTCGCAGGCCAGGGTGTTCCGGGAACTCCGTCGGTTTGCTAATAGCGACGGTGGATTTGGCAACGGCCTGGAGTCGGATTTCGTACTGCCAGACTCGTCTCCCATGGCGACTTCCGTTGCTTTTCAAATAATGACAGAAGCAGATGCCCCAAACGATCATCCTGATGTAAAAAATGCCGTCGAGTATCTCCGCAGTACTTTCGATCTCGGAAGACCCGGCTGGCCGACGGTATCGTCCAGAGTAAACGATTTCCCCCACGCCCCATGGTGGCACTACGAAGCCACGGACTCAGGTTCGTCGGTTGATTCCAACTGGGGAAACCCCACAGCCGAACTCGCCGGTTATCTCTCTCATTTTGGCGGGTACAGTGATTCGCACTCCCCCGAACATGATCTTTTCTTGGAGGCCTCTAAACGGCTTCTGGGTTCCGATGACAGCATGGAGCCCCACGAACTCTACTGCTATCTCAGACTGCACGACTCCCTTAAAGATCATCACCGCCTGGGCATGGAGGACAAGCTTGCCACCCTCGTCGATGCGAGCATCTGCCTCGACTCCGGCGAATGGGGCTCCTACAAACCCCAACCCATCGATTTCGTACAAACCCGCAATTCGTTTCTTTTCGCGAAATTTAAGGGTGCCGTGGAAGAAAACATCGCCTATCTGCTCGACACGGTCTCTGAAGACGGGATGTGGTACCCGACCTGGTCTTGGGAGGGCCGCTACCCGGATGCCTGGGAAAAAGCGCGCATCGAGTGGGCCGGAGTTGTTACGGTCAAACACCTGAAAGCCATCGCAGAGTTCCACGGGCGTGAAGGTTGGATTGTACCAGGAGGGGATGAGACCGCGGCTGGATCAACTACCTGGCAGTCGACCCAGGACGGCGGGATATGGGTATCGGCTCAGCCCTTGTCGGAAGTGCCGTATCGGCAATGGCGAAACTCGGCTGCCAGAAGGTCAATTTGCAGGTCAGGAACCGAAATAAGATGCGCCACGACAAGGTGGTCCTCTTTGATCTCTATGGCACACTGGTGCTCACCCACGAACGACCGGAAGCGTGGGATGCATGGCACCGGAGCCTCATCGATTCCATGAGATCGCTTGGGGGAGATGAAAAAGCAGAAGAGGCGTCAGAACGGCTTGAGCTCTTCTGGCAAGGAGACGAGAAGCCCCCCGACAATCGAAAGACTGTTTTCGAATTCTATATCTCTGAGTTCGTAGAAAAACTTGACATGATAGCGTCATCGAGGCAGATCAGCAAAATTGCCGGCGAGCTCTGCGATATATGGCAAGGCCATCTTGAAGTGGATCCGACCGCCGGTACTATGCTCGACCGCTTGTCCCAGTCATACCGGATCGGCCTTGTTACCAATTTCGATCACCCGCCCCACATACACCGGACTCTCAAAGCTAACGGCCTCACAAGCAGATTTGAGACCATCGTGGTTTCAGGCGAAGCGGGGGTAAAAAAGCCGGACCCGGAAATTCTCCGCATAGCCTGCAGAAACATCCGTTGCGATCCGGTGAACACGATGTACGTCGGCGACTCTGTTATCGATTACGAAGCTGCGGCAGAGGCGGGTATTGCACCGGTGATAATCCGGAGGCCAGGACAGGGGGAGACCGAAAACACGAGAGACAGACCCTCCAAATATCGTGACACGGATCGATTTCTTTACAAACAGGCTCAATCTGGCAAATTGTCGATGATAGGTGATCTCCGCGAGATTCCTGACCTCGCTGCCAAGCTTCTCGGTTGAGGCGCCCGGGAAAATCTGCTATTCTGGCGAACCTTGATACGCTGCACCCAGAGAGGATACGTTCTTGAATCTACTTGCCATAGCGGCCGGCGGCGCTCTCGGCGCACTGCTGCGTTACGCCTTTTCAAGCCTGGTCGCCGGCGCCACATACCCAAGTCTGCCTTGGGGAACCATGGGAGTCAATCTGGTCGGCTCGTTTTTCATTGGACTGCTAAGCGGAGTATTCGACCGCCTAATGGTACACGTTCATTTCAAGACCTTCTTGCTGATTGGCCTAATTGGCGCGTTTACCACATTCTCCACTTATATGATCGAGAGTTTCCGGCTCCTGCAGGAAGGCCAGATCGGCCTTGCCTTCGCCAATCTTCTACTTAGCAATATCCTCGGTCTCGCCTGCGTTTTCGCCGGATTTGTGAGCGTCCGAACGGTCTTCGACATACTTCACTAATCGTGCCTGTCCGGATGGCTATGCCGCAAGGTCCGTTGCTCGAAAAAAGAGACCACATCCGCGTATTTGAGAAATCTGCCGCGTTCACGCAGGGCCGAGAGACCTTCCTCACCTTCATCAACAAAGAACGAGCGCTGTCTTACCTCGCTGTCCTCCTCGATTACGATCAGATTCGCAGAACGGGAAGCGAGTTCGAGATTCAGAAGATTGCCCGGCCCGATCGGAAAATCGCAAAGCACGGTATATTCGGCCTCCGCTATCCAGTCCGCCACCTTGCCGGCTTCAGACGCGGAGATCTTGGAGAATGGCTCGACCGAACTGTGCGGAATATCGAGAGTCTTCCAGAGCTGTTCGTCAGCGTCGTACTGATGAGCGACCCCGCCGGTTAGGCGATATCCGAGCCGCGCCAAATCCCTCGTAAGATTGATGGCGCTTCCACCGCCACCGACAATGTGAACCCGTGGACCCTCAGACCCCCATTTTCTTGGAACCACATCCACCATGAGGCTGCCTGTGGCCGTATTGGTGCTGATGGTGGTCCTGATTCCGTACACAGGGTCTAATACCTCGCTTCGGAGAACCTGGTCCGGCGCTCCGTCGGCGACCACATGCCCTCGATCGAGAAGAACGAGCCGGCTGCAATACCTTGATGCAATGTCGAGATTGTGCACCGCCGCGATGACGCCTTTCTGTTCCTCCGCCAATTCGGCAGCCATGGAAAAGAACTGGTCCTGGTGGCGTATGTCCAGATTCGATGTCGGTTCATCCAGGATGAGCAGCGTGGCGTCTTGGGCGAGGACCTTGGCAAAAAGCGCCAGCTGCCGCTCCCCACCTGACAGCTCATTGAAAAGTCGGTGCTCGAAACCCGCCAAACCGACATACGAAAGCGCGCGTCGCGCCTCTTCGATATCTGCCTCGCTCTCTCTGCCAAATCGGCGGAGATACGGATACCTTCCCATCAGCACGATATCGAGTACGGGATACGGAAACGAGGTCATCACATCCTGGCTGAGATACGCTTCGAGCCTGGCTCGTTCCTTCGGGTCCATTTTTGCCACGGGCTGATCGAACAGCGTCACATCTCCGGTCGTTGGTGTCAGTAGACCAAGCATGAGCTTTAGCAGAGTTGTTTTGCCGGCGCCGTTTGGCCCGATAATCCCAAGAAACTCCCCTTGCCTATCAGTGAGGGAGACATCCTTTAATATTTCGACGCCATTTATGCTGTAGCCAAGGGAACTGATTGATAACATACCGTTAAGCCCCGGGAAAACCTCTGCGCTGATAGCGGATAATAAGGAATAGGAAGTAGGGGCTGCCCACGACGGCGGTAATAATCCCCACGCGTATTTCATAGGGTGGCACGAGCACTCTCCCGATCAGATCGGCGAGAATGAGAAACGTCGCGCCGCCGAGGGCCGAGGCGGGGAGAAGGACCCGATGATCCGGTCCGACCAGAAATCGGAAAAGGTGGGGTATGAGAAGACCAACAAATCCCACTGGTCCCCCGATGGCAATCGCGGTACCGGTGACAAGAGCGCTCACGCCAAGAACAAGCCGCTTGACCCACTCCACCCTCATGCCGACCGAATGGGCGTTCTCCTCACCCAGAGAGAACATATTGAGATCCCGTGCGAAGAAGAACAGAAGCACCATACCGGGAATAAGGACCGGTAACGGCACGCCGATGTGCTTCCACATTCTTCCATCGAAGCTACCCATGGTCCAGAAGATGAATTGACTTACTTCGTACTGTTTCGAAAAAAGGAGGATCGCCGACACGAACCCATTGAATAGGGAACTGATCGCAAGCCCTGCGAGCACGACAAATAGCAATGAGGTCCGCCCGCTGCTGCTCGATATCAAATAGATCAGTAACGACGCTATCACCGCTCCGATCATTGCGAACACCGGCAGGATAAACGCGCTCGCCGAATAGAGGCCGGTGCTGATGGCGATGACCGCGCCTAGACTGCCACCGGCGGTAATCCCAAGGATGTCCGGACTCGCCATCGGATTGCGGAATAACCCCTGCATCGCCACGCCGCACATTGAAAGAGCCGCGCCCACAAGAAACGCCGTAACGATCCTCGGCATCCTAATGTGCAGGACGATGGTAAGATCTCTCGCCGAAGGCGGGGTGATCCAGGTGAAACCTGCTCTGTAGAGGACCGATCGGACGAGGGTGAGGGGCGATACATGTACTGCACCGGCCCAGATGGCGGCAATAACGGAAAGAAACAGAAGCAGTATGAGTATGGGAAAGGTGAATCTACGGCGCGCGGATGAGCCTGTCCGCTCCGGATTCATCCGACGGTTAGTCAAAAAGCTCGGGATACGCGGTTGCCGCCAGCCACTCGACGGCATCCACCAGGTAGTGTGATGTGCTGGCTTTTATCTGCTCGGGCATCATGTATACCCGGTTATTTCTCACCGCTTTCATCTCTCTGAGCGCGGGATCCCCGGTAGTCTGCTTGTAGTTGCTCGCCGCTCCATTGGGATCGCCGTAGACCCAACCGGGGAGTATCAGGATGTCTGGATCAAGCTCTAGTAATGTCTCTCTGCTGACAGGAACCTGCCCCACTCGTTTGCCGAAAAACCCTCGACGGTATTCTTCACACCGGAATATTTCAGGATCTCCGCCCACGACGTGCCATCGCCGGGGACGGTTCCCAAAATGGCGTAGTCGAGTACAGAAAGGCGCTCTATTTCGGGAATGCCGGCCACCTTGGCGACAACAGCATCGAGTCGGGCGTCCATATTATCGATGAGTGAAGCTCCATTCGCCTCTTCTCCGACAATCTTCGCTACGGTCATGATCTGTGCTTGAATACGTTCCACGTTTAGGCCGCTCTTCAGAAGAAAGACCTTCACTCCGGAGTTCCTAAGTTGTTGCACTTTGTCCGCCTCACTCCAGTCTGCAACAAACACGATATCGGGCTGTAGCGATAAAATGATCTCCACGTTGAGAGTAATCTTGTTGGGAATGGATCCGACGCGGTGAGCAACATTGGAAATGCTTTCATCCTCGGCAAAGGTAGTCACTGCGACGATTCGCTCCACCTCGACAAGGGCCAGCAATATGTCATCTGTAAATGTAGTCACCGATACGATCCGTATAGGCTTGTACTCAAGGACCGATTCTACACCAGTGTCATCGACAACTGTCAGGGGATAACCGGCTCCGGCGGCAGGTTCCGAAGGGCTGGAAACTTCTTCCGCGCCGGTTGCGCCGGCCGCGGATAGGGCGCACAGAGCGGTAATAACAATGAAAAGAACCGACTTTGAAAATTTCATATTAGGCACCTCTATGATCCGGCGCTTTTGACATCGCAGGAAAGTAGCATTACCGGTATTCTTTATGGGCCGGCCCCGATGTCCCATGGCTTCGGTGAATAGACCGGGATCCCCCTATCCCTTGGTCAATCCAACTGTCAAGCGAGACGATATCCGAGTGGAAAGGCAATCGGGCCATGAGCTCATACCCATGGTGACCTTTTCCCGCGATGCAGTTCCGCGATGCCGTCAAAAATTGGTACATTGTGTGGTAGCGATGGACCGAGAGATAAAAAGTTTCCGGAAAACGGTAAGACAGTTCGACAAACTCGCCACCAAGATCAGAGCCGGCACGTTGGCGTCACCATCGGGCAGGCGATTGAGAAGAGCCGCCATGGGCGCTTTTGCCGGTTTAGTGCTGATCATGATTCTCGTCCCTCCTTTCTTGGTCCCGCTCGAGGGTACGGTCACATCGGGTTTCTTTTTTCGGCGACGTCCGGAAGGCTTCTTCGTTCTGGATATCGAAACCCACAAGGGTCTCGATATAGCGGCGCCTTCGGGAACTCAGGTGAGCGCCGCTGCCCCCGGTGTCGTTTCGGCCACAGGCACCAACTCATCCTTCGGCAACTACGTCCGGGTCACCCATATGTTCGGATTCGATACCTACTATGCTCACCTTTCTGAAATCACCGTCGACAAGGGACGCCTTCTTATCATTCCTGCCCTGCGTCCTATCGGGAAAGTCGGCAGCACCGGCAGATCGACGGGTCCGCACCTTCATTTTGAAATCAGGCTCTTCGGGAAAGCGCTCCCACCAAGATTCTTGCTTGTATTCCACGGGATTCGGAAGGCTATTTTTCGATTTTGATGAGCGAGAGGCCAACCGTCTATCGGCGATTGACACTCATGAACTCGAACGGTCTCTTGCAGTCCTCTGCGCCACTAGGTAATATGAAAACGCATCGAGAGTTCAAAAGGACGTGCCACCATGAACAATGACGGTATTCTCGTTTTTGCCGGCAGCGGGAGCAAAATGCTTACGGCGAATATCTGCTCATATCTCGCTATCGAACCGGCGAAATGCGAGACCCTCACCTTTTCTGAAGGGAACATTTTTGTGCGTTTGCTCGAAAACGTTCGCGGTCGGAACGCCTATCTGGTCCATTCGACCATGTTCTCGCCAAACGACAAGTTCATGGAATTACTTTTCTGGATCGATGCTCTAAGGCGGGCCAGTGCCCAATCGGTGACCGTCATCATTCCCTATTTTAGCTATGGCAAGGGCGACAAGAAAGATGAGCCCCGTGTGTCCATACGAGCCAGGGTATGTGCCGACGCCATCGAGGCGGCAGGTGCAGATAGAGTGGTAACCATGGACCTACATGCTCCTCAGATCCAGGGGTTCTTCCGGATTCCCGTGGACAACCTGTACGGCCACCCTGCCCTCTGCGATCGGTTTTCCAAAATCGAATTGGATAACTTCGTTGTCGTGGCACCAGATACGGGGTTCGCCGACGAGGCCCGCCAATTCGCCAACTATTTGCATACCGATGTGGCGATCGGAGACAAAATCCGCCCCAACAACGATGAGAATGCCAAGATACTCAACGTTATCGGTAAGGTGCGAGGCCGGAATGCCGTGATTGTCGATGATTTTGTAATCTCGGCAGGCACCCTTGTCAAGATTGCCGCGAAACTGAAAGAGAAGGGTGCCCTTCGTATCTACGCCATGGTTACTCACGGCGTCTTCACCGAGGGCTCGACAGAGCGGAGCAATGCGAGTCCGATCGAGAAGCTCCTTATTACCGACACAGTGGAAGGCCACCGAATCAAACTGTCAGAGTGCATCGAAGTGGTGTCGGTGGCCTCGTATTTTGCAGAGGCGATACGTCGGATTCACCACAAACTGAGCATCAGCGAGATGTTTCCCTGATTGCAACGGGCTTGTGCAGCGGGAGATCCAGGCCGCCCGGCCCGAATTCATCAACATGCGGGGCAGCTACTCCGCGTGCTTGGTTCGGGCGATAATGTGATCCTGAAGCCCTCGTTCGATAAGACAGAATTGCTGGCTGAACCCCGATACACGAACACTCAAGTTGCGATATTTCTCGGGGTGTTCTTGAGCCTGAACGAGGGTGTCCGCGCTCACCACGTTGAATTGTAATTGCCCGACGCCGAGATCTATAGAGGTCTGCAATAGATCCACGAATGCCTCCCGACCGCCCCGCTCCAGAATCGAAGGATCAAGTTCGAGAATCGCCGAGAAGATTGCAATAGCGTTCCGTGAGAAGTGCTGCATATGCGTCAGGCTGGTCGTGATTGTTCCCATACTTCGGCAGTTCGTTCGCGAGGTAATGCCTGAGTTCCTCTCGCCCGTCGAAATCGCGCCGTAGGCAGTCGAGCAAGTCCTCCGCCGAGACTGCATTGCGGTTGAAGAGTGCGGTTTCGAGGGCCGCCAGGCTGTCTGCCGCGTTAGGAATGCCGACCGCGGCACTGGAATGGTAGTTGTGTCGGGCGCCCCCTTCGATAACATCCGTGCCCGTGGAAATGCAATCTGCGGTAAGAAGGGACAGATAAGGAAGGCGGAACTGGAACCGATGTGCCGTCTCACAGGCGTTGGAGCCATAAACAGCCCACTGTGCCGCGTGCTCAAGCTGACGATCGAAGGCCCACATCACATCATCCATCGAACCAAAGTCCCCCAGCTCACCTGTGGTCGGACCAATCCGAGTGCCATCGAGAAGGTCCACCCCGTCGTGTATCCCCAGCTCAAGACACTTCGCCAAGTTTATCCAGTTGCTTACCGCGTGGGGAAAGGCCTTTCCGGGTAAAGTGATCTCGACGCAACCGATGGCGGCGTAATCCCGAGCATCCTCGATCGGGATCCCTTTTCCCACCAAAGCGGGTATTAGCGCTTCATCATTGAAGAAAAACGGGATTCCCCCTCCCTCTGCGACGAGATCGATGCACCGTGCCAGAAACTCCCTCGGGGAATTACGATGCAGTCGTGCCGAAAGACAGCGCACAAACTCGAGCCCTTCGGTGACATCCAGCACCAGATAGCTCAATGGGTTCACACCATCGGAGCCGTCCGGTTTCTGACCGCCGATCATCATCTGTTGTACATCGTACCCCTGGTACAGCTTCACCCAGAGCGCTGCAAGGATCTCCGCGGCTTCGCCCATGTCAATAATCCCCGACGCGAGATCGTCTTCGAGATATGGCCACAGGATCTGATCGATACGGCCGATGCCGTTGGCATTAACACCGTCTTCCCACACCGTGATCATATGAGCAAACCAGAGAGATTGAACCGCCTCCCGGAAAGACCCGGCCGGATTTGCAGGCACTCTGCGGCACACCCGTGC
>SDBV01011031.1_pt1 | contig 11767 bp, 16 predicted proteins | sample 2277081 | NCBI WGS metagenome assembly SDBV01 (sample SAMN10402039, study PRJNA504765) | marine sediment metagenome | isolation source: marine sediment core GS10_PC15, 223 cmbsf | place: Arctic Ocean: Southern Knipovich Ridge | collected 2010
AGCTTTATTGACCAATGCGTCTGCTCTTTGGTTGAGATGTCTTGGGACCCATTTAATAGAGAAGTCTTGGAAATATTCTAGTAACTCTAAAACCTTGTCTCGGTGTTGTATCAACTTAGGCTTATTTGTTTTGAATGCTCCAGTAACTTGTTTCACGACGAGTTGACTGTCGCCAGTTATATGAATGATGTCAGTTCCAGCCTCTAAAGCTCCTTGTAATCCTGCTATGAGCGCACGGTATTCTGCCACATTAGATGAGCCAAAACCACAGGTGTTGTTGCCTGACGCAATGGCCCCCTTCTTATTTGTCTTGCAAAGAATCCATCCATATGCACAGATTCCCTTTCTAATACCTCCATCGAAATAAAGTATTGCTTCCATTGTTAATCGGCATCCATCTTGTCTTGCCCCATTGTCTTCGACAGTTCGGCTTTTATACGATTGACAGCAATATCACAATAATGCTGGTCTATTTCTATTCCAATAAATTTGCGATTACTTTTAACACTAGCTACACCGGTTGTTCCGCTCCCCATGGCAAAATCAAGCACTGTCCCATTTACTTTGGTGTAAGTTTTTATCAAGTATTCCATTAATGATACAGGTTTTTGGGTTGGATGTACTTTACCGCGATTAGCTTCCCAACAACCGATTATTATTGTATCTGGATGTTTGTGGGTATATGTATATGTTTTACGATTGCTGCCATCTTGATTCAACTTGTATGCACTATCCTTACCTGTTTTACTATAATTTCTAACAGTTACTGGTTTATCTCGTTTTATCATTAATGGATAATAGTGTATTGAATTTTCGCCGAACACAACTACATCTTCATGTTTTTGCATAGGCATCCTCTTAGCATTAACAAAATTTCTAGCAATATGTTTATCCCATACCCAGCAATATCTGAACATATTTATATTAGAAGAAATCAAGTTTGTAGTAAATGGTTGACTTGCTGTCATTACAATAGCGCAATTGGGTTTTATAATTCTTTTTAATTGTTTCCACATTTGGTCGAGTGGTATCATAGAATCCCATTTACAAGCAGTAGTCCCATATGGTGGATCAACAAGAACCATATCTACAGAATTGTCCATAATTTTATCTAACATATCCAAACAATCTCCGTGATACAATTCCACAGAATGCTGGTCGCTGCACCATTGTAATTTCATTTATTATTCCTCCACATTAAACCATAGCCTCAAAACGGAGTCTCCCCGTCTTCTATTTCTGTCCTCGCCCCCGTGCACATATCCCTGAAGAAGCACCTCCTGCAAGTATGCTCAAGGTCGTCCGTCTTCCGAAAGTATGACGGGTCATTTTTGTGTTCAAAAGCTTCTTTCAATAATGGGTATTCACTGCGAATAATCCCCGCTTGCCTTTGAATGTGCTTCATTGTTACGTCTAGGTGTGGAGTAGCCTTCTCTCCCAATTCTGCGTACGCTGCCAGATATACGGGGATGATAATGATGTCTTCAGGTTTTGTTGTCCATCCCATTTTCATTCCATACATTGCGTAAGTTATTAATTGGTCTAGAACATTACCGCTGACTCTTCCTGTTTTCCAATCCAATAAATACACTTTCCCGCGATATCTAAACCCACAGTCAATTTTAACTGTTACCTCTTCGCCAGTATTTAGACTAAATTTTGCGAAATCCTCTATTGTCAGCCAGTCCTCTTTTTCAAGACCCTGTAATATCTTGAATAATGGCATATCATAAAATGCCTTTAATGAGCTAAGCAGCTTTTGTTTATATGCGGCAAGTTTGTCTGTGTCCAATTCTTCCATATAAAAATGCTCTGCCAAGTTCACCTTCTTGGGACTGTTTTTCCACTGCTTATTGTTTGATTGTTTCCATCCTTTTCTCAGTGCTTGAATACCATCGTGTTGAGCTTGTTCTAATGTTTTCCATTCGCCGGTATCACGACCAGTTTGGATTATTTCTTCAATGATGTCATGAACCGTGCTGCCTACGAACATCGGTAGATTGGTTAACTTTTTGAGCATGTAGGCTCTGCGCTTTTCTTGGGTGGCGCTTGCTAACCAACCTTCCCAGGCGCATATATAAGTTAAATAATATTTCCACGCACACTCTCTGAATGTCTTAATCCGTGAATTGCTCCAAGCATATGATTGTTCTATTTTACCCATTATTTTTCCTTTTACTTTTCCTTTTCCTTTTCCTGATCGGTGTCTTCAATGCCTTTTCTGTTGACCAACCACGACAGATTCGATCTCTCAACACTTTTGGATCAATACCAAATAGAAACACATCGTAATCATCACGATTCTTGTCGTCGTCTTCAAAGTAACTATGTTCCCCAATTCCATCCTTATTGCGATCTTTTAGGAATATTGCACGACGAACTTCTTTTTCACAATTATCACAAAGAGCCCAGCTACTAACACACAATCCTTCTGTGATGTTATGACAAAAAGATTTCCGACATAAATTACAGCAACGACTTTTCATTTAGATTCCCTTTACACTAGGATGGGAGCCTCTACTGTTTTCCCCTTTTTCGGGTGCAATAAGAAAAACGTCTGACACGGCTTCTCAAATTCTGCTTTTATCTTAATGGCATATGGACCATAACCGATAAGGCTACCGTTAATTACATATTTGTTTGTACTTTGTCGTGCGTGCCAGTGACCCAAAACATCCAAATCTGCTTTTTTGAACTTATCCCACTGAGCTGTCGATTTATTCAATGGAATATGAATTCCTCCTACCCCACCCATGTAACGAACATTTTGCCCATGGTGAAACCTCAGCATAAGGTCATAGACCTTCAGGTAACAAAAATGTCCTTCTGCTATTTGCATTTCTATTACGGGGTTATCGGCGTAACGATTTCTAATAAATTGATAGAGCAACCATTCATAACTATTACTTACTTCGGTAGACACTCTAGGCTTTTCTGTAGTACGACCGTGGTTTCCCACACAGCACGGAATGACTATGCGTTTAAAGTTACCGTGTTCGAGAAGAAAATCAATCCCGCTACAAATCCATTTGAATGCTTCCACGCACGCCTGAACTGGGGATAATTGGTTACTTTCCATCAACTCGGGATGGATATGTCCTGAAATAAAATCCCCCAACAGAGCCAAGACGAGATCATCCACTTGTGATTTTGATCTAGTCATTTCAATCAGCTTTAATGCATTCTGGAAAAAACGAGACGCCCTCTCTTCCGCGATAGCCAGGTTGTATTCATTAATATATTCTACCGTTTCTGGCAACACTAATTCTTCAAGGTGCCAGTCGGACGCCACGACTACTGCCGTTGATTGACTAAGACCTTTTCTGCCTTGTATTGTTATCGGCTTTATTGTCGTTTGCTTGATCGACTTTGATAATTGAAGAGCATCACCTAGTTGTTGATCTTTCACCAGTAGTCGATCTAAAACTGTTTTATATTTCTTGTCAACAAGTTTTTGTTCTCCTTTCATCTTGTGAATTTGCATGTCATTGTCTGCTCTCTGTCCTGGGGTAGCCATGAAGTCATCTTTCTCTTGTGGAGACAGTGAATCAAAAGCCTTACGATATCTGTCAGATAAAGTCTTCCTTGGTATTTTCATAGCCCTAGCAGCGTCTGCTATACTTGCATATTTCAAAACTTGTTCCACTAATTTTTTATTAGACAAAATATTCCTCCTATTCATTATATTTCACACGTTCCCTCGGGACAATTCATATCTGTCAGTTCATTTTTTGCAATAGCATCTTGAATATGTTCTTCAGCTTTTTCGACAGATAGCGGTTCTAGAGGTTCATTCTCTTTGCTTTCAGATTTATAGACAGTAATACCTTTTAATTCTCTAATATTCGTTAATATTAAATCTGATAAATCATCATCATTAAAATCTTTAGGTAAATTTATTGTTTTTGTCAGAGAATTATCAATGTGTTTTTGACATGTTTTTTGTATTGCAATATGGTGCCCTGGACTAATATCGTGTGATCCTTCAAAGTGGGAATAGTCCCGACCCGCTAGAATAAATTTTTTCAACAACGGGTGAATAATGATTTCCTGAGATTTTTCACGAGTTTGTTTTTGTAAATCGGTATGTTTGTTAAATCGCCGAATATATACCGGACTAAACAATGGCTCAAGACCTGAGGAAACATTGTTCATAATACTAATAGTACCGGTTGGAGCAATATCCAGTAAACAACAATTTCTGATACCATATTCCAATATTCTTCTTCGTATATATTTAGGTAGAGACGATTGACAGAATCCGCTTTCAATAAATTTTTCCCTATCTAATAATGGGAATTGACCCTTTTCAGAGGAGAGGAAGATAGACGCCTCATAAGCACGTTTTTTAATGAAACCCATTATTTTATTAGTAATCGCCAAAGCTTCTTTGGAGCTATATTTGATGCCCAGTTCCAGCAACATATCGTGCAGTCCGAAAATCCCTATTCCGATTCTGCGGATATTATGGCATACTTCTTGTATTCTCTTGATTGGAAAATGATTTTGTGTTAGAACATTATCCAGAAATCTGACGCCAAGATGGATTGTGTCGTCTAGTAAGTCAAAATCGATATTCCCATTAATTACATGCGTATGTAAATTGATGCTACCTAAATCGCATGAATCCCCGACATCTAACCCCCACACCTCTGCACAGGGGTTGGTACTTGATAAATTAGAGTAATAATATAGGTTATTTTGCTGATTGGCGAATCCTCTGTTTAAAATTCCCGGATCACCGGTCAGTAGAGAGTTCTTAATAATTTTATCCCATATATCTCTAGCACTAACTTTCCCATATTCTTTGTCGTGCCATCTAAAAATTATCTTCTTGTTGTCCTTGACCAAATCTAAAAATTCATCATCTATGCAAACAGAAATATTTGCATTGTTCAGTTCCTTTTTATCTAATTTTAGTTCCAAAAACTCTTCTAGATCTGGATGCCACCAATCCAAACAAAGCATGAGGGCAGCTCTCCTAGAACCGCCACCTCTCAGCTCCTCAACTACCCCGTCTATCATTTTCATTAGCGATACTGGCCCCGTAGCCTCCCCGCCGTGGCTTTTGATGGGGGTCCCTCTGGGTCTAATCTTGGATAAATTGACCCCGCAGCCTCCTCCAGTACCAGAAATTATAATTATGTTTTTTATTAATTCTCCCCACCCCTCTCTTGAGTCTAAATTATCTGCTTGTTCAAGGATGAAGCAATTAAGCATTTGGCTTTTAGATCTACCAGCACCTCTCCAAATCCTACCACCTGGACTAAACCTATTAGTGATTAATATATCAATAAATCTATCTTCAAATTTTTTAATATTTTCCCCATCTTCTGCGGCTGCGATAAATCTTGCTACTCTCTGACACGCTTCCTCAAATGTTTCCTCAGGATAAATAGCATACCGGTCTTTAAAAATCTGAAGAGCAAAACCTTGGGGTTCGTACTTAGGTAAACTCACTATTCATTACCTTTCACTGACAGAGAAGCATCTCTGGCTTGACTATCCTTACCACCAAGATTAATATTGGGTTCTGCCTGAGGGAAGGAAGGGTGATCTTCTTTTGGTAGTTTATTAAGATATTCTTGCACAACCTTGTAGAATGGGCTGATCCTATCTTTCTTGTATTTAAGATACCCTGGATAAGATAATGCGTCAGCTTTCCGAAGCGTAAACCAATTCTCAACATTATCTGGTCCCACACTTGCAACGAACTTCCTCACAGTCTTTTCTTGAATTGTTGTTATTGGCATGGGAATGTCGTACATATGGGTAGCAACAATACGAACAACTCTATCTAGTAAGTAAGGGGATGCCCCCCATTCAGCTAGTCTTTTTTCAGCTATCCTGACAGATATCTCTACGTGATCAGAAACATGTCCCTTTCCTAAATCGTGGAATAGGCCACACAATAAAGTGACAGGATTCGCTATTTGTAGTAAATCCAATACTGACATAGTATGATCAAAGACTGCCTGATTTCCTCGTTGCATTATCAAGATGGTGCTTTCTAATTCTGGGAACCACGACTCCAAATACATTGAGTTAAGCCAATAATCACTAGGTGAATCAGCAGATTGCATACCAACTATCACTTCGTTGATTTTACTCATAGTGCAGGTTTGTCCGTATAATTATGAACCATATGTTTCTTCCAACGTTATCCCCTTATTGAATCCATAACAGGACCCGAAGCCTGTCCCGATAGTATCGCAAATTCTCTCACAGCCTCAAGTGCCCCATCTATGCCTGACGAAATAATAGCAATTATCGACTCCTGGTCTTTAGTGAGATCAAGATCGGTCGCATGTAGATATCTTTCAAGCACGTCAATAATAGTTAAACCATAAATGTAATATTTTTGAGGCAACTCTCTCACTGCCATTATCCTAGCCCCAGCGAAATTGGGTTGACCAGGAATAATTAACAGATCTCGCAAAGCCGTTAAATATCCACTAATTAAATCAACATCATTCGGTGATATCTTAGCTTCGGTTAAGGCTATCCGTGTGGCCAGCCTAGAAAACGCGAAAATATCAACCTTCAATTGAGGAACGTTGTTTTGCCAATTCCCGCCATTACTAAGTGTGGCGCAACCCGTTATGGGCAAAGACATGACGGCGGACAATACTAAAATAATACACCAACTCTTCATTTTTACACCTTTCTTCGAATAAACAAAACTACGTAAGGTACTTATACACCTACATTATACACGATCTCGCTCCCTTTTTTCCCTTCTTTGTTGTTTTCCTGCAATATTTTCATCTCTTTCTTCTTCTACTTCCTTACCCACCTTCTTGGCTCGACTAGGATTACTCTTTTTAACCACAGCGGTTTCAATATGATACAACGCACCGCATTCTACAACCCCAGTATCGGGATTCGTGTGACCCTTCCTGCATGGGTCCTTACATTTTAACTTATCGCCACCAGCACATGCACACAAATCAACACCGACCAAATTATGTTGTTGACTACCCTTTTTAAACCCTTTTTTTCTTTTATCAGACATGACTTATCCCACTCCCAACTCGATGGTTACGCCTCATCTTATCTATCGCTCTCACCTTTTTCCGATGAATAGTAGAAGTAGTTCCGAGATGACCAGATAATTCTTCCATTGTCTTTCCCTCCAAAAATAGTCCCACAATAATCTCACGCTCACCTTCTTCGAGACATTCCAAACATTCTTGTATCATCATATTAGAATCCATGTCATAATTCAATCCAGCTATCTGCTTTATAGAGTCCAGAGATGGTACTTGCATCTGCTTGACTCTCCTTTCTTTGTCTCTCATATGTCTAAAAATACCGTGTAATCTACTATACAGAAACGTCATAAACGAACCACTTCCATCATAGCAAATCATGCATTTCAGTAATTCATCTTTGGCTCGCGACTTCATTTCTTCTATTTGAGAATCATTAGCACTTATTCGAAAAGACAACTTCCCTATCAATGACTCATATTGTAAACACGCAATTTGGAAATAGTCCTCAGTAACACGTCTTTTAATCTTCATCATAGTCTTAAATCGCTTGTTCCATTTTCGGAGTCCAAATATGATCAATAACCCCAACCTTAATAGCTTGCTTTGGGGATAACCACATTGTTTTATTCATCAACTCCAGTAATTGCTGTTTTGTTATTTTCAATCTTTTCGAAAGACTTGAAACTTTCATCATGTAATCGGCATGAGTAAAAGATGCCATCCCTGGAAACTTTTCCACTGGTTCAGGAGGGCATTGAACAATAAAAGAATGTAACATAATAGAAGAATTTGGTGTAGCGAACCTGCATCCCTTAGCTCCGAAAGCAGCAATTATTGCCCCCATAGAATGGGCTTCTCCCCTTACTATAGTATAAACAGGACAACGACACGATAAAATTTGATCAATTATAGCGTATCCGGACGACACTTCTCCACCACCACTATTTATGTATAGATATATCGGTCGATCTTCCTGAGAGAGTATTTGTAAACTATTACACACATGCGCTGACGAAACATCATCTATGCATCCTATAAGATTAATCCGCCTAGTCCTCGCCAAGAAATCTTCGGCCACTTCATCTCGATAGATAGGTGTTTTTGCTACCTCCCTACATTCTGGACAATTACATTCTTCCCCCAATAGACGGATACAAACATGTTTACGTTTCATTTTCACACTCCCTCGATGGATGACATTTCATGTGCACATTTTTCAGACGACTATTAGTAACAGCTAAATAAGTCTGTGTTGTACCCAGATTCTGATGACCCAACAAAGATTTAACGAGTTCTAAATCTACTCCATTATTCATTAGAAACGTAGCACAACTGCGCCTTAGGGTATGACTCGTAGTATGTTTCACACCAGCACGACGAGAAAGGGATAGAATCATATCACTGACAGCCCTCCTTGTAAGCCTTTGACCATCAGATTTGATGAATACAACATTTGTATCAAAATTATGGTCTGTCTTTAAGTATGACTGGATAGCGTCGACACACTCATGAGAAACCGGGACCATTCGTTCTCTTCGCCCCTTGCCTAGTACCCTTATTTGTCGTCTAGCAAAATTAAGATCTTCAATATTTAAACCACATAATTCGGAAACGCGCAAGCCACAGTGATATAAAGTTAACACAATAGCGATATTACGCCGAACGTGATTTGTTCTAGGTGAGGACAAGTCCTTTCCCAGAGTGGCCATAATCGCATCCACACCCTCAGGTTCCAAGACATCTGATTGGCTCCTTTCTGCACGAACAGGATCTAGTGATTCAAGAATATTTGGATCAAGGCGACCCGAACTAATAAGATGATTGCAAAAACACCTAATAGACATATATTTGCGACGTACTGTGGTAGGTTTTAATCCACTTTCTCTTAGATGGTTAATGAATTTATCTATCAATAAAGCCGTAAGTTTCTTTGTCTCTATGAAGTTCAGAAATTCTTCAACATCTTTCTTGTACGCTAAAATCGTTGGTTGGGCTAAGCCCAACTCGGAATATAGATATATTTCAAATCCATCCATAGCACACTTTCTAAAATTACTTTAGAATATCCACTTTAATTCTACACAAAGCCTTACAAATACTATCTATATCATCGCGAGTGACTCCGTTTATTGTAATTTTGTTTACAAAATCTGTACATACTCTCGAACCAATTTCGATATGCAGATAATCCAAATCACAGCTACGAGAGACATCGAAAGTCAATTTTGCATTTCCGTCACACCCAAGTGTTATAAATTCCATGGTTTTCCCTTTCATAATTTATTTCCGAAGATCCAACTTCACTCCGCACAGAGCACTACAAATCCTAGTCATATCATCACAAATATTATCAATATCGGAAGATGTGACTCCATCGAGCTTAATATTTAAACAATCCAAATCACCGTCACGAGAAACGTCAAGAGTTAATTTTACATTCCCGCCGACACATTTAAGTATTACAGATTCCATAGTCCATTCCTTTTGAAATTTCAAAGTCCGTGGCGGCAACACGATGTTGCTACCTTAGTATACGCCAAACTTCCACATCTGTCCCAAGATTCTTACCTTTTTATACCCTCCTATAAGTAGATTCAACACCTTCAGTATCGTCGTCCAACTTCACTATATTTAATCCATGAGCAAACAATGGAGCTTTATCTTGTAGTATTCGACATATTTTGACTGCCAATTTCCTTATTTCCACGTCGGCTGCTGGATTTGCGCGGAGTTCTATTAAATGCCTTATGGCCCTTGCATTCATTGTAACGAAGATCTTGGTTTCGGTAGCATTGGGGAGTACCGACCTTGCCGCTTGACGTGCCTTCTTCCTTCTTTCTAATTTGTTGTCAATATCTCCATACATATCAGATAGTTGAGTGGTAAGTTCCTCATAAAGTTGACTAGACTTTTCGCAATGATCCATCCATGTTTGATAAGCCTCTGGGTTGGTTTTGGATAACTCCTGGATAGCTGGGGGAACAATAAAGTTGACATCTGACGAATCTACGTACCGTTGTGATAGTTGACTATATGAAGCCAGTCTGTGCCTCACTAGCTCATGGGACAAAGAGCGACTTACATTCCAAATGACAAAATTAAAGTTTGCATGTTCTATACAAGCACCATGGGCCACTTCTATTAAATGCTTGATATGATCTTCGTGCGACCTACTCTTTATAGTTTCTCCTTCTTTCGCCCAAGACTGGTAGCACATCCGACCAGCGAATTCAACGATCCATTCCCCATCGTCATCTCCTAAAGAAGCCATTGACTGTAATTTTTCAGCAAGTTCTGGCCAACAATATTCGTGTGCTTCCAGAAACTTCATTACTCCTTCAATTTCGAGTATTGGTTTCCCAACGAGAATACATTCTGGTTCTGTTATAAAGCTCATTTCATCCCCCTTCTTTAACACCTTTCCACTGGTGTTGTTAAAGCCCTTTCTGGTGTCCAACCAAGATTAAGGCGTTTCTGTAAAACTCTCCAATCTATACAGGTTTCTTCCGACCATTCAATCATAGTTTGTGTTTTATCGAATGCTGATATTAAACGATTACTTCTCTTATTTCTTGCTTGTTGTTTCCGTGTGGCCCATTCACAATTCTCTTTAAAATAACCTAAACCATTTTTAATCCTCTCAATTTGAAGTCCCTCTGGAGCTTCTCCCATATCGTCTAAGAAATTTTTAAACTTTAACCATCTTTCACAAACAATGATTCCACGACCACCATAATCTTTCCATCGTTTATCATTTGGATTAGTGCATCTTTGAATCATACCTGCCCATGTCTTATAACACCTAGACATTTTGCTCCTTAAACTATGTCCATGTTTAGTCGACCTTTTTGTTATTTGTTCTGTATTAAAACAACCACAACTTCTTGTAACTCCATCCCTAAGACTGTGACTTGTAATAATCTTTTCCATCCCACAATTACACAAGCACAGCCACATAGAATGTCCCCACTGATCATTCTCTACACGTTTAATTATAATCAATCTACCAAATTTTTTGCCTATTAAATCAATTAATGGAGGCATTATACCTTACCTTTTTATTCACTTGGTTATTTTCCAACAATTATCGTTCCATTTCATTTAACTTTCCTCCTTTTATTTATAGCTTTCTTTATAAGATAGATCATCGGAGTCGGTCTTCCATGATATCTTAATTCCCTATATTCTTTGGTACATGAGATTAATGGACACATTACACAATGACTATCCACACAATGACACAGGGCGCATGAATCACTATTGATGTCTAACTCCTCTTCACGACTATCATGTAAAATAGCAAGATGCAGTTGAACCCCGTGTTTTTCCCTATTCTCGTATAATAATCCTACCCATTTCCTTAGAGAATGTTGCAACGCATTTCTTTTAGACACCTGATCTGCTGGTTTTCTATAAAATTCTTTTTTCCACGATGCTAAGCTCATTGTAAACCCCTCTTAGATTTGATCAAGTTTGTTATGTGTAAATTTATCATTGTTCACAACCATTTTCATCATCATACCGAAAAATTCCTCCCAACTAATTTCCCCGTGCCACCACTCTCCTCTCTCTATTGGTTCGACAGATATATAAACATCCCCCTTTTTATTATCTATTCTTATTTGTACTTCCTTCATGTAGTCACCACCATCACACATATCAGCAGGCGGTTCTCCGTAGTGCCTGAAGATGCGTCCTTGTAATTTCAGTGCTGGAACAGTTTCGTGAAATTTAACTTCCCTAACAGTATCCACGATGAAGGTATCAACCAC
>SDBV01011032.1_pt1 | contig 11767 bp, 14 predicted proteins | sample 2277081 | NCBI WGS metagenome assembly SDBV01 (sample SAMN10402039, study PRJNA504765) | marine sediment metagenome | isolation source: marine sediment core GS10_PC15, 223 cmbsf | place: Arctic Ocean: Southern Knipovich Ridge | collected 2010
GACAAGCTTTCACTGGAAGAGAGCGTGGAGGAAGTCTTGTTGCTACTTGTAAAAAGGGGAGTGATTAGCTCCACCACTATAGACGTTAAAAAGTGTTAATCGGTAGATTTAGAAGCATTACCGTCCATTGCCAACGCTAGGTATATCAGGCTGTTTGCTGAGTATAGTTAAAGCGTTTACGAGGTTTACCTCCATCCCGGCATTTTGAATTTCATCAAAAAGCCTGCGCATCATTTCGAGGTCTTTTTCCGTGTCGATTGTAAGGCGGTAGCCGCCGCGCAGGTTTTTGGGCGCTTCGGTTTTATGTATCTTGAACTCGTTGGGATTTTCGTGGATGTACGGCGTTACGTGTTCGCGCTGGTTTTTTTGGGAGGCCGACTCGTGCATCTTCATAAGCGCGCTAAACGATATCACCTCGTGAACGCTCCCCCTAGGCATGGCCGATATATTATGGGTAAGGTCGGCGTCGTTTTCGATGTGTTCCTTGAGCATTCTTTCCATGTATTCGACGGCAATCAGCGGACTGTCGGCGCAAAGCCGCACTATGGGGTCGGCATCTACTTTTGAGGCGACCGTGTAAAAACGGTTCAGTACGTTCTCGGCAGATCCGCGCATGCACTTCACGCCCCGTTTTTCCACTTTTTTAAAGAAATCGTCGTCTTCCGGCAGGTCGGTGGTGGCAACGATTACGTCATTGACGTTTTTAAAGGCACTGGCGGCCTTAATGGCCCAGTGGATAAGGGGCCGATTGCCGATTTTCATCATCGTCTTGCCCGGCAGACGGGTAGAACCCATCCTTGCCTGGATAATGACGACGGGGTTTTTCACCTTTGAGAACCGTAGAACCCGTTTCCGTTTTTATTTCGGCAGGGAATATAGACTTTTTTGCCTCCGGCCGAGGCCGATTTGTAGAATGACAGTATCAGCTCCAAGGCGTTGCGCCCCTCTGCGCCGTTTGAAGTGGGCTCGCCGCCGGAGCCTATTGCGCGGACAAGTTCGCTGACAATACTCACGAATGGATTCACCCTTTCCTTTGGTAATACAAGGGTATATGGCAATAATTCACGAAAACCCTTAAAGTTTTTACTGTCTCCTGATTTGAAGGCCTGGAGCCCCGAATTCCCTATCATTATCCTGCCGCGCTCGAACTGCAGATCGACATCGAACTTGAAATAATCGCGTTCGCCGCCTCCCTCAACAAATACGGTAACGCCGTTTCTCAGCATCATCATGCCAGCGGCGGTCGATTCAACGTAATTTGCCCCGTGGGGGCGCTTGTCGTGGCCCATCACCCATTTTGCCGGGCCGCCGTAATAGAGAATGAGGTCAAAAAGATGGGTGCCGTCGTGGAAGAGCGATCCACCGACGTATTTCTTGCGCGAAAGCTTCGGCGGAGCGCTAGATAGGGCGTGGGCGACTATCGTTTTAAGTTTTCCGAATTCCTCTTTTTCGACTATTTCCTTTACCTTAACGAAATTGGCGTCGAAGCGCCTTTCGTGGCCGACGATGAGCTTTATCCCGCGTTTTTTGCACTTGGAAATCATTCTACCGGCTTCCTTCAGGTCGGAGGCTATCGGCTTTTCGCAATAGATGCCCTTCACAGAAGGGGTATTCGCCGCGTCCATAACGATTTGATAGTGAGTTTCGGTCCATGAAGCGATGCTTACGATATCGGGTTTGACTGTTTTAAGCATTTCCCTGTAATCGTGGTATAGGGATGTGGTTGGAAGGCCCCAGCGCGCGCCGAATTTTTCGAGTTTTTCCGGGTCTATGTCGCACCCGGCGGCGATTTCGGTTTTCTGGTGCGTATCGAAAGCCGCAGCGTGTGTGGCCGGTTTTTCGCGCAACGGGTCTTCTTCAAAGAGCGATCCCACGCGCCCGCATCCTATTATTCCAGCCTTGTATGCCTTCATTTTTCTCTTATCGGAACATTGGGAAGCGGGGTTAACGCTTCAACTGTTACCGTCTCCAGCCGTTATCGGCGGGTTTATAGATGCTTTCCTCGTAACTGACCATGGTAAGGTTGTCTTCGAATTCGCCTATGCAGGGTTCCACTCCGCCGCCGTTCATCATCCGTACCAGCATTTTTGGGAAGTCTGCCCCGGCGTTAATCGTAAGCTGTATCGCTCCGGAAAACCTGGGATTTATCTCGAAAAAGGTTATGTTGCTTCCGTCCACCATGCATTGCAGGTTTGAAGGGCCGACAAGGCCCAGCTTTATGGCTACTTCTTCGCATAATCCCATAAGTTTTTTGTTTTTTTCCGTAACTCCTCGGTCGCACACGCCCGAGCGGATAACAAGCCTTTGCCTTGGAACAATGGAGATTACCCGTCCTTCGAAATCGCAAAGGAGGTCTATTGTGTACTCCTTGCCCGCCAAAAAGGTTTGGATCACGGGATTATCCACGTAATCCATGAAGAACTCAAGTTCCCTCTCGGTATTAACCGGATATGCCCCTATCGCGCCGCGCCCTATTCGGGGTTTGATGAAAAGGGGCAGGGGGGGCTTGAGTTTTCCTATCTCGTCCGGGAGGAAGGTTTCGGCCATTGGAAGGCCGTTTTCCTTGAAGAAAAGGTATGTTTTGTATTTGTCGTTGCATATATCGCCGGTTTTTTCGCTCGATACCGGTATCTTTACGCCTATCTCGGCAAACTCCTTCTTATGTTTTCCAAACAACGCTATTTCCTCGTCGATGGTTGGCACGAGGAGCGATATCTTTTCCTTTATGCACGTTTCCTTGATTGCCGGTATGTAGTCCGGTGAAGTGGAAAGCGGCGCCAAATAATTCTTTTCGCAAAAAAAGTGGCTGGGTGAGAGGGGATCGGTATCGGTTACTATTACTTTTCCGCGCACATTTGCGGATTTAAGCGCCTCGGCAAAGGCCCGTATAAGGGCTACCCGCCTTGAAGCGGCCGTTATAAGTACATTTACCGGTTTATCCGACATTAGTTTCCGGCCCCCATTTTCTCCCAAAAAAGTTTGCGGCAAAGCCCGAAAAGAGAATCACTCCACCCAAAATGGATAGAAAGATTGTACCAGAAATCACCGCGGGAAACAGTAAAATCCGCCTAAGGCGTTCCCTATTCGCCAATCCGGGAGATATATCCAAAAAATCCCCGTTCACGTTGTAAATCTTTACCCTTGCGCCGAAAACGAAAGCTGCGTCCACGACGTTATGATGTCCGCCGCCCTCCACATTGCTGGTAAGGACGACGACCTCGTCGTAATTTTTTTCCACCTTTCCTTTCTTAACCATCTTTGCCGTCAGGCTTTTTTTGAAGCTGGATTTAAAAGGGTATTCGATGATCCGGCAGCCGGGATAGTTCGCCTTTATGCTTGGAATGGCTTTTTCGTGTGTGAGTATGTCCGGGGGGTCTTCAATTTTCTGCAAAAGGCTGTCCAGCCTCTCCATCGACGCGGATTTTATTACAAGCCTTTTCACCTTATAAGCCTTTTATCCACGCCTCGAAAAGACAAGCGGAAGCGGTATCCTTATCTTGTCGAAAAGTCCACTTTTCAATGGTTTGCGTTCGGAAAGGACCTTGCCCGATTTCATGAACGCGTCGCGCAGCGCTTTTATGAATACGAAAGTGCGCTGGTAAAAGCTTTCAGCGGTGGCAAGGTATATAAAATACAAGGTGGACTTTAACATCGGCCAGAAAGGGTAGCGTCTCCATATAAGCCAGAGCGCGTTCCGAGCGTAAAAATACGAGGAGCGTTCGGAAGGCCTGGCGGCGGCGGTTGTCTTGTGGAAAGCACGCACGGCGGGGGAGCGGAGTATGGAATAACCGTTTTCCAGCATCCTCAGCGCATGATCCATTTCGTTAAAGTAAAGAAAGAAGGGTTCATACCAGTAGCCGACTTTTGAGAATACCTCCTTTCGGAACCCGACGCCCGCGCCGTGATATCCCGTCACCTCATGCACACCGTCGCCCGCGCCGTTAACGGGGATTTCCATCTTTTCCGACTTTTCCGAAGGTACCAGTACGTCGAAGGCCACGGCGCCCGCATTTGGATATTCGTCGAATATCTCCTTCATTTTCGTAAAGGCGTCCCTTGCCGGATAGGAATCGGAATCCAGCGCCACTACATATTCGCCTTTTGCGGCGGCAAAGCCGACGTTGTATCCGGCGATTCCCCTGTTTTTATCCTGCTTCAGGTATATGGCGTCCGGGAATTCCGAACTCACCATTTTGTCCGTGCCGTCGGTGGAGCCGTTGTCAACCACTATTATTTCCAGCGGTGAATAATAGTTTAAGCGAAGCTTTACAAGGGTTTCGCGAAGGTCTTTGAAGCGGTTCCACGTAAGGATTACCACGCTCACAAGGGGAGTCTTTTTATTCACAATCTCTCTCTTTCCGGCGTAAGTTTATTCAATTTGTTATCGGCTGTCCACAGCGCGTTCTTTAATGCAGTGGCAAAATATCCATTAAGTGGAATAAATAAAAATCCGATAAATCAGATGAAGGATTAAACGAAAGGATTAAAAGATGATAGTAGATATCCCAAGGATGGGTACCGGAATAAAGTCCGTTTTCAACGGCGGGGCGATGAGCGTAATTCCGGTCAGCGGACGATTGGATGTCGGCGCGAAAAACATCATGAAGGTCGCGAAGATCGTGCAGCAAAGCGTATCGAATTTCAATACGGTCCCTCCTCCGAAAAGCGTGAACATTACTGCTTAATTTAAAGAATTAAGAGCGTAAAGCCCTTAATCTATGTTCATGCATTAGGCCGGGCTTTTCCAGCCGCGCGCCCTGCGCATATTCGGCATACATTTTCCGTATGGTTGAAAGTAAATAGAACAACAGCTAGAATCTGTTTGTGAAAAGGCATCTTATTACCCGCTACCTGATTTCATCCTCTGTCATTGCCTTGTTTTTGACGCTTTTTCTGCCGGTGGCTCCGGTCAGCGCGGGCAAGATTGACCTTGGGTCGGTCGCGTCAATCTGGAAATCGGATACACGGAAAAAAATCAACGGTGAGGTTATTACATTCGAGGTCGACAAAAGGGCAAACGTCATGGTTGACTTGCCGAGGATATCGGAGGTTTCATTCGATTATGAAACCGACGGTCATTTTATGCTTTTATATTTCGCGGTTGAGAAGCAAAAGGACCCGGACCCGCTTTACATGCAATATAAAAGAATTCGCAAAGGGAAGGGCAGGGTTGATCTCGATTTCAGAAGGACGATTGACTGGTCGCCTGAAAGCAGGCCGCATCTGGTTTTGAAAGGAACGGGGAATTTCAGCATCACGAACGCGACCATAAACACGGTTTCAAGCATTGAGGAATTCATAAAGGAAAAAAACTCCGCGCTTTTCTGGGTACCGGAGAGGGTGATGAATACGTCCGTCAATTACACGACGCCCGTTTACTGGGATTATTTCAGAAACATAGCTTTTGCGGATATTCTTGGTTTAATATTTCTGCTTCTTTTGGTCGCGTCCTTTTTTGCAAGACTGTTCTACCGGCCATTTGATATCAAGAAAGCCGCTATAACGCTGTCTCTCGTTTTAACGTTCGTTTATAGTCTTCACTTTACTGTAAGGTTCCTGCCAATGATAAACGCCGGGCCGCTTGCTTCGGCAAACGAAAGGATAAAAGAAAACTATTTCTATCCCGAGTTCGGAATTATTACAGCCAAGGCAAGGGAGATGGTTAAAGGCTCGGATATCGTGGCTGTATTTGCGGGCAAAGGGAACTGGATATTGAAGAACACCGTATGCTTCAACCTTGAACCGGTGAAATGCGTATTTTACGAGGAGGGTTCGGTGGAATTAGCTGGTTTAAGGGCTGGGAGGATAGGATTTTCGGAAGTTAATATACTTGTTGCATATAATCCCGATAACGCAATACCGGCGGGATATGAAAAGATTTACGAGCTCAACAAGAATGTTTATATTGCGAGAAAAAGATGATCTTCATCGTTTCGGCCTTACTGATAATAACTGCGGGTTATATCCTTACCTATCTGCTGGGCCTTACAAGGGGCAATTTGATTGTCGATATGGCATTGGGGTGGCTTTTCGGCACGGCGTACTTTTCGTTTGCGTACATGATCTTGAACTTGGGTTTCGGGTTAGAAACCGGCGCCATGGTGTCCGTTTCAATAGCCCTTGCACCTATCATCATTCATTATTTTACAAAAAACACAATCAAGGGATATTTCTTCCAGTCCCTTAAATCCACCAGAGAAGACCTACGTTCCTGTATTAAGGGAATGGGGGCTTTTGATTATGTTTTTGCGGGACTGAGCGTGATAATTCTTTTTATGATTCTGGTGCATGGTTACAGCACACCCACAAATGCCGACGATGCCTTGAGGATACGCGCATATTATCCTATGCTTACCTTTCAAAATAATATTTCCTCCTTCCAGCTTTTCTACAATGGGATTTGGCCGAATTACGTTCCTCTTTTCTCGTGGCACCTTGAGGGGACTATCGAACACTTTTATATTAACTATATTCTTCTTTCGACTTTGATTAGTTTTTTGGTTCTCTTGTTTTTCTTGCCCGCAAACAAGGGAAATATAAAGCAGGGGGTTTACGGAGTTTTTCTGGTTCTTTCCATACCGCTTTTTGTTTACCATGCCACAACAACTTACTTGGACGCCGCGCTATCCATATTATTTGCGGCTGGTTTCCTGTTTTTTACGTTATATGTAAGGGAAGCTAACGACGCCGACCTGAAGACATCTATAATATTATTTACCGCAACTATGTTTATAAAGGGTAAGGGTCTGCTTTTGGGTATTAACGGTTTGTTCTTTTTATTCGCCTTTTCTGTTTATCGGTTCTGGCGTTTCAGAGCGCTGCCAAAAGCAAATACCGCGTATTTTCTCATACCGCTCTTTGTCTATATCCTCGTAAGTGAGTGGTACTATCCCCAACTCAGCGCTTATTTCGGTATGGGGGTTAGCGCCCCAGCCGAGACTGTACGCTTTGCGGCCGATAGAGCTGCGGATGGCGCAATTGCAACAAAATTTAATTGGTTTCTTCACAGCCTGTTCGAAAGCGGTAACTTTGGAATACTTTTCATAATTCTTGCCGGCAACTTTCTGGTTTTTTTTAAGCGGATATTATTTTCAAAACTGATCTGGGAAGCTCTTTTTGTATGGGTCGTATTCTTCGAAGTGTTCTATCTGCTGGTTCTTAAGTTTCCAAGTCTGTATTTTTTCCAAGCTTATGTTCACCGTGTAGTTATGATGCTTGCGGTCCTTTGCGCCGTATACCTTTCGTCGCTTTGGGGCAGTTTTATGGAAGATGAAGAGGGCTTGAGAAAAGGGAGCTGATTCAAAAAAACAAAAACTCCCGTCATGGCGAAAGCTGCGTTCCTATATCTCATCATATTTTTTAGAATTCCCGCGCGACTTTTCAACCGGATATTTTTCGGAGTTCTTTTCTATTTTTCTCTTTACCGCGTCCGAAAGGTCTATGCCCAAAACGTCGCACAGCCTTACAAGGTAAATTTGTATGTCCGCAATTTCCTCCCTGATTTCCCCAAGAACGCGTTCGTCGGGCGTTCTGCTTTCTTCTTCCTTCATCCACTGGAAAATCTCCAGCAGTTCGGCGGCCTCGACCACCAACGCGGACGCAAGGTTTTTTGGGCTGTGGAATTTTTCCCAGTCGCGCTTTCTTGCGAACTCCCTGAGCTTTTCCGCCGCTTCCTGAAAGTCCATAACACCTCCACTATTTTTTATATCATGTAGGGCTCCGCTGTTCTATAATTAAGGATACTTTAAATATTATGTAGCAAAAAGGGAATTTGAATGGCAAGGAAGAAGCAAAAGAACATCGAATGCGGCGTTGTAACCGAAGCGGTGCTAGGGACCTTAAAACAGAAAATGATCCTTTATTTCGGCAAAAAGCCCGAATATTACGTTCAGTGCGACCAGGAATACTGCCAGTACGTGGATGAAAACAAGCCGCCGTGTCCTTTGGGCATAGACATGTTTGAAGCAGAGTTGAAGGAAATGGAGGAAAAAAGGCGGGCAAGGAAAGAAGAACGCGAATAGCCGCCCCTGGCAAAGCAAACCGGCTTCCTTTTTTTGTAACCACTCAAGTTCTAATGTGTTATACTCTTTTTTCATTTTTATTTAGTTAAACCTTTTTAGGGAGTGGTAAAAGGAGGAACGATGTTATCGCAAGTTGCCTACGCAATGGCGCCGCCTCCGGGAGCGGAGCCGAGCGGTTTTGACATGATAATGAGCTTTGCGCCCCTCATATTTTTGGTGCTCATTTTCTATTTCCTTATCATCAGGCCGCAGAACAAAAAACAGAAGGAAACAAAGGATATGCAGGACAGCCTTAATGAAGGCGACAATGTCCTTACTACGGGCGGCATTTACGGAACCGTGGGGAAAATCAAGGAGGATGTTATTGTCCTTAAGATTGCGGAAAACGTAAAGATAAAGATCAACAAGAATAATATCTTGGAAAAAAAGTAACGGACCCCGAATGTATAAACCGATAGTCTGGCGTTTTGCCCTTATCGGGTTTGTTCTCGCCGCAGCCCTTTTTGCGGGACTACCCCTCAAGGAAAAGATAAACTTGGGGCTCGACCTGCAGGGTGGCATGCACCTTGTCTATGAGGTGCAGGCGGAAAAAGCCGTTGAAATGACCCTTGAGCGCACGGTAGAAGACGTTAGAACCGCGCTCGAAAAAGACGGCATCACGCCTCTGGATGTAAGCCTTGACTCGCAAAGCAGGATACGCGTGGAGCTTGGGCAGCAAAGCGACCTGACTCCCGCGCAGAGAATAATTGCCGACTTCATCGACCTTATAGATGTGCCTGAAATTACCGATGGTCTGGTTTTGGGTTACGAAATGAGCGAAACGCGTGCTAAGACTATTATTGCAAACGCCATAGACCAGGCGCTGGAAACGCTCAGAAACCGTATCGACCAGTTCGGCGTCGCAGAGCCGACGCTGCAAAGACAGGGCGAGAGGAGGATACTCATCCAGCTTCCCGGCATACAGGATCCCGAACGTGCGAAATCGCTTATAAAAACCACCGCAAGGCTTGAGTTCAAAATGGTGGATGAAAAGTTCTCCGTAGCCAATGCGATAGAGGGCAAAATCCCTTCCGGACTTGAACTTTTATACAACTACGAAAAAAACCCGATCACGGGAACGCTGGAACAAAAAGAAGGTCTCCTCCTTGAAAAAAGGGTGCTCCTCGGCGGCGAATCGATAGCCGATGCCGATGTGCGCATAGACCAGCGCTTTAACGAACCTTACGTTTTGATGACATTCGACAGCGAAGGCGCTAAGCGTTTTGAGGAAATAACCGCAAAAAACGTAAAGAAAAGGCTTGCAATCGTACTCGACGGAAAAGTGCATTCCGCGCCGGTAATTCAGGAGCGCATAGGCGGGGGCAGGGCGCAGATAACCGGTTCGTTTTCGGCTGAGGAGGCGCACGACCTGGCCATAATCCTTCGCGCGGGCGCTCTTCCGGCGCCGCTTGACCTCCTTGAAGAGCGTACCGTGGGACCCTCGCTGGGCGCGGATTCGGTTTCGCGCGGCATCAAGTCCATCGTCTGGGGATTCGCGCTCGTCGTCCTTTTCATGCTTGTTTACTACCGGGTGGGAGGCGTGGTAGCGGACATTGCGTTGGCAATGAACCTGGTATTGCTTGCCGGGGCGATGGGATATCTGGGCGCCACCCTTACGCTTCCCGGCATAGCGGGAGTAATCCTTACCATCGGCATGGCGGTTGACGCCAACGTCCTTGTGTTCGAGCGAATACGCGAGGAAATAGCAAATGGAAAAACGATCCGCGCGGCCGTGGACAGCGGGTTTTCCAAGGCTTTTTTAACGATTATCGATTCTAACGTAACGACGCTTATCGCGGCGGTGGTACTTTTCCAGTTCGGCACGGGTCCCCTTAAAGGGTTTGCCGTTACGCTCACGATTGGAATACTTGCATCGCTTTTCACGGCAATATTCGTGTCACGCACGATTTTCAACCTTATCCTTTCGAACCGTAAAATTAAGAGCCTGAGCGTCTAATGCAAATATTTACCAAAACTCTCCATATAGATTTTCTTAGTTACAAAAAGATCGGGTTTATCCTCTCCTTTGTCTTGATCGCCGCCACGATTACAAGCATCGCGTTGCAAGGCGGGCTTAAATACGGGATAGATTTCGCGGGAGGTTCGCTGATACAGGTAAAGTTCAAGGATGCGCCGATACTTGAAGAAGTGCGCCGGGTAGTAGGTTCGCTGGAACTGGGCAAGGGCGACATACAAGGATTCGGGGAACCGGAAGACATTCTGATAAACATAAAGACCAAAGAGGGGAAGCATACGGCGGTTGTCAACAGAGTAACGCAAGCCCTTAAGGAACATTATGGCGAAGACACAATTTCTATCGAGCGCGTGGAGATGGTGGGGCCGAAGGTGGGTAGCGACCTTTCCACAAAGGCCGTTCTATCACTCGTTTATTCGCTTCTTGGCATACTATTTTATATCTCTTACCGTTTCGAACTGCGTTTTGCGGTGGCCGCGGTTATTGCGCTGGCACACGACACGACAATTACCGTGGGCGCCCTGGCGGTTACCGGAAGCGAGTTCACCCTGCCGGTGATTGCCGCGCTTTTAACGGTGATCGGTTATTCGCTTAACGATACGATAGTGGTATTCGACCGCATACGCGAAAACCTGCGGTTAAAGAGGACACTGCCGATTGAAGAGTTGGTTAACGTAAGCATAAACCAGACGCTGGGCCGCACGATAATTACTTCGGGCACGACGATGATAGTGGTTCTGTGCATATTCTTCTTCGGCGGATCGGTTATACACGAATTCTCCTTTGCCCTTATCATCGGAATTTTGGTTGGAACCTATTCGTCTATGTTCATAGCCAGCCCGCTTTTGACGGTCTGGCCTGGCACCACGACTCAGACGCTTAGCCTTGCCGTAAGGCGCAAATAATGGTCAATAAAGCGAATTGACACTATAATGAAAGAACTTTACAATTCTCATTTCCGCTTAGCGGGGTTGTAGCTCAGTTTGGTTAGAGCGCCTGCCTGTCACGCAGGAGGTCGCGAGTTCGAGTCTCGTCAACCCCGCCATTTGATTTTTCCCTCACTTCTGAGAGCAAATCAAAGGGCTTTCTGTATGAAAAGGAAAGAGTTACACCGTTCCAATTGGAGCTGAGCAGATGATTTTATCAATTTGGACTTTTCGGATAAATCTTGCGTAAGATATTGATTTTTAGCGTTTTTACAGAGTTTGAGCAATGTTTCGGCGTTTTGGTATGAGCCATAAGTAGTATCTTCATATTTAGAAATTTCATCGTGTATTCCAGCCAATTCAAGTTGCCATTCATTTATAGTCACATAGTCTTTTAAGTTTCTGTGCAAACGATCCGTTTTTTCAACTTACTTAAAAAATGAGAGCCGAATGAAAAAAAGCTTGACAAGGCTGTATGATACTGATTATCGTTATCCTTGGCTTTAGCGGGCGGTACATGATTCCAAATGGTTATTATTGGAAAAGCTTAGAGAGGTATCGGGCGCAAAATGCCTTTACTGTGGTCAGGATTTAATAAAAGAAGTTACAAGAAAAGATTAACTCACCAATTCCAAATTAAGGAGAGTATTTGCATGAGTAAATATCTAACAATCTTGACGATAGCGGCATTATTTTTATTTTTACAGCCCGGCCTGTCAATCGCCGCCGAACTTAATTTCGATTTAGGCGGAAATCTCGAAACCAAGCTCAGGTTCACCGGCAAGAGCGACATTGCCGACGATAGT
>SDBV01011033.1_pt1 | contig 11766 bp, 9 predicted proteins | sample 2277081 | NCBI WGS metagenome assembly SDBV01 (sample SAMN10402039, study PRJNA504765) | marine sediment metagenome | isolation source: marine sediment core GS10_PC15, 223 cmbsf | place: Arctic Ocean: Southern Knipovich Ridge | collected 2010
AGTGGTCACTCAAGGATCGATGGACACCATCACCGATATCGGCCTGCTGAAGATGGACTTCCTTGGCCTGCGGACTCTGACCGTCATCGGCGACGCCTTGGACGGCGTCGAGAGGAACCACGGCGTCAAGCTCGACATTGACAAGTTGTCGTTCGACGACGAGAAGACATATAAGCTACTCCAGTCCGGCGAGACGATCGGCCTTTTTCAGTTGGAGAGTTCCGGCATGCGCGCCCTCGTACGCGATCTGCAGCCGACCGCTTTCCACGATATTGTCGCCTTGCTCGCTCTCTACCGGCCGGGCCCGCTCCAGTCGGGGATGGTCAAGGACTTCGTCGATTGCAAGCATGGGCGCAAGCAGATCGTCTACCCGCATCCGATGCTCGAGTCGTTCCTAAAGGACACTTACGGCATCATCGTCTACCAGGAGCAGGTCATGCGGGTGGCGACCGAGATGGCCGGTTTCTCGCTTGGTGAAGCCGACATCCTCCGCAAGGCGATGGGCAAGAAGAAGCCGGAGGTCCTCGCCGAGCAGAAAGAGAAGTTTATCACCGGCGCCGTGGCCAATGAGATCGACGAGAAGACGGCTGGCAAGGTCTTCGACCTGGTCAATCACTTTGCCGGGTACGGCTTCAACAAGAGCCACAGTGCCGCGTATGCGGTCATCTCATATCAGACCGCCTACCTGAAAGCGCATTATCCCGAAGAATTCATGGCTGCGCTCTTGACGAGCATTATGGACAATAAAGATAAGGTTGCTCTCTATGTCAATGAGTGTCGCCGTCTCGGAATCGAAGTGTTGCCGGCGGACGTCAACGAGAGCTTCAATGAGTTCACAGCCGTTGGCAACCGGATCCGGTTCGGTCTTTCGGCCGTGCGCAACGTTGGCAGCGGGGCCATCGAAAAAATCGTCGAGGCGCGTCAGGAGCGGCCGTTCGTTTCGCTGGTCGACTTCTGCGAGCGAGTCGATAGCACGGCCCTCAATAAGCGGGCGCTCGAGAGTCTTATAAAGGGTGGCGCGTTCGATTCTCTGGGAGCCAGTCGCAAGTACTTCCTTAGTACTTTTGAGCAGGCGGTCGACGCGGGCAACAAGCGCCGGCGAGAGTTGGAGTCGGGTCAGTTCAGTCTCTTCGGCGGGGGCGGGGCCGATGAAAACCAGGCAGCGCGGGAGAAGCCCGAGTGGCCGGCAGCCGCCAAAGAAGAGTTGCCCAAGCCCGAGATGCTTGCCTTCGAGAAGGAGATGCTCGGCCTCTATGTCAGTGACAACCCGTTGCTCGAGTTCGCCCATGTCTTGCAGGCCCAGGCCACCTCTATCGGTGCGGTCCGCGAGAAAGCCGACGGCGCGACCGTGACGCTGGGCGGGATGGTCTCTAAGATCAACCGGATAGTGACTCGCAAGGGCGACAACATGGCCTTCATCGTCATCGAAGACCTTGAAGGCTCCATTGAGGTTGTCGTCTTCCCCAATGTTCTGGACAAGCATCGCGAGATCATCGCCGAGGACGCGATCATCAAGGTAAAGGGGCGACTCGATGTAAAGGAAGACGAAGTCAAATTGATAGCCCAGAGTGTCAAGGCGCTGAAGACGACCGACGCCGCTCTCCCCCGGGCCATCTACCTTCAAGTCGGCGGCGAGCGGCTCAGTAAAGACCTGATCGCCAAGTTGCAGAATGTGCTCCGCTCTCACCCGGGCGAAGCTGAGGTCTTCTTGCGCCTCAACAAAGGCGAGAAACTGACCACCCTCAAGTTCTCGGGCGACTTCCGGGTTGCCGGGACGGGGCGGATCATCGGCGAACTGAGCGGTCTTTTGGGTGACGGCTCGGTTACAGTCGCCTAGAGCGGTCCGTATTTCTCGATATCGACACCCGGGCCCAATACTCCCGAAAATAGATCGCCGTGCCGGTCGAGCCGCTTTAGTATCGTGCGGATGTTGAATTCAGACGGGCTTAGACCTACCTTTACTTCGCTCCACTTGAGCGGAGCGGAAACAGTCGCTCCCGGTTCTGACCGGACGGAATACGGGGCCGCCATCGTCCGACCGCGTCCATTCTGGAGGCAATCCAAGTAAACCTTGCCGACCCGCTTGGCCGGGCTCCGCTCCAGGCTGGTGATCTGGGGGAGTTGGCGGTTGACCGTGAGCGACAATGCTTGCGCGAACCGTCGGACTTGGTCGTATTCGTACTTGGCGGCCAGCGGTATGTAGATATGCATGCCGGCCGCTCCCGAAGTTTTCGGGTAACCATCGATCTTTAATTCGTCAAAGAGTACCTGAAAGGTCAAAGTGGTTGTGACCACGTCGGAGAAGGGCGCCCGATGGGGATCGAGGTCGAGGACGAGATAGTCGGGATTGCGCGGTCTGCGCAGAGTGGAATTCCAGGGGTGCATCTCGATACAGCCTAGGTTGGCCAAGTAGAGCAATGACGCCGCGTTTTGACAGAGCATGTAGATTCTCTCTTTGTCCTGGGATACCGACCGGATGGTGGCGGTCTCCACCCAAGGTGGCAGACTCAGCCCGGATACGTCCTTTTGGTAGAATTTCTCGCCGGCGATACCATCCGGGGCCCGGTGGAGGGTCAGGGGCCGGTCCTTTAGGTAGGGCACAAGTAACCAGGCGACTTTTTTATAGTAATCTAGCAAGTCTTTCTTTGTGTAGCCCTCGTCCGGCCAGAAGACCTTATTGGGGTTGGTGACGGTGACCGTGCGCCCCTCGGCTTCGAGGGTGTCGCCGCCCGGACGGGGAAACTTCTTCGCAGTCTCAACGACGACCTCAGGTGGCGACTTGTCTTCTCTTAAGCCCAGCCAGACAGGTTGGCGGAGTAGGCCGGCTTTCGTCCAGCCGTTAAACTCCACATCCGCAACGAGTCTGGGCTCCACCCAGTGCGCCTCTTTCGCCTGGGGAAAGTCCGGGGTTGGCGGACCTGATGGAAGCGTGTCCGGCTGAAGCTCGGCGCCAATCTCCTTTAAGTCTTGATCGCTGAACCCGGTCCCGACGCGTCCGATATATGTCAGGCGGCCGTCCTTGTATGCTCCAAGCAACAGCGAACCGAAAGACTGCCGGCTCCCCTTCGGGGCTGTATAACCGACGATGACAGCTTCAGTGGCCAGGCGATTCCGTATCTTCAGCCACTCGGTACTCCTGGTCCCGGGCCGATAGAGGCTCGCTTTTCTCTTACCGACGATCCCCTCTAGGTCCTGCTCCTTGGCGGCAGCGAAGAACTGTTCGCCTGCACCCTCGATGTATTCGCTCACTTTGACGTTGGGTAGGGCCGGTAGGACTTGGGCCAGAATCTCCTTGCGCCGGACCAGCGGCAGCCCCGTCAGATCGTATTGGTCTACATAGAGCAGGTCGAAGACGTAATAGACTAAGTTGCCTTGGCCCGTTCTCTGATAATCTTGGAGTAGTTGAAAGTGTGATTTGCCGTCGCGGTCCACGACGACGATCTCGCCGTCCAGCACCATTCTTTGCGGCAACGTCCGCAGTGTATCGGCGATGGGGCTGAACCGTTCGGTCAAGGAAATCAGATTTCTGGAGTAGAGGTTAACGGCTCCGGCATCGATTTCGGCAATACCCCGGTATCCGTCCCATTTGATCTCGAAGAGCCAGTCAGGGTCGGAAAATGGTCCGTCCGCCAGAGTGGCTGTCATCGGCTTGAGCGGGTGCGGTAGTTTCCGCTTTGGCGCTTCCCCGCTGAGGTCAGGCGCGGCGGCGGCTGATTCGATCTCGGCGAACGTTCTTCCGGTCACGGCCGACCGATCGTCGTTTCCGACCTCTGAATGGCTGAATTTATCGTCGCGCTTGACGATCAGCCAGTTCTTTTCGCCGATAGAGCTGGGATGAAAAAGCGTGAAGCCGCCTTGTATCTTCCGGCCGTGTAGGAAGACGCTGAAATGTCCCTTCTCGATGCCTCGTTCGACCAGCGTATGCAAGTCCTCATCCCTATTGGCTGCCTCGTAAGTGCCTCTGTCCCAGATCATCACCGTACCGGCCCCGTAGTTGCCGGGCGGGATGACGCCCTCAAAATCTCCATAGTCGAGGGGATGGTCTTCCACCAGGACGGCTAGGCGTTTCTCTTCGGGGTTCATGGATAGACCTTTTGGGACCGCCCAGCTCTTCAGTACTCCGGCGCTTTCCAGACGCAGATCATAATGCAAGTGAGAAGCGGCGTGTTTTTGGATGACGAAGAGTGGTTTGGCTGTACCGGGCTCTTGCGGCCCTCCCGGCGGCTCCGGCGTCTTCTGAAAATCACGCTTTCTGTGGTATTCCTCGGGCGGCATCACTGACTAATGCTGCACTTGCTCAAGGCTTTCTCGGAGCACCGCCATCAGGTCTTTGACTTCCGTCGGCTTGGGGATTTCGCCGCGTGTGGCCGGCACACGTCCCGCCACCTTGTCTTGGATGATCTGCATGAGCTCCTGCTTATAAGAGTCGCTGTAATCATTAGGGTTGAATGTCCGCGAGAGCTGCTCGATCAGCTTTATGGCCAATTCCAGCTCGTCCTTACTCACGTCCATCTCGGCCGGTTCAAGCTCGCGCCAGTCCCGGACATCGTCGTGGTACCGCATCTGGTTGAGGACGAGGATATTTTCTTCCGGTTTTACGACCGCGAGCTTCTCTTTGTTTCTCAGCACATACCGGCCGAGGGCTACCTTTTTCGCTTCGGTTAAAGCGGCGCGAAAGACGGTGTAGGCTTTTTCTCCACCTTTGCCCGGGCCCAGGTAATATGGCTTCTCGTAGTAGATGCTGTCGATCTCATCGTCGTCAACAAAGCCGAGGATGTCGATGGTCGAAGTCTTTCTGGCGTTCGCCTTGGCGAAATCCTCTTTATCGATCACCACGTACGAGCCCGGCTCGTACTCGAAGCCCTTGACCACTTCTTGGTAGTCGACCTCCTCCCCATCCTTCTTGCAGACCTTGGCATACCGGATAGGGGACAAGTCTTTGGCGTGGAGCAGATCGAAATTTATATGCTCCCCCGCAGTGGCGCTATAGAGCTTTATCGGAATATTGACCAAGGAAAAGCTGATCGAGCCTGACCATATTGACCTCATAAATAATCATATACCTCAGAAGGGGCTGGAATTCACGATGCCACCGCTTCACGGAGACCGACGGCCGCCTCAGCAAAGACAAAAAACTGACCATGCTCAAGTTCTCAGGCGGTTTCCGGTTCTCCAAACGATCTTTTCAATATCCGGCCGCACAGAAAGGTGATCCACGGTGAAGGGGCCTTCTTCTGCCCGAACTCCCAACTCTTCCAGGCCATCCAAACCGATCGCGCCATTTATTGCTCATGTTTTCTCCGAAGAATAAGCCTTTCTTGGCCCACCTGGGACTTGTTCATCACGGCCCCTTTTGGTCGGTTGCTTTTACTCGGTAGTATACAGTCAGAGGGCGGACCGACCGCACTTTTCTCTTGACATTCTTCGCTCAGTGGCTAAGATATGAACGTAGTTCAACGCTTTAATACGTTAACGTGATGAAGTATTGAGAAGAACGATTGAGTATAAGGGTGATCGAATGAACGACATATCCAACGAAGTCGAACGGGGCCGCGCCCGGGTACAGGATCCGGCTGCCCCGGAGGGGTTGTGGGACATCCTGCCCGCCCGGGCCAAGAAGCGGCGGGCGCTGGAGAGTCGCCTGCGGGCGTCGTTTGAAGCGCGCGAATACGGCGAAGTCATCAGTCCCTCGTTCGAGTTCTATGAAAACTTGGCCGTCGAGACCGGCAAGGCCCTCAGGGGAGAGATGGTCCGTTTCATGGGGACCGACGGCCGCCTTCTGGCGCTCCGCCCGGAGATGACGACGTCGATCGCCCGGGTGGCGGCCCAGCGTCTTCGGCGAGAGGACGAACCGCATCGCCTTTACTACATTGCCAACGTATTTCGTGAGCACTCGTCGAAGCAGGGGCAACCCCGCGAGTTCCGGCAGGCGGGTGTGGAGCGTATTGGCGGAGGGTCCCCCGAGGATGACGCCGAGATTGTTCTGCTCTTTATCGAGACCTTGGCGGCGGCGGGTCTGAACGACTTCAAAGTCGGATTGGGCCGGATAGATTTTCTCGGCCGGGTCCTCGAGGAACTTGAGCTGGGCGGTGAAGAGAAGGAGGGCCTTCGGGCCGCGTTGGCGGGACGGAACCTGGTTCGCTACAAGGAGCTTGTCAGGCACTTGGCGCTTGGCGATGAAGTCACGGCCGATCTACTCGTGCTGCCGGGTCTTAGCGGCGACGTGGAGGTCTTAGAGCGGGCCCAGGCACTAAGTGAGCGTCGCGGCGGTTCGGAAGTTCTGGCCGGGTTGCGCCGGGTCTACGAGATATTGTCGGCAGCCGGCGTGGCCGATCGGGTCATTTTGGATCTCGGCATCGTTCGCGACTTCGACTACTATACCGGCATAATCTTCGAAGCCTATACGCCGGCCCTGGGGGCGGTCTTGGGCGGCGGCGGGCGTTACGATAACTTGCTGGCCGAGTTCGGTTACGAGACACCGGCTGCCGGATTTGCGCTCGGATTAGAGCGTTTGGAGAGCGCTCTGGCGGAGAGCGGGGGTGCGACATGAGCAAGCTGAAGATCGCCGTTTCGAAAGGATCTTTGTTGGAGCCTGTTATCGGGCTTTTAAGCGACGTCGGGTTCGACACAGCGCTGCTTTCAGAGCCCGGCAGGCGTCTGCGCCTGGAGACGGCCGACGCCGAATATGTCATTTGCCGGGCGACGGACGTTCCGACTTTTGTCGAGTGGGGGGCCGTCGATATCGGTTTCGTCGGCAGCGACACCTTAATGGAGGGCGATTACGATATCTTTGAATTGCTGGATCTGGGTATCGGCACTTGTCAGTTTGTCCTGGCCGGCCGGGCCGAGACGGCCGCCGGTGGGACCGAGGAAGCGCTCGGGGAGGACGGTCCGCGTCGCATCGCGACCAAGTATCCGAGAGTGGCGGCTGAATACCTCGAGCGCTGCGGCCGCCAAGCTGAGATAATCAAACTCTATGGTTCGATGGAGCTGGCCCCGCTGGTCGGCCTGGCCGATGAGATAATCGATTTATGTTCGACCGGCAGGACGCTGGCTGACAATGGTCTCGTCGTGCTTGATGAGATCGCCCAGGTCAGCTGCCGGTTGATTGCAAATTATGTCAGTTATAAAATAAAATCAGCAACAATAAACGAGCTGGTAGAACGGTTGGGAAACAATGATCGAAGTTAAGAGACTCACAAGCGAGGGGCTAAACGAGGCGCTGGGTAGGCGCGGGCTGATCGCCGAAGACGAGCGGGTCATGGCGGCAGTACGGTCTATCCTTGCCGATGTCATCGACCGCGGAGACGAGGCGGTCGCCGACTATACGAAGAGGTTCGACGGTGTCGACTTGGAGCCCGAAGAGTTCAGGGTGACTGCCGCTGAGATCGAGGCGGCGCTGGCCGCCGTCCCGACGTCCATCAAAGACAGTTTGGAGCTGGCCGCCCGGCGGATCAGCGACTTTCACACCCGGCAGCTGCCGGAGTCTTGGAGTATCGATGTCGATGGGGCGACCCTCGGACAGCGGGTGACGCCGGTCTCGCGCGCCGGCCTCTATGTCCCAGGCGGACGGGCCAGCTATCCGTCATCGGTCTTAATGAATGCCATACCGGCCAAGATAGCTGGGGTCGAGGAGATCGCGCTTTGCGTTCCTCCGGGCCAAGACGGCCGGGTCAACGACTACGTTTTGGCGGCAGCGGCTATCGTCGGGGTCGACGAGATATATAAGGTCGGCGGCGCCCAGGCAATCGCGGCCCTGGCCTATGGGACCGGCACCATCAAGGCGGTCGACAAGATAACGGGACCGGGCAATATATATGTGGCCACCGCCAAGCGTTTGGTTATCGGCCAGGTCGATATAGATATGATCGCCGGGCCGACGGAGGTGGTCATCGTCGCCGATGCTCGGGCGCCGGCCGCTTTCATCGCTGCCGATATGATAGCCCAGGCCGAGCATGACCCACTCTCGTCGGCCGTGCTCCTCACCGACGACGATGATCTGCCGGCGGCCGTTCTGGCGGCGCTCGAGGGCCAGCTGGCTTTGTCGCCGCGGGCCGAGATCGCCCGGACCTCGTTGGCTGACAACGGTCGGATATTCGTAGTCGACGATTTCGACACGGCCGTTGCCTTCGTCAACCGGTATGCTCCGGAGCACCTGGAGTTGATGACCCGGGAGCCCGAGGCGCTGTTGCCGAAGATCAAGAATGCGGGGGCCATTTTCATGGGCGACTATACGCCGGAAGCCCTGGGCGACTATGTGGCCGGCGCCAACCATGTCTTGCCGACCGCCTCAACGGCCCGGTTCTATTCTCCGCTGGGAGTTTATGACTTCTTGAAGTGGTCGAGCGTCTTATCTTTTCCAAGACAGGCGATGGCCGACATTGGCGAGGATGCTATCCGGTTGGCGGATATCGAAGGTCTCTACGGCCATGCCGCTTCGGTCCGGTTACGTCTCGACGAGGTCGCCCGGGAAAGCGGAAAGAACCATGACTGAAGAACTGATAAAATCGCGCCCGGCCGTTGCCGCGCTCGAAGCCTACGATCCGCAACGTATCGAGGTCGAGATCAACCTCTCGGCCAACGAGAACTCATACGGTCTGCCCGATGACATCCGGGCCAAGTTGGCCGGACTGGTGGAGACTTTGGCGTTCAACCGCTACCCTGATCCAGCCGCGGTCGAGTTGCGCCGTGTCATCGCCGCGCGCCACGGGGTAGCCGTGGAGAATGTTGCGGTCGGCAACGGCGGGGACGAATTGATCCAAGCGCTATTGCTTGCTTATGGAGGCGCCAACCGGACGGTGGTAGCTTTCGGGCCGACCTTCGTCATGTATGAGATTTTATCCGACATTACCGCCACGAGTTTCGCCGGGCTGTCGCGTGATGCCCGCTTCGACATCCCGGCTGATGCCGCGGCTGCGGTCAAGGCGGCCGGAGGCGATATCGTCTTCGCCTGTAGTCCCAACAACCCTACCGGCAATGTGATGGATGAAGCGGCCGCTCGGGCTCTGGCCGGTGGTGTCGATGGGTTGGTCGTTATCGACGAGGCCTATCAGGAATTTAGCGAGACCACGACTGTCGAATTGCTCGGGGATTACCGCAACTTGGCGGTTTTGCGGACCTTCTCCAAGGCTTTTTCTTTGGCCGGTCTTAGGGTCGGCTATCTCTTGGCCGACGCGGAGATCATCGAGAACATCAACAAAGTGCGGTTGCCATATAACGTCAATGTCTTCTCTCAGGCGGCCGCGGTCGCCCTGATGGCCGAGCCGGAGCCGCTGGAAGGGATAATTGCCGAGATCGTTCGGGAGCGGGGTCGCTTGGCGGCGGCCCTGGCGGAGCTGGATGGATACACGGCCTATCCCTCGGCTGCCAATTTTCTGCTCGTACGTTGCAGACGGTCGGCGGACGAGGTCTGGCGGGGATTGATCGACGCGGGCATATTGGTGCGCAATCTCAGCTCTATGTCGGGGCTAGATGGTTGCCTGCGGATCACGGTGGGCACGCCCGCCCAGAATGACTTAGTCATTGAGGTGCTGGGGCGTCTCGCTTAAACTTGAGGTGCGACTACACAAACGCGAAGGAGGCGGCGTGGGACGGACAGCTGAGATAGTCAGAAAAACCAAAGAAACCCAGATCGAACTCGAACTCGATCTGGACGGGGCCGGTAAAGCTGAGATAGATACCGGCATCCCGTTCTTCGACCACATGCTAGAACTCTTCACGCGTCATGGGCTTTACGGCCTGAAACTGCGCGCCCAGGGCGACTTGGAGATAGACGCCCACCACACCGTGGAGGACATCGGGATCGCTTTAGGGACGGCGTTCAGTGAGGCTCTCGGCGGCAAAGAAGGTATCAACCGCTATGGTGACTGTCTCATGCCTATGGACGAAGTACTGGTAGCGGCGGCCGTCGATATCTCCGGGCGGCCTGGTCTCGTCTATGATGTGGAACTGCCTATCGAGACGATCGGCGCCTACGATACCAGTCTGACCGTTGAGTTCCTCCAAGCATTCGTCAATAATGCTCAGCTCACGCTACACGTGAGATTGATGACGGGCGGTAACGCCCACCATATCGTGGAAGCCGTTTTCAAGGGGACAGCCCGGGCGTTGGCGGCGGCCGCTGCCTTGAACCCGCGGGTTGTCGGGGTCCCGTCTACAAAAGGCAAATTGTGAGCGGACGCATCGCCGTCATCGACTACGGCATGGGAAATCTGCGGAGCGTCGAGAAAGGGTTCCAGAAGATGGGTGTCGACGCCTTCGTCACCGGCGATGTGAAAGAAGTGGCCTCCGCCGACGGCGTCGTCCTGCCTGGAGTCGGGGCTTTTGCCGACGCCATTGCCCACTTACGGGAGACGGGGTTGGCCGACGCGGTCTTGGCGGCCATCGATTCAGGTCGCCCTTTTCTCGGCATCTGTCTCGGCCTCCAGCTTCTCTTCGAGCGGTCGTTCGAAAACGGCGAGCATGAGGGCCTAGGTGTCTTCCGCGGCAATGTTGAAAAGTTGACCGGCGATATCAAGATCCCGCACATGGGCTGGAACCAGCTGCACAAGAAGCAGGACCTGGAAGTTTTGGCGGAAGTACCGGACGGGACCGACTTCTACTTCGTCCATTCGTATGTGGTCAAGCCTACCCAACCGGACGTGGTGGCCGTCACTACCGACTACGCCGGCGAGTTCGTTTCAGGTGTAGCGAGGGACAATGTTGTCGCCTTCCAGTTTCACCCGGAGAAGAGCGGCCGAGTCGGGCTGTCGATACTCAAGCGCTTCGGTGATATTTGCGCTCGGGAATTCGCCTGAAGCGGTCGACGTTTACCTTCCTTTGCAGTATAAATAAGGGTTATATGATAATTTTCCCCGCAGTGGATATCCTCAATGGTTGGTGTGTCCGGCTCCATCAGGGCAAGTACGACGCCGTTACCGTATACGCCAAAGATCCTAGTGAGATGGCGAAGGCCTGGGCGGCTGAAGGCGGCGAGTGGCTCCACGTCGTCGATCTCGACGGCGCCAAGGAAGGTCAGCCGGTCAATCTGTCGGCTATCGAGAAGATAGTCTCCAGCATCGACATTCCCGTTCAATGCGGTGGAGGCGTTCGTGCTCAAGCCGACCTTAAACGTCTCTTCGATCTCGGAGTCAGCCGGATTGTTCTCGGCACTACTCTCGTTACCGATCCCGATTTCGCCAGGGAGGCGATCGACACCTATGGTGCTCGGCTAGTGGCCGGTGTCGACGGCCGTGACGGGAAGGTGGCCGTGGCCGGCTGGCGGGAAGATACTGATGTCGAGGTTGTCGAACTCGCCGGCGAGCTGGCTGACAAGGGGGTCGAGCGGGTCATCTATACTGATATCAATGTTGACGGTACCCGCAAGGGACCGAGCCTCGAGTCGACCGGGAACCTGGCTCGTTCCATCAGTGTGCCGGTCATCGCTTCGGGTGGTGTCTCGTCACTAAAAGATATCGCCAACCTATTGAAGATAAAGCCGCCGGTCGAAGGGGTCATTGTCGGCAGCGCTCTATATGAGAAGAAGTTCACGCTGGCCCAGGCGATCGAGGCTGCCAAAGGCTGATGCTGACCCGCCGCATCATCCCGTGCCTCGACGTTAGCTGTGGGCGGGTCGTCAAGGGAATCAACTTCGTCGACCTGCGCGACGCCGGCGATCCGATAGCCCTGGCCGGTGTCTACGATGCTGAACTCGCCGACGAACTGGTCTTCTTAGATATAACCGCTTCTCATGAAGCTCGGGACACTATTCTAGATGTGGCCCGCGGC
>SDBV01011034.1_pt1 | contig 11765 bp, 10 predicted proteins | sample 2277081 | NCBI WGS metagenome assembly SDBV01 (sample SAMN10402039, study PRJNA504765) | marine sediment metagenome | isolation source: marine sediment core GS10_PC15, 223 cmbsf | place: Arctic Ocean: Southern Knipovich Ridge | collected 2010
GTAAAGAGAGATGGCAAAGTGACCTTTACCATCAGTGCGGATACAGGCTATGATATATTGGATGTAGTGGTAGATGGGGAAAGTCAGGGAGCGGTACCCAGTTATACATTCTCAAAGGTAAAGTCCAACCATACCATTTCAGCAACTTTTTCACCGAAGAGATATACGATCACACCAGCATCAGGAGCTAACGGGAGTATTGCACCCTCCGAAGCAACGGTTGTTAATCATGGAACCGACCTGGAATTTACCTTTACCCCTGACATAGGCTATGGAGTTGAAGATGTACTGGTTGATGGAGTCAGCGTTGGTCCGGTAGCCAATTATACATTTGCTCATATTACATCAGATCACAGCATTGGTGTGACATTTAATAAAGTGATCAAAATTCTCAATGTTACTATTCACAATGTATCAATGAAAATCGGAGATTTGATCTCTGCCACCATCACAGTTGATCCTGACGCAGGAATTCCTTACACGTTCATATCAGGGTCGGTGGGAGGATATCCCCTGGGGGGATTTCTGCGCATATCGGCCACCACCTATCTTGCAAATTTCAGTATCAGCCAGGGAGGAAACAGTTATAGTGCTTCACAGGATATCCCGGTATCCAACCTTGTCATTTCAAATGGAGTGATACAGAGTGAACCCTACAATCTCTCGATTGTACAGAACAGTGATCCGCTTGATGCGGAATTGCCAGTGATCAGTTCCATGCAGGTTGCAGATGGAATTAAGAAGGTTGGAGATGTGGTTGTTTTGAACATTGATGCGGATGGATTAAATTATAGTGTACACCCGCTCACAACCATCAACGGGATTGCTGTAACATCACCTAATGTTACATTTACTGAATCAGGAGGAGGTAAATATATTCTCAGTTATACCGTTCAGGAGGGAGACCCGGATGTAAATCCAGGTTCTTTAGAATTAAAGGCCACAGTTATTCTGGAGAAACTTTCGGGCAATATCGGTATGCCTTATTCAACGGTGGCCAACGCGTCTCAACTTACCATTGATGCGCATGCACCTGTGGTTACAATGTTGGAAGTTCCATCCATAGAGGTGGGTGTGGGAGGTACAGTTAAGGTGACGGTTACTGCCGACGGGATGGGTTATACAACAGGAACAGGAACCGTGGTGAACGGGGTGCCATTGAGTTCATCCCGGGTGACTTTTACTGAGCGTTCGGGTAGCATGTATGAGCTATCTTATTTGGTTGTAATCGAGGATGCTGCTGTTGCGCCAGGCTCCCTGCAGGTAAGCATTGTGCTAAAGGATGCAGCCGGTAATGTTGGGAAAACCTATTTAACCCTTGAGCCAAACAACCTGGAGATCTATACGGCTTTGCCAGAAGCGGCGCTTGCAATAATTTCTCAGATCTGTGAAGGGGAAGAGGCGGAACTGAGTGTTTTCCTGAGCGGAAGATCACCATGGAGTTTTGATCTGAATGACGGTACCACCACCACTTCATTCACGAACATTACATCAGCAGATTATAAAACGGTTGTAGCCCCGGTTCAGACGACCACTTACCAGATCAGTCTGGTCACAGACGTGAATGGGGTGGAGAATACGGGTGCCGGGATTGTCCAGGTTACGGTGAATGAGAAAACTGATGTGGAGATTATCAACCTGGCCATGGGGTACAATATGGAAGCTGACCCGATCAAACTCGAAGCAAATGTTCCGGGAGGTACATTCTCGGGTCCGGGAGTGATCAGTGCAACCGGATATTTTCATCCGGGCGTTGCAGATACAGTCAATTCACCTCATACCATTTATTACACCTATATAAATGATAACGGTTGCAGCAGTATTGCCAGTAAGCTTGTATATGTACTGGGGGCCGATGGTGCAATTTTAATACCAGATAACACAGTTTGTGGTCACGGCGAGCCCTTTACTGTAAATGTTTTGAATGTTCCGGAAGCAACCGGTTCTTTCAGGTTGTTGAATTCCACTTCTCAGCCTGTGCCGGGTCTTACCGATAACGGAGATAATACGGCATCTATTGATCCTGCCCTGTTAAGCTCAGATAATTATACCATTGAATACCAGTATTTTGACATAGCAACCCTCTATCTCAGGAAAGCGTTTTCAGTTGAATTTGTAAGCCAACCCCTGATCCTTAACCTGTATGAAAGTTCATATTGCCAGAATGTGGCACCATTTGTGCTCCAATCCAATGTAACGAATGTTCTATTTGAAGGTCCCGGTGTTTCAGGGAACGTGAGTGATGGTTTTACATTCAATCCTCGTGAAACCGATCCCGGAAGTATTTCAATTACCTGTACCTCTGTCTCCGACAATGGTTGCACAGCGAGTACCCAGAAGAGTTTACTCATTGTGTTTGCACCTGAAGTGAAGTTCGGAATTAGTACAGCATGCATTCCTGAAGGAGGAGAGATTGTATCCTTTGATAACCAGACCAATGGAAAATTATCCGTAGAAGCCTGGAGCTGGGACTTTGGTGATATTGGCAGCGGTCAGAATAACCAGAGCACTCTCATTGATCCCACACATTTTTACCAGGAACCCGGTCAAAAAAGCATCAGTCTCACTGCAACCACATTTGACGGATGTGTTGCCAAATATGTGCTGGATTCCATCATTGACAGTCAGCCTGTGGCAGACTTCACATGGATCAGCGATTGTTTTACCAATGGATCAGATGTGAAATTTGTGAATAGGTCCACTTATGGATCCGCTTCAGTTGATACAATCATATGGACATTCAAAACCAGTGACGGAAATGTTCTGGGTGAGACTGGTTCCATTTCAACCACTGATACTGTTGCATTCCCGTTTACTACCGCAAACAGTTACCTGGTGGATCTGTACACCATGAGCAATGGAGGTTGTTCCAGTGAATTAACAAAAGAAATAGTACTGAGGCCAACCATTCAGCTGGGCAATGAAGGCCATAATGAAAGCTTTGATGAAACCGAAGGATTGTGGACCATTCATTCGGAGGACCAGGTGGAAAGCTGGGTCTGGGGTGTGCCTGATTTTACCGGACATACACAGGTAGCGGGTGATAAGGCATGGTTTACCAGGTTGCCGTCCGGAGTAACCGGCTACAATGAGAACTCCTGGATCCAGAGTCCCTGCTTCGATTTTACGGATGTTGACCGATCCCTGATCCAGATTGATATGATGCGGAGTTTTGTCCCAGGTATAAATGGTGCGGTGCTTCAGTATCGGAATATGATTGAAGAAGGATGGAAAACTTTAGGTGAAGACACGCCGGGAATAAGGTGGTATAATGCTGATAACATTTTAAATAAACCTGGTGGAAGCAGCATTGGCTGGGGATTGGATGTGTTCAGTCCTGACACTGAATGGGTGACCGCAGTTCATGACCTGGACCAGGTTGCAGGAAATCCGAATGTGGTGTTCAGGATTGCCTTTGCAACCAGCGGGCGACAGGATATGGATAACCAGGGTTTTGCATTGGACAATGTGATTATTTCTGAACGTTCTAAACTTGCTGTTTTGGAGCACTTTACAAACTATTCTGACAACACTTCCAGGTTAGCAGATGATATCATTGATGCATTTGGGAATAAGCATTCAATGGAAGTAATCGACCTGCAATATCATATGGATTATCGGGGGTTGGATCTCATGAACGAGAATAACCCTGATCCTCCATCCACGAGGTCGTTCAATTATGGAATTCCCCAAATACCCTATACTGTACTTGATGGAGGAGTCTATTCTTATCACCGGTATGATTTTACACATTTGAAGACCAGTTCCATGGAGGATAATTTGCGGGTGCTTACCCTGGAGATTCCGGCATTTGATATTGACCTGTCTGTGGATTGGCTGGAATCCGGTCTGGAGGCCAATACCACCATTACCTGTGCGACTGACCGGTTTGACGAAAACATTCAGCTGTATGTGGTGGTGTTTGAGACTTCAGTGACTGCCTACACCGGCGGCAATGGAGATTCGCACTTCAGGAATGTTGTACTTGATATGTTGCCAACACCAGCTGGAAAATTGCTGGGAAACAACTGGTATGAAGGGAAAAGTGATTTCTGCACCAATACATGGACCTACAGGTCCTATGTGGAAGACATCAATGACCTGGCAGTTGCAGCTTTCGTTCAGGACCGAAGTAACGGCCGAATCCTTCAAGCTGCAGTTGACTATAAGGATAAGACAGTAGGTGTACTGAATCCTGTATCTAAGATTAGAAGTTTGAATATCTATCCCAATCCGGCACGCAACACATTGTATGTGAATCTGGGAACCAGGACAGGCGATTACGGGAGGATTGAGCTGCTGGATATGAGTGGAAGGGTGGTGCTGTCGGAACATGTACCGCCCGGATACCAGATATTCCAATTGGATGTAGAACATCTGAACCGGGGTATGTATATCCTCCGGTGGGTTGAGTCAGGCCAGGTCAGAGGAGTGAGCAAGGCTGTGAAGACCCGGTAACCTGCAGCTTGTCATAATGAAATTCGACTTCCGGGTATTTTATAAGTTTCTTCCAGTTTGAGTGACGGGGTACCGGAAACCCCATCTACCAGTGAATAGGCGCGAGTTCATTAAAACCAATACGCCTACAGCGAATAAAATATTTCGTTAAGCGTCTCAAAAAGCTTAATAAGAGTACTGGATTTTTATTGCCGGCTACAATTGCCTGGTATACAATGTCACCTAATTATGATTTGCATAATATTGCAGTCGCCTGTTTTTGTAACACAGGCAGGTCATTGAAAATTATTTGCCAGACTTCCTCTGCATCAATTCCGAAGTAGTCATGAGCAACCAGATTTCGAAATCCCTTAATTTTATTCCACTCTATTTCCGGGTGGAGATTTTGCAGATCAGCGCTAATCTTTGTGATCATTACAGCATCAAAGACAAGGTGTTCATTATTAAATTGATCGGGAGTTTCAAACTTCAAAGTATATATTTGAATTTTTTTAATTGATTCAAGAATTGAATCTAAACAATGTTGATCTTTACTCAACATATTGGGTTTCCTTAAGGATAGATTTTTTATATCTGGGTTTAATGTATTTTTCACGGGCCAAATCAGCATCCAGACCAAGTTCTTTCTTTATGAATATCCTGATTTCTTGCTTCAGATTGTACAGGTTAGGAGTGTTTTCCTCAAACTCAACAACCAAGTCAATGTCACTAAAGGAGTGCTGCTCATTCCTGGCAAATGAACCGAAAAGACCAATTTTGACAATATGAAATCTATCTCTAAAATAATTTCTGTTTTGAGATAAGAACTCTAATATGTCCGATTTGCTTTTCATTAAGATCAAAGATACAAAAATCAACATTTAATATATTAGTTCGTGACTAAAACTATCAAATAGTTGATATACAAATATATATTGATATTACTTGATTAATTCAACCTTTGCACTCTTGCTTGTTTAACAGAAAATACAGATATTCAAGTTTTTAACCAAAGGAACTTATACGGATGAAAAGTATTGCTGTTATTGATACCGGATATGAATCATATGGTTATGAACTTAAATTGTTCCAGGAACATGAATATCAACTGATCATATACAATGGCCCGGCAGGGGATAGAGAATTGCAATTTGATTTTGTCAGGGAAGCATCAGGAATACTTGTCAGGGGAACTGTCATTGATGAAGAAGCTTTAGAACAGATGCCTCATCTGAAGGCGATTGTCCGATACGGGGCAGGCTATGAAAATATTGATCTGGAAGCCACTGTCAGCAAAGGCATCAGGGTAGCCAATGTTCAGGGTTATGCAAACCATTCGGTTTCAGACCATGCCATTGCCCTTATGTTTGCCTGTATCCGGAACCTGGTTGGAAACAGTGTACACAACTTTGGAAAACCTGCCCGCAGGGAAGTTTTTGAGTTGCATAACAAAACTCTGGGGATCATTGGAATAGGGCGAATTGGAAGCCATTTCTCAAGGAAATCCTCAGTTTTATTTGAAAGAACAATGGCGTATGATCCATACAAGACGGCCAAATATATAGAGGCCAACCATGCAGAAAAAACAGATCTTTCAGAACTGCTCAATAAAAGTCATGTGATCAGCCTTCATTGCAATCTTACTGATGAAACACGGCATATCCTTGGTAAGACCGCTTTCATCGAGATGCAAAATAAACCGGTAATCATTAATACATCGAGGGGACCAACAATTTGTGAAAAAGATCTCCTCAAGGCGCTGGATTCAGGTGTGGTTCACAGCGCAGGACTTGATGTGTTCGAAAAGGAACCCCCGGGAAAGGAACAGGAGTTGCTCTTGCAGCATCCACATGTTATCTCCTCACCGCATGTTGCGTGGTATTCCGACAGGGCCTCTCATGAACTGCAAAAAAGAGCAGCAGACAATATGCTGGCCCTGTTAAGCGGGAAGCATGTCGATGACGAACTTCATTAATCTAAATCAGCTTGTAGCTTTCAGTCGTATTTACAGGGTGATGTGGTTTCGATGATTTTCAGCTTTGCCAAAAAGATCCCTCTGGGACGAAAAGTATAAGTTTAAAAGATATTCATAAGAATTTCATATCACGATAAATAGTTGCTATCTCTTTTTATATACTTCCCTCCTATGGCTAACTTTTATAACAAATACAATAAGCTCTTTATCTTCTATTGAGTAGACTATGCGATAATTTCCCTGACGAATACGATACCTCTCTTCATCGGACAGTTTTTCACATCCAAAAGGCCTTGGGTTTTTTGAAAGCTTTTTAATCCTGCCAATAATTTTCTGTAAAACCCTTTTTGGTATCTTTTTAAGTTCTTTAGCTGCAGATGGTTTAATATAAATTTTATATTTTACCACTCGATTTCAAATCTTTCAAAACATACTCAAAATCCAAATTCGGTTCGTTTAAACGTTCTTCAAAGGCTTCCAAATCTTCCAAATCTTCAGCCAGTGAAAGTTTAATTGATTCATTTACTAAAGCAGAAATTGATTTCGAAACCTGAGCAGACTTAATTTTCAATGCCCGGTGAAGTTGTGGGTCAAGGTAAATTGTCGATCTTTTTAATGTAGATTCCATAGTTCAAATATACATATAAACATTTTAACATTATAACATTATGACGTTCTGCAGTTTCAGTCGTATTTGCAGGGTGTTGTGGTTTCAATGAACTTCAGCCTGGCCATAAAGATCCCTTTTGGACGATAAGCTGCAATGTAATACTGTCCGTTTTCATCAATAATAATCTAAAGCACCTTTCTCCTCCCACAAAGTATCAGCAAGATTTTGGGTTTCCCAACGGTATAAAAAACGATTTTTTCCAGGATAGTTATTTCATCCTGAACAGGTATAAAGGGCACCTCTAAAAACTAGTTTTTAGAGGTGCCCTAAAGTAATATCATCACTATTTATTCACTGGAAATTGGTGAGCAATAGGGTCCTTCAGGCAAAACCGCTATCACTCCTTCATCTGCTACACACTTATCTATCAACAACTGAACCTTCAGTTGAATCTCTTTTTCATTCAGGGCATGAGGGTTCACCCATAAACTACCCAGTTCATCCTGCTCAATGCCGGATGTGAAAAAATGAATGTGCTCCTCCCCCAGTTTTCTTAAGGCCCTCACATGCATCTGAACCTGCCACTGGTCTTTTATAAAGAGCTGCCTTTCACTGATATCCCTTATAAATTCCTCGCTTCTTCCTGAATACTTCTTCATGGTCTCAGAATACTCCTCGCTGCCAATGCCCTCCGAACAACTACCCATACAAATAATTGTACCGCCTTCCTTCACTGCAGGAAGTGTGTTTACAATTCCTTTAACGCATTGATAGAAAGTGGCATCCAGCGGATACCCTCCACTGGAAGTAAGAACAAGATCGGCCTCCTTTTTAACAACCGGACAACAACACTCCTTCACATATTCAACTGCTTTTTCATGCGACAGGAAAAGGTCGCCGCAAATTATGTGATTTACGGCTTTTTGCTGATCGAGGATTATATGGACAGCATAGTCAGCTGGCGCCAGGCGTGCCACCGACAGAGCCTCCTCATGTAAGGGATTGTCTTTCAGGCAAGCAGTTTTCGCATTCGGATGATCCAAAAAATCAAAACCATGAAAATTTCTAACGGCATCCAAGGAAGCTATTCCCGGACAAATAGATTTTCTGCCACCCGAAAAACCGGCCATAAAATGTGGTTCTACAAGTCCGGTTACAACCCTGAAACCTGCCTCAACGTAATGTTTGTTCAATGCAACAGTTGATTCCGACCAGCTGAGCCCGTCCAGCATTTTAAGGTTGGCTTCATCTTCTGCATTATGATCAACGATGTTATAGTTATCAACGATATCTTCGCCGAACATTTCAATCCGTTCCGATAGCGATGAGACCCTGTGCATGCCGGTGGCAATGAGTATAAAAATCTCATTTCGTTTTACTTCAGCTTTCTCAATCTGCTGCATCAATAAAGGAAGAAAAAACTTATATGGAATGGGCCTGGTAATGTCTGATACTACAATGACCACTTTTCCCTCTCTTCTTTTACTTAATGCCTCAGTCAGAAAGTAGTTTTGTGATGGGTTCGCAAGGGCATCCTGCAACAACGCCCGGGCAGATTGAGTATTATCGGGATATTTCGAATCATAAACAATGGAATTATCCGGAACATTAATCGGGATATTTTCTCTGCCATACTTCAGATTTACCTTCATCAGACTGATATTCAAATGGTATTGCTATTCTTCGCTGCCTAACAGACTCTGATATTGCAGCGGTGTCAAATCCTTTTCAAGAAAGCATCCAAAATCAATGGTTCTTTCAACTCCGTTAGAAAACAAAAATTTATTTTGTATTCCTCTAAATAATTTGCCTTTTGAATTGCAACAATCATAGCTGCAAATTTATTGTTTTGTTTCATTATTTGTGAATATCAAATCGAATTTTTTACTTTTAGATACCAGCTAAATAGTTGCCAATTATACTTACCTGTTTTTAATTAATTTGTTTTCAGACAATTAAGAATTTTGCCATATGAAAAATATTTTATTAAAACCTCAGCTGCAGGATCAGCATTTTTATTTTCGTCAGGAGCTTTCGCTTTCAATAATACCAATGTTCTAAACAACAATAGAAAAATATTGTTTTAAATCAGCAAGAAATATTCCCATCGCCTACAATGTTGACGTAGTTGTTGTGGGTGGATCAATAGCTGCGGTTGCTGCAGCAGTTGAAGGGTCAAGGGCCGACGCCAAAGTTTTTCTGGTCGCGCAGGAACCTTACCTTGGAGAAGATATTTGCGGAACATTCCGACTTCGGCAGGAAAGGCTGCCGACGGCTCTTTTTCAAAAGCCGACATTCGTTACAAAGCCATTGAATACACGCTTCAGATTAACATGAGAGATGGTAGCTGGGCGTCATTTGCCGAAGCTGAACAGATTGCCCGTGATCATACGTGGGATCCAAACCAGGTTGAATCAGCCGACCTTCTATTTCAAAATCCACCCGACAAAATGGTGGGTCAAAAACGTTGGAACAATGTTGATGTTGATAATCAAAAAATCAATTTAAAAGTATTTCAACCTAAAAAAACAGATAACCTTTTTGTATTAAGCGGAAGCGCCAACCTCAGTAAAAAAGCTTCTGAAACTTTGCTACAACCAGGAAAACTCATTGAAATCGGTGAACGCGTTGGTAAGCGGGCTGCCATTATTGCAAGTGAGGCCCCTTTACCAATCAATCCCAAAATTGATGGAATTCAGCAGGAAAATCCGGAGACCGGAAATGTTGGTGAATTGCTTGAAGGATTGCGACCCTCACTTAACTTGGGTGAAGTAATGGCCGAAGAAACCAGCCTTCCGGTTTTGGCTACGTACGATGTAGTAGTCATTGCATTGGAAACCGTTACCAGCCATGATGGAGCTATAACTTTGTACAACCTGTTAATGCTTCCGGGTGTTACAGACCATTCAATGCCTGATATCCAAACGGCAAAGAAAATGACTCCATTAGGGAAAACAGATACCACTACCCGAAACAATTCTCTGCGCGAATTAATCTTAGGGCGTGCGCTATACAAATGCGGCGACTATAATGGACTTGGAAACAAAATCTTACAGGCATATTCCAAAGACCTTAGAGGCCACTATTACAGGCATGCTTCCGGAGTACTGGAAATATTTTAGAAACTCCATGAATATAAGGTAGCTGAGAAAGTTATTTCGATCGTCTCTTCAATATGTCAGGAATCCCCAGATCTTTACATATTTTTCGACACAGATTTTCTTTAATCTCTGCGTGTCTTGGTACAGTTGACATGTTTCCAGTTTCCGTATTCTTATACAATAAGTGTCTACCTCCTTCTCTTACAAGGCAACAACTGTTCTTATCAAGATATTTAATTAACTTGTTTCGCTTCATTACAAGCTAAAAGAAAGGGTTTGAGTAATTAATTTTTTAACTCTTTCCTTTTTATCCGATATGCGGCTAGCTCGTCTTTCTTCAAACATAAGGTTAATCGCTTCCGATAGATTCTCTTTTGCGTCTTCTATTGTTTCTCCCTGGCTGTTAATTCCTGGAATTTCTTCTATATATGCAATGTATCCACCTTCATCACAAGGTTCAAATACGACAGTCATTTCAATATTACTCATAAAGTCCTGTTTTTATAAAGATAATGATCTTCTGATAAACTCTCAATCAGTCTTTAATCTCTGTTATTGATTGTACTGTTTACTATACAAACTTAACGTTTTACATTCATAATTGGTATGGATCATTTCACAAACAGTGAGTAGGTTGAAGTCCAGCTTTCCTGCTCCCCTGGCTCCACAGATATCCGGATTGAATTTTCAGGGCTCAGGGTGGTTTCACATGCCCAGAATACCATGCGGGTCAGCGGTTTATCAACGGTAAATGTTACACCTGCCCCGGATTTCCTGTTCAGGACGGTGACCTTGTGGTCCGCCGGATCATCACTATAGCCCTCCAGTTCCAGAAAGACACTGCTGTTCTCTATATCATTAATGAAGGAGATATCTTTGCCACTTATTTCCAGGTAACCCTTCAAATCATCTTCGGTGGAGATGGCATAGGGAAAAGAAATTTGAAAAGGAGTCCCCGACTGCTCTCCGTCAATCATGAAGAAGTTGTGATTAAACTGATCCGTTTCGATGACTTTTTCTCCATTGTTTTGAAGTGTATGTTTGATGGTAAAACCATCATTGTTGAGATTAATCGTCTTGGTATAGACATAACCATATCCGAAATCACTTTCAATCTCGTGGGTAAAATCGATCCAGTCATCACCCTGGTCAATTTTCCATGTTCCATGATCCAGGATCCTATAGGTTTTTCTCCAGTTATACCCGGGTTCATCCTCTTTCTCCAGAATTCCCACTCCAATCCAGATAAATCCGCCTCCTGTCTCAGCTTCCGCATAACCAAGGCCTGGAGCTATGTAACCTTCCACCGGTCCGGAAAGATCTTCGTGAAACATTGGATCATGTGTCTCTTTCCAGTAACCAAAGTACTCATGGTCTTTGTATTGCACACTCCCGATCACACCCGACCAGTCGAATCGTGTTGCCCGGTATAAGCCCTTGACCGGATCCGGAAGATACACTTCCATCCTGACCTTCTCATTTGAAATTACAGTGCTGGGATACTGTGTGAAATCAATCTCTTTCATGGTACAATTCGTTTGTAATAACAATAGACCGGCCAGCGAAAGGTGAACAAGTTTCCTTTTCATGATTTGTAACTATTTATATGCGATTATCTGATTGAAATGCCGTATTTCATATT
>SDBV01011035.1_pt1 | contig 11764 bp, 11 predicted proteins | sample 2277081 | NCBI WGS metagenome assembly SDBV01 (sample SAMN10402039, study PRJNA504765) | marine sediment metagenome | isolation source: marine sediment core GS10_PC15, 223 cmbsf | place: Arctic Ocean: Southern Knipovich Ridge | collected 2010
TCTTTCTTGGAATACCGGTTTTATTTGCCATTATTTATATGGGTTTTGATCTGGCGCATGCCAAAGATCTCCTGCCATTTTTAATAGAAAATCCGGTTGAATTTGTATCCAGGTATATGGCGCTTATATTTCTTGTGGTCAGCTCGTTTGTTTTATATCTGATTTTCGTTTCAATTCTTTTTCTGTACTCCCTGGGTGGAACGCTGGGGGTTCTCAGGACTTCTGCCGTTAATATCCAGTATAAATTCAGTCTCTCATCTTTTTTTAAGGAGTCAAACCGGAATTTCGGCCGTCTGTTCTGGCTGATTTCTATTGTGTCTCTTGGTGCGACGGTGCTATTTATTGCCTTTACCGTATCAGGGGTAATTATTGCTGCCATTATTCAGGTCCTGGCTGGAGGCGGGGGGGGAATATTGGAACTTTTTTTCAGTTCATTTATTATGGTGTCAGTTATAATCCTGAGCATAATATTCTTTACGGCCTGCCTTATATTTACCGGTTATTCAATGGTTGTCTCTGTTATGAATGGAAATGGTTCGATGGACTGCATAAAAAAGACTTTTGATTTTCTGAAACAAAAACCCGAGGCATTTCTTTTTTATTTTATTCTTTTCGCAGGTAGCATTATTGCCAATGCCCTCTTCTTTGTTTTAAAAATGCCGTTTAACGCGGTCCCTGTTCTGGGGCCGGTGATGAATATTGCCCTGACACTTTTTAGTGCCGTTTTTCAAAGTTACCTTGCCCTGGTCATCTGGAGTTCTCTGATAATTTATTATGTGAAAGGGACGGATTACCCGGTTCACTCAGCGGCATATGAAATCTAAACAACGTTTGAACATTCGATCGTTTGAACGCTTGAACGTTTCTTAACCTTATCTCCTGGAATTCCACTCCACGCTCGAATATTTTTCTTTTTCAAGCTTTTTCGCAAGGTCCAGTTCAAATTTTGATGGATTGTCGGCGATCAGTTTGACCTTGAGGCTTTTTTCGAATGCTTCTTTTAATGCGGCGGTTAAATTGTTAACGGAAATATCAGGAGCATATTCTCTGACAGACCCGATTCCGCTGAAATCATCTTTACTGCCGTGCATCAATGCCCTGCATAATTCTTCCGTGTCAAGGCTGAGCAGGATAGAGCCGTGCTGCATGAACCCATCGCTGTATCTTCTCTGCGCACTGCCGATCAATTTCTTTCCATCTACAGTTATTTCGCCGTAGGAGACAGCCTTAAAACATGTGGGGTTTCTATGGGCCGTGCTCTTTTTTCGTTCAAATGAACTTTTTGCATCTATACCGGCCGACTTAAGGCCTGTCACAAGGGCATTGCTTATAACAGAGTAATTTTCAAGCAGGGTGCCCTTGAAAATATGAGAATCTGTTGAAGAAGAAAAGCTGTATGTGAGTTCCGAGTTATGAAGAATAGCCCTGCCGCCGGTCAGTCTTCTGACAACGGGATAATCTTTTTTTCTGCAGTAATCAGAGTTGATGTCCGATACCTTCTGGAAATAACCGATGCTCATTGAAGGTCTGTCCCACTGGTATAATCTCAGGGTGGGGGGAGATATCTTATTCCTGGCTGCTTCTGATATGGCTTCGTCAAGGGCCATATTAAAAAAGGCATGCAGGGGCCCCTGGGTTATGAATCGGATGAATTTCATGAAAAAACAGGGTTCATGAGAGAGGGTTTCTCTTATTCATCTTTCTTGAGAATGATCCTGTGTTTGATCAGGGAAATCTCTTTAATTGAGCCTTCAAAGTATTTCTGTTCTCCAAAGAGGTTTTTCATATAGATTTTACCTTCTTCGGGTTTGAGGATGTCTACGTTCTCAAGATAGAGCTCTTCATTACCGTCTTTTTCAATATATGCATTTACTTCACACATTTTTTATTGTCTCCTTTATATTTTGTATAAACGCCTCCACACAACAAGACTTCCAATGCCGCCGCCCTGTCCGTCAATTACAGCTATTTGCAACATATTGAAAATTATAAAGAATAATCACTTAAACAGTCAATTGATATCTCCCCCTTTGGCAAAGGGGGATTAAGGGGGATTTTATAAAGATCGAATTTCATTTAATTGGAAAATCTCCCCTGGCCCCTCCCGAGTCGGGTCTCACGAGGGTCGATTCGACTTTGCCAAAGAGGGGAATTTAAGACAGTTAACGGGCGCCCGCAGTAAATTCAGATGAGCGGAGTTTTCTGGAAAGCAGGTAACCGAGGTGCCTGTCCAGCAGGCCGGAGAGTTCGGAGAGGGTCTTTTCATTTGGTTTAAGGCGGTTTGAGATATTTATGGGCCATTCGATACTGTGTGTATAAAAGTGGATGACTTTGTTGTTGATCCTCATAAATGGTTTTCCTGTTCCGGCAGGGGCTGCAGCGCATTTGTGACAGAGTGTTGTTCCTGAATCAGGATAGAAGTCAAGGCTGACGGTCCCGCACTTCCCACAGCCGCTTAATCTGGGTGCATAGCCTACTACCGCGAGAAGGCGTATCCGGGATATGAGATGCAGGGCGTCTTTCTGTTCATGTTTCGATGATTTTATGAAACTCAGGATATTAAAGAAAAAAGAGAAGATTTTTTTATTGGGGATCCCTTCGGGGGTCAGGGAGAGTAGCATCTCGGTGAGTTTTGATATGCTGACAAAATCATGATAGTTATCTCTCAACTGGTGAAAAGAATTTAATATGTCGGACTGGGTGATCTTGGGCAGCGCCGACTGCTCTTTGCCCCATAAGGCTATTCTCGCATGTGTCAGCGGCTCAAGGCTGCTCCCGAATCTGCTCCTGGTCTTTCTGGGGCTTTTGGCAAATGCCTTGATTATCCCTTTTTCAGAGGTGAGGTAGGTTACTATGAGATCGGCTTCACCGTATTTTTGTGTCTTGAGGACTATTCCTTCAGTTCTTGTTAACACCTTGGGTTCCGGGGATGCACATTAATTTGGTTGATACTGTCTGCTCCGTGGTCAGCTACATAACGTTGCCGAAATCCTCCGGCTTCAGTTTTTTTAACCAGTCTTCGAGTTCGTCATTGTTCTTGTGCTCTATCACGCTCTCATCTACAAAGATAGGCGCGTTGATCCTTATTGCTACAGCGATTGCGTCACTCGGCCGGGAGTCAATGGGGACTTCCGAGCCGTCGCCCTTGTCAATATAAATCCCGGCATAGTACGTGTTGTCCACGATCTCGCTGATTATGACTTTTGTTACTTTCATATTAACGCCGCTGATTACATTTTTAATGAGATCGTGGGTCAGGGGGCGGGGCGTCACGATTTTTCCAAGGGCAAGGGCAATGGAATCCGCTTCAGGTTTACCTATCCATATCGGAAGTGTATCGGTGCCGTTAATCTCCTTCAGCAGAAGGATGTACATGTTGCTCCTCGGGTCAAACAAGAGCCCTTCAATCTTCATCTGTTTATTCACTATAATAATACCCCTTGTTCTGAAAAGTGCTGATTTTCTTATGATAACTTAATTAATAATATTTTTTCTATATATAATCGGGAGGCAGCGGCGATATTTTCAAAGGGCCGCTTCATCGGGTAATACCGGCGGCAGCCTGAAAGATAGAACTCTCTTCACAATGTTTTCACATTATTTTCATTTTTTCTTCAAATAATTCAATTAATCTGTAATCAAGAAAACATGAAACCCTTAAAAAGGAGGTTTAAAATGAAAAGAGTATTAGTAGTAGCAGCAATCATATCAGTCCTGGCGGTCGGAGCAGTTGCTTTTGCACATGGGACCGGCGGCTGGGGGGGCGGCAACATGATGGGTCAGGGATACGGCGGCAACATGATGGGTTCGGGATACGGCGGCCATATGATGGGTCAGGGCTATGGAGGCAACATGATGGGTTCGGGATACGGCGGCAACATGATGGGACAGCCGGGCCGAGGCAGTCAGGGGTCTGGTACTGATCAGAAATTTCTGGATGAGACAGCGGATTTGAGAAAAGAGCTCCATGACAAAAGATTTGAGTATATGGAAGTAAGTCGTGATCCGGGTACAACGAATGATACTATGGCAAAACTCGAAAAAGAGATTTACGGCCTTCAGGAAAAGATTCACGAAAAGGCACCGCGGACAGCTTATGGGACAGTCGGAAACCAGGGGAACTGCAGGTAAGCATAACATGCTTTTCACCCCCCCCTTTAATGCAGCCGGGTTTGTCCCGGCTGCATTTTTTTAAACCGGGCACTATATAATAGTCTGTCCATAAATTGCCGTTTCTTTTTTTGTCATGCCCGAGGTTAGTAATCGGGCATCCAGACTTGTCCCCGCGAAAGCGGGGAACCATAATGAACTGGATTCCCGATTAAGGACTTCGGGAATGACGGATGGACAGACTAACAGAGTTTATTGACAAGCACTAATATATATATAAAGGATGTGTTTAACTGAGGTTGGAGGAATTTTTCAGGAAATCCGTATTAAGTGATGTTGACCTATTTTTTTCATCTTTGTTAACATCTAAAGTTGCTATGAGAAAATTTACGTTAACAATAATATTGATATTCTTTGTTTTTTCAGGATGTGTTCATACCCCTGAGAACATTATCGTTGATGAAAATGTCAGTTTCCATGAGGAAGTGCTTTCCAACGGGCTTAAGGTCTTTGCCATAAAAGACCCGAATGCTCCACTGGCTGTCTTCCAGATCTGGTATGATGCCGGTTCTATCAATGAACAGATTGGGAAGACGGGGGTCAGTCATCTGCTTGAACACATGATGTTCAAGGGTACCGCGAAATACGGACCCAAGACTTTTTCCAAAATTATAAAAAGGGCAGGGGGGATTGATAACGCGGGCACCAGCAAGGACTTTGTGTATTACTATCAAAAACTTGCTTCCGACAGACTGCATCTCTCCATAGAAATGGAAGCCGACAGAATGCGGAACCTGATCATGGACCCGGAAGAGACCATGTCTGAAAGGGATGTGGTAATGGAAGAGCGCAGGATGCGGTATGAAGACGATCCCCAGAACCTTGTTTATGAAGAGGTGCTCTCGATTGCGTTTAAGAACCATCCGTATGGGCGGCCTGTAATCGGCTGGATGGAGGACCTGAAAAACATCAGGAGGGATGACCTCTGGAAATATTACAGGTCACGTTATGTCCCGAACAATGCCTTTATAGTGGTTGCGGGCAATATTAATATTAACTCAATAATGGGAATGATAAGAAAAGAGTTCGGCAGTATTCCCAGGGGCCCCGAAATCGAAAAATTAAATATACAGGAACCTGCGCAGAGAGGCGAAAGAAGAGTATATGTAAAAAAGGAAGCGGAGCTTCCCTATGTTATAAGCGCGTACAAAACTCCCAGTATCCTTCATGAAGACAGTTACGCGCTGGACGTGCTGGCAGGTATACTTTCAGGAGGGAAGAGCGCGAGGATATACAGGAGCCTCATTGATGAACAGCGCATAGCCCTTTCCGCGGGCGCGGGGTACAGCAATTTCAACAAGTATCCCCACCTTTTTTATCTGTACGGGACGGCCATGCCCGGCAAAAAAATAGATGATATTGAGAAGGCGCTGTATGAAGAAGTAGAGAAAATCAAAGACCAGCCTCCTGCTGAAAGGGAAGTACAGAAGGCAAAGAACCAGGTTGAAGCCGATTTTATCATGAACCAGGATTCCATATTTTATCGGGCCATGATCATAGCGGAATTTGAATTAATCAGGGACTGGAAACTAAAGGATGAATATCTGGAAGGGATCAGGAGCGTTACAACCGATGATGTTCAGAGAGTGGCAAAGAAATATCTTGTAGAGGATAACAGGACTGTGGGGACCTTGATCCCTATCAAAAAACAGAAATGAAAAAATTACAATTTTTAAAAACATTTTTTATTACATTAATTATTAATTGTTCATTATTAATTATTCATTCTCCTTCCCATGCGCTTGACGTAAAGAGGATGACCCTTGAAAACGGCCTCACCCTGATGATCGTTGAGAGGCATAACCTGCCTGTTGTGAAGGTCAATATCGGGATTAACGCGGGGAACCTGCATGAACCGGAGGAAAAGGCGGGCCTGGCCAATCTAACGGCAAGCATGCTCACTGAAGGCACAAGAAACAGGACGTCACAGCAGATAAGCGAGGAAATAGAATTTGTCGGAGGGTCTGTGGGTGCGTCCGGCGGCGATGATTATATTAATGCCAGCCTCTCTGTCTTAAAGAAGGATGTGGACCTCGGGTTTGAGCTTCTGTCAGACATTATCCTTAATCCTGTCTTCCCGGAGGATGAACTCAATAAAAAGAAGGAGCGTATTAAGGCCGGTCTTAAAGCCCAGGAGGAAAGCCCCGGTTTTGTTGCTTCCAAAAATTTTAAAAAGGCTGTATTCGGAACTCATCCATACGGAAGGCTGGTCACAGGTACGGCTGAAACACTTGATAAAATAGAGAGGGATGATCTCAGGGATTTTCATTCAAAGTACTATCTCCCCAATAATGCAGTAATGGCAGTTGTCGGCGACATAACTTCTGAGGAAGTGGAACGGCTGATAAAGAAGCATTTCAGGCTCTGGGAGAAAAAAGACCTGAAAATGCCTCCGCTGCCGGAAATTGAAACTGTTAAAAAGAAGAAGACTATTACTATAGATAAAGATCTGACCCAGGCGAATATTATTATGGGTCATATAGGGGTAAGCAGGGACCATCCCGACTACTATAAACTGTCGGTTATGAACTATATTCTCGGCGGCGGCGGATTTGCCTCCAGGCTTATGCAGAACATCAGGGAAGATAAAGGACTTGTCTATAGTATTCACAGCTACTTTGCCCCGGACAAGTACGGCGGCCGTTTCCAGGTAAGCCTCCAGACAAAAAATGAGTCTGCCAATTTGGCCATAGAAGAAATTTTAAAAGAGATTAACAGAATAAGAAGCACCCCGGTATCGGACATTGAGCTGTCGGACGCCAAATCATTTCTGACAGGAAGCTTCCCGATGAGAATTGAAACAAGCAGCCGTATAGCCGGCTTTCTGGTTGCAGTTGAGTACTACGGCCTCGGGGCCGATTATATTGATAATTATCCGGGCTTCATTAACATCGTGACAAAGGAAGATGTCCTGAAAGTGGCGGAAAAATATCTTGACCCGGAGAATTACATTCTCGTTGTAGTGGCCGACCAGGAAAAGGCGGCGATAAAAAAGAATTATCAATTATCAATTAACAATGATCAATGAAGGAAAATTATTCATTGTTAATTGTTAATTTAAATTATGACTCCTGAAGAGATACTTATAAAAGATGCATTCCTGCTGGGTATTGAGTTAAAGCTTTTCTGGTTTATAACTCTGCTTTACGGGATATCTTTCATTATTGGAATTGCATATTTGATTTCCGCAAATTCTGACGTCGGGAAGGCACTGACATGGGGGCTCAGGATAACTGTGGTTTTTCATACGACCCTTATTATCTTTCGGGCATTTGAAGGGATGAGGCCTCCTTTTCAGAACCTTTACGAGACCCTTTCATGGTTTGCCTGGTTTGCCAGCGCAACCTATCTGTATGCACAGAGCAGATGGCGTGAGGTGCACCTGCCCGGATTTATTGTGGCCGGTATCGCAATGGCCGCATGCCTGTACAGTCTGCTTTCAAGGAGCCCTGTTATATCTCCCCTGCCTCCGGCGCTGCAGAGTCCGTGGTACGAGGCGCATGTAATTGCCGCATTCCTGTCTTACGCGGTATTTGTAGTCAGCTTTTCAGTTGAATTATGTTACCTGAGATTTAAAACTCCTCCCGAGGAATCTCCCGGGATCTTTGGATATATGGACAATGAATTCCGCCGCTGGACCCACAGGCTTGTGCTTTTCGGTTTTCCTTTTTTGACTTTTGCCGTTTTCTCAGGTGCGGCATGGGCCAATGATGCATGGGGAAGATACTGGTCATGGGACCCCAAGGAGACCTGGTCTCTCATAACCTGGACGGTTTATGCCATCTATCTTCATACAAAGACAGTCGGCAGATGGAAGGACATGCCTGCATCAATCCTGAACATTCTCGGTTTTATCTGTATGATAATGACTTTTCTGGGGGTGAACTGGCTCGTAAAACTATTCGGTATCCCGAGTCTTCATACTTATGCTGTATAAATTATTTTCATCTCTAAAAACATCCGTATATATACTTGCCTTTATGAGCCTTATTTTTTTAATAGGCACTATTTTTCCGCAGGGCGGGAATATTGATGATTACATTGAGGCCGGAGGGAAGTATGTAGCGGTTGTCAGGGCCCTGGACTTTCTGGACATTTTCATGTCTCCCCTGTTTCTTGCTGTCACATTTGTCCTGGTTGTGAATCTTTTAATATGCCTGTATGACAGGTTCAGGATCTTTATACGCGTCAAGAGAAAAGTAATAGATTTTGAAAGATTAAAGAGCAACCCGGGTGTCTTGAGCTTTGATAAGGCGGATTTCGAAAAGAGCCTGAAGAAGATCGGGTTTACCTTCAAGATACAGACGCGGGATGCTGTTCATCCGGGGGTTATGGTCTATGAAAAAGGTCTCCAGTACTGGTGGCTTTCATGGTTTTATCATGTGGGAATAATACTGGCCATTCTTGGCTTTTTTATGACGGCGTTATTTGCTTTTGAAAAGGATGTCCTCCTTTTCCCCGGAAAGCCCGAGACTATTTCACTATACAGCAAGGAAACAAGGTGGAACGGATTGCTTGAAAAATTCGGTTATGAGGTCCCTGAGGAGAAAAAAGGAGACGATTACGTTCTTACGCTTGAGGAGTTTATAACGGAATATTACCAGGGCCTTAAAATTGATTATCCAAAGGGTCAGCTGGACAGGCTTGCTATTGGGATAGGAGTTAAAAAACTGGAGCCCTCGAAAAAAGGTTTTTCATTTATGCCCAAAATGTGGCTTACAAAATTCAATGTTAAAAAGCCGGACGGCAAAATGTTATATGCAAAACTCTGGGTCAACAGGCCTTTCCGGACCGGTTACCTTACTCTGTACCAGATGGGATATGAGCAGAGGGTGGAACTCCTTGCGAATGGCAGGGTCATTGATGCAGAGGCCAGGGTCCCTTTTGAAGTAGACGATGCAGAGGGCAAGTTCGTGCTCGGTTCTCTTAAAGTAGGCACCCTCTTCAAGAAAGACGGGACAACGGAAAAAATTGATCCTGTAACTACCCTCTATCACATTCCCGCGGAAGACCCTTCGGCAAGGAACGAGCTTGGGGAAATCCGCCTGGGTGACAAGCTTGATGCAAAGGGTATTAATTTTGAATTCAGGGACTACAAAGAGGGATCTTATCTGAGCTACAGAAAAGACCCGGGTGTATGGTTAGTGGGTCTGGCCTCTCTTTTTGTCTTTCTCGGTCTTACTGTAAGAAGCCTCGGCGCATGGTACAGGATTCAATATGCTGTTGAGAATAAGATCGCGTATGTCCTGATCAGCTCAAGGGGCATCATGGCTGACAAGGACAGGATCATAAAGAAGCTCGGGAAGAAATAGAATGTCCTCCGCTGGTTTTCATATAACTTATGAAGGCGGCCCTGTCCGGAACTTTTGCTGCCTTTCAATTGTCTAATTAAATGAATGAACGGGAACATAAAAACATTGATGATGACCTCGGAAATGTATTACGATGTCAGGAGGGCGATGTCGATGCGTTTGAGGAGATTGTAAGGAAGTATCAGAAGAAGATGTTTAATATATCTTACAGGATAACAGGTGATTACAATGATGCGGCGGAGGTGGCGCAGGATGCCTTTGTCTCAGCGTACAGGAATATTAAAAGCTTCAAGGGTAAATCGAAGTTTTCAACCTGGCTGTCTGCAATTGTTGTAAACTTATCCAGGAACAGGTTAAAACAGGCCAGGGCAAGGGCATTAAGAGAACGTTTTTCAATTAATGGTCCTCTGGATGCTGATTGTGGGCAGACTGAAAAAGAATATGCATCATCTGACTTGTCTGTCCTTGATAAACTCGAGAGGAGAGAAGTGCAGCTGAGGGTTCAGGGTTGTATTAATGCACTGGATGATGAATTCAAAGAAGTTGTCGTGCTCAGGGACATACAGGGTTTCTCATACGATGAGATCAGTGATATGCTGGAGATAGCCGGAGGCACCGTGAAGTCCAGGCTTCACAGGGCGCGGGATTACATTAAGAACTGCCTTAAAAAATTCGTCGGGGATCTGCAACATGGAATGTAGGAATATTCGGGAAAAGTTATCAGACTACGCAGATAATCAGCTTTCCGCCAAAGAAAAAAAGCTGGTGGACGGGCACCTGAAGGCGTGTCAGAAGTGCAGTCATGCCCTGGAGGAATTAAGGAAAATAATTGCGCATACCCAGGGACTTGATGAAGCGGAGCCTCCACCGTGGCTCGAGCAGAATGTAATGGCTGAACTCAGAGATAATGAAAGGCGAAAGGAAGGGTTTCTCCAGAAACTGCTTTTTCCTGTGCATACGAGATTCCCTGTTGAGATTATAGCGACAATAGCGATAGTAGTGACCGCATTTTTTGTATTCAGGGCGGTTGAACCGGACCTTGAGAGGAGGCCACGAAAGCAGGCTGCAGTCCGCAGCGAAAGTGATATGGCCATATCTGAGGACAAAAAATATAAGGCCAAAGAGGGGCTTCTTTTGAAGCAGGATATTAAAGAACCGCCCGTGGCGTCTGCTCCCGCAAAAAGGAAAATGCCTATGGCAGAATCTGAAGCTCCGTCTGAAAAAGTGGAGGCACTGGAAGAGCAGGTAGTTTTAGATCAAGAATTGATGTTACAGCGTCAGTATGAGATTCAGGGGCAGTCTGAAATTGTGGGTGAGAAGACTGTAAGGGATCAGTATGAAATTGTGGATAAGAAGGCTGAAAGGGGCAGGATGGCATTTGCACCCGGTACAGCCGGAACGTTTGAAAAGGAAAATCAGATTATTCATGTAACTGTCCGTGTCAAAAATATTGAGATTTCCCTGAGCAGGATCGAGAAAGTGATAAAAGGACTTAAAGGTGAAGTGGTTAAGATTGAGCATCTTGATGATAAGGATATTTTATCCGTCATACTTGAGTCCGGGAGAATAAATGAATTACGCAAAGAGTTAAAAGTTATTGGAGATGTCGATGAAATATTGCCGGAGAGTCTTAAAGATAAAGTTGAAGTGAAGATTGAAATTATTAAGTGAACTGTATATTTGCACATTAGTACGACAATCCTTATTTAGTATCAAATCTCCATGTATGGCTGTCTGTTGTTCCGCCTTTACCGTCACTTGCCTGAACCTTCCAGTAATACGTAGAAGTATCAGCAAGTCCTGAAACTGTAAGGCTGGCTTCGTCACCGGACGTGCCGTCGGCAATACTGCCGATACTTATGCCACCGTCCCCGGTGCCGCCGCTGTTACTGCCGCATGATATTAATATAAGCGCTGTCATTATAACAGCTGTTAACAGCAATGCAGGCTTCCTCCTGTTATTAACACTGCCGGTGACAAAAGCTATAAGCGCAAATATTAATATTGCTATCCAGTGACTTCCGGTTCCTGCATAGAAAATACGCCTGTTATCAGTTGCTGCCGCTAAGTCTCTGTTACTAATACAGCCTGTTGTCAAATCTTCATCAGCACAGACAGAGACAGTATAGGATACAGAGTCGTTATCAGAGTCTTTGGACTTTTTCCATCTGAATGTTATTTTTTTGCCTGTATCTTTCTGGTTGTTTTTTGGATAAACAAGTTCAGGGGTCGAAGGTGCATTATTTGTGTCTGAAGAAGCTCCTCTTCCGCTCAGGGCAACA
>SDBV01011037.1_pt1 | contig 11763 bp, 12 predicted proteins | sample 2277081 | NCBI WGS metagenome assembly SDBV01 (sample SAMN10402039, study PRJNA504765) | marine sediment metagenome | isolation source: marine sediment core GS10_PC15, 223 cmbsf | place: Arctic Ocean: Southern Knipovich Ridge | collected 2010
CTCGGGTACGATCTGGCGCTTCAAGGTGACGCTCGAGGGCGGCGTCATGATCGAGGTGTATGGCACGGAGGCTCGGATGAGGGTGATCTACGAGCAGATTTTGGCTCCTGGGATCGAGTGGCTTGAGATAGAGGGTCACACTGACACCCCGGACCGAGCGCAGGTGTACGCCTTGGTGAAGCGGGAGTCGATCATCTCGGCGTCGTTGGTGCTGGCGTACTGAGGCGGTCATGACGACCTACCGGTACGATCCCGAGACAGACCAGGTGGTCGAGGTGACCGCCCCCGCGCCGAACCGCTGCGACCGTACGGCGGACATGGGGGTCACAATGGCGACGAAAACCGACATTCATTTCACGTCGCGCTCGAGACCCCGCTGGTGGCCCTACGCCAAGCACCATGATACGCAGGGGAGGCCCCAGTTCGCGTCTCGCAAGGAGGCCGTAGAGGCCGCTACCAGAGCGACCGGAGAAGGTGATGGCTGCGTCTACGGGGAGCTATGAGAGGGGCAGCACAAGGTCGGCACCGTTCGATGACATCTACTTCTCGATCCTGACGACCTGGTATTGCCTGCGGTGTGGGCCGTCGACGAGAGGGGGGTTGACATTGGAGACCGGGGCGCTTGTCTGTATGAAGTGCGGGGCGTACTCGCCTGACGTGGGCCCCCGCGTTCTGAACGAGTTCTCGGAGACCTACATGGGCAGAATGATGCGAGCCTGGGTGATCAAGGAGCGGAAGCGGCTCAAGAAGGGGCGGTCCTGATGGCAGCCCCCGTATTCCGCACGCCACCGACCGCGCCGGCACAGCGCACAGCCGCCGACCAGATCGGCGGAATGATCGAGACCTTCCATCGGGCCGCCAGCCGCCAGGTAAGCGCCCCCACGGCGCCCTCTCCTGCGCTTGCTCCAGAGCCGCCTTCCTCGTCCGCGGCTCCTGGCGGCGTTTCTGGTGCCGCTGGCGGCCCGCCGGGCACGGTCGCCCCGGCGTTGCCTCCAACGTTCGATACAGGGCGCGGACATGAGCAAGAGCGCGAGGTCGAGGGGCCCGACGATGACGTGCTCGAGCGCTTGCTGGGCGCCGTCACCGACGAGGAGCTCGACGAGGACGAGCAGATCGGCGAGCTGGCTCGCGAAGAGCTGGGCGAGGCTGCGCCCGAGACCAAGGAGACCGACCAAGAAGACCACTCGCCGGCGGACGCCGACGAGGGAGAGCCCGCTGCTACCCCGCACTCGGAGATCGAGTCGGCGCGGCGTGCTCTCGAGCGCGATGGCATTCTCAGCGTAGATGCTATCGGAAGACTGACCGACATCGAAGTGCTTTCCGCCGCACACAGGGCGGAGCTTCGCCGTCGTGATCGTGAGCGAGAGTTCCAGAAACTCAAGGCGACCAATGGAGTCGACGAAGGCGCACCGGCCACGGATGCTCTCCCTTCACAGTCGATCTCCGAGATGGTCTCCCCCTTGGCCAACCGACTTGACCTTGATGACGACGGTGCCAAAGACCTGGCCGACTCCTTCACTGCAGTGCTCAAGCCCATCGTTGGTGCGATGAGCGGGCTGAACGAAACCGTTCAGTCGTTGCAGGTGGAGTTGGCGAGGCGGGATCTCGCGGATCGTTTCCCCGAGCTATCCGACCCTGCATCCAAGAGCTGCCAATCGGTAGTCGACCGCATGAAGAGGATGGGCAGAGAAGACCCGTACGGGTCCGTGTCTGAACTCATGCTTGCGGCCGTGGAGATCGAGGCAGCGCCTCGGCTTCGCGAGGGAGCGCAGGCGCACCGCAAGAAAATGACTCGTCACAAGGCCAGGGGGCGGGTGACCACGACGACGCGGGCAGAGCCGGGCAAGCCGGCCACTCAAGCGGATGTCGAGGCGGCTGTGTTGGATCTCCTCGAGAGGGGACAGGCAGCTAAGGCTCGACAACTCGCGGAGCGTCACGGGATTACCTGACAACTGGCCACGTGACAAAGCCGGCCTAGGGGGCGGCTCATCCCGTGGCAACTTCCCTTTCAACGTTCAACGACTTCGTGAACATCACGGGGCCGGCGTATCTCACGTCGCCCGAGATGGTGGTGAACGAAGCCGTCAAGAACAACTACCTCCTGCGACGGTTCCTCCGGGGCAAGAACCCGGACGAGATCATCCAGGGGGGCTCGACCATCAAAGACACGATCCTTGGTGACGAGCAAAGTACCTTCCAGTTCTACGATCCGAACGAGACGTTCACTTGGGAAAACCCGCAAGTGCTTACCAACTGGGAAATTTCCTGGCGCTTTGCGGTTGACCATATGAGTTGGACGGATCAGGAAATAGAATTGAACATTGGTGGTGGTTTGTCGCGCGCAACGCGCCACCACATGTACAAGCGGATGAAGTACACGAAAGAACAGCGTGTATGGACTTCGCTTCTCAACGGCCTGGAAAACCAACTGTTCGCCGTGCCGCGTGTCGCCAACATGGAGACGAACACGGGCAAGCAGCCGTACTCCATTCCGGCGTTCATCAACGAAGAGACCAACGGGCTCTTCCACAGCGACGAGCCGACTGGCGAGACTTCATGGACGACGATCGAAGGGATCAACCCGGCGACCGATTCGTACTGGCGTCCGCAACAGGTGACCTACAGTTCGGCAGCGGCTGGGCTGGTGGACAACATCATCGCGGCTTTCGACACGATGTTCCTCGACGTGCGGTTCATCCCGCCGCCGACGCATCAGGAGTACTTCGAGAACGCGAGCTTGAACGCTCAGTTCATCGCGTGCTCGAAGCGTGGTCAGGTCGAGTACACGCGACTGTTGCGTGCCGATCAGGACACGTACGTGACGGTCTCTCGTCAGGACCCGGCGTACCAGCGTCCGCAATACTCGGGGATCGACCTCGAGTACGTGCCGCTGCTGGACACCGCGCCGCTGTACGAGCCCGACGCCGCGTCTGCGGCGTACGTCTCGGAGATCACCACGGCGAACGTGGACTCCGGTCCGCGTTACTACTGGGTCAACGGCAACTACCTGAAGCCCGTCTTCCACACGACTCGTTACATGTACAAGCATAAAACGATGCGTCACCCGAACCAGCCGTTCACGACGATCTGTCCGATCGACTGCTGGTACAACTTCATCGTCCGCAGCCGGCAACGGCAGGGCATCGTGTCGCCGTCAGGTGCCACGGTCTACACCTAGGAGGGTGGTCAGATGACTCAACGACTTGCAACGCCCTTCGGGCCGAGCTTCAAGCCGGGGGCCGCGGTCCAGAGTGGACCGCTGCTGTTCGACGACTTTATTGGCACTTCGATCAGTACTACCGCCAACGAGGCGAACTGGCATAGTGTCGGTTCGGTCGGCACCGCCGCGCTCTTGAATGGCGCCGATGGTGGCTTCGTTACTCTTGTTTCTGGCGCGCTCGCTACCGAGGACGCGATCATCGAGCTGGACGGCGAGCCGTTCATCTTTCAGACTGGTCGCGATCTCTACTTCGAGGCTCGGTTTCAGGTGGACGAGATCGCTGGCGACACTTCGATCTTTCTGGGGTTGGCTGAGACTGGGTTTGACCCGATCGACGGCACGCCCACTGCGCTCTGTATCGGGTTCATCACTCAGTCCGACGCCAATCTTGACGCCATCGCTGGTTCAGGGACAGGCGCTGCGACTGTGCAAGACACAGGGTTCGACCTTGTGGTGAACACCAACGTGGTTGTGGCGTTCTCCTGGAACGGTCTCGATCAGAAGTTGCGGTTCTTCGTGAACGGCGCTTTGGTCCACACCATGAATCCGAGTGACGACAACTTGCCGGACTTCGGAGAGAACCTCAACGTTGTGTTGAGCATCTCGCGATCGGCTAACACGGGCGACTCGATGGACATCGACTACGTCCTCTGCATGAACGATCGAGACTGATCGATGACAACCTTCGCTATTCCTTTCGGGCCCAAGTTCGTTCCTGGCCTGGCTTTGCAAACCGACGTCATGGCGTTCGACGACTTTACTCAGTTGTCGGTCAGCACGACTAGCGGAGCTGCAGCTTGGTTGGACGACAGCGCCAGCGGACTCGTTCAGGGCGCCGTCCTCGATGGTGGCGTAATGTCGATTTTGTCTGGCGCTGCTGTTGGCAACGACGGTATCGCCCAGATGAGTGGCGTTTCATTCGTACTTCAGCCGGACCGGACTCTCTACTACGAGACGAGGGTCCGGCTGGATGACACCACGCAAACGGGTTTCTTTGCAGGCTTGGCCGAAAGAGGGCTTGACTTCAACAACGGCTCACCGGTGATCGACTGTGTGGGCTTTTGCTACCAAAGTGACGCGAATTTGGACTGCGTCGCAGCGACCAATGGCGGATCGCAGACGTTGCAGGACACCGGATACGACATCACCGAGGCCGTGACTACGCTGGATCGCGTGTGGATGATCCTGGCTTTCTTGTGGAGGAACGGCAAGTTGTACTTCTACGTGGACGGCAATCGTGTGTTCACTATGAACGCAATCGACCACGTTGATTCGATTCCGGTTGGCGAACTTGTCACGCCCATCTACAGCCTGGAACGTACGGCTGGAACTGCACCTCCGAACGACACCATTGACGTGGACTACGTCTTTTGCGTGAACGAGAGGGACAGTCATCGTCTGTGGGACGGCGTGCCGGGGCCGCTTTGACCATGCTTTCTCTCTACCGATCCTTCGGGCCTTTTGGCGTCTCTCCTCTGTGGGTCGCCGCTGAGGCACGTAGGTCTCCTTCCCGCCCCTCTTCTGGTGCATGGGCCCAGGAGAGGGGCACTCCTCTTGACTGGACAGTCACATGGCGTGGACGCTGAACGAGAGTCGGTTGCTGGGCGTCGAGGACGTGCCCATTTGGGGCCCGATCGTCCTGTCTGAGGAAGCACTGAACGACCAGGATAAGTTGCTCAATCTCGCGGACTTGAGCCTGGTCGGCGGCCCTGGTGGCAGTCAAGTGTGGAAGCTGCTTTGGGTGCGAATCGAGTACACGGCGGTGGATGCTCTCAGTGAACGTATCCCCGGCTGGGAGATCCTCGACAGTGACAACGACATCGTCTTCGGAGCTGAGGGCAACCCTGACTTTAACCTCGGGGTGGCCAGCACCGAGGTCGGCCAGTGGGGTCGCTACGGCTCGCAGCTTACTGGTCAGACGCCGGCTGCTGCCGGACCGCACGAGTTTTCGCTGCCCGAAATCTACCTGGGCATCAACTGGGACATGCGGTTTTTTGCGACGGCCCCTCAGGCCGCAGACGACATGCTCGTCCACGTCGGCTTGATGCGCGACAACCGGAGGCACCTCTAGTGGTCTGGGTGATTGACGACGCGCTGCAAGCTGACCGCAAAGACACGAAGGTCTGGGGCCCGATCATCGCGTCGGAACTGGCTGGTAGCAGTCAGAACAAGACGCTGGACGTGAACGCCGACCTCGCGCCTATCGGAGGTAACCAGGTATGGAAGGTGCTGTGGGCGCGAATGGAGATAGACACGACGTTCGGCGGTGGTACGCGCGTCCAGTCGTGGGAGATACTTGACGCTGCGAACGACATCGTGTTCGGCGCGCAGGGCAGCACGGCGTTCAACCTGGGTGCGTCAACCATAAAGATTGCTCAGTGGGGCAGGTACGGCGAACTACTGGCGGGCCAAACGTCCGCGTCGACCGGGCCGCATGAGTTCGCGATTCCTGAACTTTGGCTGGGTCACGGTTGGTCGATGCGCTTCTTCTCGACTGGCGGCATTGCGACGGACGATATGCTGATTCATCTCGGCCTTCTCCGCGACAACGGACGTAGGTACTAGATGACCCTCCTCGTCAACGACGTGCTGGCTTCGGTGCGCCACTCGTTGCGTACGCCGACGGAACTGCCGCTGATCGGCGGCGGGGCGATGCGAATCTTGAACGACGCCGGCCACATGCTGGTGAACGCGAGCCAGTGGTTGTGGCTCAATCGGCCCGAAGTGCTGGTCGACTTCGTTCAGGACCAGCCTTTCATTCGACTGCCGTCGGACTTCGGCGAGCTGATCGGGTACGACGTGACGCAGGGGCTCACCTCAGGTCTCTCACTGTCCACGCCGCAGTACTTGATCGACCTGCGCACGTCTGCGATCACCACGTCCACGTGGCGCTACTGGGGCGCTCTAACGCACCGGCCGCAGAACGCTCAGGCGACGGGGGCCATTGCGTTGACCGACGAGCCGTCCAACGCCGAGTCGATCACGATCGAGGACGGGATCCACGCGATCGTCACCTTCACCTTCTCCACGACCGCGGGCACAGTCACCGAGACAGACACGCTGCGCGAGGTGGTTCTCGGTGGAGACCGTGACGCTACTGGGAACAACCTGCGCGACGCGATCAATTTGGCGCCTGCGCTCGAGTGGACGGCGCTCGACCATGCGACAGCCGGTCAGATTACCATGCGGCACAACATCGCTGGTCAGGTGGGCAACGTAACGACTGCGTTCGTAGACGTTGACGTGACCGCGGTAATCTTCACTCAGCCTACGGGAGGCCGTGACGGTGGTCGACCGATGCCGGTGATCGACCTCTGGCCCACGCCGAACGCCGACCTGGCCGACGCCATCACTATTCGGTATCGCGCCGGCTGGGACGAGCTGGACGACGACTCGATCTTCGTGACGGTACCCGACTGGCTCGAACACATTTATCTGGACATCGCGCGGCTTGTAGCGCGTGGTTACCAGCATGAGGACATCGCGTCGCGCTCGGCGCGGTTCGAGGAGCTGCGTTCTTCGCTCGAGTTTCGCGACGCCAAGCGGCGCGACGGCGAGATGCAGACGGACTACGGTCCGATGATGAACGGCGCCGTGTCGGGCATGATAGGGGAGCGGTACTGGTGGAACTTCAACGCCGTAGCGGACCCGTCCTGATGCAGCGCGCCAACACTACGCCGCGTCCGCCGCGTCCGATCCACGGCGCTACGCCTGCGCGCTCGCCGGGCAAGGAGACGATTCCGATCCACTACCCGTTTGGCGGGTTCTCCGAGACGTACGCCTTCTCGAGGCAGCCGCCTGGAACCACGCGTGAGCTGCAGAACATGCGCGGAATCAACTCGGTCAACGGACGCATCCAGGGTGCGTCGCGTTCGGGGCTTGGCGACTACATCGCGGGCGCATTGCAGGTGACTGCTGCCAGCAAGGTCGCGGACATGGCGCGGATTGTTACGAGCAACAACCTGTTGACGTACGCCGAGCGTACGAGCGGCGTAGGCGCGGACGACTTTCAGATCGAATCACCTGGTCATTCGTTCGGCGTGTGGTTGGCTGTCGACCCGTTCGACAACATCTACGTGCTGGACGGGACGTTCGGCGTGACCAAGTGGAACTCTGACGGGAAGAAGATCCAGGAGATCCCTGCACCGGTCGACCTCGTCGGGCTTGACATGCGAATGCGCGCGTTGGCGGTCGACGACTTCGGCAACATCTATATGGGTGTTGGTAACGGCACCGAGATGTTCGTCACGTCGACCCAGGCGATCCAAGACCGTTCGCGCATCTGGGCGTTCAGGCAGATGCGCGACGGCACGTACGAACTGGCGTGGGAGAAAGAGACGAACACCGGCCCTGACAGCGTTGGGGTCAATCGGTATGTCGAGTGTCTTGTCTTCAAAAACGGGAACCTGTACGCACTGCAGCGAGCGACTCATTCGGCGGCGCTTCATCTGCTGGCGATCTATCGCGGTGTGTCGATCTTCGCTACGCCGGCCGACGACCTATTCATTGTCGATGACGATTCGGCGGCAAATCCGAATAGCGGGCTGTTCGGGACGCCGGTTGCCGAGGGCAAACCTGTGTCCATGGCCGTGCGTAACGATGGCGTCATCTACGTGTGTGGACGTGACGACGCGAACACGTCGGTAGACGCAAACGGGCAATGGTTGGCTGCGTTCGATCCGTCTGAGCCGTTCGGCAGTCAACGCAAGTGGGTGCTGAATCGGGCTAGCGCGCTTGGCGCCGTCGGGATGGGCGTTGCGATCGGCGACACTGACGCCGGCGGAGACCAGTTTCTCTTTACCTGCGGCGTTAAGGGTACAGGGCTGAACGAGATCGCGATGTACTTGGACACGGGGGCCGCTTCACTCACCACGTCCGGTTTTGGGACGTGGGACGTGTCGCACTCATCGGCCCAAGCGATCAACGTCAACCACGATGGGCCGCTGCAACTTGCGGTGGACGAAGACTTCAACGTCTACCTGCCATGGAACGGCGGCACGACGGCGGCGCAACCGTGCGTGACCGAATTTGGCAACGCGGCTGGCGCTGAGATTTTCAGCTACAACGCGAGCGCGCCTGACATCGGCCCGATCGCCGTCCAGCTACCACGCCGCCTCAAGCCAACCTACCAGGCAGCGTCTCCGCCTGACTGCCACGAGATCGCGTATCTCGCGCATGACTCCGTCACGCTGACCAACTTTATCGCTACCTGGATCAACACGGTCACGGTGACGCAGACAGGCACGGCTCTGCGTACGCACAAGACGCTGGCCGTTTCGGGCGGGCACGTTCGCGAGTTCACAACCAGCGCGGTCAACACGATCACGGGCGGAGACAGCGCGCTCGACTCAGGAGCGCCGTACGTTCAGTCGGCCGTGCTCTTCGACAGGGTCTACTTCACCGACGGCATCAACTACGCCGTGTACAACGCGACTGACGACGTGGTCGAGGACTGGCAGGCAGAGACCGAGCAGCGAGTGCCGCCGCGTTGTCGGTTGATCGAGAGTTGGCGCGGTCGACTCGTCCTCGCGCGCGACGCCGAGAACGCGAACCAGTTCCACATGTCCGCGGTGGGCAACCCGGACGACTGGAACCCATTTCCGCGGGTGCCTCGGGTCACTCAGGCGATACGCGGTTCACTGAGCAAGGCCGGGCTGGTGCCCGACATCGTCAACTGTCTGATTCCATACAGCGACGATTTCCTGTACTTCGGCGGCGACCGCCAAATCTGGCGGCTCACCGGCGACCCGTTACAGGGCGGACAATTCGACTTGGTGACAGACGAGACGGGCATCAGCTTCGGTCGACCGTACGTGAAGGATCCGCTCGGCAATCTCTACTTCTTCGGGTCGCGTGGCGGCGTGTACGTGATGAGCCCAAGCGGGCCGCCGCGTCGCATCACACTCGGTGCGATCGAGCGGACGATGCAGAACGTGGACCTGGGTACGTTCTACATCCGGCTGGTGTGGAACTACCGCGACGAGGGACTGCACGTGTTCCAGTGTCCGTACGGCGCTGGCGGCACGATCGTCGACCACTGGTTCTGGGAGGCAAAGACGAACAGTTGGAACAACCCGGATAGGTTCGGCGCCGCGGGCTCGACTTTCGTGCAACCGACCTCGGTATTCCAAATGGACGGTGACACGCAGACTGACCGGGTCATTCTGCTCGGTGGTGAGGACTCGCGCATCCGTTCGTGGGACGAGAACGCGAAGCGGGACGGCGTAGGGGCGAACGGGGTCGAGATCGACTCGTTCGTGACTATCGGCCCGATCGCGCCGGCCGACTCCGAGTACGAGTACATGTTCGACGGGTTTCAGGCTACGCTCGCGCGAGACCTGGACGGCTGTTCGTTCGAGTTCTTCGCGGACGACGAACCCGACGTGTTCGAGAACCTCGTACTGTCAGGCAGTCTTCACTCTGGGTACAACTCTCCGCGGCTCGAAGGCTTCACGGGGCGCGTGTGCTACCTGCGCCTGCGCAACGCCTCGCCGAGCCAGCGGTTCGCGATCGAGAGCATGTCGATCGACGTGGCTCGTGGATCTCGAACCAGAATGGGGCACGTGTAATGGCCAAACAACTAACTCGGCTGGAACGTGAGCAGCAGCTTAAGCAAGGCGTGCTCGACGGGTCGATGTCGAGGTCGCATACCCTGGGTGCCGCCGATCCGCGTCACCGCCGTGGCCCGCAGCGTGAGCAGTCGGTAGACAAGCGGTTCGATCCTGACCAGTTTCGCACGGACACTGACGACAAGCTGAGGCTGGAGCTGGTGGGGGGAGTGAAGCTGGAGGCGCTCGAGGTGGTGGAAGACCTGGTGGACACCTCTGGTCTGCCGACGACGGCCGACGCGATCGACGCGCTCGAGGCCAAGATCAACGAACTGCTCGAACGCCTGCGTGACGCAGGAGGGATGAAGCGATGAGCGAACTGCTTGGACTGTTGCCGGTACTCATGATCGGCTTGATGATGCGATCGAACTTCCTAAGTTCGTTGGCGGCGATCGGCGGCATGGTCGGCGGCGCGATCGGCGGTCACAAGGCTCGCGGCGCCGCCAAGGAAGTGCAGAAAGCGCGTGAGTGGGCGTGGTGGAACTTGATGAACGAGTTCAAGGCCATGTCTACGGAGCGCAGGGCGGCGCTCAAGGGCGGGTACGAGCCGCTACGCCAGCAACTCGAGATGCTGAAGGAGGCTGTGTTCCGATCGAACGAGCAGATCACCGAGGTCGGTCAGGCCGGCATGCAGGACATCCGCGATCAGACGATGCAGGCGGTTGCGAGCGCCGGGGCGAGCATGCAGAACCGCGGGCTCTTCAACACGACCGGGTTCGATCAGGCGCGCATGCAGGGCGCGTACCAGGGTAACCGCGCCGTCGCCGACCTGAGCGGGCAGATCGCCGGGGTGCGCTCGCAGAACACGCTGCGCGGCGCCGGGATGCTCGGCCAGGGATATCGCGACCTGTCGAACTACTCGTTGTCCGAGTTCAGCGGGCTGGGCGACATCTTCGGTCAGCGGCTGGCCATGTCCGAGTCCGACCCGTTCCTGCACAAGGGGATGCCGCGGTCCGGCGCAGGCGCCGCGTACGGAACGGCCGGCGCGCAGATCGGCGGGTTCCTAGAGGAGATTGATTGGGATTCGTTGTTCAACCCTGGCGGTAGTGGCCCGCAGACCGGGGAAGAATCGCTTCTTTTGGGCTTCTAGAGCCATGCCGCGTATCCAACAGCAAGGAGTCCCGGTCTCCGGCGCGGAAGCTGCCTCTGGCATCACAGCCGGCCTGCGTGAAGCGCGCGAGATCCGCGCAATAGAGCAGGAGATGGCCGCGCAAGAGGAGCGCATGTCCATCGCGCGTCGCAACATCGCGATAGCACAGCGCGCGCAGAACGCCGAGATGGAGGATCGGAACCGGCAGCTCGAGCAGGAGAAGGCGCAGCAGAAGTTGATGGGGGTCTTGTCGCAGGAGTACGAGGATCTCGACCCTGAGGCGCGTGACCTGTTCGATCGAGTCGGGCCGCAGTTCGGGTTCATGGCTCTCGACCATCTGCGGATGCAGAGGGAGGAGAAGCAACGGGCAGGGTTGCTTGGCGAGGTCAATCGGTTCGTGATGGACCCCGAGGTCAGCGCGCAGGGCGGCGAGGCGCCGCCGCTTGTGATTAGCGAAGAGGAGTGGGCGGAGGCTCAGTCGAAGACGAAGGATCAGCTCGAGGAGTGGTGGGACAGGAAGATGGCGGCGGCAGTCGACGCCGACGCAGTTCGTCAGAGTGCCGGATCCGCGGCCGAGATGATGATGACGCGCATCGCTGAGTTGAGCGCCGACTACAATGCAGGGTGGGATGCACTCGACGAGGACGGCACGTCAAAGGACCGGGATGCCGCACAGAAATTGGTCTCGGAACTGCGTGTTCGCATTGCTGGCGGTCGTCTCACGCCGAGTATGCTCGCCGAGTTCGAGCAGGAGTTCCTCGCACTGACGGCGCCGCCCGCATTCCAACCGATGCTGCAGGAGTTGGATCAGTGGCGCCAGGAGAAGCTGCAGCAGCAAGAGATGC